>Ga0164241_10001025_pt1 | contig 38904 bp, 32 predicted proteins | sample OricomyardsoilBY_FD_108780 | JGI IMG/M metagenome (GOLD analysis project Ga0164241, IMG submission 108780) | Backyard soil microbial communities from Emeryville, California, USA - Original compost - Back yard soil (BY) | ecosystem: Environmental > Terrestrial > Soil > Unclassified | place: USA... | reverse complement strand
CTGCTGCTGGTAGGCCTGCTGCTGCTGCTGCTGCTGCTGCTGCTGCTGCTGCTGCTGCTGCTGGTAAGCCTGCTGCTGGTAGGCCTGCTGCTGCTGCTGCTGCTGGTAAGCCTGCTGCTGCTGGTAAGCCTGCTGCTGCGGCTGCTGGCCCTGCTGGGGATAAGGCTGCTGTTGCTGGGGGAAGCCCGGTTGCTGAGGGTATCCGACCTGCTGGGCGTAGCCCTGCGGCGCCGAGCCCGCCTGCGGGTATGCGGGCTGAGGGTAACCCTGCGCCTGCGATGGGTACTGGCTGCCCTGCGACTGGAAACCTGGCTGAGAGCCGTGAGCCTGGTGGTGCTGCTGCTGCTGCTGCTCCATTTGGGCTTGGACCTGCGCCGCGGCTTGCTGGAGCGCGTCGTGCGGGTAGCTCGCCCGAGGATTCGGGATACTCGATGGCCCGTTGGCCCGAGGCATGGCCGGGTTCGACTGCGAGCTCCGACTCGCTGCGTGCTGACCGCTCTGGCTCGCAGCCCGAAGCTTCGCGAGACGAGCTTCTTCGGCTTGGTGCTGCTTGAAGCCGTCCCTCGCGATCTGGACCAGGCCGATGATCCGATCGTCCTTGGGTGCGAGCTCGACGGCGCGTTTTAGCTCTGCCTCGAAGCTGCTCTCGAACCCCGCGTACATGAAGGCGTTCGCCAGCGTGATGCGGAAGTGGGGCGACTTCGGGTTCAGCTCGACGGCGCGCCTTCCGAGCTCGACGGCACGCTTCGGGTTCGAGCCGCTCTTGAACGTCGCGAACGCCGCCCGATCGTGCAGCTTGGCGTCGTCAGGGCGACCCTGGATGGCTTTCCCGAAGCTGAGCGCCGCGTCCGCGAAACGGCCCTGCTCGATCTCGTACTCGCCTTGCCGCACGAACCCGTCGGCCAACGTCGCGGCGGCTCGGTGGATCGCGTCGGCGCATTCGCGCTGGATCTGCTCGTCGTGCGGGGCGAGGCCTTGCGCGATTCGATAGAAGTTGGCGGCCGACGGAAAGTCGTTGTTCGCCATCGCGAGGCGGGCCTGCGCGACGTAGTTCTCGAGCTGCTGCTTCGCCGCTTCGCCCTTCGCGTACTCATAGCGAACGCGCAGCGCCTCTGCGGCTTGTCGCGGGTCCATCACCGGCTGCGCCGGGGCCGCGGGTGTGGGGGCTGGCGCCGCTGCCTTCCGAGGGCCGAGCTTGGCCGCGAGCGCGCGGCGTTTGTCGGCGAGCTCGCGCTGCTTCTTGTCGTCGACGCTCGGAGCGGCCGCGGAGCGCGCCTGCGACTCGATGGCAGCCTGCGCGCTCGCGACGCCCTGCGGCGAACCCGACAAGAGCGCCTGTGCGCGCTGGTTCGCCTGCAAAGTGAGCAGATACTCGTCGTACTGCGCGCGCTTCTCTTTCGAGATGAGCGTGTCCTGCGCGAGCGTGAGACGTGCGAAGACGGCCTCGATCTTGGCCTTGTACGTGCCGAGCTTGCGCTGGAAGAATTTGTCCGGATGGAACTCGGGCGCGATGGCGTAGTACGCCGCCTTCACTTCCTTCTTGTCGACGAGCTGGTGCAGACCGAGCAGCTCGTAGAAGCTCAGCTTGTCGAGGCGCGAGAAGGCGTCGAGGATGACCTTCTTCTTCTCGAGATCGATCTCGACGTCCTCGTTGAGGAGGGCCTGGTCGAAATCGGTTCGCGTACCGAGCTGGCCGCCGAGCGCGAGGACGGTGGCGACCTTGGTGGATTTGTCGGCCTGGTCCTTTGCGAGCTTCGCCCTGTCGACGATCTCGGCCGCCTTCAGATCGACGATGCGATCGATCGCCGAGACCACGGTCTCTTTGCGGTAGCCTGTGAGCTTGACGATGTCGTCTTCGGTGCGCGTCCCGTCGATCTTGGTGAAGACGTTGCCCTCCACCGGGGTGAGGGGCAGCTTCTTGAAGTCGACGTTGGCGATGAGCCGTACGAGTCGGGACATCCTCGGGTCGGAGTGTAACAGGGCGATCCTGACGAGGCAGGCATTTTGGGGCACCCCGAGCGAAGGTCGCGCCGCGATCGCTCGAGTCGCGTGGGCCGAGGCCTCGCCGCGCGAGGCGTCGGATCACTGTCCAGCGGGCTCGAGGGCGCGCTGGATGACCTCGTCTTGGATCTCGATCGCCTCTTCGTAGGCGTCCAGCGCATCGCCCGCCGCGACCTCGCCGCCTCGCTCGTCGCCCTCTGCAGCGAGCGCACCTGCGCGTGCTTCCTCGACGTTTCCGAGCACTTCATAGAGATGGCCGCGGAAGTACGACACGTCCTGCGCGAAGCCGAGACCGCGCTCGATGTCGAAGGACGCGTCGTCGAAACGCTCGACGCGGGCGAGTAGGCCCGCGCGGCGCGCGTAGGCGTCGGCGAGCACCTCGGCGACCTCGGGCGTCACCGCCGGGATGGGGCCATCGACGATCGTCGACACGTGATCGATCGCCGCCGCGAGGTTGCCCGCCTTCTCTGCGATGTCGGCCTTGTGGTGGGCCGCTCGCGCCTTGGAGAGGAAGGCCAGCAGCTCGGCGTCGACGGGGCGACCCGTCGCGCCGCCGACGGCAGAGGGGGTGACCTCTGTGCGATCGTGCTCACGCGAGGCCTCGAGCTTCTCGCAACCTGCGAACGCGACGACGCCGAGGGCGAGCCCGAGCGCGCCGACGAGACCGGGCCGCCAAAGCGCCGCCCTGCGCGGTCGATTCGCGCCGGCCTTCACGGAACCCCCCACGCGACGAAGTGGTTGTTGCGAAGGTCCGCTTCGCGCGAGGTCGAGATGCGATCGATGCGCTGCGTCGTCTGCTCGGAGCCTTGGGCGAAGTCGTCGGGGCCGAAGAGCTCGCCCGTCGAGCGCGCCTCGATCATGCCGGGCAAGAGCGCCGCAGAGGCCTGCGGGACCGTATTTCCGTCGTCGACGGGGCCCTTGAAGAAGAGCGCCGCGACGCCAGCCGCGACCGCCACGGCCGCGCTCAACGCGAAGGCAAAGGCCACGCGACGGGTCCGCTTCGATACGGCGGCGAGGGCCGGGCGAAGGATGCGCTCGCTCGAGAGTTGGTCGAGCGGCCGCGGCGCATAGGCGCTCCGAAGTGCTACGAAGAGCGCGAGGAGCGAGGCGACGCGCGCATCCGTGTCGACGTCTTCGCCGTCGAGCGCGCGCCGGAGGAGCGACGCGTCCGCCGTCTCTTTCGGCGTGGCCGCGGGTTCTCGGTCGAGCGCCGCTTCGCCGAGCGCCTTGGCGAGGATCCTCTCGTGGAGCGCCGCGTCGAGCTCGCGCGGTCGGGACGACGCGACGAGCGCTTCGATCAGCGGGTCTCCGCCGTCGTCCACGGCGTTCCGAGAGACCGATGCCTCTTGGCGCTCTTGCGCGGTCGGCTCGTCGAGATCGTCGTCGTGGCTCATGACGCTTCCTTCACGGAGAGTGTGTCATCGTCCTTGGCGATCGCCTTCTTCAGTGCGGTGAGCGCACGGTGTAGCACCACGTCGAAGGTCGAGACCGACACTCCGAGCTCCTTCGCGGCCTCTTCGCGCGGTCGCTCCTCGAGGACGCGCAGGCGGATCGCGCGCTCGTAGCGCGGGTTGAGCTGCGACAAGGCCGCGTCGACCTTCGCCCGAGCGGCTTCGAGATCCCGAGCCTCGAGGATCGAGACGTCGAGCATCGGGCTCGTGTCGGCGCGGTCGATCTCGCGGGCGATGTCGTCGGGATCGAACAGCGTCTCGCGCTTGCGGGACCGGAGGATGTCGAGCGCGATGCGCATGGCGACGACGCGCAGCCACGGATAGACGCCGCAGTCTTGCCACTCGTACTGGTCGAAGCGCTCGACGACGCGGGCATAGGTCTCTGCGAGGGCGTCCTGCGCGATGGCGTCGCTGCCGAGTCTGGGCAGGAGCACGGCCCGATAGAGGATGGGCCCGTAGGTGCGCAGCAGCTTCCCGAGCGCGTTCTTGTCGCCGGCCTTCGCCTGCTCGCAGAGCTCGCGCTCGACAGCAGGTTCCATCCTGAGGGCCGCCACGGGCCGCACGATACCGACAAGGCGCGCGCGTTGCACCTCTCCGGCCTCATGCTGGACGGGCTCTCGCGTCGAGAGCGCGCGCCCGAGCTGGGCGAGGACCTCCGCGAACGCGAAGGGCAGCGAGCCCATCTCGGAGGCCGAGGTTTGAAGCGAGAGCGCCGTCACGTCCCTAGAACGACGGGGCCGTCTCTACCTTACGCCGCCCGAAGCTCGACCTCTGCGGGGCCTCGGAGCATAGTGGGGCGATGTCGGCAGGCCCCGAGGTGCGCTGCGCGTGCGGCGCACTCAATGACGTGTCCTTCGACACCTGTATTCGATGCCGCCGCGTGCTCCGTCGCGACGGGACGGTGGAGCCAGGGTCCGCCGCGCTCCCCATCCCCGAGGCCGCCGGCGCTGCGAAGCGCTCGATTCGGCCTGCGGCGGAAGAAGAGGACGACGTCGAGGACGACGACGACGAGTCCCCTCGCCCGGCGATGTGGTCCTCGATCATCGTCGGCGGCATCTGCGCCCTGGTCTTCGCCTCCGAGTGGGCGATGGCCGCGCGCCGTGGAGACGGCATGCCCCTCTCTGGGGGCGGGACGTTCGGCGACATGCTGCGCGCGGGCATGCTCCGGATCTCACCGAAGTTCATCGCGCTCGAGCCGTTTCGCTTCGTCTCGGCGGGCTTCGTCCACTTCGGGCTCATCCACTTCGTCCTCAACATGTCGAGCTTGTTTTACGTGGGCGCGAAGGCCGAGCGCATGGTGGGGCCGTCGCGGACCGTGATGGCGTTCGTCGTCACGTCGATCTTCGGCTTCGCGACGAGCGCGGCTTGGCAGCTCATGGTCGTTCGCCACCAGATCGATACGGGCGGCGCGTCGGCAGGCGTGCTCGGCGTCATGGGGTTGGTGTTCGGCGTGATGCTGCGAACGCGGCATCCGGACCGACTCGGCTTCGGGCTCCAGGTCGTGTTGGTCTCCGTCGTCTTCGGCTTCGCCCTCTCGAGCGGCTCGAGCTTCAGCGTCAACAACGCGGCACACGTCGGCGGCTTGCTCTCTGGCATGGTGCTCGGTCTGGGGTGGGGCTACCGGACGGCGCGCGAGGGTTGGCTCTCGAAGGCGTTCGCGGCGACGATGATCATCCTCTCGGTCGCCTCGCTCGCGGCCGCGCGCCAGAGCGACCTCGCCGCGCTCTATTGACGGGCTGTCCTGGCGCCCAGCAGCGCCGGGCCATCGCGACGTCAGAAGCGTTCGGGCCGAACGACGTTCCGACGCATCGACACGCTCATCAAGAGGGCGAGCCCGAGCATGGTGTTCGCGACGCTCGACCCTCCATACGAGAAGAGCGGCAGCGTCACGCCGACGACCGGCATGAGGCCGCAGGTCATCGAGATGTTGATCAGCGCATGCCAGAAGATCATGGCCGTGACGCCCACCGACAGGACGGCGCCGAAGCGATCACGGGCTTGGGATGCGATCCGGACGGCCCAGAGGCACAGGAACAGGTAGAGCCCGATGAGCACCATGCTCCCGATGAAGCCCCACTCCTCTGCGAAGACCGGGAACGGGAAGTCGGTCGACTGATCGGGCAGGAACTTGAACTGGTTCTGCAGGCCCTTCAGGTAGCCATTGCCGAAGACCTGGCCGTTGCCGATGGCGACGCGAGCGTTGTGCGCGTGCCAACCCCTCCCGAGAATGTCCGACTCCGGGTTCAGGAACACCTCGATGCGGGCCCGCTGGTAGTCGCGAAGAACGTAGTGGTACGCGATGTACGAGCCGGCGGTGGCGCTCGCCAAGAACGCGAGGGCGCTCTTCTGACGGACCTTCGTGACCGCGGCCACGGTCAGAAAGATGAAGACGTGGACGAGCGCCGTCCCGAGATCTGGTTGCCTCAAGATGAGCAGCGCGGGTATCGCGGTGAGGAGCGCTGGGATGGCGAGATCCTTCAGCGTTCGCCCCTCGTTCTTCGGGTCGTCGTGTAAGTACTTCGCGAGCGCGACGATGAGCCCGAGCTTCGTGAACTCGGATGGTTGAAATCGGAAGCTCCCGAACTCGATCCACCGGCTCGAGCCGCGCACGTCTCGCGCCAGGACGAGCACGACGATGAGGCTGAAGACGCCGATCGCGTAGATCAGGTAGCCGTACCGTTCGATGTGGCGATAGTCGAACGCGCAGATGACCGCGCCGACGACGCCCGCGCCGAGCAACCAATAGAGCTGGAGGATGTAGCGCTCTGCGATCGCGATCTGCTTCGGGTCCGTGTAGACGCTGGTCGCGCTGTACAGGTTCACGACGCCGAGGAGCGCGATCAGCACGCCGCCGATGAAGAGCGGCCAGTCGAACCGCGCCGAGAGTCCTTCGCCCTTTTGCATCAGGGTCGCCGCTTGCCCTTCTTTCGACCCTTCGTGGCGTCGCCCTTGTCGGCGGCGTCTTTCGGCTTCTGCCCGTTCTTGGCGGCCTGAATGTCGAGGTAGGTGCGGATCACCTTGAACGCGATCGGCGCGGCGTGCTTGCCGCCGGCGCCGCCATGCTCGACCAGGACGACGATCGCGACCTCCGGAGCGCCATACGGCGCGAAGCCCGCGAACCACGCGTGGTCGCGGTTGAAGTACCAGACCTTGTCGGCGTCGACGCCGCGGACGAGCTTGTGGCCGACCTGCGCCGTCCCGGTCTTCCCGGCGAGCGCGACGCCCTCGATGCGAGCCTTGAACGCCGTGCCGCCTTCTTCGAGGGCGCCGCCCTTGAGCGCGTCTTGCACCAGGTGCAGGTTCTCGAGATCGAGCTCGAGGTGTCGTCGAACGCGGGGCGCGAACTCTTGGACGACCGTGCCGCTCGAGGTCTCGACGGCCCGTACGAGCTCGGGCTGGTAGAGCGTGCCGCCGTTCGAGAGCGCGGCGTACGCGAGCGCGAGTTGAAGGACGGTGACCGTCGTCGCGCCCTGGCCAATCGCGGCGTTGAGCGCGAAGCCTTGGAGGTAGCGACCCTTGTTGCGATACGTCATCCAGGCACGCGTCGGCATGCGCCCGGTCGCCTCGGAGTTGATGCCGAGGCCTGTCTTCTGTCCGAAGCCGAAGCGCTGCCCCATCTCTGCGATGAGGTCGAGGCCGACCTGGTTGTCCGTGACGAGCCCCCAGAAGTAGACGTTGCAGCTCTCTGCGATGGCTTTGTGCAGGTTCGTCGGGCCGTGGACGTGAGAGCAATAGAACGGCTTTCTTCCGAAGAGAGAGAAGCCGCGACACTGGATCGTCGCGTTCGGATCGATGAGCCCCTTCTCGAGCCCCGCGAGCGCGGTGAAGGGCTTGAACGTCGAGCCCGGCGGATACGAGCCGCTCACGGTCTTGTCGAGCGCGGGCTTGAGCGGATCGTTATACATCCGGTGGAACGTGTCGCGGATGACGGCCTTGCCGAACGCACCGGAGGCCGCGTTCGGATCGAAGCTCGGCTTCGAATAGAGCGCGAGGATGCGCCCCGTCTTCACCTCGACGACGGCGACCCCTCCGGCGAGCTCGCCTCGAAAGGCCTTGTCGGTCGCGGCCTGCAGGTCTGCGTCGATCGTGAGTCGAAGATCGCGCCCCGGGATGGGGTCGACGCGACCCTCGTCGTCGATGATGCCGGGGACGGGCTGTCGCTTCGCGCCGCGCGCGTCGACGAGGACCTTCTCCCAACCGCGAGAGCCGCGGAGATAGCTCTCCCAGGCGCGTTCGGTGCCGTTGACGCCCAGGCGATCGCCCTCGAGGTAGCCGGACGCGCGAAGCTTCGGCAGCGTCTCGGCGCTGACCTCGGCCATGTAGCCCAGGACGTGCGCCGCAGCCTCGCCGTAGGGGTAGTAACGAACCGGAACGGGAACGACGCTGATGCCTCGCAGCTCGTCCTGATGTGTCGTGATGATCGCGACGGCGTCGCGCGAGATGTCCTCTTTCAAGAGGATCTGTTGGTCGCGTTTCTTGCTCTCGGGGTCGCTCAGAATTTTGCCGAGCTTCTCTTCCAGGCGAAGTCGCTCTTCGTCTTGGAGGCCGACCCACGTGGCGAGCTTCGGCCACGTCGTCTGCATGTCGATCTTGCCGGGGACGACGTAGAGGTTGTACGAGCCGCGGCTCGACGCGAGGACCTTGCCGTTGCGGTCGCGGATGATCCCGCGCGTCGTCGCGAGCGTGACGCGGCGAACGATGTTCTCCACCGCGAGCGCGCGGTTCTCTTCTCCCTCGAGCACCTGAAGCTGGAAGAGCCTGGCGAGCACGCCTAGGAAGCCGAGCGCCATCAGGAGAGCGATCCAACGGAAGCGCTTCCTGAACTCCGACGTGTCACCTCGCTGGACGAACAGGCTCATGCGCGCCCCCCGCCGCGCGCGTCGGGGTGCGCGGGAGAAGCGATGGTCGCCAGATGGATGCGCTCGGCGATGCGGAAGACGAAGGGGGCGACCAGGGCGGTCGAGATGGCGTGCGCCGGGACGATGACGGCGAGCGAGCGCGAACGAAGTGGATCGCCGCCGAAGATCGCCGTCAGGACGACGAGCAGGACGCCCTCGAGGAGGGCGAACGCGAAGGCGAGCGCGATCTTGGTGAGCAGCGTCTGCGCGGCGAGACGCACGCCGGCGACGCGCGCCACGAGGAACGTCGCCACGCTGATGAACGTGAAGAGCCCCACCGGCGACGCCGCGAAGAGATCGAGGAAGTAGCCGAGGACGAACGAAAGCGCAGCACCGCGCGCTATCGAATACTCGTGCACGCCCATGAACACGACGAGCGGCAGCAGCAAGGTCGGCGTCGCGCCCGAGACGTGAAAGAGGTCGACGAGCCGATAGAGATTCGACTGAATGACGAGGAGCGCAAACCCGAGCGCGAGGAAGGCCGTGTTGCGCATGGCTCAGTGGTCCTTGGCCGTCGCGGACCCTTGAGCCTGTGCGGCGCCCGTGCCGTCGTCGCTGCCGCCGCCGGTCACGATCAAGACCTCGTCGAGTCGCGAGAAGTCGACCGTGGGTGCGCAGTAGACCTCTTGATAGATGCCGAAGTCGCGCTTCTGGATCTTCGTGACGGTGCAGACGTCCTTCCCCTTCGGGAAGCTGGCGCCGACGCCGCTCGTGACGAGCTTGTCGCCGACCGCGACTTCGTCGGTGCGCTCCATGTACTGAATTTGGCAGAGGTACTCGCGCTCGTTGCCGGTGCCACGGACGTAGCCGCGAGCGCCGGTTCGCTTCACGACGACGTCCACGCCCGCGCCGGCATCGACGACGAGACGAACACTCACCGTGTCGCCCGCGACCTTGAGCGTCGTGCCGACGACTCCGTCGGGGTGGAGCACCGGCATGTTGGGCTTGATGGCGCTGTTCGGCTTGTCGAGGACGAGCGTCGCGACGCGAAAGAACTCGTTCGTGTTCTTGCCGATGACGGTGGCGGTCACGACCTCGTCGGGGATCTCGTTCTTCAGATCGAGCATCCGGCGGAGGCGTCGGTTTTCTGCTTCGAGATCGGACAGAGACGTGACGCGCTCTTCGAGCTGCGCGTTCTGCGCGACGAGCGTCGCGTTGTCGCGTTTCACGTCGACCAGGTAGACGTAGTCGCCCCAGAGGTTCGAAATTCCTCGGGCGAGGGCGGACGCCGCGTATTGCACCGGGGTCGCGATCTGCACGAGCAGTCGGTCAGCCCCCGTGGCCTTTCTCGGATCCTTCATGCTCGCGCGGAGGAACCAAAAAGGAACCGCCAGCGCGAGCACCACGATCAGCGAGTCGCGGTACCGCTTGAAATTCACTCCGTACAGCTCCTGGCTACAGAAGTGCCCTATTAGCGCAGATACGAGCGGGTGACCCCAAGCAACGGGCGAGCGCTCGAAGGCATTCCCGACGGGGCCTGATCACCCGTCGAGGCGCGCCGTGCGTCACGCGAGCGTGACTTCGAGGCGCGCGGACGTCACGCGAGCGTGACTTCGCGAAGCAGTTCCAGATGCTCGAGCGCCTTGCCGCTGCCGAGCACGACGGCGCTGATGGGATCGTCGCAGACCATGACAGGCAAGCCCGTCTCTTCGCGAAGGAGAACGTCGAGGTTCTTCAGGAGCGCGCCGCCGCCGGTGAGCACGACGCCCTTGTCGACGATGTCGGCCGCGAGCTCTGGCGGCGTGCGCTCGAGCGCCACGAGCACGGCCTCGACGATGGCGTTGATCGGCTCGGCGAGGGCCTCACGGACCTCGTCGGAGTTGACGATGACGGTCTTCGGGATGCCCGCGACCATGTCGCGCCCCTTCACTTCCATCGTCTGCGGCTGATCGAGCGGATACGCGTTGCCGATCGTGATCTTGATGCGCTCTGCGGTCTGCTCGCCGATCGCCATGTTGTATTTGCGCTTGATGTAGCTGGTGATCGCGTCGTCCATCTTGTCGCCCGCGACGCGAACGCTCTGCGAATAGACGATGCCAGCGAGCGAGATGACCGCGACCTCTGTCGTGCCGCCGCCGATGTCGACGACCATGTTTCCGGACGCCTCCGTGATCGGAAGGCCCGCCCCGATCGCGGCCGCCATGGGCTCTTCGATCAGGTAGACCTCGCGGGCGCCGGCGCTCTCGGCGCTCTCTTTCACGGCGCGCTTCTCGACCTCGGTGATGCCGAAGGGAACGCAGATGACGATGCGCGGCTTCACCAGCGTGCGTCGGTTCGAGGCGCGCGCGATGAAGTAGCGAAGCATCGCTTCGGTGATCTCGAAGTCGGCGATGACGCCGTCTCGCAGCGGCCGCACGGCTTGAATGTTGTGCGGCGTGCGGCCGAGCATTTCTTTGGCCTCGCGGCCGACGGCCAGGACCTTCTTCGTTCCCCGCTGATCACGCTGGACCGCCACGACCGAGGGCTCGCACGAGACGATGCCCTTGCCGCGGACGTAGATCAGCGTCGTCGCCGTACCGAGATCGATGGCGAGATCATGGGAGAACAGGCCCTGAACCCAGTCGAAGACCATGGCGCGCGAGGGTACGAGTGACGGCTACCGCATCCAATTTTCGCGCGAGAGCTGTGGCTGTTCGACCTTCGGTCAGCCATCTCGCGGCTCGGAAAAGCCGTGAGGCTCATGATCGGCCACCGTCGCGGTGGACCCTTCGTGAGCCCCGGCTTCAACCCGAGTGAGACCCTCTTCAGCGAGGGAAACCAGCGGACGCGGAGGCTATCAACCTCGCGAGATCTTGCCTTCTTTGTGCTCGTGGTGCTTTCGGCACGCCGGGCAGAACTTCTTGATGGCGAATTTCTCCGTCATCGTCCGCTTGTTCTTGGTGGTGTGATAGTTCGCGCGGCCGCAGCTCTCGCAAGTGAGCTTGATGATGTCTCGCATCTTGGACTCCAGTTTCTCCCGAGGGAGGGGCCGGGACCTTAGTCCAAAGCCGGGGCGTGTCAAAGGGGGATAGCTCGAGCCCCGACCGCAAGAGAGGCGCGCGCCCGTAGGCCTCACCCCGAACGCAAGAGAGGCGCGAGCCCGTGTAGGCCGCGCCTCTCTTCAAGGCTCTCGACTCTGCTCGACGGGCTCAGTCGTCGTTCCAGTCCTCGCCCTTGTCCTTGTTCCAGTCGTCGCCGTCGTCCTTGCGACGACGTCCGCCCTCGCCGCCGCCACCGCCGCCGCCGTCGAAGTTCTTGCGACGTCGATCATCGAAGGTCTTGCGCTGCTGCGGAGGGGGAGGTCCGCCGCCACCGCCGCCGCGGAAACCGCCGCTCGGCGGGCCGCCGAAGCCACCGCCGCCGCCGCTGAACCCGCCGCCGCCGCCGCCGCCGCCGCTGAACCCGCCGCCGCCGCCGCCGCTGAACCCGCCGCCACCGCTGAAGCCGCCGCCGCCACCGAACCCGCCGGACGGCGGCGGGCGATCGTCGCGCGGCGGACGTTCGCCACGCTGATGCGCCGGGTTGACGACGAGCCGCCGGCCACGAACCTCTGCTCCGCGGAGCAGATCGACCGCCGCCTTTGCGGCGTCGGCGCTCGCCATCGTGACGAAGCCGAAGCCACGCTTGCGACCATCCGGATCGGACGGGAGGATCACGCGCACGACCGGGCCGGCGCCGGTTGCGGTGATCGACGCCTCGACCTCTTCGGGTGTCGCGTCGTACGGGAGGTTGCCAATGTAGAGCTTTCGGTCGGGCGGATCGGCTGCGGCGCCGCCGCCAAAGCGCGGCCCAGACACGGGCCCTGCCGCACCGGGAGGCGCGTTCGGATCGCGCTTGGGCGGATCCGACTCGAACGGACGCACCGAGATGCTGCGCCCCCCCTGGAAGCTACCGTGGAGCGACTCGCGCGCCTGGTTGGCTTCGTCGGTCGTGGACATCGTCACGAAGCCGAACCCTCGCGGGCGGCCTGTGGCGCGATCCTTCGGCAGGCTGACCTCGGCCACGCTTCCGCCGGTCGCCTCGAACAACTGACGCAGAACCTCTTCCGTCACGCTGTCCGGAAGACCGGCCACGAACAACTTTCGCGAATCCTCAGCCATCTAAATCAACCCGTCTCATTCGTCGCGCGATGCGCGGCGATCATCCTTCAGATCCCCCTCGTCTGCGTAGTCGTGTGCGCGCTGCCCGAAGGCCGCTCCGCGTTGGAGCCACGAACACGAATTCTGCGACGCATGACGGAGGAGGCCTCAGCCTATCCGACCGAAAGTAAGCGTCAAGACCGCGCTGCTGCTCTCAGGCGTCGTCCGAGCCCTTCGATTGCGAGCCCCCCGACGCAGGCGCATCGCCCTTCGAGGTTGCGCCGGACGGGGCGTCCTGGTCCGCGACGCCCTCCAAGCTGGTGTCTTCGGCGCTGTCGGCCGGATCTGCGGGCGCGTCCGGGTCGGAGTCCGAGCTGGGCTCGTCTGTCTGCACCGCCGACTTCTTCTTGGTGTCGGCCTTCGCAGCATCGGCGTTCGCAGCATCGGTCTTCGCGTCATCGGGCTTCGAAGCATCGCTCTTGGCGGCGCTCTTCGACTTCGACTTCGTCTTCGAGGTCTTGGCGTTCTTCGTGGTGGATTTCGCAGCGACCTTCTTCGGGACAGCTCCGGTCTTGGGCGAGCGCTTCTTGACCTTCGGAAGCTCGTCCTCGTCCTCGTCCTCGTCGTCGTCTCCATCCTCGTCCTCGTCGACCCAGGGCTTCACCTCGGACCAACTCGCGGGGACCGGAGCGCGCTTCGAGTACCAGACCATCAGGACGCCGATGCCCGCGAGGAGAAAGCAGGCCCACTGCGCCGGCGTCAGCCCGGCGTAGCGGAGATCCGCTTCATGGATCCCGCCGCCGGGAGCTTCGACGCGGAGGAAGTCGAGGACGAAGCGAACCGGCGCGTAGAAGATGCACTGCCAACCCGCGTAGAAGCCGTAGCCGCGCGGCTTGCGAGCCCACAGCACGAGGAACGTGATCGCGAGCGGGATCGTCAGCGCGAACTCGATGAAGCCGAGATCGAAGCGTCCCTTCGTCTGCATCGAGTCGAAGAGCAGGCCCCACTTGTCGGGGTTGTGCACGTCGACGTGGAAGTACTGGACGCCCAGCCAACTCGTCGTCTCGCGACCGGGATGATCGTGGACGCTGGCGCAGCCCGCGCGGCCGAACACCCAGGCGAGCGGGAACGCGCTGCAGACCGTGTCGACGAGCGGCAGGACGTTCTCCTTCTTCACGTACTTGAACGCGAGCGCGCCGAGGATCGCGCCGAAGAAGCCGCCGTAGCTCGAGAGGCCTGCCCAGATCTTGATGATGTAGAGCGGGTCCTGTGCGAGGCGATCCGGCGTGTAGAAGACCGCGTCGAACATGTGCGCGCCGACGAAGCCGAGACCGACGACCCACAAGATGAACGAGTTCATCTTGTTGACGTCGAGGCCGCGACGTCGCGCGTGACGGACGGCGACCGCCGCACCGATGTAGACGCCCGTCGCGACGAGCACGCCGAACGGCTTGATGCTGTCGACAGGCTTGGGGAACGGGAGCGGGACCTCGGGGATTTTGATATACGGGATCAGCGGTCCGAACACGGCGCCTCGGTAGCGCACATGGGGGTCGCGCGAAAGCGCCAAACGTGGAGAAGGACGGACGACTCCGAGCGTTGTGCCTCCCCGGCTCGGGGTGTCGTGGCGCGTTTCAACTCGCGGCCCTCAAGGAGCTCTGGGAAAAAGGAGAAAGGTTCGATCTCGTCGCGGGTGCGTCGAGCGGATCGATCAGTGGGGCGATCTGGGTCGCCGGGCTAGCAAGCGACGGACCGGATATGTTCCGCGCGATGGCGAGCACCCCGATCGTGAGCGCTCGCTATCTGCGCACGGATGCGAGCCCATTCGGCATGAGCACCATCGTGCGCGAGGCGCTGCGGCGCTTCGTTCCTGAACGTCGCATCGCGGGCGCAGAGACGGAGCTGCTCGTGTCGACGACACGGGCGAGCCGGTGGGTCGGTGGCTTCTTGAAGAGGTCCGCTCAGTCCGCGAAGGCTATGCTCTCGCGGCGTCCGATCGTCCCGATCCGTGGGAACGCGTTCGAGGTCTTCGCGAGCCCGAGCCCGGTGCACTCGATGGCGAAGGAAGCGAACGCGTCGACGATCCATTCGAACCAATCGCGACGCGACATGCACGATGTGATCGTGGCAAGCTGCGCAATCCCAGGTCTCTATGCGCGGCTCCCCGTGCTCGACGGCGAGGTCCACGTCGATGGTGGCGCGTCGGACAACACCCTGCTGTCGGTTCTCGTCGCGCGCGGAGCCACGGACATCACCGTGGTCAGCCCCTACCCCGACGGTGCGGTGTCGCCGACGTTGTTCGAGCGCGAACGCGCGCCTCGCGTGCCGAGCGCGATCCGCCTGCGCCTGATCTGGCCAGAGACGACCATCCGCCTGAGACACTTCGACTTCGATCCGGGCCGACTCGAAGAAGCCCTCATGACGCCCTACGTCGAGCGCGTGCTCGAGCCCGCCTCGCTCGAGCCCGCCTCGCTCGAGCCCATCGCTCGTGAGGGGGCCGCGTGACCACGCCCGTACGCATCGCGACCGTCACGTGTAGCGACACGCGGACCGAGAAGGACGACGAAGGGGGTCGGCTGCTCGGGCAGCTCTTGATCGAGGCTGGGTTCATCGTCGTCACGCATCGGATCGAGCGCGAAGATCTCGAGCACCTGCGCATGGCGATCGCGAAGCTCGCGCGAAGGAACGACGTCGACGCGATCGTCACGACCGGCGGCACGGGTTTGGGCAAACGCGACGTGACGGTCCAAGCGCTCGAGCCGCTCCTCGACAAGCAGATCCCTGGCTTCGGAGAGGCGTTTCGTCGGTTCTCGGTGGACGAGATCGGTCCGCGCGGCATGCTGTCGAACGCCGTGGCCGGGTTGATCCAAGAGTGCGTCGTCATCGCGCTCCCTGGGAGCCCGGCGGGCGTGCGGCTCGGCATCGAGAAGCTCGTCGCGCCGACGCTTCGTCACGCCGTCGACGTCGCGGCCGGCCGCGGCCACCACGGCGCTCGGGGCTGACGCGCATGCTCTCGTTCGACGCGGCCGAAGACCTCGTCATGTCGCTTGCGCGCCCGCTCGGCGCCGAGCGCGTGTCGCTCGACATCGCAGATGGCCGTGTCCTCGCGGAGGACGTCATCGCGCGGGCGCCGCTCCCCGGCTTCGATCACAGCGCGATGGATGGCTACGCGCTCGCCACGGCGAGCCTAGTGGGCGATGGACCGTTCGTGCTGTCGGTTCGCGGGATGAGCGGCGCGGGCCTCGAGCTGCCGCCGCTCGTGCCCGACAGCGCGATGCGGATCTTCACCGGGGCGCGCATGCCGAGGGGCGCGGACGCGGTGCTCATGCAAGAGGACGCCGTGAGAACCGGCGAGGACGCCGACGCGTCGATCCGTTTTTCCATTCGCCCGGCGCCTGGCGCGCACGTGCGTTTCGCAGGGTCCGACCTCGAAGAGGGGACGGTCGCGATCGCGCGTGGGCGACGCCTTGGTCCTGGACAAGTCGCGCTCGCTGCGGCGCTCGATCGACCGACGTTGCTCGTCGGAAGACGGCCGTCCGTCGCGATCTTGGGCTCGGGAGACGAGCTGCGCGCGCCGGGCGATCCCGGTCGCCCCGGCTCGGTCGTCGAGTCGAACGGGTATTTCGTGGCGCACGCGGCCAGACGCGCAGGCGCCTCGGCTCGCGTCCTTCCCTTCATGCCGGACGATCTCGAGCTCGCGACCACACGCACCCGCGAGGCGCTCCGTGGCGTCGACGTGCTCGTGACGATCGGCGGCGTCAGCGTCGGCGATCGCGACGTCGTGCGCCCCGCGCTCGAAGCGGCGGGCGTGCGCATCGAGCTCCACAAGGTCGCGATGAAGCCCGGCAAGCCGATCACGATCGGGCGCACCGAGCACGCGATCGTCCTCGGCCTCCCCGGAAACCCTGCGTCCGCGTCGCTGACGTTCCTCGCCTTCGGGGTGCCGCTCCTGCGCGCGCTCGCCGGAGAGACGCACCCGAGGGCGCCCCGTCGTCCGACGGTCGTTCGCGGGACGCATCGCAGAAAGATTGGGCGAACCGAGCTCGTACGCGCGCGCCTCACCAAGGACGGCTCGGCCGAGCTGCTCGTGAACCAATCGTCGGGCGCGGTGACGTCGTTTGCGGACGCCGACGCGATCGTCGTCGTCCCGAGCGAGCACGGCGACGTCGCCGACGGCGAAGTCCTGCCGACCATGCGCATCTCGGAGATCTTCGAATGAGGCGCGCGACGTTCGCACGCGTCGTCGTCGGTGTAGCTTGGTCGGTGGCGCTGGGGGCGTGCGGCGAACGCAAGTCGGACGGCGCCCCGCCGCCGAGCGCCGTCGCTGCAGAGTCGAGCTCCGAAGTATCGAGCGCGGTGCCGCCGTCGACACCGAGCGGTCAGACCGCGAACGCTCCCAGCGTCGGCGACGGACGCACGCTCCCGGACGGACGGCGCGTGATCGGCCTGACGGATCCCAAGAAATCGCTCGAGGGCGCGCCGATCATTCGCATCACCCCGAAGGCGATCTTCGTCGACGCCGAAGAGGTCGACGCGACCGAGCCCATCGTCAAAGCCGGCAAGATGCGGAAGGTAGAGGGCGTCTTCGCGGCACTGAAGCGTCGCCACGACGCGTTTCGCGCAGAGCGACCGATGGGCGACTTCCCAGGCGTCGTCGTCATCGACACCGAAGAGGACGTCGCTGCCCTGGTCGTGAAGGCGGTCTTTCAGACGGCGGCGTTCGCGGGCTACCCGAACGTCGGCTTCGTCATGAAGCAGCCGTCGCCGCCTGCCGTCGACCCCGCTCAACCCTGACGGCGAGCGTGATCGTGGGCGTGGGCGTCCGCCTCTTCGTGCTCGGCCGCACAGCGCGCGTCCTTCCAGCCCACCCAATAGGGACCCTTCGGACCGTGCTCGCGTTTCCAGATCGGGAGGCGCGCTTTGATCTCGTCGATGAGCCTCCGACACGCGACGAACGCCTCGTGGCGGTGCGGGGCGCTCGCCGCACACGCGACGGCGATGTCGCCGACCACGAGCGGGCCCACACGGTGCAACGTGTAGAGGCGCACGCCAGGGCTCTCGGCCGCGAGCTCCGCCTCGATGCGCGCGAGCTCGAGCTCGGCCATCGTGCCGTACGCCTCGTACTCGAGGAGCGTCACCTCGTGGCCCTCGTTCTCGGCGCGCACGACGCCGAGAAACGTCGCCACCGCGCCCGCGCCCGCGTGCGCGACCGCGCGGACGCACTCGTCCAGCGCGATCACCTCTCCACGAAGGCGCGGCGAAGTCGACTCAGCTTCCGTCGCGGACATAAGCCCCACGTGCCCCGCCCGTCTTCGACAGGAGCTTCACGTCTCCGATGACCATGCTGCGATCGATCCCCTTCAGCATGTCGTAGACCGTGAGGCAAGCGACGCTGACTGCGGTCAGCGCCTCCATCTCGACGCCGGTGCGATCCGTCGCCTCTGCGATCGCCGTCACCGTGAGGGTGCCACTCGCGACCTCGATATCCATGAGCACCTCGACACGCGAAAGCGCGACGTGGTGGCAGAGCGGGATGAGCTCGGGCGTGCGCTTCGCTGCGAGGATCCCCGCGACCCTCGCGGTCGCGAGCACCTCGCCCTTCGGGACGTCCGCGCGCGAGAGGCGGTGCGCCGTGTCGGAGCGCATGAACACCGAACCGGACGCCGTCGCGCGACGCGCGGTGTCGGGCTTCTTGCCTACGTCGACCATGTGCACTTCACCGCCGGCACCGAGATGCGTCGAGATCTGTTCCGGTGCAGGTGGGAGCGAGGACGTGGCGTGGTGATCGATCGACGGGAGCTCCGAATGGAGCGCGCGCGAATGGGGAGGCTCGATCGTCCACTCCGGGACGGCCGGTGCGCGCGGAACGTCGGCGACTGCGCGCAGCGCTTGGGCGGGCGCGTTCGGTGGCTCGGTCTCTGCGCCTCTGTGCGAGTGTGGCAGCTCGGGGGGCGGTCGCTCGCTGCGCTTCGTGCTCGGAACTGCGCTGGTGCGTGAATCGCCGACGATCACACGCATCGCAGCATCCAGACGTCCCGCGTCGTCGTGCGCGATCGAGCGACGCAGGACGTGCACGAGCGCGAAGCGGTCGAGCGGGCGCAGCTTCGACCACGCAGCGACGAGGCCGCGCCTATCGACGACGGCGCTCTCGAGCTGCTCCGGCGGCGCGAGCGGATCAGGATCGGGGATGGGCTTGATACGTGTCGGGAGGTGGGCGCTCTTCCGCACGAGGCGTTCGACGTCGCGCGCGTCGACCTCGGCTTCGGCGCCGCGCTGTGCGAGGGCGAGCCGCGCGTCGACGGAGAGGGACTGGTAGCCCTCGAGCGACAGTCGATAGCCAGCGACGTCGAGCGCGCGTCGGGCCGCGAGTGGCAACAGCTCGAGCGAGTCGCCGACGTCCTCGAACGGAAACACGATGCCGGACAGATCGATCATCCGCATCGACGGGTAGCAGGCGGCCGCGCCGCCGTCGATACGGGCGCGAGCTGCGCGGCTGTGCCCCGTTCAGCTGGGTCCGTGCTCGCTCAGCCGCCGATGGCGCGCATGCTCACGTTCGCGGCGCCCGGATCGGTGCACCCCTTGAACGTCGTGCCGTCGGGCTTGTCCGCCCACGCACGCACGAGACGATCGCGCACCTCTCGAACGTCCCCTGCCCTTGCGGCGTCCATCGCGTCCACGCCGTGGTCGGTCGCCAGGCACGGGCGCAGGGCGCCTGTCGACGAGACCCGCAATCGATCGCACGACGCGCAGTAGGTGTCGCTCGTTCCGCTGATGAAGCCGACGACCTTGGTGCGGTCGTCGCGCGCGTGCACGTAGCGAGCGGGGCCGCGGTCCGGGAGCGTCTCTGCCTCTTCGTCTGCGAGCAGAGGCCGCAGTCGCTCGCGGACCTCTGCGATGGTGACGAGGTGATCGCGCGCGAGCTTCGCGCCCTCTGCGATCGGCATCACCTCGAGGAAGCGCGGGACGAAGCCCTGGTCCCAGGCGAAATGCACGAGCGACTCGATCTCGTCGTCGTTCACGCCGCGAAGGAGGACGGTGTTGAGCTTGATGGGGGTGAGACCTACCTCTCGCGCTGCGGCGAGGCCGGCCAGCACGTCGTCCAAGCGCCCGCCCCGGGTGAGGTCGCGAAAACGAACGGGGTCGAGCGTGTCGATCGAGACGTTGATGCGCATGAGGCCGGCGTCCTTGAGCGGGCGCGCGAGCCGAGCAAGCTGCGAGGCGTTCGTCGTGAGGGCGAGATCCGACACGTGCTTTTGTGCGAGGAGCTCGACGAGCTGGACGATCTTCGGAGAGACGAGCGGCTCGCCTCCGGTCAGTCGAAAGCGATCCACGCCGCTCTCCAGGAGCGCGTCGACGATCGTCCCCCAAGCGTCGAGCGACATGCGCTCGGACGCGTAGTCCTCGCGGTGTCCCGGACGGCAGTAGGTACAGGCGTAGTCGCAACGATCCGTGACCGAGATCCGGACGCTCTTCGGGCTGACGCGGTCTACGGAGGCAGGCTCGCGTGCGGCGGAATCGTGCCCGAGCACGGGCAACGTGACGCGCCCGCCCGCGCGGCGACCGTTCGAATCGAGCACGAGGTGATTCGTCACGTCAGCCGCCAGCGACCGGGGGAATGAGTGCGACCTCGTCGCCGCGGCGCACCGGATCGTTCGCGGCCGCGTACGCGCCGTTGACTGCGATGCGCACCGAGCGCTGGTGGGGTTCGAGCGTCGGCCAACGCGCGAGGAGCTGCGGCCAGAGGCCCGCGACTGTCGTGTCCGCTGGGAGCGCGAACAGGACCTCGCCCTCGCCGATCAAATCGCGGACTGCCGCGAAGGCGAGCAATCGGAGCGCGCGGTCCCCTTGGCTGGACGGTGCCATTGCGAGTCGAGCCTAGCACCCGGACCTGTCTCGAGCGGCGCAAAGCGCGGCTTTTCAATCGGTAGAGTGCGCCAGAACGCGCGAGAAAGGTCGAACGGCGGCACGTGAGGCCTCTCCATCTCACCGCCCGGATCGACGCGCCGGAAACGATCGTCTGGCGTAAGAGCGCCGGTTCTCTATATTCGCACCTCCCCATGAGCGAGGAAGGCGTCTTCCAGCCCGGCGCAGTGCTCGCCGGTCGCTACCAAGTGCGACGCGAGCTCGGTCGCGGCGGCATGGGCATGGTGTATTTGTGCCGCGACCTCGTGCTCGACGAGCGCGTCGCGTTGAAGCTCTTTGGACGCCCTGGCGAGACGACGCGACCCGAAGACGCGTGGTGGTTCCAAGAAGAGGCGCGCGCCCTCGCGGGGCTGAACCACCCGACGATCGTGCGAGCGCGGGACTTCGGTGCCCTCCCCGATGGCACGCCGTACCTCGTCATGGACGCGGCGCCGGGTCGCAGCCTGCACGAGTGGATCTACCTCGCGACGCACGACGGGCTCTTGCCCTACGGGATCGTCTGGTCGGCGGTCGATCAGATCCTCGCAGGGCTTGCCCACGCGCACGCGCGAGGAGTCATCCACGGCGATCTGAAGCCCAGCAACGTCCTGCTCGACATCCCACCGGACGGCGACGACGCGCGGGCCTACATCCTCGATCTCGGCCTCGCCTGGCTCATGCAAGATCGCATCGACCACCGCCTCGACGGCTCGAGCGAGGCCGAGCCGACCGTGCGCTACGGGGCGGGCACCCCGGGGTGGATGGCGCCCGAGCAGATTCGCTACGCGACGCCGCACATCGGCGCGGCGACGGATCTCTACGCGCTCGGGTGCATCCTCTTCGCGCTCCTCTCGAACAAGGAGCCGTACGTCGGCACGAACGAGGAGCTCTTGGCGCAGCATCGCAACGCCCCGATCCCGGAGCCAGGCGTTCCGCCAGGTGCGCCGAAGGGCGTCATCGGTTTCACGATGCAGCTGATGGCGAAGCGGCCGTGGCATCGCTTCGCCTTCGCCGCCGACGCGCGACGTGCGTGGCGTGCGCTCAAGCCCGTCGACTCGGCGACGACGACGCCGCTCCCGAAGGGGACGACGGCAAAGAAGGACGCTCGTTCGAGCCGCAACGCCGTCACGCTCCCAGAGCCTTTCAACCCCGGTGAGGCGCCGCGACCGCCGCCGGCGGCTGGTCTCCTCGCGCTTCGGCCGAGCCCGTTCGTCGCCCGACAGGAAGAGCGCACGAAGCTCCTCACGGCTACGCACGTGGTCGCCGACGCGTTCAAAGATCGCGAGCAGAGCCCCGCGGCGCGAAAGCTCATCTTGCTCACCGGAGAAGCGGGCGTCGGCAAGAGTCGTCTAGCCGAGTGGCTGTGCGAGGAAGCGCACGAGCGCGGCCTCGTGACGCCGCTTCGCGCGAAGTACCGCAAGATCGCCGCGCCGCTCGACGGCGTCGTCGGCGCGGTGACGCAGTTCTACCGGCTCGAACGCGCCGATCGCGACGTCGTCGAGAAGGTGCTGATGAACCTCTGGAACGTCGCGCCGGGCGACGACGACGGTACGACGTGGGTCGCCGCGACCGCGGAGTGGCTGCGACCGGATGCCGCCGGCGCGAAGGTCGGCCCCAGCGGCAAGCGCTTCGCGCTCGACCACCCCGAGCTTCGCTGGCTCGTGATGAAGCGCACGCTCGAACGGATCGCGGCGGATCGACCGATCTTGCTCTGGATGGACGACCTTCATCTCGCGCCACCCGGGACGTACGACAACGTCGCGCGGCTCGTGCGCGAGGCGGGGCCGCTCGGTGTGCTCGTCGTCGCGACGATTCGCAACGAGGCCGTCGAAGCCGACCCTCCGAACGCGGCGGCGCTCGCAGCGATGGTGCAATCGGCCGGGGGCCTGCGCCTCGAGATCGCGCCGCTCGACTCGAGCGGCTCGACCGAGCTGCTTCGCGAGACGCTTCCGCTCGACGACACGGCCGTCGCCGAGGCAGCCGCACGCAGCAAAGGCAACCCGCTGTTCGCGCTCCAGCTCCTTCACGCCTGGGCGATGGGCGGACACCTCGAGCTGCGCGACGGGAGATACTTCGTCCCGAAGGCGTCGCTCGCCGCGCGCGCCCACACGACGGCCGATCTCTGGGAAGAGCGACTGCTCGCGGTGCCCGAAGAGTTCCGCCGCGCGGCGCTCGCGGCCGCAGCGCTCGGAGGGGACATTCGTCGCGATGTCCTCCGCGCCCAGTACGAGGGCCTCGGCATCGACGCCGCGCGGGCGATCGCCGCGCTGAAGCGCGCACAGATCCTCCTCGGCTCGGGCACCGAGCGTCTGCGTTGGCCGCACGCGCTCCTCCAAGAGCATCCTGACGAAGCTCTTCTCGCGAGCGCACGCGCGCGACTTCTTCCACGCCGCGGCGTACGCGCTGGCTCACCACCCCGGCGGTCACACGCGGCGCATCATCCGCCACCGCGTCGTCAACCTGATCCGCGCCAACGATCTCGAAGGCGCCGCCGATCTTCTCCACGGCTTCATCGCCTCGTCCTGGGGTCGCTCGCGCGAGACCGCGGCGACGTTGCGAGATCTGTCCCTCCTCGATGGCCGCCTCGAGGGGCGCCAGGCCGCGGTGCAGCACCTCTGGCGCGGCGAGGCGCTGCGTCACGCCGGCCGGCTCGAGGACGCGCGCCGCGAAGCCGAGGCCTCGCGACAGATGTTCCAGGAGATCGGCGATCAGAAGAGCGAAGCGACGTGTCTTCGGCTCCTCGGTCACATCGCGAGCGATCAGGCCGCGCCCGCGCTCGGTCGGCGCCTCGTCTCGCGCGGCCTCGCGATGTTCCAAGAGCTCGGCGACGATCACGGCGCCGCGCAATGCGAGGTCACGCTCGGAGAGATCGACTTCCTCCTTGGAGATCACGCGCGCGCACGCACGGTGATCGCGAGCGCGGCCGAGCGCTTCTCGAAGGTCGGCGATCGGCTCGGCTATGCGCAGAGCCTCGTCGTGCAGGTCTTCCTCGAACAGGCCGGCGGCGGCGGCAGCACGGTCCGCCAGATGATCGTGACGGCGCGACGAGAGTTCGAGGCGATCGGCTACCGGCTCGGCATGGCGCAAGCCGATCTCACCCTCGCGCACACCGATCACCGCGAGGGCTTCTGGGACCGCGCTCGCGAGACGGCGCTGTCTGCGCGTCAAGCTTTCAAGGATCTCGCGAACCCGCGTGGGGAAGCCGGCTGCGAGCGCATCCTCGCGATGATCGGCATCGACCAAGATCTCCCCGACGTCGCCGAAGAGCACGCGCGCTCGGCAGCCGACCTGTTCGATCGCCTGGCCGATCCCTGGGGCCAGGTCGAGACGCGTCTGCTGCTCGCGCAGATCGGCCTCATCCGCGGCGACGCGGACGTATCGCGCGATCACCTCATCGCGTGCGAAGCGGTCGCGCTCGTCGAGGCCGAGCCGAAGCAGCATCGCCACCTCACGAGGGCCTGGCTCTCGTACCACGAAGGCCGGTTCCACGAAGCGGCGAAGGAGCTCGACGCAGCACGCGCGGCCTACCGTGATCCAATCCGCACGGCCGATCACACGCCGATGCTGCTGGAGCGCTTCGCGTCGATGAGCTGGCCCAAGCCGGCCGGGCCGAAGATCGAAGCGTGGCGCGCCGGGCTCGGCCACAAGCCCCGCCACGAGTCCGTCTCGCTCGGCAGGTAGGTCGCGTCGCGACGCAGGAACGCGGTAGGATTGCCGCGTCCCTCCCTTCGAATGACGACCCCGGACAACCTCGCGAATTTCGAGATCCTGAAGCGCCTCGGGGCCGGCGGCATGGCCGAGGTCTTCCTCGCGAAGAAGCCCGGCGCGGAGGGGACGTTCAAGCTCCTCGTCCTCAAGCGCATCCACCCGGCGCACGCGAGCTCGAGACGCTTCCGCGCGATGTTCGTGGAAGAGGCGCACCTCGCGACGCGCCTCAACCACCCGAACATCGTCCAGGTCTACGAGTTCCTCGACCTCGGCGACGAGGGCCTGCTCCTCGCGATGGAGTACGTCGAGGGCTACGATCTCGGAAAGCTCATGTCGACCGCGCGTCAGAAGGGCACGCGGATCCCGCCCTTCGTCGCGGCGTACATCATCTGCGAAGCCGCGAAGGGGCTGCACTACGCCCACGAGCGTCGCGACGAAGGCGGCGCGCCGCTCGCGATCGTGCACCGCGACGTGTCGCCGCAGAACATCCTGCTCTCCGTCGAAGGGGCGGTGAAGATCGCCGACTTCGGCATCGCGAGCGCGAACCTCTTCCGCGAAGAGCCGGGCACGCTGAAGGGAAAGTTCGGCTACATGTCGCCCGAGCAAGCGCGCGGAGAGCGGGTCGATCGTCGCAGCGACATCTACGGTCTCGGCGTCGTCCTCTACGAGGCGCTCGCGCTCCGTTCGCCGTACTGGACGAAGGACAATCCTCCGCAGAAGCCACCGGACGACGAGCTGCTCGAGGCGGTGAAGAACGGCACGTTCGAGCCGCCGAGCGCGCACGGGGGCGAAATCCCCGCCGAGCTCGAGGCGATCGTGCTCCGCGCGATGAGCCGCGATCGCGAGGACCGCTTCCAGACGGCACGCGACATGTCGGGCGCGCTCATGCGGGCGATCATCGCGAAGCAAGAGCTCGTCGATGCGTCGAGCGTCGAGGGGGTGCTCATGCTCCTCGGAGGCCGCAGCTCGATCATGCCGAGCTCGCCTCCCCCGAGCGAGGCAGCGCAGCAGACGCTCGCGGCGATCCCTCAGAAGCGTTCGCCCGCGTCCGAAGGAGAATCGCGTCCGCCCGCACCTCGCCGACCGCGAGAGGTCCGCCACGTGGCGGTGCTGTCGATGCGTCTCGAGGGCCTCGGTGAGCTCGAGCTCGGACTGTCGGTCACGGCCGAGGGCGGCGCGAAGGGGGCGGCCGCGTACAAGCGCGCCTGCGACGGGCTCCGCGCCACGCTCGATCACATCGCGTACAAGCGCGGCGGCAAGTGGCTGTGGTCGGGCGACGGACTGATGCCGACCGTCACGGGCATCGTCGGCCTGATCGGCAACCCCTCGCGCGCGGCGTTCGACGCGGCTTCTCTCGCGGTCGACGTCCACGAAGCGTTGTCAGGCGCGAGCGAGGATCTGCCGCGTCGCGTGAGCGCGGGCATCGGCATCGTGCGCGGCATCGCTTCCGGCGAGCGCGACGAGCAGGGCCACCTCGGGCTCCATTCGCTCGAGCAACCCGTCGACTACCTCGCCGAGAAGCTCGGGCAGAACGCGCCCCACGGAAAGACGTGGGTCGCCGGCGGCCTGTATCGGCTCGTGCGTCGCGATTTTCGCTGGGGCGACGCGCCGACGCTCGAGCTGGCGGACGCCGAGAAGTTCGGCGCGCCGCACGTCATGCGCTCTTACGCGCTGCTACGGCCGCTGACGCGAGAAGAGCGTGCCGTCGAGATGGCCCTCGCGCCGAACGATCTCGTCGGGCGTGATGCGGAAAAGGCCGACCTTCACGCCGCATTCCATCGCGCGGTCACCCCGTCGCAGGCCGAAGGAAAGAGTGATCCTCCGGAGGCGCGCAACTCGTCCGTACCGCCGCGCCCACCGAGCTCGCTCGGGCCGAGAGGTCAGCTGACGAGCCGCGTCGTCATCGGCGAGATGGGGATCGGAAAGACCGCGCTCGTCGCAACGTTCCTCTCCGAGCTGCCTCGCGACACCCGCGTGGTCTCGATCGAGTGTTCGCCGGTCAAGAGCGAGATCCCGCACGCGACGCTCTGCGATCTGCTGCGCGAGGCGACGGGGGTCGGCATCGACCACTCCTTCGACGAGGCCGCCGCGGTCTTCAGAGGCCTGCTCGGGCCGATGCAGCTGAAGACGGCGTCGTCGGAGCGACTCGTCACGCGCCTCGCCGAGGTCGCGACGGGCAAGCAGCAGGCAGCCCACGGAGAGGACGACGGCCATTTCCGTCGCGACGTCCTCCTCCTCGCGGTCCGCGTTCTCCTCGGCGCCCTCGCGCTCGAGCAGCCGCTCGTCGTCGTCGTCGATGGCCTCTCTTGGGCCGACAAGGTGAGCCTCGAGATCGTCCAAGAGCTGCTCCGGCGAGAGGAGTCGATGCCGATCGTCGTCTGCCTCGTCACGCGGAACGACGAGCGCGTCATGAGCTTCATCGAGGGCCTCGTCAGGGTCGAGCTCTTCGGCCTCTCGGCAGAGGAGCAGGTCCGCCTCGTCGAGGCGCGCCTCGGCGTCCGGGACGGCGTCGCGACGGTATGCGCCGAGCTCTTGCCGCGCGTCGCCGGCAATCCGTTCTTCCTCCTCGAGATGGTCGACGCGCTCCTCGAGCGCGGCACGATCGAGATCGTCGAGAAGGACGGCGGCCGTCACGAGCTGCGTCGCAACGAGCGCCACCCGGGCGACCGCGCCGAGGCGCTGCCGTCGACCTTGGAGCAGCTCATCGGCGACCGCATCCGCGAGCTCCCGACGTCGGAGCACGACGTCGTCGACTGGCTTGCCGTCGCGGGTGGGCCGCTTCTCGAGAGCGACATCACTGCGCTCACACGCCTCGACGACGACGAGGCGATGATCCGGCTCTGCGCGCGCGGCTTGTGCGATCGCAAGCAAGGCGTCGTCGACTTCAGGCACCCGCTCGCGCGCGACGTCGCGTACCTCGCGCTCGACGCGTCCGCGCGAACCCGAATGCATCGTCTCCTCGGCGAGCACCTTGCGACGACTCCGCTGGCGCAGGGCCTCTCCGCGGCGATCGTCGCGCGCCATCTCGCGCGCGGCGAGGCCCCGACCGAGGCCGCGCTCCACTACCTGGAAGCGGCGTCGGCGGCGCGCAACGCGAACCAAGCGCAGCTCGCGCAGCGGTACTACCTTCGAGCGCTCTCACTCTTGCCGCCTGGCGATCCGCGAAGGCTGACCGCCCACGAATCACTCGAACAGCTCTACCGCTACCTGGGCCGTCGTCGGGAACGGCGCCTGCACCTGACCGCCATGCGCAAGCTCGCGCGCAAGACGGGGACGGCGCGATGGGCGGCCATGGCGCTCATCCGCACCGCCAGACTCGAGCTCGACGAAGGCGTCCTCGCGAGAGGCCTGCCGATCGCGACGCGTGCCGCCGAAATTGCGCGCATCGCGAAGAACGCGACGCTCGAGGTCGAGGCACTCACGGTGCTGAGCGAGATCCTCCGCGACCTCGGCGACACGCAGGGCGCCATCGCAGCCTGCGATCGCGCGCTGCACGTGTCGGATGGCGGTCGCCTCCCGGCGCGATCCCGGGCAGAGGTCATGCGGACGAAGGGCGTCCTTCTCCGCTACGTCGGGCGCGTCGAAGAGGCCGTCGAGGCGTACGTCGAGGCGCTCGCCGTATTCCGCGCGGTCGGCGCGCAGCGCAGCGAGGCGCGCGTCCTCACGTCGTTCGCGTTCGCGATGTTCGTGCTCGAGCGCTTCGAGGACGTCATCGCGCTCGGCCTCGAATCGATCAAGATCGATCTGTCGATTGGTGGAAGATTCCAGATCGCCAAGACGCTCTCGAACGTGGGCCAGGCATACGCGCGCCTCGGAGATCTCGATCGAGGCCTCTCGTTCCTCCGGCGCGCCCGCGAATCCCACGAGCGCTACGCCGACCAAGATTCGCGCGCCGACACGCTGCTCTGCACGGCCGGCCTCCTCCTCGAAGCGGGCGACGTCGACGCGGCCCACACGCTCGTCGGCGACGCCGGAGCGCTCGTCGCGGTCACGGGCAGCGTCTACGATCTGGTCCACGAGCGCATCATCCGCGCGTGTCTCGCGCGCCTCTCCGGTGACGCGCAGAGCGCGATCGGCTTCGCCACCGAGGCGCGACAGACCGCCGAATCGCAGGCGCTCATGAGCTTTCACATCTACGCGATGGCGGTCGAAGCCGCCGCGCGCGTCGACTCGGGCGAGCATCACACCGGAGTTCTCCTGGCGCGAACGGCGCTCGGGGCGGCGGAAAACTCTGGGGGAAGCGAGTACGGCATCGAGGTCCGCGCGCTGTGCTGCGACGCGATGCGCCGTGCGGCGCCGAGCGCCGCCGACGATCTCTACCAACGGGCGGCAGCCCACGTGAAGAGGGTCGCGAGCCACATCCGCGATCTCGAGCTCAAGAAGATGTTCCTCTCGAGAAGCATCGTCGAGCGGATCTTGATCGAAGCGAACGTGTCCCTCGGCGATCTCTTGCCGCTCGAAGCCGCGCACGGAGAGGCGAACCCCGCTCCTTGAACCATCCATGACGAAGCGAACCGCGCTCATTCTCTCGGGAGGCGGCGCCCGTGGCGCCTACGAAGTCGGCGTCCTCTCGTACCTGTACGACCATCTCGCGAAGGTGAAGAAGATCGAGCCGAAGTTCGATCTCATCCTGGGGACCAGCGTCGGCGCCATCAACGGATGCTTCCTCGCGTCTCACCTCGCCGATCCGGGGCTCGGGATCCGCCGGCTCGCGAACCTCTGGAGCGACATCCACGTCGACGAGGTGCTCGGCTTCGGGCTCGCGCAGGTGACGGGCCTGCCTCGCCTGCTCTTCGGCGGTGGCAAAGCCGCGGTCGGCGTCTTCGACGTCAGCCCGATGGCACGCCTCGTCGAGCGCGAGATCGCGTGGCGCGCCATCTCGCGCGCCTTTCGCGAGCGGCGGCTGACGGCGCTCAGCGTTTCGGCGACGGAGGTCTCGACCGGAAGAACGGTGATCTTCCTTCAGACAGCGCCCGGTGTGCCGGTGCCGATGCACGCGCCGCCGCGCACGCTGGTGAAGGCCGCACGCGTAGGACCGATTCACGCCCTCGCGTCTGCGGCGATACCGCTCTTGTTTCCTCAAGTTCGCATCGGTCAACATCTGTACATGGATGGCGGCGTCCGCCAGAACACGCCTATCTCTCCGGCTCTCCGGCTCGGCGCGACGCACATCCTGGCGGTCGGCCTTTCGCGCGAGATCGTGCCTGCCTCGGTCGCGAGCGAAGAGAAACCTCCGAACGTCGCGTTCGTCCTCGGCAAGTGTTTGAACGCGTTTCTCCTCGATCACGTCACGAGCGATTTCGAGGTGCTCCACCGCGTGAACACCCTCATCGATCACGGCACCGAGGTGTACGGCGAGAGCTTCCTCGCGAAGATGAACGCGCAGGCCGAAGCGGTCGGTCACCTGCCCTACCGTCGCGTCGAGCCGCTCGTGATTCGCCCGACCGAAGACATGGGTCGTCTGGCCGCGACCTATGTACGCTCTTCGAAGATCCGCGCCGGAGCGAGCCTGCGGCGACTGCTCGCGCTCATCGACGTCGGGACCGCCACAGAGGCCGACCTCGCGAGCTATTTGCTCTTCGACGGCGGCTTCGCCCGAAAGCTCATCGAGCTCGGCCGCGCGGACGCAGAGGCGAAGAGCGACGCTCTCCTGCAATTCTTCGAGAGCGCGACGACGGGTCCGCAGGTCGCCGGCGCCTGAGCGCCGAACCGACCGGTCGGCGTGTGCCGGGGGGATGGGTCGGCCGCCGTCGCTCCTCGACGGTCAGGTTCCCGGATCGCTCATCAAGCGCTTACGCGGGATGTGCGGCTGCGACGCGCCGATCATCGTCGCGCCGCCCGTGTCGGACGCTCCCGCGAACTTGCGTGCGTCTTCGCGGCGCTCGAAGACGCCACCGTGTCGCGGCGCCGCCGTGTCGACGAGACGCCCAACCTGCATGCGTTGAATCGTGTCGCCTACGAGCACCGCGAACGACTGGCCCGTAGCCTCCCACAGGGCGGCGATCGCCCCAAACGCCGCCTCGACGCGGGGCCCGATGGCGCCCGGGACGCGGCGAAGGTCGAGGATCATGCCCGAGACGTTCGCCTTCATCGTGAGCACGCGCGCGTGCTCGAGGAGTGCCTCCGCCGCGACCCCGAGCGCCGCGCTCTCGAGCGAGGTATCGCGGAACACGCGAACTACCGCCACCTCTTCCTCGAGGTCGATGGTGAAGTTGGCGCCGTCGGCGAAATGCACGCCATTCTTTTACCACACGGAATCACCGCTCGCGCAGCAGGGACGGTCGGACAGCCACGATGCCATCGCGTCGAGGCGTCGCGGCAGCAGTGTGGCGTTCGCGCCACCTGCCTATTGCTTCGGTGCCAGCTTGCGAACGATGACGTCGAGTAGCCCGTCGAAGGAGTCACGCATCGCCCACGCCTGGGCCGCAGGATCACTCAGTGCGGCGGCCTTCTTTCGGCCCTCTGCCAAGGCGCGCTTCGGTCCGAGGCATGCACCTCCGAGCTTCGGCTCGGCGTCCGCCGAAGCACCTGCGTAAATATGATAACAGCCGGCGAAGTTGCCCCCGTTGAAGAGCGGCGCGCCCACGTCGATCGCGTCGTCGATCATCTGCGCGAGCAGCTTCAAATCACCCTCTCCGCACCCGCGGAGCAGCGTGAGATCGTGATGCGGGACGTCCCGGGTGACGGCGGGAAGTTTTGTCTTCTGCGTCGCCGCAAAGTCCGCCCACGCGACCGGCTGCGGCGCCGTCATGAGCTTGCTCAGGTAGAGGGTCGGGACACCGAACGCCAGGTTCTGCCCCTCGCGCGAGACCGCCGTCGCAATGCCGATGACCCGGCCGTCCTTGTCGATGAGCGGCCCGCCCGAAGACCCCGGCGCGATGGGGGCAGAGATCTGGAGCAGGGTCAGGTTCGGATCGAGCGAGCGCACGGCGCTGATGAGCCCGTTCGAGACCGTGTCCTCGAGCCCGAGCGGGTGACCGATGGCGATGACCGCGTCGCCTACCTGCACCTTCGTGCTGTCGCCGACGGTCAGGACCGGCAGGTGCGTCTTGTCGATGCGAACGATGGCCAGATCCCGATCACGGTCGACGGCGAGGACCTCGACGACTGGGGCCTGGGTTCCATCGTGCATGACGACCGTGAGCTCGGACGCTTCGGCGATCACGTGGAGGTTCGTCGCGATCCAACCGGCCTCTCCGACGATGAACCCACTCCCGAGCGAATCCGCGCTGCGAATCGCGACGACCGAGGGAAGCGACTGCGCGGCGATCTCGGTCGCCGAAAGAACGTGGGGCGCGACGCTCGCCGAATCCGTCGGTGGTGCGCTGACCTTTGGCTGAACCACGGGGGCCGGATGGGTCGGCGCCGCGCATGTGGTGGAGAGGACGCTGCACGCGACGGTCACGACCGCGCGACCCGCGGAACGCCGCGACGAGCTCGCACGCATCGGCACGCCGAACATGGAATTCACATCTCGAGGCTACCAGACGGGTCCCGATGCGCCCTCTCGATCCGCGAACTGCGCTGTCGGGCGCCACGATCTGCTCCGTCAGATCGCGGACATGTCGACTACGCGGATCTCTGCGCTCTTGCGGCCGGGAGACGCATCGACGAGCAGGGCCTCGAGCCACGCTGGCACCGCGCAATGGTAAGTACGCGTGCGCATGGCCGACCTCGCGCAGACCGCCGTGAACCTCGCTTCGTTCGGCGGCTCCCATCCGGCGGCGCTACTCGGGTTCCTTCTTCTGTCGGCGAGCCTCGCCGTCGCTCTCATCGTCAGTGTCTTTCACGCGGCGAAGGCACGCGCTCGGCGAAGGCCGGCAGCAGAGGTCGGCCGCTTCGCCTACCTGGCCGTGCACGTGGGACTCGGTCTCGCCGGACTGGTCGGCGCCGCCGTCTTCCTGTCCATCGCGATGGAGATCGGCGCGCCGTCGACCGTGACGCGTATCGATCTGAGCCTCGCGCGGTCGCTCCACCGGGCAGCGTCGCCGCTGACGACCGACGCGCTGCGTGCCGTGACGTTCCTCGGCGAAGCCTGGAGCCAAGTGACGATCGGCGTTCTGGTCGCGGTCGGGCTGCTCCGCGCGCAGCGAAAGCTCTGGACGCTTGGCTGGGTCGTCGCGCTCGCCGGTGGCGGCATCCTGAACGAGATCCTCAAATTGCTCTACGCACGCCCCCGTCCGGTGTTCGCCGACCCGATCCTCACGGCGAGCGGCTTCAGCTTTCCTAGCGGACACTCCATGGGCACGTTCATCCTCGGAGGCATGGCGGCCTACCTCGGCGTCTTGCACACGCAGGGCCGAGCGCGTCACGTCGGGATCGTGGCCCTCGCGCTCGGCTGGGCCGTGACGATGGGCTTTTCCCGCATATACCTCGGCGTCCACTACCTCACCGACGTGCTCGGCGGCTTCGCCGCTGGCGCATGCTGGCTCTCGGTGTGTGTTTCCGGGATGGAACTTGCTCGGCGCAGGCCACGCGATCCGAGTGCCCCTGACCCGCACCGCCCGTAAAGAAGCGCGGCGTGCCCCAATGGGGTGAACGATCCTGGGCGTGCAGCGTGCCGCGACGCGCGCTCAGGGAGCAGCGTGCGGCGCGTGGACACCCGCCGCCCCACCCGCGGGCGCATTGCCCTCTGGCTTTGGCGGGCCGACCAGCAACTTGAACACGATCGGCAGCACGACGGACACCATCATGCCCATGAGGAGCAGCGTGGCGTTCTGTCGATCGTCGATCCGATGAAGCTCGTGCCCAATCCCTGCGATCGCGACGACGAGCGTGAGCGGCGCAGACAGGAGGCTTCCGGCGGCGAAGCGCTGACGGAAGCCAAGCTCGCGCCACGAGAAGAGGAGGTTCGGGACGAGCTTTGCGGCAAACGCAAAGCCCGACAGGACGAGCGCTTGTTTCAAGGATTCGAGATCGAGCACGCGCGCATTGAAACGCACTCCGACCATGACGAAGAAGATCGGAACGAAGAAGCCATGACCGACAGCGGCGATCTTCGACTCGAGCGAGTGCTTTTGTCGAAGAACGAACGAGACGAGCGCGCCGGCAATGAACGCGCCGAGGATCGGCTCGACCCCGAAGATGGCCGACATCAAGACGAAGGCGAGCATCAGCGCGAGCCCGACACGGACCCCGAGCTCGGCGACGTCGTGATGATCGACGAGGCGCGAGAACGGCTCTGGGTACCACCACACGAGCGCACGGGCGAAGCGGATCGCGATTGCGGACACCGCGAAGAGCACGAGCATCTTCCCGACGCGCGTCGACATGTCGACGACGCCGCCCTCGCCGCTCGCGATCTCCACGCCCGTGATGGCGATGATGCAGAGAAACTCTCCGATGGAGGCGGTAACGAGGACGTAGCGCCCGAGCTGCGTTCGGATCTGACCCGTATCCTGAAGTACGGCGAGCGGCATGCCGACGCTGATGGCTCCGAGGACGAGCGTCTCGATCGGTCCCAGCTTGCGAAGGATCGCGACGCCAAGCGAGAGAACGCCAATGGCGAGCGACACGACGAAGGGCCGCACGAGAGCGCTGCGGCCGGCGTCACGGATCGCCTCGAAGTCGATCTCCATGCCCGCGATGAACATGAGGATCAGGAACCCGAACTGTGAGAGAAATGCGATCGTGGGCGTCTCGCCGACGATCTGAAGGCCCGCTGGTCCGAGCGCGATGCCCGCCAAGATCAGCACCACGGCAGAGGGCAGCTTCAAGCGCACGGCGGCGAGCGGCCCGACGACGCTCACCCCGACGAACAGCAGCAGATTGAGCAGCGCGCCCCGTTCGGTCACGCGCTCCTCAGCGTCCTGACGAGCACGGACGCTCGCGTCCGCTGCGCGATGCGTATCGCCACATCCGGGCTCGAGAAGCCGTCTTGGTCCGTCGCGCGTCGACCCACGACGACCAGGTCCGTGGGCTGTGTGTACGCGACGATGCGGTGCACCGGGTTCCCCGTCAGAGTCACGACCTCGAACGAGACGCCGTAGAGGCGCAGGCGTCGCTCGAGGCTCGCGAGGATTCGCTCGAGCGGTTCGCTCTGCGAGCCGAAGTAAGCGGGCATCTCCACGCGAAGGATTTTCAGCGGGAGCGAGAACATGCGCGCCAAGTCGAGCGCCGCGAACGCGACGCGCTCGTCGATAGCGTCGCTGAGGAGCGGATGGACGACGCGCTGATATGCGCCGTCCCCCCGCAGGAACATGACCGGGATCTCGGCCGCGTTGCAGAGATCGGCCGCCGGACCGCCGCGGCCGAGGATGGTTTGCCACGCTGTCCGGGCTGGGAGCCGCGTCGCGATGACGCCGGCGAACGCCGCTCGGAAGCCTGCTAGGTGCTCAGCGAGTGAGGCACCTGTGAGCGGGACGTCGCGGAGTTGCTTGGGGCGCTTTCCCGGGATCGTCGGCTCGAGTCGCGTCGAGGACGCCGGCGCCTGCGGCCATGTCCGAACGAGCGCTTGGGCGCGGGTCGTGACAGTGAGGGCTTGCGCCTCGGCCTCGAGCGTGGCGTCTCTACCCTGCGGAAGGTACGCGACGATGTTCTTTCCGTACGGCATGGGAAACATCGGGCGACCGACGCGCAGCTGTTCCGCGACGACAGGAAGGAGGTCCGCGTCGCCCACCAAGAGCACGCGATCCTCGGCGTCGATCTTCGTCGCGCCCGTCGGGAGCACGAGCTTGCCGCTTCGATAGATCGCCGCGATGCGCCAGCCCTCTGCGTGGAGCTCGGCGAGTGACGCGCCCACCGCAGGCGAGCCGGGAAGCACGACGAACTCGATGATCTCGCCCCTGCCCTGGCCGACGGTCGTCGCGATCGCGAGGCCGTCGAAGCGGAGCGCGCGTTCGACCACTTCGCCGAGGAGAGAGGCGCGAATGACGCTGCGGACACCTGCGGCCTCGTAGGCAGGCGCGGTCGCTGCATCGATGACGATGCCGACCACCGGGCTGAAGCCGAGCTCGGTCGCGAGCCGACACGCCTCGAGGTTGTGACGATCGCTGCCCGTGGCCGCGACGAGGCCGAGCTCTCCAGTGGTGCCCTTCAAGTCTTGCAGGACCATGCGCGAGGTCCCGTCCGCGACGAGGAGCGTGATCCGCGACGCGTCCACGTCCGCATGCGACCGCAGCGCGGTGAGCGCCGCCTCGGTCGTGTCGATCACCGTCAGCGGCGCGAGCGCGGCGAGCCGCGGAAGAAGCGAGTCGGCGGTGCGGCCCGCGCCTACGAGAACGATGCCGTCGAGCACTGAAGTTGCGTGGACACTACCCGGCATGGGGGACGCTGTCTCGCGCGCCGAGCCTGCGTAGGACGGGAAGCTCCTGGTACGGTGACGCGAATGGCACGGATCCACGACGCGACCGAACAGCGCTCTTCGCCGGGTTTCGCGGAGCGCGCGCTCGGGCTCATTCGGGCGCCGGGAGCCTCCTCCCTGATGCTCGCGTGTGCGCTCGCGGCGTGTGCAGGGGTCCCTCCGCGCGAGACGCTCGAGCTACGTAACAGGCAGCACCACGACGACGCGCTCCTTCGAGCCCGGGCGCGCTTCGGTGGTGAGGCGTTCGCTCCGGAGGCGGTCTGGCTCCCGAGCCCCGAGATGCGCACGGGCGGTCAGCCGGAAGGCCAAGAGGCGGAGGCCCACGCGCCGACGCCGCTCGACGTGAAGGTCACTGGGCAGCGTGACGGCGATCAGCTCTATCGCTTCGAGGACGGCACGCTCGGCTTCTCGGGGCCGGCCTGCTTCGCTGGGAGCTCTTGCGGCTGCGAGACTTCGTTCGAGTATCTCTACGTCAGGCGCCCGGGCGGGGCCGTCGCGATCGTGCGCATCGTCCCGGACGTGAAGGCGTACATCGAAGAGGTCGATAGCTGCGGCTTCGGCTGTGGTCAGCCCTCGCCGCCCGCGCCGATCTCGGTCGCGAGGCTTGGGATCACGAGGCCCGAACAGATCGAGATCGGCGAAGAGCACACCGAGATCGAGCGCGTCGTGCAGCACTGCGACCACCCGATCCCCCTTCCCTGAGGCGGCGGAGCGGGCTCAACCGAGGAGGAGACCGAGCAGTCGCTCCTCCGCGCCCGAGATCGCCTCTACGACCTCGGGGTGGTAGCTCGTTCGGCAGAGCTCGACCGTCTCGACAGCCCCACCCACGCCGACGTGTACCTCGAGGGCGCACGAGACCTCGGGCCGGCCGGTCTCGGCGAGCTCGAGCGTCGACCAGACGCGCGCGCCGCGCGCGCCGCGCGAGAGCCAGTCGCGCATGCCCTTCTCGCAGGCGTCGCGCTCGTCGGGCGACACGTAGCCGCGGACGAAGGTCTGGTACGCGATCGTGAGCTCGCCCGTCCGTTGCTTCGAGGCGTCCTCGAGGCGCGCGGGCGCCGCCGAGGAGCGCCCGAGGACGAGCTCCGGCGCGGGACGGGCCGCGTGAAATGCAGAGATCGCCGCGTCGAGGCGCGCGAGCCGAGCGCGCTGCTCGGGCCAGATGCAGGAGCGCAGCCACTCGCAGTCTTCCTTGCGGCGGACGTCGAGGGGACGCGGATCCAAGCCGACGCGTCCGCGGACATCGAGGTCGCGCGGCAGGACGAGCGCGCCGCCCTCGACGCGTCGCCAGGAGAGATCGACGCCGTCGGCCACGAGGTTGAGGCCGGCGCTGGCGCCGATGTCGAAGAGCTGGAGCGCACGCGCTCGACCCCCAGCGCCGGCGAGCATCGCCGGCCAGAGCCACACGAGGCCGCGAGAGACCTCGTTCGTCTGAATGCGTCGGGAGCGGAGCGTGATCCAGAACCCGATGCGCGAGGGCGCGACCGACGCGAGCAGCGCGTCCTTCGTGACCGCCGCGGCGCTCGGGGCGTCCGCCGCGAGCGCGTCGAAGAGCGGATGGGTCGCCCCCTCGGCGCGCGCGTCGGCGCGGAGCGCGGCCAGAACGAGGAGAGGGCGCTCGTACGGGCCCTCGAAGCTTCGCTTCTGCCACACGCGCTGGAGCGCCGCCGCGAGCGCCGCGCCCTCGGCCGAGACGATGAGCGAATCGAGGAGCTGGATGACGCTGCGATAAATCGGCGACGTGTCCCCCATCAGGACGAGCTGGTCGGCGAGATCTTGCCGCAGCTCGTCGATCCCGTGACGGCGCCCGAACGGGCGGCTCGAGCCTCTGGTCCCCGACGACGCGACGGGAGCGGGGCGCGCCGCCGACGTTCGAGGGACGCCCGCCGCCGGCGGCGTCTCCGTGCGCGGAACGCCGTCGAGCGCGCGAAGCGCCGCGCTCCCATCTTCGAAGCGGTCGGCGGGCTCGCGCGCCATGCATCGCATGACGAACGCGCCGAGCTCTGGCGACAGCTCCGGTCGGACGCCACGCGGATCGGGAGGCGGCGACTGAAGGCGCGCGGCGGCGACGACGATCGGCGACGTCCCCGACCAGGCGACCCGACCGGTCAGCATCTCGTAGAGGACCGCGCCGAACGCATATTGGTCAGCCCGACCATCGAGGTCCGGGCTCGCTTCGACCTGCTCCGGCGCCATGTAGGCCGGCGTCCCCCAGGTTTGGCCAGACGTCTGCCAGGCGTCGTCCGATACAGCGCCGCGCGCGATGCCGAAGTCCATCAAGACGACGCGGCCGTCAGCGGCGATCGAGACGTTCTCGGGCTTCAAATCGCGATGGACCACGCCCGCGTGATGCGCCGCAACCATCCCCTCGATCATCTGCCTCGCGATGTCGAGCGCGCGACCGATCTCGAGCGGAGCCTCGCGATCGAGCAGCGAAGAGAGAGGCTCGCCATCGACGAGCTCCATCGTGAGAAAGCGCTGGCCCTCGTGCTCGCCGATGTCGTAGGTGCGCGCGACGTTTCGGTGCGTCACGCGGCGCGCGAGCTTCACCTCTTTGCGAAACCGAACCAAGGTCTCACTCGACTGGACGAGCTCGCGAAAGAGCACCTTGAGCGCGACCGTCTCCTCGAGCTCTCGATCGCGCGCAGCGTAGACGACACCCATCCCACCTCTGCCGAGGAGCGAGACGATCTCGTACCGGCCCGCGATCACTTCGCCTGCACGGAATGGGGGCGCGTCGAGCGCCGGGAGAGTCCGCTGCCACGCCCGTGAGGAGTCTTTCGGTGCCGGGCCTGTCACGCCGACAAGATAGCCGAGCCCTGCCTAGTCGCGGACTTCGACGCGATCCCCTTCGTGCGGCACGGTGGCAGCGAGGTCGAGCTTTTCCCGCGCGAGGCTCGCGAACGCCTCGGCCGCGTCGGGCTCTCCGTGACACACGAAGACCTTCTTCTTCGCGCCGGGGACCTTCTCGAGCCACGCGAGAAGACCATTGCGATCCGCGTGCGCCGAGAAGCCCGCGAGGCCGGTCACGCGCGCGCGCACGTCGACGTCGCGACCTTGGATCGTGACCCGCTGCGCACCATCGAGCAGGCGGCGTCCGAGCGTGCCCCGGGCTTGATATCCGACGAAGATGACGTCCGTGCGCGGGTCCGGCAGAAACTCGTCCAGGTGGCCGAGGATGCGGCCGCCTGTGCACATGCCGCTCCCCGCGATGATGATCGCCGGCCCATTGATGCTCGCCGCGGCGTCGGACTCCCTTCGGCCTTTGGCCGAGTAGAGGTCGCCAAACGACAGCGGCCCCTCGCCGGCGCCGAGGAGCGCGCGCGCCTCGTCGTCGTAGCAATCTTTGTATCGCGTGTAGAGATCGGTGACCTGGAGCCCCATCGGGCCGTCGACGACCACGGGGACGCCGTCCAGCTTTCCAGCCGCGTGCAGCGCCCGCAAATGGAAGACGAGCTCTTGGGTCCTACCGATCGAGAACGCAGGGATCAGCACCTTGCCACCATCGTCGAGCGCGCGATGAAGCGTCGCCCCGAGACGCTCGAGCAACGCAGGGCCGGCGGGGTGATCCCGGTCCCCGTACGTCG
>Ga0164241_10001024_pt1 | contig 38976 bp, 36 predicted proteins | sample OricomyardsoilBY_FD_108780 | JGI IMG/M metagenome (GOLD analysis project Ga0164241, IMG submission 108780) | Backyard soil microbial communities from Emeryville, California, USA - Original compost - Back yard soil (BY) | ecosystem: Environmental > Terrestrial > Soil > Unclassified | place: USA... | reverse complement strand
CGGCGGCGACGGCGGCGACGGCGCGACGACGGGCGGATGCGCCGGTTCTTCGAGCAGCCCGACCTTCGCCAGATCGCGCTCGGCATCGGCCCGCGGCGCGCCCTCGACTCCTTCGCGCAGGGCCAGGCAAGCCGAGTGAATGACCGACGCGAGACGCTCGAGGCCAATTTCGTCGAAGCCGTCGTGCAGGTGCACGTCGCGCAGCAGGTGGCGCGACGCGTCGGCTTCTTTAGTGGCGAAGGTAACGAGCGCGCGCTGGGCGCCGCGCGGCACCACACACACTCGGACCTCACCCGGAGACGTCGCGAGCAAGAGCTCCGGCGTCACCTCGCGGGCCATGCTCACCGTAACTTGCGTGCCGTCCACGAACCACGAGCTGACACGTTGCTCGAGCGTGCTCAACGTGGCCTCGGTCGTAACGACGATGATCAGCAGACGCCCCGGCGCTGGGCGCGCTGCAACCGCAGCCTCCGTCGCTTCGCCGTCGTCGGGGACGTCGGCTTCTGCCAGCCCCGCGTACGATAGCCATGGCAGCGCCAACAGCAGCCAGAGTGTGCTTCGCATCTGCGTCACGGCGACAGCTGCGGCAAGCGTTGGCGGGCGCCATTCGCGTAAGGTGAGTCGGGGAACTCGCGCACGATGCGCTCCAAGACCTGGCGTTCCTCCGGGCTTTGCAGGCTGCGTAGGGCACGCGCGCGCCCCCAAAGCGCCTCGGGCGTCAGCGCGCCGGCCGGATAGCGCTCGAACTCACCGAGCGCGGCGCTCGGCGAGCGCAGGCTGAGCCGCAAGTTACCGACCAATACGCGCGCGTCTTCGGCTTCGACCGAGCTCGGGTACCGAGCGATCAGCTCTTCGTACAGCTCGAGGGCCGCCTCGCGACCGCCGCTGCGGCGCGCTTCGTTGGCGCGGGCAAACAGCTCGCTCGGCCCCGCCGGAGCGGCCGGCGCCTCGTGCGCGGGCGAGCTGGCCGCGACTCCGCTGGAGACTGCGCCGCCCGCCACCGCCGCCCGCCGAGGCGGGATGACGACGGCGCTGCTCACCGGCGCAACGCTGGTCGGTGGCGCGGCGACTGGCGGTGACGGTGATGGTGACGGTTGGCTCGCATGACTCGTGACCGCGGCGGAAGCCGCGTGGCCCGCGGGCGCGCCGCCAACCCAATGTCGACGCTCGGCGGCTTGCCAGGCGCTGGCAATCGCGACCGCGAGCAGCATGCCAAGCCCCACGCTGGTGGCGAAGAACCGCGCGTCGGAGCGACGACGCGGCAAAACCCGAGCTTCACGAGCGACCGGCGACTGCGCGCGCTCGAGCTCGAGCTCTGCCAGCGCGCCGGCCACGAGCGCGGCCATCCGCTCTTCGTCGCCGGGCAAGAGCTCGGCTTGCGCATCGAACTCGGTGCCGGCCTGGTACAAGAGCTCCAGCTCTCGCGAAGCACCGACGGCGATTTCGAAGCGCCGCGCGTCGTCTTCGCCCAGCTCACCGCGGCGCGCGCGAACCAACAAGTCTTCGGCAGCAGGATGGGTCATTCGTCCGACTCCAAAAGCTCCATCAGCGCCGGTTTGCGCTCGATTCGTTGACGCAAGGCTTGCCGCGCCAGGCGCAAGCGGCTCTTGACCGTCTCCAACGGCGCGCCGCTCGCGGCCGCAATTTCGGCCAGGGAGCAGCCGGCCATGCAGTGCAACGCCAGCGCTTCGGCCTGCGCCGCCGGCAACGTCGCGAGCAGCGCCCGCACTGCTTCGGCGAGCTGCGCTTGCTCCAAACGACGCTCGGGATCGGCGGCGGCCGTGCCTAGCTCATCGACCTCGGTCGTCCACGCCGCCTGGCCCGCGCCCCGCTTACTGGCCGCGTGCCGGCGCCGCGCGTTCATCGCCACCATGACCGCGGTGCGCTTGGCGAAATGCGCGACCGTGCTCTCACCCCGAAAGTCGGGCAAGGCGCGCAGGACGACCAACGCCGCCTCTTGCGCGATGTCTTCGACGTCGCCGCTGTGGCGACCCAGCACGCTGCGGACGGTGCGCAACAAGTGCGGCGCCAGCGCCACGAGCAGCGCGTGCGCGGCGCTGCGGTCGCCGGACGCCACCGCCGTCGCCAATCCGAGCAGCTCATCTGCAGGCTTGCCGTCCAGCCGTGGGGCCGGGCCGCTCTGTTGGTAAACCAGCCGAATCATTCTTGGGCGCCGGAAGGACCAGTGTGCATTCGCCGCGACCAGGGGTCACGGCTTCGCAGAAGGCACCGAAAATAGTCCGCGGCCGGTGCCGCTAGAAGCGATCTGGCGGCTGCGCGCCGGTGTTCCGCTATTGCAGCGCCGTATCGATGTCTTGCTCGATGCCGGCGTGCGCGCCGGTCGTGTAGCCCTCGCGTTGGGCGAGCACGCGACCGTCGCGCCCGATCAGCACGCTGAACGGCGCCGAAGCGCGCGGGTTGTACAAAGCGATGGCGCGGCTTTCTTGGTCGAGCAAAATCGGAAACGAAACGCCCAGACGCGACACCGCCGCCTGCACGTCGGCGGTCGAGCCCGGCCCGTCGATGGCGACGCCCAGCACGACGAAGCCTCGCTCGCGCCGCGCGCGATACAACGCGTCGAGGTCCGGCATCGCGCGCAGGCACGGCTTGCAAAACGTCGCCCAAAAATCGAGCAGCACGACGTCTTTGCCGAAGTGGTCGGAGAGCCGCTCGGTGCCGCCGTCCAACCGCGGCAGCTCGAAATCCGGGGGACGCGCTGCCGTGGTGGCGTTCGGTCCCGGCGCACCCGCCGGGGGCGTCCCTGGGCCACAGGCGCCGGTCATCAGCGCCAGAGCCAGCCCGTATGCGGACCGTGCCGTCACTGCAGCTTAGCCAGCAGTCGGTCGACGCGCTGCCAATAGTCCGACGAGTAGCCCATGGTCGCGTCGATGACCTTCATGGTCTTGGCGTCGACCAGCATGTTCAGCGGCGTGGCGTCCGACGTGAAGAATGCTCCTAATTTGAAGCCCGGATCGAGCAATAGCGGAAAGTCGATTTGATGGGCGGGGGCCACGCCCCAGTTGTGGAGATCGGAAGGCTTGGCGGGCCCCGACTTGTTGTCTTCGAACAGCGTCACGATCATCTGCACGCCGCGCGGCCCGAAGGCGGCGTGGACGCCGTTGTCCTTGATGTCGGTCATTTCCGCGCGGCACACCGAGCACCAGACTGCCGAAGCGTTGATCCAGATCAGCTTCACGTCGCTGCGACCGTCGGGGTTGTAATACTCCGAGAGCCGCACTTGCTCGAGCTTGCTGGCGTCGTAGTTGGCGGCGACCGGATCGTGCCAGCCCAGGAACGCGAAGTCCTCGAGCATAGCGTGCACGCCGGTGCCGTAGGGCCCGGCTGGGTAGTCTTGCTTCTGGTACGTCGGCGCGTTGCCAAGCGGCGCGCTGGTGCTGCCGGCGGTCGCGCTGGGCATCGGCGCGACGCTGCCCGAGCCCGCCGTTACCGCTGGTGCGTCGGTGTCGTTGGGGTCGTCGATAGCGGCGCTCGAGCACGCCGCTAAAGCGACGGCCCCCGCAACGAGCCACGCCGTCGGTCGGCCCAGGCGAGGAAGATTTACCTTGGAACGAACGCGCATCATCGACCTCGAGGGCTAAAACCTTGTATGAAGGTACCCGCGTGACTCAGGACGTCAAGAAGAGCCGGGCGGCGTCGCCCGCGGGCCGTAGCTTCGCGGTGCTTTTGCTGCTCGGGCTCGGCACGTGGATGAGCGCCTTCGGCTGCTCGAGCAACAAGACCCCTAGCGGCTCGATGGCAGAGGCGGGCGCGGCCAATACCGCCGGTACCGCTGGCTGTGCGAGCGGCGACTGCAGCGCTGCGGGCCGTTTCACGCCGTGCGCAGTCAGCAGTGAGTGCGATGAAGCTCACGGCTTCAGCTGCGTGGCGGGTGAATGCAGCTACGAATGCCAGTCGCACGCAGACTGCGTCGCGGTGGGCCATTGCGATGCGGTCACGCTCGACGGTGAGCCCAAAAACTTCTGCGTGCGCGACGCGGCGCCGCCCGAGCCCGGCAAGCTGTACACCGCGTGCCCGAACGGCAATGAATGCGCGGATCCCGCCTTGTGCGTCGGCGCCGGCCCCGGTGATCTCGACGCCTACTGCACCATCGACTGCACGAGCGACGATGACTGCGCGACCGGCTACCTGTGCGGCACGTTGAGCCGCAACCCGTGCGCGGCCGCGTGTGACGAAGAGGGTCAACCCGCCGATCCGCGCTGCGTGCCGCTCGATCAGATCGGCAAAGACTTACCGTTTCACTGCGGCGACCAAGGCGTCGAGCGCCGCGTCTGCCGACAACGCGAGTTCTGCGCTTCGTGCACGTCCAATGCAGACTGCCTGGCCGTTCCCAATCAAATCTGCGCCAAAGACGAGAGCGGCGAAAAAATCTGCACGCGGCTGTGTGACACCGACATCCACTCGTGCCCGTGGGGCAACGCCGGTAGCTGCGGCTATTTCGACGATGACCTGGGCGTCGCCACCTGCTCGCACCGCTTCGGCTCGTGCCACGGCGAGGGCAAAACGTGTCAGCCTTGCCGCAACAACGATGACTGCCCGGGCGGCGCGTGCATCTCGTCGTCCTTCACCGGCGAGCACTGGTGCGTGGACTTGACCGTCAGCTGCGAGTGTCCCAACGGCGTCGACGCTACCGGCGTGTGCAACAACGGCGGCTGCCCCGAGTCGCCGAGCGGGCTCGTCATCCAATGCATCGGCGAGCAGGGCGTTTGCTACGCGGCCAACAGCGGCAGCCAAACTCAGCTCGGCTCATCACCCCAGACTGGTTGTTGGGGCGCTGAATGATCACACCGTGACAGCAGTGTCATGGCACTCGGCCCGCTGACCTCGCCTCCGACCTAGCCGTCTCTCCAAAAAACGCCGCTGAAACGCGAGCTTGAGACTTAACGATGCGCCGCCTGCATCGGGGCGCACGATCATTCGTCTAACGCCACGGCCCGCAGAAGGTGGCTCTTTCTTAGGGGTTTCGCCGGTACGCCCAGTTGGGCTACTGTCCCGCCCTAGTTTCCGAAGAGGATGCAACTGCACGAGGGGGCGCCACTGTCTTTCTCTTGGCCAGAGTGCTTTCTCGCTTGGTTACCTTTCAAGGAGTCTTCGTATGAGCAAACTGATTCGCTTCCAGCCCCTCACTGCCCTCGCCGTTACCGGCTTCGCCATCGCCGCCCTCACGACCGGCTGCGACAAAGTCGCCGACGCCCAGGGCGACCTGTGCTGCTCTGAGTTCCAGGTCGGCGCCGATCTATCGGGCGTAGACTTCGAAATCGAGGGCGAGGTCAAGGGCAAGTACATGGCTCTGGCTCAAGCGAGCGCAGACCTGGGTGCGGTCGCCGCGGGCGCCCTGACCGACGTGTCAATCGCTTGCGAGAACATCGCTCGTGACCTCGGCGCCAAGGGCGCTGACGTCGACGCCGCCGTAGCCAAGACCGGCTCCGCCAAGGTCACGGCCGTGTGCGCGCTGGCCACCGCCCAAATTGACGCCACGTTCGGCGCCAAGGCCGAGGTCAAGGGCACGCTCAGCGTCGACTTCCAGCCCCCCGTCTGCACCGCGTCGGTCAGCGCGCAAGCCAAGTGCGAAGGCAGCTGCTCGGGCGACGTCAAGTGCGATGCCATGGCCACGCTCCCCAAGTGCGAAGGCGGCAAGCTCTCGGTCGAGTGTAAAGGCTCGTGCGAGGTCACGGCCGAGTCGCCCAAGATTTCGTGCACCGGGACGTGCGGCGGCAAGTGCGAAGGCAGCTGCAAGGCCGAAGCCGGCGCAACCGTTGCGTGCGAAGGCACCTGCGACGGCACCTGCACGGCAGACGCAGCCGGCGGCACGGGCATGAACGGCATCCAGGCCGACGGCTCGTGCAAGGGCAAGTGCGAAGGCACGTGCACGGCCAAGGCCGGCGTCGAGGTCGAGTGCGCTGGCACCTGCGAGGGTACGTGCGACGCTTCGTGCGAGGCCTCTCCGGGCGTCGCCAAGGTCAAGTGCGACGGCAAGTGCATGGGCGAGTTCGAAGCGCCCAAGTGCGAAGGCGGCAGCGCCAAGATCGAGTGCGACGCGGACGTCGACTGCAAGGCGAGCTGCGAATCCAGCGCCAGCGCCAAGGCGGAGTGCAAGCCGCCGTCCCTCAACGTCGCGTTCGCGGTGACCGGTACGGCCAGCGCCGAGGCCCAAGCCAAGATCGACGTCGGTCTGGCGTCGCTCAAAGCCAACCTGCCGAACCTGCTAGTCGTCCTCAAGGCCCGCGGCGCGGCGTTCGCGGCTGGCATCGAAGCCACGCTCAGCGCGAGCGGCAGCGTTGCTGGTAGCGCTGGCGACCTGAGCGTCAAGGCCGCGGCTTGCATCATCCCGATCGGTGCCGCGATCGAGACGGCAGCCGCCGACTTCAAAGCCTCGTTCGACGCGAGCGTGAAGGTCGCTGGCTCGGCCGGCGTCAAGCCGTGAAGTAACGCGCTTTCTCAACTGAGAGAGCAATTCGACGGCGCGGCTCGCAAGGGTCGCGCCGTCGTCGTTTTGTGGGCACGTCGCGACTACGCGCCGGCCGACACGAGCGCCTCGCGCAGCGCGGCCTTACCGGCTGCCGAAAGCGGATCGACCCGCTGCCCAGCGTCGTAGTCGTAGTAGCGATCGAGGGTGCCGTCGGCGGTGTAGATATAGTGGTCGTCTTTCGACCCGAGCAGCTTGTCCCAAACGTTGGCGTCGCTGCGGTCTTGTAGCAGCGGAAACGAACACGCTTCGACCAGCTTTTTTTGGCTCGAGCGGCCGTCAATCGAGTTGATCGACATGATGCGCACGTTGAGCCCGTCGGCCAACCAGTCTTGGTACAGGCCGTCGAGCAGCACCGCGCAGCCGACACAGTCCGGACACCACGCCGCGAACAGCGGCATCAACAACACCGAGCCTTCGAACTCCTCGGTGCCATAGCGCTCGCCGAAGCGCGCGCTCTGCGGCTGAAAGTCTTCGAGCGCGAACGACGGCGCCGGTGCGCCGGGCTCATTGACAGGACGATCGCCATCACAGCCAAAGCTGACGAGCGTGAGGCCAAGGCCGGTGACGAGCGAGCGACGCGGAATCAACATGCGCGCCGAAAATTAGCAACCGACGGTCCGCGCGCAAACCGAAAGGTGCGTACCGGCACCGATACAGCGCGTCCGGATTCGGCCACCCGGAGTCCGCCCCCCTCCGCCAACCCTTGACCCGACGGCGCGCGGTCCGAGATGGTGCGAGCCATGACCGACGCACCGAAGCAAAGCCCCCTCGCCTCTCCCGAGCCATGGAGCTTGGTGGCCGACGACTACACGCTCGAGCTGTTGCCAATGTTCGAGCTGTTTTCGCGCGATGCCTTGGCGCTGGCGGCGACGCGGCCGGGCGCGCGTCTTCTCGACGTCGCCGCCGGCCCCGGGACGTTGACGTTGCTCGCCGCCCAGTCCGGGCGGTCGCTATCGGCCATCGATTTTTCGCCGCAGATGGTCGTGAACTTGAAGCGACGGCTAGACGGCGCGCAACTGGGCGCCGACGTGCGGCTGGGCGACGGGCAAGCGTTGCCCTGGAGCGACGGCGAGTTCGACGCCGCGTTCTCGATGTTCGGGTTGATGTTCTTTCCGGATCGCGCGCGCGGCTTCGCGGAGCTGTACCGCGTGCTCAAGCCGGGCGGCGTCGCGGTCGTTTCCAGCTGGGCGACCTTCGAGGGTATTTTTGCCAGCATCATGGCGGCCATGCGCGAGGTGTTGCCCGACATCCCGTTCGGAGCCGGCAAGGGTCCGCTCGGTGATCCGGAAGAGTTTGCGCACGAGCTTCAGGCCGCGGGCTTTTCCGAGGTGAAGGTGACCCCGCACACCCACACCCTGAAGGGTGATACGCCGCGTGCCGTCTGGGAGCAGAGCCAGCGCACCACGGCGCCGATCGTGCTGCTGAAAAAGCGCCTGGGCGACCCCAAGTGGGCCGAGGTCACCGCCGGCGTCCTCGAGCGGCTCGAAGCTCAGTACGGAGCCGGCCCCGTCGACGTCACGACGACCGCTTATCTAGGCTTCGCTAAGAAACCAGGCTGAATCGCCCAGCGCTCCTGCCAAAGCCCTAAGGGATGGGCCAATTCGGCCGTTCTCGGGGGTTGGTCATGTCCGCGGCCCAGCAACCCAACCCGGTTTCCGTCCTTGATGGAAAATACGCGCTCCTGCGCGAGCTTGGCTCGGGCGGGACCGGCACCGTGTACGAAGCCGAAAACCTGATCGTCGGCAAAAAGATCGCCATCAAGCTGATGAACGCGGGCGCGTTCTCCGAGCGCGAAAGCCAGGCGCGTTTCGTCGCCGAAGCTCGCGCCGCCGCACGCATTGCCCACGCCAACGTGGTCGACATCCACGACTTGGGCGTCTCGCGCGACGGCGTGCCGTACATCGTGATGGAGCTGCTGCGCGGCGAGACGCTGGAAGAGGTCATCGACACGCGCGGCCCGCTCGCTCCGGCCTACGCGGGCGAGCTGTTTCTGCAAGTCTTGGCCGGTCTGTCGGCGGCCCACGCGCAGGGCATCGTGCATTGCGATTTGAAGCCGGCCAACGTGCTCGTGACGCACCCCCGACCCGATCGTCCTTTGGTCAAAGTGCTCGATTTCGGCATCGCGCGCGGCGTCGAAGCGGCGCACCGCGCCGATCAAATCGTGATGGGCACACCCATGTACATGGCCCCCGAGCAAGTGGCGGGCGAGCCCGTCGACTTTCGCACCGACGTTTACCAGGCCTGCGCGATGCTGTTCACGATGCTGGCCGGCACCGATCCGTTCGAAGCCAACACCACGCGCGAGGTGATGAAGCTGGTCGCCAAAGGCCGCTGCAAGGACCTGCAAGCGCTGGCTCCGGAGCTGCCTTCGGAGCTGGTGGCGGTCGTCAAAGACGGCATGGCCGTCAAGCCCAAGGATCGCATTCAAAGCGCCGAAGAGCTAGCCGAGCGGCTGCGCCCATTCGTGAGCGCAGCCCACTTCGTGTCGCTCGTACCGCACGATCGCCTGGGCTCGGGTCAGCCGATTCCGCTCATCATCGGTCCCAGCGGTGAAGCGCAGCAGCCGGCGTCTCGCCCGGATGCCCAGCCATCGGTCATCCCGGTGGACATGCCACGCGTAGCGCGGATGCGCGTCACCGACTCATTGCTGGTGTCACCGCGCATCCCGCGCGCGCCCAGCACCCCCAAGCTGCAAATCGGCCAAGACTTCATGCCCTTGCCCGGCGATCCCGACTACCAGTCGATGCAAAACGCCCGGCGCTCGCAGACGCACATGCCCAAGCGCCGCTCCAACTTTCAGCGCGACGTGATGCCGGCCCTGGTCGCGACCGGCATCGGCTTCGGCCTGGGCGTGATCTTGGCTTGGTCGGCGGGACTGCTCTAACCCCGCGCCGGCCCATCTCTGCTGTCTGGAGTTGCCTTCAGGGGGAAAGGGCCTTTTCTTGGGGGCTTGGCGCCTAGCGAGCGGGTCAGCTTGCAGTGTGGCGCGGCAGTAGTATGACGGCCGCGCCATGACCAAGGATTCGCTTCAGGTCCCCCAGCGCGAGATCGGTGCGGATGACCCCGTCCCCGGTGTGAAGAACGTCATCTTGGTGATGAGCGGCAAGGGTGGTGTAGGCAAGAGCACCGTCGCCACCAACCTGGCCCTGGCCTTGAAATCGTTGGGTCTGAAGGTCGGTCTGCTCGACGCCGACATCTACGGCCCCAGCATTCCGACCATGCTCGGCATCAGCGGCCAGCCGATGAGCGACGGCAAGCGCATCCAACCGCTCGAGCGCTTCGGCGTGAAGCTGATGAGCATCGGCTTCCTGTTGGAAGACTCGAAGAGCGCGGTCGTCTGGCGCGGGCCCATGCTGCACGGCGCGCTCCTGCAATTTTTGAAGGACGTCGACTGGGGCGACCTGGATTTCTTGCTCTTGGATCTGCCGCCCGGTACCGGCGACATCGCGCTCACGCTCTCGCAGCGCGTGCGCTCGAACGGCTCGGTGATCGTGACGACGCCACAAGAAGTCGCGCTGCAGGACGTGTACAAGTCGGTCTCGATGAACCAAAAGGTCGGCATTCCGATCGTCGGCGTCGTCGAAAACGAGAGCTACTTCGTGTGTGGAAACTGTAACGAAAAACACGAGCTGTTCGGCTCCGGCGGCGGGCAAAAGATCGCCGACTTCGCGAACGCCCCCCTCCTGGGTCAGATCCCGCTCTTTCCCGAGGTTCGCAAATGGGGCGACGCCGGCGTGCCGGTGGTCGAAGCCGCCCCGGGCTCGCCTCCGGCCGAAGCCTTCCTGCAGGTGGCCCGTAACCTGCTCGATAGCCTGAACGCCACGGCCGCCGCCTCGGTACTGAACATCGACCGCAGCGGCGGGCAAAATCGCCACCTGCCGCTCACACGCTAGCCACTTTCCGAACTAACAACCCGCCCCTCTGACTGCCGAAGCGCCCCGCCAATTGGCAGGCGGCCTGAGGCACGATATACGCCGCCGAGACCCCCAATGACCGCCCCCGAATCCGAAACCGTTACCGAGCAAGCCGAGAGCCAAGCGGGCGACACCACGTCTGGGGAGCCGAACGGCACCGCCGTAGCCGTTACCGAAGAGAGCACTGACGCCGAAGCCGCGGCCAGCGACGACTCCGCCGACGGTGAAGACGACTCCGAAGAAGGCAGCGACAGCGAAGCGCCGGAAGGTGACGCCGCGGGCGGCGAAGCCGCAGCTACCGAAGGCGGCGTGCCCGGCGCGCCCAAGAAGAAGCGCCGTCGTCGCAAGAAGAAGAAGCCGAGCGATCACGCTGCCGCCGCCGGCGGTGGTGGTGCACCTGGCAAAGAAGGCGAGCACGCGCGCCACAAGCCGCACCGCGCCAGCGACCGCGCACCGTTCCACGTCGGCGAAGAAGTCTTCGGCAAAGTTACGGCCGTGCTCGACACGGCCGTGATGATCGATCTGTCGGGCAAAGCGCTGGCCATCTTCGACCGCTCCGAGATGGAAGCGGACGATTTGGTGCCGACCATCGGCGACCGCTTCGTGGCCCGCGTTCACAACGACGGCATCCGCGGCGGCTTGGTCGTCTTGTCGCGCAAGCCGCTGCGCGAAGAGGAAATCAAGCCCAAGGTCGAGCAAGCCCACAAAGACGGCACGCTCGTCAATGGCCTGGTCACGGGCGTGATCAAGGGCGGCATCGAAGTCGACATCTACGGCTTGCGCGCGTTCGCGCCCGCCTCCGGCATGGATCTGCACCCGCAAAACGCGAACTTCGCGTCGCTGGTCGGTCAGCGCCTGGAGTTCAAGGTCGTCCAGTACGAGAAGGCGGGTCGCGACGTCGTCGTCACGCGCCGCCCCATGCTCGAAGCCGAAGCGCACGAGCGCCGCAAGCACGCGCTGACCTTGCTGCAAGAAGGCGCGGTCATGCAGGGCGTGGTTCGCACCGTCGTCGAATGGGGCGCCTTCGTGGCCCTGCCCGAAGCCGAAAACCTCGAAGGCCTGGTGCACGTCACCGAGGCCAGCCACGACCCGCGCACGCCGCTGAACGAGATCGTGAAACCGGGCGAAAAGCTCGAGGTCAAGATCATCAAGATCGACGAGAAGGGTAAGATTTGGCTGAGCCGCAAGGCGCTGGTCGCTGACCCGTGGGGCGAGGCTCGCCAGAAGTTCGCGCGCGGCAGCCGTCACACCGGCAAGGTCATGCGCCTCGAGCGCTTCGGCGCCTTCGTCGAGATCGAGCCGGGCATCGAAGGCCTGGTCCACGTGGCCGACCTCTCGTTCGACCGCGTCGAGCACGCCAAAGACATCCTCAAAGAGGGTCAAGAGCTCGAAGTCATCGTGTCGAACTTCGACATGCGCAGCAAGAAGGTGACGCTGCTACCGGCTCCGACCGGCGAGCGCGCCAACGAGCCGCAGCAACGCATCGAGCGCGGCGCACTGATCAAGGTCGAGGTCGTCAAAGCGGACGGCCCCGGCCTCATCGTGCGCGTCTTGGGCGTGATGGGTCGACAAGCCCGCGGCTTCATCCCCGCCGGCCAGACCGGCACCGAGCGCGGCAGTGATTTGCGCAAGCACTTCAAGGCCGGCAAAGTGCTCGACACCAAGGTGCTCGACGTCGATCCACGCACGGGCGAGCCCAAGCTCAGTATCCGCGGCTTCGCCGAAGAAGAAGAGCGTCGCGCCCACAAGGAATACCGTCAGAAGCTCAAGGCCGAAGGCGGCTTCGGCACGCTCGGCGACTTGCTCAAGCAGCGACTCTCCGGCGCCACGCGCGAAGAGTAGGGAGAGTTGGCAGTTGGCGGTTGGCAGTTGCTCGAATCGAGGCTGCCACCGCCGTCCTGGCTGCCGCCCACTGCCGGCTCTCGACTGCTAACTGCGAACTCCCTCCCGCGTCAGTGGAAACGTCCGCTCAGAACGCGAAGAGGCCAGCAATTTCAGCGGCCCCGTGCGCGCGCGCTTGATTTGTGCGCTCGGCCGTGAAAAGCCGAGAGCAGGGCGATGACTGATAAGCGATCCGAGAGCGAACGTGTGAGCGCCAGGGCCCCGATGCCGTCCATCGCCCCCCCAACCGACGACATCGATTCGGAATGGGGCGCGGACGAGATTCCGGCTCCTGCTCCGTTACCCAAGCTCGCGGCCGCCGCGCCGTCGGTGCCGGCGCCGAGCGCCTCCGTACCCGCGCCGAACGCCTCCGTACCTGCGCCGAGCGCCTCCGTACCCGCGCCCCGCGCCGCGACTTCGACACCGGCGCCGCGTCCGTCCGCGAGCCCGGCGGCGCGCCTGCCAACCCCGATCCCTCGGCCGTCGTCCGCGCCGTTGGGCACGCCCCCTTCCGCGCCCGAAGCGTCGCGCCCCTCGGCCGTGTCCACACCGCTCGTGCCGGCCTCGACGCGCCCGTCCGCGATCGCGACGCCGCTGGTGCCGTCGACGCCGCCGTCGGCCCTGGCCACACCGCTGGCGGTGCCGACCACGTCCGCAACCGCGACGCCCCTCATCAACCCCAGCAATCAGCGCCGCTCGCAAACCTTGCTCGGCATGGCGCCCGTCATCCCGCCGCCTGCTTCGGAAGCTCCCGCCGCGGCCGCGACGCCCACCGCCGAAGTACCTGCGCCTGCGCCCGGCGCGGCGCTGGTTGCAACGCCTTCCACCAACCCGCTCCGCAAGCAGACGCTGCTCGGCATCGCACCCGTGCTCGCGCGCGAGCCCGCCGCCGCTGAGGCCGCCGCCGCTGAGGCCGCAGGTGCTGAGGCCGCAGCTGCTGAGCCCGCGGTCGAGCAACCGCCGTCGCTATCCAGCATCGTCACGCCCGCGGCGGTAGCGACGGACGCCCCTACGACCACCGACGTCCCCGAGCCGCCTGCCATCGAAACCAAGGCGCCCCCTGCGCAACCCGCGCGCGCCGTGGCCGCGCTCAGCAGCAGTCATGACGACTTGCCCGAGCTGCAGCCGCGCCGGCCGCGCTGGCTGCTGCCGCTCGGCGCCGCGGCCGCGATCGGGCTGGGCGTCGTCGGCTTACGCCAGCTCGATCACGCGCCGACGCCGGTCCCAGCCGAGCTGGCCAAACCGGTCAATGCGGCGAAGGCTCCCGTCGCCGCGCCAAAACCGAAGAGCGACGACGGCGACGACGACGACGGCGATCTCGAGCCCAACACGGGCACCGACAGCGCCCCGGGTCCCATCCCCACCGAGCCCGATCCGCTCGGTGCGAAGACAAAGAGCGACGACGCGAAGGCCAAGAGCGACGCAAAGCTCGCGGGCGAGGCACCCGCTGCTGCCGCGCCTCCTGCGAGCGACGCGCCGGCGCCGATCCCCGCCGACGGCACCGCGCCCGTCGCGGCGACGGGCACCATTCGCATCAACGTCGACAGCGATCCGCCCGGCGCGCGCATGTTTTGGAAGGGCAAAGAGGTCGGGACGACTCCTTTCGTACTGGAATTCCAAGCCGGCGAACGCCACGCCTACGAAATGGGCCTACCCGGCTACACGACGCGTAAGGTAGTGATCGATGGCTCCAAAACCGACATTAGTATCGGTCTGCGACCCGCGCCGACCGCCACTGGTGGCGGAACTCCCCGAAAATAATAAGCTTCTGTTCATTCAACAAAGCTCCTCGCCCGCCCAAGCGCTCGGCTGGCTCGGCTGTCCAATCCGGGAGCAATGCACTACCCTGAGCGCTCGACCGGAGAAATCGCGTGGTTACTTCCGCGCGCCAGCACTTGCCTGAGCGTACCGATCGAGAGCTCGTCACCGCCGCCCGCGAAGGCGACGCGGAGGCATTTGGGCTCTTGGTCCGTCGCCATCAGCGCCGCGTCTATCGCCTCGCCGTCCATCTGCTCAAAAGCGGTGCGGAGGCGGAAGACGTGACGCAAGACACCTTCGTTCGCGCTTACGGCGCGCTCGATCGCTTCGACGGCCGCAGCGAGCCCTTCACGTGGATTTACCGTATCTGCGTCAACCTCTCGCTCAACGCGCTCAGGTCGCGCAAGACGCGCCGTGCGTCGTCGCCCGACGACCCGCGTATCGAGGGCCTGCTCGTCGACAATCGCCCGGCGGCTGGCAACCCCGCGCGTAGCACCGCCGACAAGCAGCTGGGTCGCGCCCTCATCGAAGGCATCGACGACCTGAGCGACACGCTGCGCACGACGTTGATCCTGGTTTGCATCGATGGCCTGAGCCACGCCGAAGCCGGCGAAGTGCTCGGCTGCCCCGAGGGCACCATCGCTTGGCGGGTGCACGAAGCGCGCAAGAAGCTGCGCGGCATGCTTTCTGAACGCGGGTTCGACGACGACGACATCGAGGGCAAGGAATGAGCGAACCCACACTCAAGCTCCAGCGCAACGCCGAGGAGCTCCTGCGAGAGTTTCCGGTGACTGAACCCGATTTCGAAGCGCAAGCCACCGCGATTGAAGCGCGGCTCAAAGGCTCGCCCGGCGGCGTGGTCTTCGATGACCTGCTGCGCGTCCCGGAGCTGCCCGCGGAGCCGAACGAGCCCGGGCTGCCGTCGTCGGTGCGGGCGACCTCTGGTCCCAAGAGCGCCCCCAAGAGCAACTTTGCCGAGATGGCGCGCAAGAGCGTGCAGCAAAAGGACGACTCCAAAGAGCTGGCCAAGGAGCTGCTGGCCGCTACCGCGCAAAGCCGTCGTCCCAACGCCGAAATGGTCGAGCGCGTGCGAGCGGCGGGGCGAACGGCCGCGACCAGCACGCCCGTTGCGAGCAGCGCCCCCGCGGCGACCAGCACGCCGCTGCCCAAGTCGAGCGCGCCCGCCGTCGAAGAAGCGCAACGCAATAGCGGCGTCGTCGCCCGTACTGTCACCACCGTGAGGCCAGCGGCCGCGCCCGCGAACAATCGCGGCGTCATCATCGGGGTCATCGGCGGGGCCCTGGCCCTAGCGGCGTGCGTCGCGCTGTTCGTGCGCGCAAGCGGCGAGGACGAACGCACCAAGGCGGCGTTGGCCGCGCAAAAAGCCGCGGATGCTCCCGTCGCCGCGCCCAAAGTCGACGCGCCGACGCCCGCGCCCGTCAGCAACGATGGCGTCGTCACGCCCGAAGCGCTTGCGGCAGCTCAAAAGGCCGCACCGAGCGAAGCCGCCAAACCGAGCTCAGCGAAGGCGGGCGCCGCCCCCGTGATGGCGCCCGCGGCGGCCGCCGTAAAATCGGCGCCGCCGCCGAGCGCGGGCGCGACGCCCGAAGCGGTCGTGCTCGAAGACGACCCCACCCCCGCGCAACCCGCGCCCGTCGAGCACAAGGCAGAAGCCACGCCCGAGCCCCCGCTCAAACCTGCGGAAGGCAACTCCGGCAGCGTGCCGCTCAATCCGTCCGGAGGCGCGGTCAGCACCGCGCTCAGCTCCGTGCGCGGCGGCGCCCAAGCCTGCTTGGCGGGCCAAGCGGATCCGGTCAGCGCGGTCGTCACGTTCGCCTCCGACGGCCACGTGCTGCGCGTCAGCGCTTCCGGGCCGTCTGCCGCTTGCATTCAGGCCGCTCTGTCGAAGGCTCACATCGCCCCGTTCGCCAAAGAGTCGTTCAGCGCCACCACGACGATTCGACCGCCCTAGGTGGGCGAATCGTGCTTGGTCTCCTCCGTCCTTCGCTGAGCCCGTCGCGCGATCCTCTCGATCTGAAGCGAAACGAGCGGCAATCTGAGGACTGGGTTGGGGGTAGGCCTGGTTTTCGCGGGCAGCTGCCCGCGACACGGCCTGCAACGGTTGACAACCCCGGCCTCAAACGTCATAGTCCCCGCCCTCTCGGCCGAACCGTGGGCCGAGCTTTTTCTGAAGGTATTCCCGATGGTTTCTTCGACGAGGCAGACTGAACGACGCCGTGCGATCCGCGCCCGTGCTTTTGGCAAGGGTAAGAAGCTCGAGCAGACCCCCAAGTTCCCCGTGCACCCGGAAGGGTACGACGCCACCAAGCCCGACGCGAAGAAAGCCGCTAGCTGAGCCATGGCCAATCATCCGTCCGCAGAGAAACGTAATCGTCAGCGCATCGTGCGCACCGAGCGCAACCGCGCCGCCAAGAGCGCGCTGCGTGGCGCCGTCAAGAAGGCACGCGCTGCCGCCGCCGGCACTGATGCCGCGAAGGCGAAGAGCAGCGTCGCCTCGGCCGAGAAAGCTCTCGCCAAGGCCGCCAGCAAGGGTGTCATTCACCCCCGCACGGCCGCCCGCACCACGTCGCGCATCGCCAAGGCGTTGGCGAAGTCCGCCAAGGCCTGAAAAGCCTCGGCGAAGAATGCTAGCCTCGGGGCCTGGCGCGCAAAGTTGCGCGCCATGTCCCGGATGAGGCATGGCGTTCGATAGTGGGAAACAGCCCTCCGACGAGCTCGATTTGCTCGTCGGCTCCACCGTCGCGGGCAAGTATCACATCGATCGCTTGATCGGGCGCGGCGGCATGGGCGCCGTATTTCAAGCCACCAACGCCGTCATCGGCAAGCGCGTGGCGTTGAAATTCCTGGGCGCGCTGACCAGCCAAGACAGCGACGCGGCGACGCGTTTTCAGCGCGAGGCGGAGGCGGCCAGCTTGGCCGAGAGCCCGCACATCGTGCAGATTTTCGACTCCGGGCGGAGCGAGCAAGGTTTGCCGTTCCTGGTCATGGAGCTTTTGACGGGGGAAGACCTGCGCGCGCGCCTGCGCCGCGAGGGTCGCCTCGACGTCGAAACGACCGTGCGCCTCGGGGTCCAAGTCCTGAAGGCGCTCCGGCAAGCGCACGCGGCCGGCATCGTGCACCGTGACTTGAAGCCGGACAACGTGTTCCTGTGCCGGCGCGACGACGAGCCCAGCTTCGTGAAGATCGTCGACTTCGGGATCTCGAAGTTGCAGCAGCAGGCGGGCGTCGACACGCTGACCCACGAGGGCGCCGTGCTCGGCACCGCCTTTTACATGTCGCCCGAGCAAGCGCAGTCGTTTCCGGACATCGACGGGCGCACCGACTTGTTCAGCGTCGGCGCCATCTTGTTCGAGATGCTGACCGGTCAACCACCGCACTCGGCGCCCACGTACGAAGCAGTGCTGATCGCCATCTGCACCCGTGACGCGGCCGACGTGCGCACGCTCGTGCCCGACGTGCCGGAAAAGCTGGCCCGGGTGATCGCGCGCGCGCTGCGGCGCGATCGCGACGAACGCTACCAATCGGCCCCCGACATGCTGGCCGACTTGGAAGCCACGCTGCGCGCCAGCCGTCCCCTTGCCACCAAGACGCGCACGACCGCCGGCGTGTGGCTCGACGCACCCAAGCGCCAGGGCGCGGACCGCTACCGCACGTTGGTTTTCGTCGTGGTCGCGGCGCTGGGCGGCTTCGCGGTGGCGGCATACTTCGTCGCGCGTGGCAGCGCGCGCCCGCCCGAGCCGAGCGTCGCCGAACCTCGCCGCTCCGCGCCGAGCTTGCGAGCGGAGCCGGCCGCCGCGGCGCCGTCGGAAGCGCCAGCCGCGCTGGCACCGCCGCTCGCCAGCGCGGCGGCCAAGCCGGCACTCAAGTCGACCGCCAGCAAGCCCCACGACAGCGCCAAGCCGGTGGGAAAAAAGCCACCACCCGTCGCATCGGCGGGAGTTGCCGGTAGTCTGGGCCTCAGCACCCGCGAGCCATAGAGCTGCTCGTCAAGCTGTGATAGCCGTGGGGGTTCTTGGCTCGTCTTGGCGGTTTCGTTCTCAGGCTGGGGCTATTGCCGGTCGCCTGCTCGGCGTTCGGCGCAGTGCCCGCCCTCGCCCAGGAAGCCGCGGAAACAAAGCCCACCGCCGCGGACGCGCCGACGGCTCCCGACCAGCCGACGCTCGACGCTCGCCGGCACTTCAAGTCCGGGACCAAGCTCTATCGCGACGGCAACTACGGCGGCGCCTTGGCCGAGTTCGAAGAAGCGTACCGGCTCAAGCCGGGCGCCGGCTCACTGCAAAACGTCGCGCTGAGCCAGAAGGGCTTGTTTCGCTACGCCGAGGCCGCCGCTACCCTCGAGCAGCTGCTCACCCAGCACGGGGCGGAGCTGAGTGAGGGCGAGCGCAAAGCGGTCAACGACGCGCTCGCGGAGCTGAAGGGCCTGGTCGCCAGCGTCAAGCTGAGGGTCGTGCCCGAGCACGCGCGCGTGCTGCTCGACGGCAAAAGCCTGACTCCCAACGAATGGGCGGCAGCGCTCGTGCTCAACGTGGGCGAGCACACGCTCACCGTCGACGCGCCCGGTTACAACCCGGAACGTCGTTTGCTGCGCGTCGCCGGCGGGCAGCGCGAGCTACCGGTCGACGTCGCGCTGCGCTGCGTGGCCGGCTTCGTCGACGTCACCAGCAATGATCCGACGGCCAACATCGCCATCGATGGGCTGCCCAAGGCTCGCCGCGCTTACAAAGGTCCGGTCGAGCCCAACACCGACCACCTGCTGCAGGTCTATCGCGAGGGCGTCGAGCCCTTCGAGCAGACGTTTCAGGTGGGCGTGTGCAAGACGCTCAACATCAAGGCTCAGCTCGAAGGCCTGGACAGCGCGCTGCCCGCCGATGCCGACGAAACCGATGCTTCGCTGCCGGACGCCCCGCCCCGGCGGGTGCAAAAGGGCTTCTTCGGTCTGCTGTCGCTCGACTTGCTGGGGTTGTCGCAACAACCGCTCAACGTCACCAAGGCCCAAAGCGGCGGCGGCTTCGGGGCGTTGGGGGTGCGAGTCGGCTATCGGCTCTCGAACCCGGTAGCGCTGGCCCTCCGCCTGGACGCGGGAGCGCTTCAAGCGGAAGGCGCCCTGGACGCGGAAGGCCAACCTCGCGACTACTCGCTCACCTCCATCCACTTCGGACCCGATCTCAAGCTGATGACGACCGGCGAACGTCTGCGCTTCGTAGCCACGATCGGCGCGGGCGTCGTTCATCATCGTTTGGCGGTCAGCAAAGGCTTCGACGAAGAGGTGCGCGGCCTCGATCCCTACTTTTCGCTCGAGGTGGCGCTCGGCTTCAACTACCGACAGTTCCTCGGTGAGCTCGGCCTGATTGCGTTGATCGACGGCAGCACCGCCCTCCAAAAAGGCTTCAGTGAGCAGAGCAACCAGGCGCTGACGCGCGACCTCGGAACCACGTTGCCCATGGTCGGCATCGGCCTGCGCGGCGGCTTCTCGCAGTGGCGCCCCGCCCGCTGACGCCACGTCACGGCGCGGCGGCGCGGGCGCGTCACGGCGCGTGAATCGAGCCATACAAGCGATACGAACCGTCCACGTCGGGGGCTTTTCCTCGGGGTTTCTGCTAGGTACTCTAAGCCATGGCGCTCGACTCCACCTCCATCGAATCGCACTCCACGGAAACCCGCACCTTCGAGCCCAGCCCGGAGTTCGTGGAGCGCTCTCGCTGTAGCGGGCCCAAGTACGCCGACCTGTACAAAGAGAGCTTGGAGTCACCCGACACGTTTTGGAAGCGCGAGACCGAAGAGCTGGTCTTTCGCAAGCCGTGGACGCAGCTGCTCGACTGGAAGCTGCCTCACGCCAAGTGGTTCGTCGGCGCCCAGCTGAACGCCAGCGAAAGTTGTCTGGATCGCCACCTCGCCGCCGGCATCCAAGACAAGCCGGCGCTGATCTGGGAGAGCGAGCCCGGCGAAACCCGCACCGTCACCTACGGCCAGCTGCACGAGCAGGTAATCCGGCTCGCGTCCGTGCTGCGCGGCCTCGGCGTCAACAAGGGTGACCGCGTCGCCATCTACATGGGCATGGTGCCGGAGGCGGCGGTGGCCATGTTGGCCTGTGCGCGCATCGGCGCGCCCCACACCGTCGTGTTCGGCGGCTTTGCCGCTGAATCGCTGCGCGATCGCATCAACGACTGTTCGGCCAAGGTCGTGCTCACCCAAGACGGCGCGCTGCGTCGTGGCAACGTCGTCCCGCTCAAGGCGATCGTCGACAAAGCGCTCGAGGCAACGCCCAGCGTCGAAAAGGTGGTCGTGTACCGCCGCTTCACCGACGACGAGCACCGGGTCGACATGAAGCCGGGCCGTGATCTGGACTGGGCCGCAGCGCTGGCCGGCGCCGACCCGAAGCTCGGAGCCGAGCCCGAGATCGTCGAAGCCGAGCACCCGCTGTTCATCCTTTACACCTCCGGCTCGACCGGTAAGCCCAAAGGCGTTTTACACACGACCGCCGGTTACCTGGCGGGCGCCTACTTGACGTCCAAGTACGTCTTCGATCTGCGACCCGACGACGTCTACTTCTGCACCGCCGACGTCGGCTGGATCACCGGTCACAGCTACATCGTGTACGGCCCGCTCTCGAACGGCGCGACCTGTCTGATGTACGAGGGCGCGCCCAATCAACCCGATTGGGGCCGTTTTTGGCAAATCATCGAGAAGCACCGGGTGTCGATTCTGTACACCGCGCCGACCGCGATTCGCGCCTTCATCCGCGCCGGCAACGAGTGGCCGGCCAAGTACGATCTGTCGAGCCTGCGGCTGCTCGGCTCCGTCGGCGAGCCCATCAACCCCGAAGCTTGGATCTGGTACTACGAGCATATCGGCGGCAAGCGCTGTCCCGTCGTCGACACCTGGTGGCAGACCGAAACGGGGTCGATCATGCTGACCACGTTGCCGGGCGCTCACACCATGAAGCCGGGCGTGGCCGGGCTCCCGTTCTTCGGCGTGTCACCGGAGGTGGTCACGGCCGACGGCCAACGCGTGCCCGCCGATCAAGGTGGCTTCTTGGTGTTGCAGAAGCCGTGGCCCGCCATGCTGCGCACCATCTGGGGCGACGACGAGCGCTACCAAGCTCAGTATTGGGCCGACGTGCAGGGTGCCTACTTCACCGGTGACGGCGCCTACCGCGACAAGGACGGCTACATTCGCGTCGTGGGGCGCGTCGATGACGTGCTCAACGTCTCCGGTCATCGCATCGGCACGGCCGAAATCGAGAGCGCCTTGGTTTCGCACAAGGCCGTGGCGGAAGCTGCGGCGGTGGGGCGCGCCGACGAGCTGAAGGGCCAAGCGCTGGTCGTATTCGTCACGCTCAAGCCCCAATTCGCCGGCGACGACCAGATGAAGAAAGCGCTGGGCGAGCACGTCGCCCAAGAGATCGGCAAATTCGCCCGCCCCGACGAGATTCGCTTCGCCGACGGCCTGCCCAAGACGCGCAGCGGCAAAATCATGCGCCGGCTCCTGAAAGACGTCGCCAACGGCCGCGCCTCCCAAGGCGACACCTCGACGCTCGAAGACGTCAACGTCTTGGCCAAGCTGCGCGGCAACGACGAGTAGCCGGGGACCCAGATTTCACCGGACGATCCGAAGGTCAGAAGGCGAGAATTTGGGGGTTCGAGACGAACGGGGCTCGGCCCCGACGTATTGGAAACGAACGCCGCCGTCCGGTGAGCAATCCAACAAACCTTCTTTCCTTCTGAGCTTCCGGTGAAAAAATCGGAGTCGTATCAGCGACGTAAGGTAACGTCGTCGCGTGCGACCGGTGATTATTGCGGCGGGTAGAGGCAGTCGACTCAGGAACGAGACGGACGAGATCCCCAAGACGCTGGTCGAGGTCATGGGGCGCCCCATGCTCGAATGGATCCTGGAGGCGTTCGAGTCCGCGGGATTGAAACGCAAGGACGTGGTGTTCGTGTGCGGCTACCGCGCCGAGGTGATCAAGGCGCGGTACCCCGACCTTACCTATGTCACCAACCACGACTGGCAGAACAACAACATTCTGCTGAGCTTGCTGATGGCTCGCGAGTACCTCGGCGACGGCTTCGTTTCGACCTACGGCGACATCGTCTACGAAGGCGCGGTCGTGCAGAAGCTCGTCGCGTCGGAGGCCGACATCGCGTTGGGCTGCGACACGGCCTGGCGCAGACGCTACGTCGGCCGCACTCAACACCCCGAGACCGACGCCGAAAAGCTGCGCGCCGACGGCAGGCGTGTCGTCGAGCTCAGCCGCACCATTCCGAGCGAGCAGGCCGACGGCGAGTTCATCGGGGTGATGAAGCTCTCGAAGCAAGGCTCGGGCGACTTTTTGCGGGCGTTCGCGCAGGCCGAGCGCAGTTACGGCGGCGGCATGTTTCGCGAAGGCCGCACCTTCCAAAAGGCTTATCTCATCGACTTATTGTCGGAAATGCTGGAGCAAGGCACGGCCATGCAGCGCGAAGACACCCGCGGCGGCTACATGGAGATCGACACCCTGCAAGACCTGTCGATGGCCGAAAAATGGTGGAAGGATCGCCCGTGACCATCACCTCGGACCAACTGATCGCCGAGCTGTCGACGCGGCTGGGCGAGACGGATCCCAGCCGCGCCGTGCTCGCGTTCGACGGCGACGGTACGCTGTGGAGCGGCGACGTCGGCGAAGATTTGTTCCGAGCCGCCTTGCGCGATAATTTCCTGGTCGAAGCGGCCCTGCCCGCGTTGTTCGCCGAGGCCGAGCAGCACCAGGTCCCGCTGAACGGCGCGCGTGACGCCAACGCCGTCGCCGGCGTCCTCGTCGCCGCCTACTTGGCGGGCAGATATCCGGAACGCGAGACGTGCGCCATGATGACTTGGTCCTACGCCGGTCGCGCGTTGTCCGACGTGCAAGCGCTGGCCGAATCGGTGCTCGAGCAAGAGAGCCTGGCTACGCGCCTGCACCCCGAGCTGGCGCCTGTCCTGACCTGGAGCCGCCAGCGCGGGCTACGTAACGTGCTGATTTCAGCGTCGCCGCGCGTCGTCGTGGAAGCCGCCGCCAGGCGCTGGGGCTTTGCCCCAAGCGACGTCGCGGCGGCCACGCCCGCCATCGCCGACGGCCTGGTTCAGGCGCGCCTGGCCGCTCCCGTGCCGTACGCCGAAGCCAAGCTGAGCGCCGGGCGCGAGCTGTTCGGCAACGCGCGCTGGCTGGCCGCCTTCGGCGACAACGTCTTCGACATCGACATGCTCACGACGGCCGAGCTCGGCGTCGCCGTCCGTCCCAAGCCCAAGCTCGCCACCGAGGTGAGCGCCCTGGGCCTGCGCCTGCTAGCTCGCTAGCGCCGACCGGAAACGAGCACGACACAGCAGAAGGCGGCCCCTCTCGAGCGCTAAGCGTTGACGGAGCGGGCGCGTTTGGCGCCACTGACACCGGGGGCGGGACCGCTGCTCTCGCGCACCGCGAGCGGCATCGGGTACTCGACCGTCATCGCCACGTCGGATTCGGGGTCGTCGATGCGGTCGAGCAGCGCCGCGACGGCGGCGCGACCCAGCTGCTCCATCGGTTGCTCGGCGGTGGTGAGGCCGGGCCAGAAGCGCGCTCCTTCTTCGACGCCGTCGAAGCCCGTGACCGAATGCTCCTCGGGAATGCGCACGCCGGCCTTGAGCAGCTCGCGCATGAAGCCAATCGCCATCGCATCATTGCCGACGACGCTGGCGGTGGGCCGATTTCCAGCGTTGCGGCGCAGGTATTCGCGCGCGGCTTGAGCGCCGGCCTCGGCCTCGAAAGACGGTCCAAAGCTCACGTCTTCGCCGCGCATGCTGGCGTCTGACTCGTCGAGCGCGCTCTTCAAGCCGCGCAAGCGATCCTGCGCGTCAATCGAGGCTTCGGGGCCGCCCACGAACGCGACGCGCCGGTGCCCGAGCTCCAACAAATGCTGGCCCACCGCGCGCCCCGCCTCGAAGTTGCGACAACGCGCGACGAAGCCCAAGTCTTCGGTCTCGTCCGGACAAATGAACGTCATCGGAATCTGCGCCTGGCGCGCCGACGAGAGCAGATCACGCTCGCGCCGCGTGTAGCGCGCGAACACCAAGCCGTCGATGCGGCGCTCGGTGATCCAAGACTGCACGGTGCTCGAGTCGTAGCGCCCGTGCGAGACCAAGCCGCCGAGCAGCACGCTCACGCGCCGCTTGGTCAGCTCTTCTTCCATGCCCGACAAGAGGCCCATGAACCAGGGGCCGTGCACCGACTCGACGACCACGCCCAGGCAGCCCTTCCGGCCATACTTCAGGCTGCGTGCCGTCGGTGATGGCACGTACCCCAGAGCCTTGATCACCTTCTCGACTCGGGTGCGCACGTCGGCGCTGACATAGCCACCATTGAGCACACGCGACACCGTCGTCGGGGCAACCCGCGCCCTGCTGGCGACGTCGCCAATCGTCGGGCGCTCGAATTTGCTCTTCATGGCGCCACCACAATAGCGGATCCGCATTCGCGGAAACCCCTACATTTGAGCCGGGCGGAATCTGGCAACGATTTCACAAATCTGACTGTGGGGAGCCCCCCTGACGGGGCTTGCAGGCCAGGAGACGTGCAGGTACCTCTACCTTTCATCATGGTCTTCCGCGTCTCGAAGCTCGCTCGTCTCGCTCTCCCCGCTCTCCTGGCTCTTGCCTGCGGCGAGAGCGCACCACCGGCCAAGACCGCGGACGATACGCCCGAGACCAAAGAGCCAAACCGCTCGCATCTGACCATGTCGAGCGAGATCGGCGGGCTCGACGAAGACAAGGTCAACGCTGCCTTCGAGTCGAGCCTGTCCAGCCTGGAGCGCTGCCTGCACCAGGGCTCGTCGCGCGTCGAATTCCTGGGTGGCTCCGTCAGCTTCTTCGTGAAGATCGACACCACCGGTCACGTAGACGGCGCCTACCTCGAGAAGTCGACGCTCGGCGATCGCGACACGGAAAAGTGCATGCTCGACACCATGCGCTCCAAAAAATGGCCCAAGCCAGTCGGCGGTGAGCACGGCCTGGCGCGAAAGTCGTTCGACTTCGACCCGCCCAACGACGTGCGCGCGCCCGCCGACTACGACGACCAGCACCTCAACAAGGGTCTCGACAAGATTTCGGGCAAGCTCGCCTCGTGCAAGGGCAAGAAGGGCTCGTACGAGGCGACCATGTACGTCGCAACTGACGGCTCGGTGCTGTCCGCCGGCGTCACGCCCCCCGACGAAGACGGCGAGGACTCGGTAGATTGCCTGGTTTCGACGCTCAAAAGCGCCTCATTCCCTTCGCCCGGCAGCTGGCCGGCGAAGGTGACGTTCACGTTGTAAGCTGCCGCGGATGAGCGAAGGCGCCCCCACCCTGCTGCGCGGCAAGCGCGCGCTCGTGACCGGCGCCGGGCAGCGCGTCGGGCAAGCCATCGCCCTGGCGTTGGGCGCTCAAGGCATGCACGTGGCCGTGCACTACCGCGAGAGCCGCGCGGGCGCCGAGCAGACCGCCGAGCAGATCCGCCAGAGCGGCGGGCAAGCGGTCTTGGTGGCAGCTGATCTCACCAGCCGTGACGAGGCCCGCGCTTTGATCGATCGCAGCGTCGCGCAGCTCGGCGGCCTGGACGTTTTGGTGCCGAGCGCGGCCAATTTCGAGCGCGTCGCGCTGGCGGATGTGGACGACCAGGCTTGGGATCGCAGCTTGGACCTGAACCTCGCGTCACCCTTCGCGTTGGTGCAGCACGCCGTGCCCGCGTTACGGGCGGCGCGAGGCTGCGTCACTTTCATTACCTGCTCGAGCGCGACGGTACCGATGCGCCACTACCTGCCCTACGTAGTGTCCAAGGGCGCGCTGAAGCACCTGATGAAGACGCTCGCGCTCGAGCTAGCGCCCGAAATTCGCGTCAACGCCGTAGCCCCTGGCACCGTGATGCCTCCGATCAGTTACGACGCCACCGCCATCGCTCGGCTGTCACGCGCGATTCCGCTCGCCCGCGTCGGCAGCCCCGAAGACATCGCGCGCGCGGTCGTCTTCCTGGCCAGCTCGCCTTTCATCACCGGTCACGAGCTAGCCGTCGACGGCGGACGCAGCGTCGCCCGCTCCGAACATTTCGGTTGAGGCTCGGTCCTTTCGCTCGACTCACCCCTCACCCTCACCCCCCTCACTCGTCACCCCCTCAAATGCACCGCGAAGAACGCACCTACTCCATCGACGTCAACCTGGTGGCCGAGTTCGACGACGCCTACGAAGGTGACGAGGACGGTTTCGCCTGGGTGCAGCGCTTCGAAGCCATCGTCAAGCCGCGGCTGCTAGCGGCCGTGACCGAGGCGCTGCGCGCGGATCCGCGGTTTTCACTGCTGTCCGCGCCGCGCGGTAAAGATCCCGAGCGCGCGCTCGAGCTCGAGCTCCGCTTCAAGGCACGCTGAAGGCAAAGCTGACCTCGGGCGGTACCGGCGACGGTGACGGCGCGGCACCCGCGGCGGCATCGGGCTTCACCGCCAGCGGCTCGAAGCGTTCGGCTCCGACCGCGCGCTCCGTCAACGCCGCCACCAACCGCGACACCGCGATCGCGTCGCCTTCGTGGGCCGAGTCTTCGACGCGCAGCTTGGCTTGCTTGTGCAGCTGCATCAGCCGCACCACGTTCTTGAGCAAGGGCTCGGTGTCGGGCTTGACGCTGCCGTCGTCGTTCAACAAGTTGTCGCGCGGCACGCGCAGCACCACCGAGCTCTGTTCGGCGTCGAGCGTGTACTCGCCGGTGGCGATGGGCTCCGCCATCGACAGCGCCACGTCGCGCGTCAACCGCGACAGCGCCCGACCGCGCGCGGCCTCGCTGGCGAGCGCGGCTTGAAGCTTCTGCTGGTCATCGTGGAAGGTCTGCAGGTGGCCGCCCACCCGCGCGAGCTCCCCGCGCAGCTGTTCGACCATGCCTTGCGCGTCTTCGCGCTGTTTGCCCAAGTTCGAGCTGTCCAGCTGAGCTTGTGAAAGGGCCTGATCGCGATCGTCGAGTACCTGGCTCTGCTTCTGCATTTGCGCGCGGAGCTCGGCGTTCTCGGTCTTCAGCTGAGAGACCTGATATTCCGAGCGGCGGCGCCCTTCCATCTCGACCTGAGCCGCCGATTGCGTCTCTTCGAACTGCGTCGCCGGTACGCAACCCGAGAGCAGACCCAGCACGAGCAAGAGCACGAGCTGCCGCGGCGACACTCGCCCTACCCGCCACCACAAATGCAGACGGGTCTTGAGCCAAGCCAACGTCAACCAATCGAAAGTCAGGGGAATGCTCACGTTCGTCATCACTTTCAGCAAAGGCACACGCCACGCAGGTTGAGCACGTCGAGGTGCTCGGCCAAGGTCAACCGATCCACATCCGAGATGCGCACGAACTTCAGCGCCTGCTGCGACCCCTGAATCCAGATCGGGCGGGCCAGCGCGCGCAGCGGGCGGACCCGCTCCGGCAGCAGCATCTCGAGCCGCATCAACAGCGGTTGGCTCGCCTGCTCACGTCCGCGATCGACGATGATGCCGCTCGCCGAGATCTCGATGCCGCGACAATGCGAGACGAAGCCGCCATTGCTGGCGACGACGCGAAAATCCGTACGTGCTCTGAGACCGACCCGATGCTGCATGGCTGCGAACCTCCGGTATCGTGCGAATCGTCAGCTATGGATACCATGTAGGTCAAGTTCTTACATCACCCTACCTCTCACTTCGATAAGCGTCTGGCCAGAAGTTGGCCGGCACCCGGGTTTGCGCAGTTAAATCCGCGTTGCCCGATGAAACCACGCCCCGCACCGCTTGGGCTCCTTGCCCTCATCCTGGCAATCGCCGGTGGCACGGCGGGGGCCGCCCCTCGGGTCGATTCCGCGGACGCGACCAAGCCGGACGCGGCGAAAACCGACCCCGTCAAGACGCCGAAGGCGCGCGGCCCGTCGACGCTCGACGCGGGCCTGACGCGCGTCGCGGAGCGCTTGCTGCGCCTGGCCAAGCCCGTCGAAGGCGCGATCGTCGCGCTCGATCCGAAGACCGGTCGCATCCTGGCCTTCGACGCCATCACCAACGGCAACAGCTTCGACGTGCTCACGCAGGCGCGCCTGCCCGCGGCCAGCCTATTCAAAGTCGTCACCACGACCGCGCTGTTCGAGACGACCTCGCTGCGTCCGCAGGATCGGGTGTGCATCAACGGCGGCGTACACGGCATCGAACGCCGCCACCTCGAGCCCGCGCACGGCCCGGGCACGCAATGTGGCCGCTTCGCGTGGGCGCTGGGTCACAGCAAGAACGCGGTGTTCGCCCAGCTAGCCACACGTCTGCTCAGCCGCGACGATCTGCTGAAAACCGCGGAGCGCCTCGGTTTCAACGGTAAGTTGCCGCTCGACGACGGCGAAGAGCAGGCCGAGCTCGGCAAGCTCAACGTGCCGTACAACGATCTCGATTTTGCGCGCGCGGCCGCCGGCTTCCAAGGCAGCAGCCTCTCGCCGCTGGGCGCCGCCTACCTCATGACGTTGATCGCCCGCGGCGGTTCGCCGATCGGCCTTCGGCTCCACGAAGCAACGGGTGAAGCGCCCGACGCATCCCTCACGCCTCAATCCGCGCCGCTCTTTTCGGCGCGCACCGCGCAGCGCCTCACCCGCATGCTCGAGGTCACGGTCGAAACCGGCACGTCACGCGCTGCCTTCACCGCCCCCGGCGGCAAGCGCTACCTGCCCGGCATCCGCGTCGCGGGCAAGACCGGCACCCTGCGGCCAGAACAGAGCGAAGACACCATGACGAGCTGGTTCGTGGGCTTCGCGCCCAGCCGCAACCCCGAGATCGTCGTGAGCGTGATGCTCGTCAACGGTCACACCTACCGGAAGAAAGCCAACGAGCTAGCCCGCGATCTACTGAGAACGTATTTCCGAGCGCACGGGCACGCTCAATCCGTGTCCGATCCTTTCGCGGAAAGCCCGGCCGAGCCGCTCGCCGCGGCTACGTCAGGGTGATACGTTCGAGATGGTATGTGGCAACACTCTGGCTTGCGACGCGTCGGCCATGTCCTCGCGGGCTGCTCACTGCTGGCGGTGCTGGCGTGTCAGAGCCCGGGCTCCCAGCCCATCGTCGGTCCTGACGGCTCGCCAATGGCCCACGTGCATTGTGGCTCGGACCAAGGCGTGTGCTTTCGCATCGCGGGCGAGCTGTGCCCGAACGGCTACGAGCTAAAGCCGGTCTTGAGCGGCCGCGACGGTAATTTTTTGGTGCGCTGTCGCAGCGCCCACACCGCCGTCGCCGCGGCTTGCCCCACCGTTCCTCCTGCCCCCGTCGCAACGGCCGCGCGCTCGCCGGGGCCCGATAAAGACAGTTGGCCGCCCAGCGCAGAGCCGTCGGCACCTTACCCCTGGCCAGCAGGTGAAACGAGCGCCGCCGCCCGCTCGCAACCGACCGCACCCGCCGTACCGGCCGGTGACGTCGACGTCGGCTACTAGCGATCGGGCTCGGTCGACAACGACAAGACGAGCTTGACGACGCCGTAGCCCACGAGCGGCCCTGCGATCCACAGCGCGCGCGCGGGCCCGACCCGAAACGCCGCGCCGTTCAGGGTCGCGTAGACGACGTCCGCGATCATGATCGCCACCCCCGCGCCGATCAGGCGGAGCGCCGGCATCATGCGCGACAGCACTGTATCCATCGTCGGCGCCTCGCTAGGCCGAAAGCGCGCGGCGGGCGCGCGGGCGACTCGACGGCTCACGGCGAGCTCGGGCGTGCCCGCGCGCGGCGACGAGCGCGCCTGAGCGGCCGATTTCAGCTGTTCGTGCGCGTCGCCACGCATGACCGAGATGTGCATGCCGTCGTCGTCGTGCTCATCGAGCGCGCGTTTGGCCTGCGCGACAGCCGCTTGCGGGGAAGACGCCGCGCCCCGGGGCACGGCCGGTGGTGCCAAGCCCAAAGTCAGCTCCGGAAAAGGTTGCGCGCCGGGGACGCGCTTGGTCGCGTCCAATTCGGTCAGCAGGCTCGAAGGTTGGCGGCTGGCGTCCCCGGGCGGCGGCAACGAGTCATGCTCGATGGTCTGCGTGGTCGTAATGCGCGGCGTGGTGTGACCGGACGCGGCCTCGAGCTCGTCCCAAAACGCGCCGATGTCCTGAAAGCGATTGAGCGGATCGACGGCCAGCGCCTTGCGAAACGCGGCCTCGGCTCGGTCCGGCACCTCGACGCCGAACGTGAGCGGGGTGGGCCGCTCTTGCTCGTTGATGCACGCGCCCATCACCGCTGGCGCGTCCCCTTCGAACGGAGCTTGGTTGGTGAGCGCCTCGACCGCGCACAGGGCAAAGCCCCAAACGTCCGTCCACGGCCCGGTTTGCCCATACCGCTTCGGCAGCCATTGCTCGGGCGCGCCGTACGCGGGGGTGAAGGCGGCGATGCCCCCCTGCTCGGCCGACACGCGACCGACCATTTGCGTGGCCGCGCTGCGCACCTTGCCGATGCCGAAATCCAAGATCTTCAGCGTCTCTTGCCCGTGCACCTTGGCCAGAAACAGATTCTCCGGCTTCAGATCGCGATGCAAAATCGATAGCTGCCCGCCGCCGGGAGCTGGAAATTTGTGCGCGCATTCCAGCGCGCGCGCCACCGGGCCCATCATGCGCACCACCCGCCCCAGGTCGAGCGGCGGTTTGCCGGCCGCGCGCCGACGTTCGATCACCGCGTCGAGCGACTCGCCGTCCAGCCACTCGAGCGCGATGAACGGCACGAACGGATGCTTGGAAGTCTCCAGGGTGCCGACGTGCAGCGGCCGCACGACGCTGGGAATCAGCGCCGAAAGCCGAAACAGGACCTCGCCTTCCTCCTGGAACTTTTGCAGGAACGCCCGGCGCTGCTCGGCGGAAAAGGCGCCCGGTATCTTCAAGCACTTCAACGCCACTGCGGCCTTGAAGCCCTCGTGGTGCGCGCGATACACGACCCCGAACCCGCCCTCGGCAACGACACGTTCCACTCGGAACACGGCCGCTTGCAGCGAGCCGACGATTCCGAAGACGTCCTCTGCCATCGTGCCAGGCTAGTCGGGCACGTAAAACGTTACAACCCGCGCCACAATCTCCGACGACTTACCGGGTCAGCGACGGCGGCGTCGCTTCGCGAAGGCCAAGGCCCCGAGCAGCAACGCGCTCCATGCCGGCGCGCCGTTAGGGCCCTTGGCACCGACTCGGCAACCGCAGCCGCTCTTCGCCTCCGGTGCCGCGGAGGTGGCTCCGGCTCCCGCGCCGCCACCCGCGCCGTCGCTCTTGGCGACCGGCGCCATGCCGAGCCCCAGCTCCGGAATCGGCGTCTTCACGACGAGCTCGGGCTTGATCTGAGTGTGGCTCTTGCGCGTCAAATCGTCGGTAATCCACGTCTTGCGCAGGCCGCGGTAGTCACGCCCGGCCTTGCCCCAGCGGTAGCGATCCGGACTTTGGCACTGAATGACGGGCACCCAAGGGTGGAAGTTGTTGTAGCGGGTCTGCAGCTTGTTGGTGCCGCCCGTCTTGACCTCGGTGCTGGCCTCGCCGTCTTTGCCCTTGGGCTGGGCGGTGCCGCCGCTCGCCGCGACGGCCGTGCCCAACTGCGGGTCGTTCGGCAGCGTCTTACCGTCGTAGCGGTAGTGCAAGCGCGAGACGACGTACTTGTGGCGCGCCAAAAGCGCCTGGCGTTCCACGACCGTGGCGCGCTCTTGCTTGAACACTTTCTCGCGTTCGCGCTGCTCCTTCGGCTTGAGCTCTTTGATCGTTTCTTTGAACGCCTTCTCTTGCTCCTTCGTGAGCTCGGGCGGCTTGGGATGCCGCTCCGCGTCCGGCACCGACTGCTCGAACACGTCGGCGCCCAAGCTCAAGAGCTCGGAGATCATCAGCGGCTCGGTCGCGCACGGCTGGCCACAACCTTCTGCCGGCCACGCGAACTCGGACAAAAACGTCTGCGGATTCTTCTTCAGGATCAGATCGTAGAGCGCGTTGTAAAACTCGCCCATGCGCTCCTTGGCGCTGAAGTCGAGCTGCACGTTCGTGGGCGGGAAGATCGTCTTGTAGTTCTTCGCTTCGTAACGTGATTCGGGATCGATCACGTAGATGATGAGCTCCTGCTCCTTGGGCGCGTTCAGCAGGCCCAAGCGGCTCGGAATCGTGTCGAAAGGTTGGCTCGTGGCAAAGCGAACCGGCGACAGCTGCGCCCGATCGCCACCGACGAGCTCGATGCGCTTCTGGTCGACCTCGGCCACCAGCGGTCGCAGCGCGCCATAGCTCTTCAGGGCGGCGGCCGCGCCTTCGGGCGGCTTGTAGCCGTGGCTCGTGAGCCACGCGGTGACGTCGGCGCCCGCGTCGAGCAGGGTGAATTTGTACTCGCCCTCCTTCTGCTTGGCCTTCACGTCCAAGAACAACTCTTTGGCCGGCTTGAGCGCGCCCGCTTCGGGCGCCGGTGCGCCGCCGCCCAATGGACCTCCCGCGGAGCCCTCGACCTTGAGGTTGCGCTCCCACTCTTGCTCGACGGGGCCGGGGTCGCACGGATCCTGCTCCCAGTATTCGTGAAAGCGCGGCGCGCTCAACGAATCGAGCCGATCGATGAAGTCGCGCTTCAGCGTCGTGACTTTGTCGCTGGTCACGTCGGCGGGAACCAGCATCACCATCGCGAAGCCCTCGAGCGGTCCCTCGTAGTCGGGCATGACACTGACGACGGTGTCGGGGCCGCGCTTCATCACCGCGATCTGCGTGGAGTACGTCTTGATCGGCTCTGATTTTTTGGAAGCGAAAAAACCGGGGAACGCGGCCGCGGGTCGAGGACCCGACAACACCGCCAGCGCGAGAGTCGCCGCGCCTAGCAGGCGGGCGGGAGGGGCGAAAAGCATGGCGGGCGAGACGTTACACCAAGCTCCGCTGGAAATTCCACTGTAGCTGTGACAGAAATTTAGGCTTTTCTGCGCGCTCCGTGGGGCTGGGGCCCCGCATCTGGTAGCGATGAGGAGTGATGAGCGGGCCCATCGACCTCGGGCGAGTCAGAAGTGCACTCGCCCAGGCTCCCAGCCGTGAGCTCGTGCAACCGCGTCGCGCCGCCGTCGCGGTGGTGCTGGCGCCTTCCGAGGGCGCGCCCGGCGCCACGTTGTCGGTGCTGCTGGTGCGACGCAGCGAGCGTGAGGGTGATCCCTGGTCGGGGCACATGGCGCTCCCTGGCGGCCACGCTCAGCCCGAAGACCCCGATCTTTTGCACACCGCTCGGCGTGAAACGCTGGAAGAGGTCGGGATCGACCTCGGCGACGCGGAGCTCTTGGGGCAACTGGACGACGTCAGCCCGATGCGCTCATCGGACATGGCCGTCCGCCCGTTCGTCTTTTGGGCGCCTACGCCGCACCGCATCACGCTCTCGGAGGAGGTGGCGGAGGTGCTGTGGGTTCCGCTCGACGCGCTGGCCAGCGACGCGCTGCGCGCCACGCGTGAGGTCGCGGTGCGAGGCGCCACCCTGCGCGTTCCTGCATACGTGATCGAGGAACGGGTGGTGTGGGGCATGACCTTCCACCTCCTGGAGCGATTTTTGGCCGCGGTGCTGGCCCTCGCCTAGCGCTTGGACGAAGGCGCTACCGATGCTAAAGGCCGCCCCGATGCCGCCCGTCGCTGCCCGCGAGCCCGATCGGGAAACGCCGTGCCGCACCTGCGGTCAGCCCCTTGCCCCCGGAAAGTCGGTCTGTGCGAGCTGTGGCGCGGCTCAGGGCGAGGGCAACCGCTGCCCCCACTGCAACACGCTCGCCGATGTCGAGCCCGACGCCGCGCTCGGTTTTCGCTGCTTGGTCTGCGGTGGCCCGCGCATCGCGCTCGACTCGGCCGAGGTCAGCCTGAGCGCGCGGACCAACCAAGCCTTGGCCAACGCCGGCACCGAGCAGACCAAGCATTTGATGTTCTCGGCCGCCGGCTACCTCCTCGCGGGCATGGGCGCGCTGGCATTGGTCGTGGCCGCGATCGTGGAGCTGGCGGTAAAGCCCGGCGTCGCCGCGATCATCGCCGCCTACCTCGCGGCCGCGGTACCGTTTGCGGCCGGCTTGTTCTCGCTCGCAGGAGCGCGCGCCGCCCGCAAACGCCGCGGCGAGGCGTTGCGGCTGGCGCAGGTCAGCGCAGTCAGCGACGTGCAAGCCGTGAAGGGCGCGCTCAGCGCGGCTGATGCGGCAGAATTACTGCGAATCGGTCCCGAACGCGCCGAGCTCCTTCTGGCCGAGGCCAGCGTGGCCAGCCTGTTGGAAGAAGTCCCGGCCACGCGCCTACGCGTCGAGGCGCCCGCGCCTACCCGCCCCGGCCCCACCGAGCTGCAAGCCCCCGAAACGGAGCTCAGCGACAACGAGCCGCCACGCCAAACGACGCGCGGCGATACGGAGATCTGAGTCGTGAGCCGAGCCAGTAAAATCTTTCGCACCTTCGCCGTCGCCGACGGTTTGGTGCTCGCCTACCTGCTGGAGCTGAACGTCGCGGTGTTGGTGGCGCCCCCGAGCCCGATGCGCCGGCAGAGCCTTCTGGAGGTGCTCGGGTTACTGCTCACCTACGTGGTGTGTTTGGGCCTCGTCCGCACCGGTGCGCTGCGCTCCAACAACTGGACGGCGCTTTTGTATCGCATCGGCATCTACGGCACGGTGCAGCAGAGCTACGTCTTCTTCAAACACCTGCTGCCGGTCGTGAACCCGGGCTCGCTCGACCACAAACTGTACGCGCTCGATCACGTGCTGTTCGGCTTCGAGCCGGCGGTGTGGGCCGACCAGTTCGTGACGCCGGCCACGACCGAGTGGTTCGCCTTCTTTTACTTCTGCTATTTTTTCCTGCTCGCCGCCCACATCTTTCCGATCGTGTTCGGCTCGCGTGATCAGCTGCTGCTGGGCGAGTTCATGCTCGGCATGCTGCTGATCGTTTGCTTGGGCCACACGGGCTACATCTTGGTGCCCGGCTTCGGACCGTTTCGCGCCTTCCCCGAGCTGTTCCATCACGAGCTGCCGAGCGGCTTGTGGATGGATCTCGTGTGGTCGACCGTACGCAGCAACGGCGCGCAGAAGGACATCTTTCCGTCTCTGCACACGGCGGGTCCCTGCTTCATCGCCATGTTCTCGTTCCGGAACCGCGACCGCCTACCGTTCCGCTACACCTGGCCGCTGCTCGGCTTCTTCGCCGCCAACATCATCGGCGCGACGATGTTCTTGCGCTGGCACTACGTCATCGACGTGTTCGCCGGCTTCACCCTCGCCAGCATCGCGGCGCTGGTTTCGCCCCTCGTCACCCGCTGGGAAGTGGCACGGCGCCGCGCTGAAGGCCTACGCCCACTCGTCCCCCTGTTCGGTTCCCAAAGCGCGCAGGGCAGCGCGCCCGATAATGTCGGACGCGCCGCTGCGTAGCGCGCTTACTTCTCGAAAACTTGAGCTGCGGCGACGCCGGAGCCGCCCGTCACGGTCAACGTCATCTTGACCGGAATGCTGATCGGGCCCGCCTTGTAGCAGTTGGGCTTGTCACCAATGATGGCCGTGCTGCCCGTGCCGTTGTCGACCGCCAGCGTGATCGCGGGTAGGCCCGGCATCAGCGGAACCGCCGACAGCGAGATGTCCAGGTTCGTGACCGGCGGCAGAGCGACGCCCACGATCGTGTAGCACTTGTTGGCATTCAGCTGGATCGTCGCTTCCAGCGATTGGCCTTGTTGAAAGTTACCGGCGACGGCAGAGCCGACGGGCTTGGCGCCCGCGACCGCGTGCTGTGCGCCCAGCGGACCGATGAGTTGCGTGGCGGCTTGCGCAGCCGTCGGATCGAGCGGGGTCGCCGCGGGACCCGCCGTCGTCGTCCCGACGCCGGGGATGGCGGGGGCACCAGTGGCGGCCGGCGCGGTGGCAGTCGGTGCGCCGGTGGCGGTCGGCGCAGCCGTGCCGCCCGGAGTTCCGCCGACCGTCTGACACAGGCGACCGTCGTAGATCTGGCCGGGGGGACACTGCACCGCAGTGGGCTGGCCGGTTTGGGCGTTCTTGTCGTCACCGCCGCAAGCCGTGAGCAGGCCAAGGCCGCTCAGTAGAAGGAAGCTGATCGAAGTGTTTCGCATAACCGTTTCTCTCCCTTGACGTGGCACACGCCACGGCGCCGCATCGGCGGTGCTCGTTTCTAGTCGAAATACAGCAAAGCCAGAAGGCCGAATCGAAACTCGGCTCATTTCCGGCTTCAGAGCCATGAAACGCACCCCGCAACGCCCCCTTACAGCCCTAGGTGGTAGGCCCGGTCTCCGGCTGCCCAGCTGGGCAGCGGCCGAAGCGTCATCGTGGCGCAAGCGCCCTGCCTCCCTGGGGGGCCGAGAGCGAGAGATTTCACAGGAAGATCAGAAGGTCAGAAGTCGAGAATCTTTGGGTTCGCGCTGCCGCCCGCTACCGGCCGGCCATTGAACGACGCCGGGCATGGCGACGCGAGCGCCGTTTCGCCTCGGCGCCCACCCGCTCGCCTTCTGACTTCTGACTTCTGATCTTCCTGTGAAAAAATCTGGGTCCTCACGGCGTCTCGACGTTGCCGTGAGGAACGCTTCAGCGACTACAGAACCCCTCGTAGTCGATGTATTCCTTGATCGTCGGGTTCTCGCCGCAGATGGGGCAGGTCTTGTCGCGACGGAGCTTCAAGGTGCGGAACGTCATCTTCAGGGAGTCGTAGGTGAGCAAGCGGCCCTTGAGCACGTCGCCCGCGCCCAAAATGAGCTTGATCGCTTCGGTCGCTTGAATGACGCCAACCACGCCCGGCAAGATGCCGAGCACGCCCGCCTCAGCGCACGAGGGCGCCAAGTGAGCCGGGGGAGGCTCCGGATACAGACAGCGGTAGCAGGGCCCATCGAACGGCATGAACGTCGTGACCTGGCCGTCGAAACGGAAGATGGAGCCGTGCACGACCGGGACCTTGTGAAAGAGCGAAGCGTCGTTCACCAGGTAGCGCGTCGGGAAATTGTCGCACCCGTCGACGATGCAATCCCAACCCGCACCAAAGATGCGGTCGACGTTGCTCGCGTTCACGCGCTCTTGATACTTGATGACCTTGACGTCGGGATTCAGGTCGTGAATCGCCGTTTCAGCGCTGTCGACCTTGGCCATACCCAGGCGCGACGTGGCGTGAATGATTTGGCGTTGCAAGTTCGAAGCATCGACGGTGTCGGCGTCGACGATGCCGAGCGTGCCCACGCCTGCCGCCGCCAGGTACAGCGCGGCCGGTGCGCCGAGGCCGCCCGCACCCAGCAACAGCACGCGGCCCTTGAGCAGCTTCTCCTGCCCCTTCTCACCCACCTCCGGCAAGAGAATGTGGCGTGAGTAGCGATCGAGCTGCGCGGCCGTCAGCTGCGTCGGCTCTTCGATCGGGTACTTCAGATCCTTCCAACGCACGAAGCCGGGGTTGGCGCTGATGACGTTCGTGTAGCCGAACTCTTGCAAGGTCTTGGCCGCGAACGCGCTACGCGTGCCCCCGGCGCAGTACAAGATGATCTCAGCGTTCTTGTCAGGCAGCTTCTGCTCTGCCTGCATCTCCAAATGGGCGCGCGGAATGTGCACCGCGCCCGGGATGAAACCAGCGCGGAACTCGTCTTTCTCGCGCACGTCCACCAGCGTGAACGGCTTCTCCTTGCGCTGCTCGAGGCGAGCCTTGATCTCGTCGAGGGACATGAGTTTCACGCTCTGCCGAATCTCGGCAAACAGGTCGCTATAGGTCTTGGGCATGGGGGATGACTGAGTTTTTCGAAGGCGTCGTTTTTGGGCTAGGGGCCCAAAAACCCACGAGACAGAAAGAAAAAGGCGGGGAGCGGGACCGGGGGGCGGATTCCCGACTTTTCCGATGCAGGAATCTCGACGGGTAGTATTTGGCCTTTGTGGAGGGTCGTCAAGGTCCCGGGGCTTTCTTGGGCCGGGAGCCCTGATAGAGTTCGCGGTTCGTCGGCGAAGCGGGCGGCCGCGGCCGGCGTTTGAAGGCAACAGATGGCGCAAAATCGACTGGGTGAGCTCCTCGTTCGCGAAAAGCTGATCAGCCTGCAGCAGCTGCGAAAGGCTCAAGAGGAGCAGAAGAAGTCGGGCAGCAACCTCGGCTACACGCTGGCCAAGCTCGGCTACATCTCCGACGGCGAGATCACGAGCTTTCTCTCGACCCAGTACCGGCTGCCCGCCATCAACCTGGACGAGTACGAAATCGACGGCGAAGTCGTGAAGCTGGTCTCGCGTGACGTGTGCGAGAAGCATCGCATCATCCCCGTCTCGCGCTCCGGCTCGTCGCTGATCGTCGCGATGAGTGATCCGACGAACCTGAACGCGATCGACGACATCAAGTTCTTGACCGGCTTCAACGTCGAGCCGGTGGTGTCGAGCGAGACCTCGATTCAAACCGCCATCGAGCGCTACTACAGCGCGGGTCCCTCTTACGAAGAGGTGATGGCCGATCTCGACCTCGGCGACGACGACATCGATTTCGGGTCCGACGAAGAAGAAGTCAACGCCATGGAGCTCGAGCGCGCGAGCGCCGACGCGCCGGTGGTGCGGCTCGTGAACGTGCTGTTGCTCAACGCCATTCGCAAGGGCGCCAGCGACATTCACTGCGAGCCGTACGAGAAAAAGCTGCGAATTCGCTACCGCATCGACGGCGTGTTGCACGAAGAGATGACGCCGCCCTTGCGCTTGAAAGCGGCCATGGTCAGCCGCCTCAAGATCATGAGCGCGCTCGACATCGCCGAGCGGCGCTTGCCGCAAGACGGACGCATCAAGCTCAAGCTCGGTAAGGGCCGCGAAATGGATTTTCGCGTCTCGGTCCTGCCCACGATGTGGGGCGAGAAGGTGGTCATGCGCCTCCTCGACAAGGGCAACCTCCAGCTCGACATGACCAAGCTCGGCTTCGATCCGGCGCCGCTCGCCGACTTCAAGTGGGCCATCGATCAGCCCTGGGGCATGGTGCTGGTGACCGGTCCCACCGGCTCCGGCAAGACGACGACGCTGTACTCGGCGCTGTCGGATCT
>Ga0164241_10001023_pt1 | contig 39019 bp, 26 predicted proteins | sample OricomyardsoilBY_FD_108780 | JGI IMG/M metagenome (GOLD analysis project Ga0164241, IMG submission 108780) | Backyard soil microbial communities from Emeryville, California, USA - Original compost - Back yard soil (BY) | ecosystem: Environmental > Terrestrial > Soil > Unclassified | place: USA... | reverse complement strand
CGCGGGCTTCGCCGGAATGGTGATCGGCTCCTTGGTGAAGGGGTTGATGCCCTGGCGCTCTTTCGTCGCCGGCTTCTTCACCACGCGGAGCTTCACGAGCCCCGGAACCACGAACTCGCCCGGACCGCGCGCCGAGAGCTGCTTACGGATGAGCTCCTGCAGCGACTCGAAGCAACGACCCACGCTCTTTTTGTCCAGATCCGAAGCGTTCGCGATCTCAGCAACAACCTGCGCCTTCGTCAGTCTTTTCCCAGCCATGCGACCTCCTAGTCTCAGATTCCCAGAATCTTTTGCCGTTTTTGCCGGCCTCGGGCTCATTCCTGCGGGAGTAATTCCCGTAGGCCGCCAAACAAGGCACGGGCGAAGCGATAACAGGGATGGAACAGCTCAATCAAGGGGAAAGAAGCAACCTCGGCGCCGAATTGAGCTTTTTTTATGGGGCGCAGTGCAGGGCAGGTGACGGGGTGGCGGCCAGGAGGCCCATTTCGTCACCGGTTGGCACCGCTTGCCTTGTTCTATGCGGGGCCGTTGCCTGTGGATATCCATGGAGCCAATTTTCCCAGCAAACCCCCGCGGTTAGGCTCACTATTTCGAGCCCTTTTTTAGTTTGCGACGCGGGCTGGGCCGGCGCGCCGGGGCTTCTGGCAGCGGCGCGAGACGCACCAATCGGCGCGTCATGGCGACCATTTCGCGTTTTTCTGAGGGTTCGGCGTGATCGTAACCAATGAGATGGAGGACCCCGTGCGCGAGCAGGAAGCGCACCTCCTCAATCAAGGGCCGGCGACGCGCGCGCGCTTGGCGCTCGGCGGTGTCGAGCGAGATCACGACGTCACCGAGGATCCCGGCCGGATCGGGCACGCTTTCGTCCATCGGGAAGGCCAGGACGTCGGTGGGCTTGTCCTTCTGGCGGTGGTCGCGGTTCAGCTGGTGAATGCCGGCGTCGTCGGTGAGCAGAACGCTGAGCTCTGCCTCCGGTAGCGCCAGCGCCGTCAGCATGGCGTTGCCCAGCCGCGTGATCAGCCGCGCTGGCACGTCGTGCTTCAAATTTCTTTTGCGGGTGACCAGGGTCGGCATGGCGCTCGAGCAGCTTTCTTTACACGACTTTCCAAGGCCTGGGGCGTCCGGTACGTTCAAGCAACGATGGCTCGCGCGTCTCGTCCACCGGGGTTCGACATGACGTACCGCCCGACCGAAACGAGTTTCGGTCCGCCGCTGTCGATTCGCATCCCTTCGATACTGTACGCCGTGCTGGCCGCGAGCGCGGTCGTGGTGGTGCTGGTGGCCGAAGGCAGCCCCTCGGGCAGCTGGCTCTACCTCAACGTGGTCGAGCGCGGCGTGCGCGGCATCATGAGCGCGCGGGTGTTCGCGGGCTGTTTGGTGGTGGGCGCCCTGGCGTCGCTGCTGCGCGCAAACATGCGTGGCGTGCGCATTCGCGGTGACGGCGTCGAGTATCGCGACATCGTTTCGCTCGGAATTCCGCGGCTGCGCCGCTTCAAGTGGGCGCAGATCGACCGCGTCATCTTGGACGCGCCGCGCAGCGTGGCCCTCGACCTGTGGGACGGCACCCGCGCGTTCTTGCCCGAGGTCTCCGATCGATCGACCCTTTCCGCGACGCTCGAGAAGGTTGCGCACGCGCGCGCCATCCCGGTGCGGGGCGGCAACGGCCTCGACGAGCTGCCCGACTCCGCCGAGTTCAACGACGAAGACGACGCCAGCGCCGAAACCTGAGCGCGGCTCGAATGCCCGCGCCGCGCGGCGTGGCGGCCCGGCTAAGAGTCGCTGGTGGGCGGCGTGAAGAAGGCCTCGTCCGGCTCTAGCAGCACGATCACCGCTTCGCGCGCTCCCAGGCCCTGGCCCGGAGCGTCGCTGCGTCGCACGACGTACAGCCCTTCGTCCCGCGCCGAGCGTTTGACGACGACCTTCACCGCTCGCCCCGACTCGAGGAGCTGCTTCAGCGCCGCGTCCGCGTTGCCGCGCACCATCGAAGTAGGTGCGGCCGAGGCCGTGGGGGCGGGCGTGCCGGTGGCCGCGACGGGCGCCACCTCGGCGGGCGCGGGGACGGCCACTCTGACCGGCGGCGGCGTCATCGACGAGCCGACCTCGGTCGCCAAATCGGCGGCGGCGCGCGCCAGCGCGACCGCGCGTAGCTCGCTACCGGCGTCGTCGGCGCTTTCGGCGGCGCGCCGGAGATGCCTCAACGCTTCGCGGACCTCCCCACGTTCGAAGTCGGCGTGAGCCTGCGCCAGGCTGTTACGAACCGCCTCGGGGTCGTTGCGCTCCGCGCTGGGGATGACGAAGGAGCTGAGGGACTGAGAGAGGGATGCAGCCATGGATGGGGGGACCATTTTTCGGAAGGGACGGGCCAAGCCGTTCAGTGCAAACCGAGCTCGTTCAGCAGCCGCTGGGCGGGGACGAGCTGGGGGTTCTCTTCGAGCGCGCGCAGGGCCATGCGGCGCGCGTTGGTCTTCTTGCCGTAGTGTTGCTCGATGCGGGCCAGCTGGAAATACCCTTGGGCAAGGTGCGGCGCGCGCGCAGCTGCGCCCTCGCGCGTGCCCAGCTCGCGCTGAGCAATCAACACGCGCAGCGCCGATGCGGCTGTCTCGAGCCGATCCAGATCGATCGCGAGCAAACCCAGCAGCAGCGCCGCATCGACGTCGCTCTTGTCGAGCTGGTGGGCCTCGATCAAGAGCGGCAACGCTTCGCCCAGCTCGTCTTGGTGGAGCCGCAGCTCGGCGGCCAAGCGCAGCACGCGCGAGAGCGGCTTGCCGCGGCGGCGCTCTTTGCTCTCCACGTGCGTCGTCAGCAGCTGCAGGGCTTCGTCGTTCTTGCCTGCCGACATGGCCAGGCGAGCTAGCAGCCACGCTGCGTCGGCAGAGCCCCCGTCCAAGGCCCGCGCCTCCTCCGCCGCTGCCCGAGCCGCGCTCGCGTCGCCCGCGTTCAGCATCAGCTCCGACGCTTCGACCAACAACGCGGCCCGCTTGACCGGCTGCCGTTCGCGAGCCGCTTCAGCGCGTAAGAGCTCGACGGCACGCGCTGTCTTGCCGGCCTTCAGGCACAGGGCGCACAGCTCGCGGCCCAGCTCGTGTAGCTGAGGAGCACCCTCGCGCGCCAGCCGATCGTAGAGCTCGAGGGCCAGGTCGGCGTCGGCCTGGGTCAGGGCCTGGCGCAACGCGCGCTCCAGCACTCGCGCGTTCTTCGGCTCGCGCTCGAGCCACGCCGACAGCACTTCGCTCAGCTGCCGATCGTCGCCGCGGGCTCGCCACGCGCGCGCCAGCAAGTCCCAAGCCGCCGTGGGCGCGTCGGGGTGGCTGACCAAGCCTTGCAGGAGCGCGAGCGCTTCATCGCGCGCGTCGGGCTCGGGGTCTTCCAAGAGCCGTCGCGCGAGCTCGAGGCGGGCGCGCCCGTCGTCGGCCTCGGCGAGGTGCGCGCGACTTTTGGCTAGCAGCTCTCGGGCGGCGGCCAGAGGTAGCAGGCTGACACAGGCCGAAAGCAGGCTGGAGCGCTCCTCCGGCTCGCTCAGCTCTTCGAAGCGCTTGGCCGCGTCTTCGGCGATGCTCATCGCCCGCTCCAGGAGCGCGGCCGATGGTTTCTTGTCTTGGCGTTGCAGCTCGGCCACGCCCCACAGCGCGCGCGCTGAAGCTCGCAGATCTTTGGCCAGCCCTAAAAGCTCGGAGGTGGCGCGCTCAGCGGCTTCCCACTCTTCGTGAGCGACCAGGCTTTCAGCCAGCGCGGTCAGCTCGAAGGCGTCGCCCAGCGCGGCTTCGAAGGCGGAGTCGAGCAGCTCGCGCGAAGCGGCGTCGTCGCCGCGTCTTCTCTTGATGGTGGAGAGCTCGACGTAGACCGACGCCCGGCGCAGGCTGGTATGGCGAGCGGCCGTGCCGTGAAGGAGTAGCAGCAGACTGCGATAGCACTGCTCGGCCCGCTCCCAATCTTGGCGCTGAGCCGCGGCCGACGCGCAGGCGCGCTGGACGTCTCCGTCGGTCGGGTAGCGTTTGGCCGCGTCGGAGAGCTCGTCTTGCGCTTCAGCGGCGGCGCCCGACTCTTCCAGCGCTCGGACCAGCTCTAGGTGGACGCGTTTACGCTCGGGCGGGTATTGCTCGCCGTAGTAGGCGAGCTGATGCCGCAAAACCCGTAGCGCACCCTCGGGCAAACCCACGCCGAAAAGGCGGGTGGCCAAATCGAGCGCCGGGCCGCCGTCTTCGGCGAACACCGAGGGTCTTCGCAAGAACACCTCGCCCGCCGAGCGCGCGTCACTGGCGGCCAGGTGCGAGGCGATGGCCGAAGCGCCGTCGTTCAGCTCGTCCGCTTGCAACCTCCCCAAGCGAGAGAACAGCGCCGGTGAGGGTCGCGTTTGCGTGGCCCTCACCAGCACTGCCGACAGCTCATCGAAATGCCGCGTCTGGCTCAGCAATTGACAGAGCGCTTCGAGCGCCTCGGGCAGCTCGCCGTGCTCTCCCTCCAATTGCTCGAATACCACGCTGGCGTGCTCTGGCTCGAGCTCGAACAGCTGCCGGTAAATTTTGATCGCGCGCGCAGAGTCGCGCAGGCGCGAGCTCGCCACGTCGGCGGCGCGCCGCAGCAACGTGCGGCGCGCGTCCATGTCGAGCGGCGCTTGGGCCACGCTCACGTACACCTGGCACAGCTCCTCCCAGCGACTCAGCTTCTTGGCCAGCTTCTCGAGGCGTTTGCGCTCACGCTCGGCCACAGTCAGGGTGAACAGCTCGCGCTCGGCCTCGAAGGCGCCTGCCGCGTCGCCCAGCTCGCGCTCGCACAAGCGCGACAGCTCGGCCAGCAGCTCGCGGCGCTCGGCGTCGTCGAGCGGCAACGTCAGCTCCACCCGCAACAGCCGGGCGACGGTTTGGGGCGACGCCTGCTCGGCGGCGCGCGCTCGCAGCAGTTGCCCGGCTTTTCGGCCCGGCTCGCGCGCGGAAGGGTCCGTAGGCGCAAGCTCCAGGCTGCGCTCGAATACTCGCTCCAGCAGCTGCGCGCCATCCTGCGGCGCGCGGCTGCGTAACCGCTCGATGACGACCAAGGCGTCGCCCAGCGCTCCTACGTCCAGCGAAAGCTCCGCGATGCGCCGCTCCAGCGCGTCGCGCTGGCTCGCGTCCACGCGCGCCAGCCGGCGCTCCAAGTGGCGGATCAGGGCGGGCTTGGCCTCGAACTGTTCGTACAGCCGCTCCAGCGCTAGATCGACGCGGCCGTCGGTGGGCGCCAGCTCTGCATACTGCTCCCAATAGCCGAGGGCGCGCGCGCGATCTTGCGCCACGTCGCGCGCCGCGACGGCCGCTTCGTCCAGCCATGCGGCTCGCTCCCGCACGTCCGACGTCGCGGCGATCGCTCGATCGTACAGCTCGAACAGCTCGGGCCAACGTTGCTCGGCGCTGAGCGTGAGCTTCACCCGGTCGACGGCCCAGCGCGCGCCGGGCTCGTGCTCGAGCAGCGAGCCCAAGAGCGAGGCGTCGACGTCGCGCCCCAGCCGGCGCAGCTCGGAGGCCGCCTGGAGCCCGCCCGGGGCGTCGCCCTCGGCGAAGCGTAGCCGCGCCAAATTCTCCCAAATTTCATGGCGTTCGGGGGCAAGCTGGGCCGCCTTGCCCAGCACCGCGATGGCCGCTTCGGGATCGCCCAGCTCGTGCTCTTCGAAGCGCGCCCACGAGAGCAAGATCGTCGGCCGGTCGGAGCTGTGGTTCTCTTGCCACTCGAATAACCATCTTCGTTGATGGCGTCGCCACTCGCTGGCGGGGTTCGAGTCGATCAGCGCCTGGTAGGCGTCCAAATCTTCGCTAGTAGCTCGGTCGGCGATCAAGCGCCGGTACAGCTCCGCTGCTTCGTCGTGGCGCATCTGCGCCGCGTACAGCACGGCGCTCTCGCGCAGCAGCCGCGCCGAGAGCTCGCGCTCTTCTCCGCCCAGCCGCCACTGCAGGTTATCGGCCAGCTCGGCAAACTCTTCGGCGGCGCCGGCACGCCCGGCCGCGGCCGCGACCGATAGCAGCAGCTCGCCGGCGTAGCGGTTGTCTTCCGACGCGCGCAGCACGACGCCAAACGCGTCGGCGACGCCCGCGAAGTTGCCCGCGGCGGCCTTGAGCGACATCAGGCGCGCCGCGGCCGCCACGTGATCGGGAGAAATGTCGAGCAAGCGCTCGTACGCGCGCTCGGCGTCGTCGGGCTCGCCCGCGTCCAGGTAAGCCTGCGCGGCGGCCGAGAACGCGCCCGTGGCCGCCGTTTGGTCTTGTTGGTCGTGATGAAAACCGCCCAGCTTCTCCAGCGCGCGGCCACGCCCGAGCGGGGTAGCTTCGCGCTCGGCGCGACGCACCAGCACCTGCTCCAGCCGCTCGTGCTCGTCGGAGTGATCGAACAACCGCTCCAGCACGTCGAGGGCGGCGTCGCCTTGTACGCCGCTCGAGTCTTCGGGCAGCTTTTGCACGCCTTCGCGGGCGCGCCCCTCACTCAGCCAGCGTTCACCGAGCTTTACGAGCGCGCTCGCGCCGCTGGCGCCGCCGCCGTGCACCATCGCGAGCAAGGTGTCTTCACTCTCGCGCAGCTGCTCCAGCTTGGCGAGCCGCTCGGTCAGCCCCATCACGGCGGGCGTTGCTTCGGGGATTGTCTCCAGCATGTGAATGGCGCGCTCGAGTAGCAGGCGCGCTTTCGCCTCGCTGGGGACGCCCGTCGAGGCAGCCGCGAAGCGATTGGCGAGCTCGCTGTACTCCTTGGCGTCGAGCAGCAGCGGCTCGGCCATCGCCAGGGCCCGTTCGTCGGCCGGGGCAACGTCGAGTGCCAGCGTCGCGGCCTGCAGGGTGGCCGCTTCGAGCTCGTCGCGCTGGCCGCACAGCCAACCGGCTTGCAGCAGCGCCTCGAGCCGCGCTCCGGGCGGTAGCGCGTTCAGCGCGTCGTCATTCAGCGCTTCGGCGTAGGCCTTGGCCAGAGCGTCTTCGTGCCCTTCTTTCTCGGCCTGCTCTTGCAACGCCTCGAGCACGGGCAGCGCCGTCGCTCCTGCGCGCAGCTCGGCCAGGGCTCGTTCGAGCCGAGCGCGGGCTCCCGCGTTGGGCTCGGAAAATTGTGACAGGGGCACTTTCGCCGCGTCGCTCACCAGCAGCCTCCTCGCTGAGATGCAGTCAGTAGATGGAGCAGTGTCCGCACCGGCCTTCGGCGGCGCTATTTACCCAGAATGAGGAAAATCGCCGGCTGGGCGGATGGCGGTGTCGCCTCTTGGGCGCCTGGGCCCGAGAGTTGGCACCGGCTGGGCTCGGTCGTGGCGTTCCACTTTTGGGACAAAGCATAGGACCCCACAGAAGTTCGATGATTGCATGGACTCATGGGGCCCAGCCGGCTTTTTTCTGGAGCGTCTTTTGGGTGGCCGCGCGCCGGCGAGCGGCGCGCGGCGTCTCATGAGGCGTAACTAAACGACGAAGCCGCGATCAAGAGCGCGCTCGGCGATGCGCGGGAACAACGCGGGCCCCGGCTCGGGTCGAAAGTGCTCGCCCGCGCCGAAGCGCGCGAAGCGGAGCTCGCGCAAGTGCGCTTCGGGCACACCCAGACGGTCGACGATGCGGCGCGCGGCGGCGGGCAGGAACGGAGCTAGCAGAACGGCCGTCACGCGGAGCCCTTCGCACAGCCGCCACAGCACGTGCGCGAGCTGCGCCAAGAGATCCGCGGCCGCCTCGGGCGTTCTTGCGGTTTTGGCCCGCCGCGACAACGTCCACGGTTCCTGGCTGTCGGCGTAGCGGTTCGCGGCTCCCAGCAGCTCGAGCACACTGGCCAGCGCTTGGTGCAGCGCAAAATCGTCGATGGCTTTGGGCACGTCGTGCGCGGCGCGGTGTGCTGCGTCTTCCAGGGCTCGATCAGCGTCACTCGGCGCCGCGCTGTCGGGGCGCAGCGCGAGGCTCGGGTGGCGCAGGGCGAGCGTCGTCACGCGCTGTAGCAAGTTGCCGAGCTTGCCTGCTAGCTCGGAATCGTGAGCTTCGACCAGGCGCTCCACGCGAAAGTCGCTGTCGCGTGTGCTGTGCAGGTGGCGCAGACAATAGAAGCGCACCGCCTCTTGACCGAAGCGCGCCACGAGCGCGAACGGATCGACGGTGTTGCCCAATGATTTGCCGATCTTTTGGCCCTCCGAGGTGACGTAGCCGTGCACTTTGACGACGCTCGGCAAAGGTAAGCCGGCGCTGAGCAGGATCGCCGGCCAGTAAACGGCGTGAAAACGGAGGACGTCTTTGCCGATCAAGTGTTGGCGCTCGGCGGGGGCTTGGCCCCAATAGCGCGCGAGCTCGGGCGTGGGTTCGGGAAAGCCCAACAGCGAGAGGTAGTTGGTCAGCGCATCGAACCAAACGTAAATCACCTGAGAGGGATCGCCCGGCACGCCGATGCCCCAGTCGCGGGCGCGCGCTCGGCTGCGCGAAACGCTGAAGTCGACGAGGCCCCCGCGCACGAAGCTCTCGACCTCGTTCTGGCGCTCACGCGGCTCGACCCGCAGAGCGCCGCTCGTCAGCGCGTCCAGCAGCGGGCGCTGGTAGCGCGCGAGCCGGAAAAACCAGTTGGTCTCGTGCACTTCTTCCAACGGCTCGAGGTGCGTCGGACACAGCCCTCGCGAAAGGTCGTCGTCGCTCGCGAAGGCTTCGCAGCCGGTACAGTAGCGACCACGGTACGGCTTGCTGTACAGGTCGCCCGCGGCCGCGCAGCGCTGCCAAAGCGCGGTGACAGCGGGCACGTGGCGGGCGTCGCGGGAGGTGTGCAAGTAGTCGTCGAGCTCGACGCCGAGCGCGTCTCCTAGACGGCGGAAGGTGTCACCGTGGCGGGTGACGAGCTCACGCGTCGATACTCCCAGCTTGGCGGCGGCGCGCGCGTTCTTGAGGCTATGGTCGTCGGTTCCGCCGGTGAAGCGCGCGGCGCGCCCACGCTGGCGGGCGTGTCGTGCGAGCGCATCGCCCAGCAGCAGCTCGAGCGCGTGGCCCACGTGGGGCTCGGCGTTGACGTACGGGATGGCGGTGGTCAGAAAGAGCGGAGATTGCGGATGGTTGGTCTCGTTCATGGCGGCCTCGGATCGGTGGGGCGAGCCGCGCGCGAGCACCCGTAGGACAAAACCAAACGAGCCACCCGCGGGCGGCTCGTGTTGCTCTGCTTGCTAGCTTTCGCTCAACGCGTGGAACACACGGCTACCCGGCGCTTTGCGCCCGGCATGCACGGCATTCGACGAATCGAGGTATTCACGAAAGTGGCCACAGTCTAAGGGGGCGCGGGGCGCTCGTCAAACACCGCTACGGCACGCCCACCGTAGGGGCGGAATGAGTGCTAGGTTTATCGCGTGTCCGTGCGCTGCAATCGAGTGAGCTGGCTAGTGTGCTTGGCGGCTTCGGGTGTCGGGGTGTTCAGCTGCTCGGTCTTCCCGGACGAGGCCACGCTGCCCGGCGCGGCCGGCGCCGCGAGCGCTCCAGCGGGCGCGGCCGGGGTAGCGGTTGGCGGCAGCTCCGAGGTTCCGGCGGGCGGGGTCGGAGGCGAAGGCGTGGAGCCGACGCCGGTCGCGGGAGCTGGCGGAGCGCAGGGCGGGGCGCCGACGGTGGGCGGCGCCGGTGGGGCACCGCCGCAGGGCATGGGCGGCAGAGCCGACGAGCTCGGCGGAGCCGCTGGGGAGGCGGGAGCCCCCGCCTGTGCGAGCTCGCAAGAGCTGGTGGGCGAGGTGACGGCCGATACGTGGATCGAAGCGGCCGACCCGGACGCCACCAGTCACGGCGACGACGAGACGTTGTCCGTCGTCGGTGGCGGCCAGGAACGCCGAGCTCTTTTGCAAGTGTCGCTACCGGCCGTACCGTCGGGTGCCGTTTTGGTCCACGCCAAGCTCTTTCTCCACCTCCAGTCGAACGCGGACACCAGCCGCGTGGCGCGTCAACTGAGGGTGCACTTGCTCACGCACGAGGTGCTCGAAGGTCGAGCCAGTTGGAGCCACTTTGGCAATGGCAATAGAACCTGGGCGGTGAAGGGCGGCGATTTCGGGGCCACGCTCGATAAAGAGAGCCTGAAGGCAGGCACGGCCGAAGGGGTCATCAAGCTCAACATCACCGAGGCCGTGGCGCAGGCCCTCGCGGCCCAGGTGACGAGCCTCCCGTTGATCGTCTTGGAAGAAGGCTCGCCGCCGCCGGCGCCGGCCGATCTAGCGTTCACCTCGCGCGAGGGGGATGCTTCCGGCATGCCCGCGCTCATCCTCGAGTACTGCGAGCCATGACGGATCCGGCCGTTCTTGCCGTAGACGAGCCCTCCGGACCGCCCAGCGACTGGCTGCGGCGGCGACGCCTGGGGCAGCCGCTCGGGCGCTACGTGCTCGGCACCTTGCTAGGCGCGGGCGGGGCCGCTTCGGTGTACATGGCGCGGCTCGACGGGCCGCAAGGCTTCGACCGGGTCGTGGCGATCAAGCTCGTCCACGAGCACTTGCTGGCCGACAAAGATTTCGTCGCCATGTTCCTCGACGAAGCCAGCCTGGCCTGTCGTCTCTCGCACCCGAACATCGCTCACTGCTTCGAGCTCTGCCAAGACGGGCAAAACCTGTATTTGGCCATGGAATACCTGCAGGGCCAGCCGCTCTCACGCTTGTATCAACGCGCGCAAGAGTGGCGGCAGCCTCTGCAGTACGCGCTCGTCGCCTGGATCGGCGCGCGCGCCGCCGACGCGCTCGGTTACGCGCACGACCTGCGCGACGACGCGGGCAAGCCGCTCGGCATCGTGCACCGTGACGTCAGCCCCGACAACCTGTTCATCACCTACGACGGCCGGGTCATGCTGCTCGACTTCGGCATTGCCCGCGCGGCCGGGCGCCGCTCGCAAACCAACTTGGGGCAGCTCAAAGGCAAGTTCCGCTACATGGCGCCCGAGTACGCCATGGGGCTCGATTTCGACGGGTCTCTCGACACGTTCGCGCTGGGCGCCACGTTGTACGAAGCCGCGCTCGGCATTCCCGCTTTCGGCGGCGACGAGCAAGTCGCGCTGCGCAAGATCGTGGCCGGGGAGCTGGCCGATCCGCGCCAAGTTCGGCCGGATTTTCCCGCGCCTTTCTGGCAGGTCTTGCAGCAAACGTTGGCGTCACGGCCCGAAGCGCGCCTGCGTCCGGCCGCTCAGGTCGCGCGCGCTCTCGACGGCGTCGCTGGGCTATCGCCCGCGCAGGGCCGCGCCTTGCTGAGCAGCGCGATGCGCCGCTTGTTCCCCGACGAGATGGGCGCCGAGGCGAGCGATATCGCGGAGCTGCGCCGCTTGAGCCGCGCTCCCGAGGAGCCCACGGCACAAGGGCACGTGGTCAGCCGGGTCACGAACGAGCGCCCTCGGCCGCGCCCGAGCTCGGCCGCCTGGGTGCTGGGGCTGCTGGTGGCGGGCGGTGGCGCTCTGGCGCTGCTCGGTCGCCCCGATGCACCTGCGTCCGCACCTCGCGCGGCCTCTGCGCTGGCCCCGCCCGCCTCCTCCGTCGAGATAGGCGTGCAGGTGAGCCCCCCAGGCCTCTCGGGCGTCGACCTATCGATCGGTGGCGTTGCCGTCACAACCGACGCGCCCCGTCGCATCGTGCCGCGCGCTACGGGGTCGCTGGCCGTTCACATCCAGGCGCCGGGTTATCGAAGCGTCGAGCTCGCCGTGGTACCCGATCGCGATCGGACGCTCATGGTGACCCTCGTGCCGGTGCCCGCCGCGAGCCCGTCGAGCCCCGCCCTGGGCAGCAAACCCGCCGGGCCTGCGCGGGCGCCGGAGGCCAAGCCTAGCGGCGTGATCCGGCGCTACCCGTTCTGACGAACGGCGCCGCTCGTGATACTGATCGAGGGGTGCAGGCTTGGTGTCCACGCTCGAGCGGCCTGATTCTGCTGCTGCTATTGGCTGCTCCCGCGTTGGCGCAGGAGCCGGCGCCGGGCGATTGTCCCGAGCAGGACGCGACCGCGTGTGGTCGGCGCCATTTCGAGGCCGGCACTCGAGCCTTCGAGCAGGGCGACTTCGCGGCCGCCATTCGGGCTTTTCAATTGGCGCAGTCCGAGCGCCCGCACCCGGTCATCCGCTTCAACCTCGGCTTGTCGTTCGCGCGCCTGGGGCAGCCCAGCGCCGCCATCGAGCAGCTGAAATTGGTCCAGCTCGATCCGCGAGCCGATAGCGAGCTGCGCGCCCGCGCCGAGCGAGAGCAGCGCAGCGCCACGCAAGCGCTGTCGCGCGTCACCTTTCGCCTGTCAGATCCGACGCGCGAGAGCGTCGAGCTCGACGGCGCACCGGTGCAACTCGTCGAGCAGAGCGAGCTGTCGATCGACCCCGGGAACCACCATGTGCGCGTCATTTCCGGCAGCTCGGTGGTGCTCGATCAAGATCTCGAGCTGGCCCCGGGCGAGCGGGTGGAGCTCCGGGTCGGCGAGCGCTCGCGGCGCATCGACGTGGTCGTCGTGCCCGACCCGGTCCGCCCGGAACCGGTCCCGAAGACGGCTGCACCCGCGCCGCGCCCGGCCGCGCCGCGCCCAGCCGCGCGCGCCAAGCTGTCGCCAGCTTGGGTCTATGCGGGAGCCGGTGCCAGCGTGGCGCTGGCGGGCCTCACCCTGTGGAGCGGCCTCGACACGAACAGCGCCCTGTCCGACTACGAGCGAGACTTGGGCAAGCTCGACCAGGCCGAGGCCGATGAGCGCGTCCGCGACGGCCACGCGCGCGAGCTGCGCACCAACCTGCTGCTGGGCGGCACCATCTTGTGCGGCGTCGGCACGGCCGTGGCCGCCGTCTGGTTCGTCGATTGGGGTGAGCAGTCGCAAACGCGCGTCGGCATCTCGCCGGGCGCGGTCAGCGTCTCGGGCAGTTTTTGAGATCAGCGGAGCCGGGCGTGCGCTGCTACTAGCGCTTGCCTTCCACCAAGAAGCGTAGCCGCTCCACGCGGCGGCGCTCATCCATGTCGAGCTTCTCGGTGCGGTCTTTCAGGCCGTCCACGTAGTAGCCGAGCAACATGCGATCGAAGTCGAGCTTCGAGATGGCGTCTTCGAACGACGCCAGGGTGACCGCGCTCATCACGAGGCGCGCCGAGAGGTGCAGCTCCACCACGTAATCGACCCACAGCGGCAGCTTGGTCCAGCGCGCCAGCGTGAGCGCGTGGTGTGACGCCGAGCCCGCGACGTCGGGCGTGACCGTGAGGCCGGAGTTGGCGCCCTTCAAGATGCGCTTCAGGTGCCCCGACAGCACCTGCGCGGCTTCTTCGAGGTTTCCCGTCGCGGCCAGGCGATCGGCGAGGCCACCGATCATCTTCAACGCGTCGGCGCGCGCCGTAGAGGGAATGCGCTCGATCGGCGTCGACACGGCCAACGGCACCGACGGCAGCGGCGAGGATCTGCCCGCCGGCTTCTTGACGGCCATGATCTCGAGCGGATTTACCAGCGGCGTGGAGCGGGCGCTGGGCGTGCTCGAGACCGCTCGCGCGGCGCGGATGCGCATCAGGCTCGAGTCGCGGTTCTCGAACAGCGAAAGCTCGGTCGTGCCGATGAGGATGCGATCACCCTCGCACAGCACGGTGCTGTGGCCCACGCGCATACCGTTGACGTAAACCCCGTTGGTGCTGTGTAGGTCCTCGACCAGCACGCTGTCGCCCTGCACGCTGATGCGCGCGTGCATACGGCTCACCAGCGTGTCGTTCAGCAGTACGTCACACTCGGGGAGGCGCCCAATCAGCAGCGACCCCTGGCCCACTTCGATCTCGCCCTGCGGAGTGATCAGCGTGACCGGGGCACATAGCTCGGGGCGCGCGCGCGCGCCGCGCGAGCTCTCATCATGCTTACGTTGGGGCGCGGGGACTACCGGAGTAGCGACGGGCGTGTACGAGGGCACCGTCAGATATTGCCTGAAAAATGCCTATTCAGTATCGAAATTTGCGGGCAATAGCGTGGGGGCCGTGCCCCCATTAAGACAGGCAGCTTAGGGCCCGCGAATGGCCCCTTAGTGCCACTCTCGTTTTCGTATCGCGTTCGGTGCGGCATCGGTTCGTGCCGCTCGCGGTGAGCTCACTCCGCTGCTCTTCAATGTGGTTTCGAGCGGCTTCGAGCGGCTTCGAGCGGCTTCGAGCGGCTTCGAGCGGCTTCGAGCGGCTTCGAGCGGCTTCGTGCGGCTTCGAGCGGCTTCCCGCGCGGCGAGCATGGGATTTGTTGCCACACGGTTCCGGTTGGCGCAGCCAGTCAATGTTTCGAAGGTGTCTACGAGCCGTCGGTGGGAGCCTTCAATACCTTCACCTTGTCGCGCACGCGTTCGCTGATGAAGACGCGGTTTTGCGCGTCCACGATCACGGCGCCCACGCCATCCAGCGACTCGACCAGCTTCAGCCCTTCCTCCGGGCCCAAAATGAAGACGGCGTCATCGACGCCGTCGGCGGTGGTGGCGTCGGGGGCCCAGATGGTGACGCTACGGCAAGCCGTCGCGGGGTAGCCGGTCTTCGGATCGATGATGTGGTGGTAGCGCTTACCGTCCACGACATACGCGCGGGCGTAGTCGCCGGCGGTCGAGAAAGCGTGATCGGTCAGCTCGATCACCGCGAAAAACTGGCCTTGCGGCCCGCGCGGATCTTGGATCCCGCTGACCCAAGGTAACCCATCGGGTTTACGGCCCGAGCCGAACAGGTCGCCACCCGCCTGCGCCAAGAAGCCCTGCACGCCAGCTTCATGAAGTACCTTGGCCGCTTGGTCGACGATGTAACCCTTGGCGATACCGCCGAGGCCGAGCTGCTGACCCTTACCGATCCGCACTCGCCCCCCCGACTGATCGAGCTCCACGCGGCGGTAGTCGACCAGCTTCCGTAGGCTCTCGATCTGCGCGCGGCTCGGCACCTTCGGCTCGGCTTCTTGTGCGCTGCCAAACTTCCAGACCTTCGACAAAGCCTGAAAGGTAATGTCGAACCTTCCTCCCGACAGCTTGCCGGCCCACAGCCCTCGCTCGATCACCGCCACGGCTTCGGGCCCAATCGCCACCCACTCGCCGGGGCGCGCGTTGACCTGGCCGATCTGACTGTCCGGCTTCCACTCGCTCAGCAGCGTCTCCAGCCGCCGAATCTCCGCGACAGCGCGAGCGATCGCAGCGCGCGTCTTGGCTTCGTCCGTCTCTATCGTGGTGTAGGCGACGAAGTGCAAGCTCGTGCCCATGGCTTCGTCTTGCACCTCCACCTTGGCCGGCTGGAAGAGGGCGCTCGGCCCGAGCGCGCCGCTCGCGGCCGATGACGGCACGGGCCCGGGGGGGCTGAGGGCGGCTCGCGGCCGCGGGCTGGTGGGAGCGGCGCTTCCGGCGGCGGCGCTCCTCTGGTGGGCGCCGTCGCAGCCCAAGCTCAGGGCGGCGCCTGTCAGAAGGGTCAGGCTGGGCCAAAAACTCGCGTAATTTCGCTGATTTCGCGCGCGCGCGCTCATGGCGAGTATGCTTACCATCCCTCCGTGCCAGAAGGGAGACGTGGCCATGATTGATCGCGAACTCATCGACCGCAGCGTGGACGCCGTCGCGCCGCAGGTCGTCGCTCTCTCCAAGCAGATTCACGCCCATCCGGAGCTGCGCTTCGAAGAGCACCGCGCTGCCGGTTGGCTCGCCGACAGCCTTGAGCAGGCCGGCATCCCGGTGGAGCGCGGCGTCGGCGATTTGCCAACGGCGTTTCGGGCTCGCCTGGGCGCCGGCTCGGGACCGCGCATCGCCATCTTGGCGGAGTACGACGCCTTGCCCGAAATTGGCCATGCCTGCGGCCACAACCTGATCGCCGGCGGCGCGCTCGGCGCGTTCTTGGCGCTAGCCAAGCAGGGCAAGCTGCCCGGCAACGTGGATCTCATCGGCACGCCAGCCGAAGAGGGCGGCGGTGGCAAGATCCGTCTGCTCCAAGCTGGCGTGTTCGAAGGGGTCGACGCCGCCATGATGTTCCACCCTTACGATCGCGACATCCTCGCGCACCCCGCGTTAGCCAGCCGCTGGCTCACCATGAAGTTCCAGGGCACGCCCGCTCACGCGGCGGCCGCCCCTTGGGATGGCAACTCGGCCCTGACCGCGTGTCTCGAAACCTTCCGCCTGATCGACTCGCAGCGCGTGCACTTCCGCGATGGCGTGCGCGTGCACGGCTACGTCACCAACGGGGGCCAGGCCGTCAACATCATTCCCGAGCATGCCTCGTGCGAGTTCTCGGTGCGCGCTCCTTTCAAGGCCGAGTTGGAACGCGTCGCGGCCATCGTGGAACGCTGCGCGCGGGGCTCGGCGTTGGCTTGCGGGGTCGAAGTCGACCTCTCGATTCGCCAAGGCTACCGCGAGATGAAAAACAACCTCGCCATCGCTCGCCGCTTCGGCGCCGCCCTGGAGGCCCTGGGCCGTCCCGCCCGCGAAACGGACCCGCGCGTCGGTTCCGGCTCGACCGACATGGGCGACCTCAGCCAAGCCGTACCGTCCATCCACCCCTACCTGGCCATCTGCGACGAAGGCGAGACGCTGTGCCACCAGCACGCCTTCGCGGCCTGCGCGGCGAGCGAGCGCGGCTTCGCCACCATGCTGACCGCAGCCAAGGCAATGGCGCGGACCACCTTGGATTTGTTGGAAGACGCCAAGCTGCTCGAGGGCGTCAAGGCGGAGTTCGCGCGCGGCTAGGCGAGCGCCGCCTGACGGAGAGCTCGCCGCGCCTCGAGCCTGCGAGCCCGGCTCTTTAGAAGCGCCACTCGCCGCCGACGCCGCCCATGGGCCCGCCGTACGCGATGTTCTCACCGCAGGTGAACTGGGAGCACCCGGCGGACTTGAAAACGGCCGCGCCGCCCGCGGTGACGGTGAGAAATTTGGAGCCGGCCTGCCCGTTGCCGGACAGGAGCGCGCGCAGGCCAAACTCGCCGAAGCCATAGCCCACGTCCCCGCCTCCGCCTTGAAGCAGCAACCAATAGCCGCGCGAGACGGGGATCTGTCCGCGCGCGACCATGCCACCAAACTCGAACTCTCGGTGGAAGAGGACCACGGTGGTGCGGGCGCTGATGTTGAGGCCGTCGAGCGCGCCCAGGCGAATCACCTGCAGAGCCGACCAGCCCGAGCCCGGATTCAGCACGAAGCTGGGGTTGTTGAAGGTCTGAGCCCCCAAGCCGAGCCCCATCTCGAAGTAGTGTGAGTCGTAGCTGGCGATCACACCGGCGTTGACCGCGGTGACGCTGCTCTTGTCTTGCACGTCGGCGATCGCGAGCGGATCGAGCACGGCTTGCAGGTGCAGGTTCTTGAAGCGGTAACCGAAGGTGCCGCTCAACAACGCGCCACCACCGAGCTCGTCGAGAGCCGCAAACGGGCGGGCGAACGCCTCGAGGGTCGATAGGCGGCTGACGCGCGGGGGCGCGGAAATACTCGCGGTGAGCGCCGCGTTCGTCGGAATGGCCAGCGCACCTACGGGCACGCTTTCGTTCAAGCCCAAGCGCACGCGCGCGCTCTGGCCGGACACGTTAGTGACGAGCCCGACCGCGACTGCTTCGCGAGAGAGGGCAGGATCGTCGGCGGCCAAGCCGTCGGCCTGCTCGATGGCGAGCTCGATGTGATCGTGGCGCTGAATGCCGTCCAAGGCGCCGAGCGAGATCACGAGCTCGCCGGGAGCGGTGCGCAGCACTCTGCCGACCTTCCTCGGCGCGGGCGGGGCGGCGGTGGGCGCGGCCGCCCAGCTGGGAGCGGCCGCGGGCGGGGTGGCCGGGGGGGTGGCGGGAGCAGGTTCGGGAAAGACGCTGGCGCCGACTGCGGGCGGCGCGGCGCCGGCTCGCGGGAGCGGACGTGCCTCCAGCACTTGCAGCTTCACCCACACCCGCCCGTCGGGCTCGCTGACGAAGCCCACGGCGTCACCTGCGAAGGCGTAGCTCCGGACGAAGCGGGGAACCGGCTCTTCCAGCGCGAGCTCCCAGACCCCGGCCGCGCCGCAGGCCACGAATAGCGTCTTCTGCTCCCGGCGCTCGGCGCGCCGGTCGCAGTGTTGCCCACTCTCGTTCACCTTCGCTGTCAGCCAATCACCGCGCGCGGCCTCCTGGGCGCTGGCAGATTCCACACCCGTCAAAATCAAACAGGCCGCCAGGACCCTGAACGCCGCGATCCTATTCATCCACCAAGCCATTTGACTCCCCGGTCGTGTATCGCACTCCAGGTCTAGAAAAGGAAGTGTCGTTATTTCGCTACACTACTCGTGCTCGCAGCTAGCGAATTGCGGCAGCGCTCTCACGCAGCTTGAGCTACTCTGGCCCAAGGTGGCTCGCCTTCGGGCGAGGTGAGGAGAGAGCACATGCGGATCATCAGTAACACGCAAGCTGGGCTGTTCGGTGGGATGGCGCTCGGGCTTGCGCTCGGGGGTTGTAACTCGTTCGACGCACCCGCCCAGGGTGACGAGAACGCGCCGCGGCTGGTGATTCCGCTCGACGAGCGTCCAGCTACGACCTCGCCCGTGACCCCTCCGGCGATCAGCGGCGGAACGCTCAGCGTGATGTCCGACGGCTCGGCCGCCATCGTCGCCGATCCGGAGCGCGATCGCGTCTCCATCGTCAACTTGAGCCAGCTCGCGCTCGCGTACACGGTCGAGCTCCAGCCGGGTGATGAGCCTGGTCGCAGCGTCGAAGACGCGCAGAAGCACGTTCACGTCGCGCTTCGACGTGGTGGCGCGGTCGTGACCATCGATCCGGCGACGGGCGCGGTGCTCGACCGCCGCGCGGTTTGCAAGTCGCCGCGCGGCATCGCCTTCGAAGCGACGACGGGCCTACTTCACGTCGCGTGCGCCGAGGGCAAGCTCGTCTCGTTGCCGGCCCAGGGGGGCGCGGCGGTTCGCACGCTGACATTGGACGCCGACCTGCGTGACGTGCTCGTTCGCGGCAGCGAGCTCTGGGTCACGCGCTTCAAGTCGGCCGAGGTGCTGCGCATCAACAGCGTGGGCTCGCTCGACAAGCGCATGCATATCCCGCAAGGGCAGGGCCAGCTGTCGCAGCCCGCGGACGAAAGCTTCAATTCCTCGGCGCCCAAGGCCGTCACCCTCGATCCTGGCACGGCGTGGCGCGCCGTCTCCAACACCGCCGGCGGCGCCGTGATCGTGCATCAAGACGCGGTCGCCGATGAAATCGAGGTCACCAAGCCGAGCGCGTCCGGCAGCGCCTACGGCGGGGGTCAGGATGGGATTGGCTGCGGCGGCATCGTCAAGAACGTGGTCACCACCGTCGCGCCCGACGGCAGCGCCGTCAGCACCAAGTTCAGCGGCTCACCCTTGCCCGTCGACGTGGCCGTGTCGGCTGATCAGCAGTGGATTGCCGTGGCCCACGCCGGTATTCAAGACAACGCGGCGCCACGCCCGTCGCTCGTCTTCCCGCAGAGCTCGTTCGGGGGCGACAGCATCCCCACTAGCGGCCCTGCGTTCGGCCTCGCCGGCTCGGTGTCCATCATGTCGGCGGCGCAGCTGAACGGCAGCGACTGCGCGTTCCAACAAGGCGGCTTCGTGAGCGAGCCGGTGACAGCGGTGGCGTTCACGCCCACCGGTCAGCTGCTGGCCCAAACTCGGGAGCCCGCGCAGCTGGTGGTTCTGCAGCAGCTGCCCTTCGGCGAGCAATCCACCATTCAGCTACCGGGTGAATCTCGCGCCGACACCGGCCACGATCTATTCCACCGCGACGCGGGCGGCGGCATCGCCTGCGCCTCTTGCCACCCTGAAGGGGCCGAAGATGGCCACACCTGGAAATTCGCCGGCGCGGGTGATCGGCGCACGCAGCCTCTGCACATCGGCCTGCGCGACACGGCGCCGTTCCACTGGCAGGGTGATCTGCCCAACGTGGGCTCGCTGATGAACGAGGTCTTCGTGGGGCGCATGGGCGGCGTGCGCGAGAGCGCGCCGCGCGTCACGGCGCTGTCCGAGTGGCTGTTCGCCCTGAAGGCGCCGGGGTCGATTCGCGACGCCAGCGACGCGGCGGCGGTGCGCGGGCAACAGTTGTTCGACTCGACCGACGTCGGCTGCTCCACTTGCCACTCGGGCGAGAAGCTGACCAACAACACGTCGGTGGCGGTCGACACCGTCAAGGCGACCAAGCTGCAGGTCCCCTCGCTGGTGGCGGTTGGCTACCGCGCCCCGTTCATGCACGACGGCTGCGCCGCCACCCTGGCCGATCGCTTCAACCCCAATTGCGGTGGCGACGCGCACGGCAACACGGCAGGGCTGAGCGACGCTCAGCGCAGCGATTTGATCGCCTATTTGGAGTCGCTCTAGCGCTCTCGGCCTCGGGCGGGCGCCCTTGGCCCGCCGTTTGACACGCATAGTACCGGAGCGTAGAAGCTCGGCTTGCTAGGCTCCCGTTCAACGCTGCCAATTGCCGAGGCAAACGTGAGCTCGTCCGCCGGCGCGCTGCTAGGCGAGCTCGATCCTGCGCCGTTTCGCGTCTTGCAAGGCAGCGCGTCGTCGCCGTTCATCATCATCTGCGATCACGCTGGGCGCAGCGTGCCGCGCGCGCTCGGCTCCCTGGGCCTCACGGGCGCCGATCTGGAGCGCCACATCGCCTGGGACCTGGGCGCCGCCGCGTTGGCGCGCCGGCTCGGAGCCGAGCTGGGCGCTTGGGTGATCTTGCAGGAGTATTCGCGGCTGGTCATCGACTGCAATCGCCCTCTCGACAGCCCCGACTCGATCGTTCCAAAGAGCGAGGACACGGAGGTGCCGGGCAACCTCGGCCTGTCGTCGAGCCAGGCTGAAGCGCGTGCTCAGTGCATCTTCGGGCCTTATCACGCGCGCATCAGCCGCGAGCTGAGCGAGCGCGCGGGGCGCGGTCAGGCGTCGATTCTCGTCTTCTTGCACACCTTCACGCCGGTGTTTCGCGGCGTCGCGCGGCGGTGGCACGCCGGCGTGCTGCATCACCAAGACACGCGGCTGGCCACGCCAATGCTCCGCGCGCTGCGCGCCGAGCCCGAGTTGATAGTCGGCGACAACGAGCCGTACGCGGCCAGCGCCCGCACCGACTACGGGCTGGTCGAGCACGGCGAGCGGCGCGGTCTGCTGCACGTCGAGCTCGAGGTTCGCCAAGATTTGCTGGCCGACGCCGCCGGGCAGGCCGCTTGGGCCGAACGGCTCGCGCGGATCCTGCTGACGACCTCGGCGTAGCGGCCCGCTCGCCAGCGTTGTTCGGGGTCGCGCTCCAGACTATCTTCGGCCACATGAAGAGCTGCGCGGTCGCGGGCGTTGGTTTTCAGGTGCTGGTCGGCGGTTGGCTGCTCGCCGCGTCGCTCGGCGGCTGCGGCGCGGACGCCCCGCCCGCGCCCAAGTCCGCCGGCGCGGCCGCGCCTGCACCCGCGGCCGAACCGGTCAGCTCTGCCGTCGAAGCGGCTCCGGCCGCCGAGGTGCCCGCGGCCGAGGCCACGCCCGAGCCGGACGCCAAGCCCGCGGCCGCTCCGGCCAAAGATGCCAACGCCGGGCGCGAGGTGAAATACGTCGTCACCCCCGAGGGCTTGAAGATCGAGGTCGCGGGCGTGCGCTTCTTGGCGTCGGCCGCGGCCAAGCAAATCGCGCAGGGTTGGGGCGTCAAGGTCACCATCAAAGCCGAGGCGTTCGACGGCAAAGAGCACGTGCTCTTGGATGCCAACAATGGGCCGCTCGCCTTTGCCCCGGCCGTCTTCAAGAAGGGCAGCACCGAGGCCGAGCGCAGCGCCGACTCGCGTGACACCGCGGGCGAGGTCAAAGTCGGCGCGTCGCCCAAGACCTTCAGCCGCGAGTTTCCGAACAAGGGCGGGCGCGTGCTCGCCATAGGCGAAACCCTGGACATGGAAGTGGCGCTCTGGGGCCTCGGCGAAACCGCGGAAGACCGCCGGCCGGTGAAGCAGTTTTTTCACGTCAAAATGCAGGTCGACAAGGGCAAGCCCAAGGCCCGGGTCGAGCCGCCGGCTAGCGCCCTTTGAACGTGGGCCGCCGCTTCTCGGAGAAAGCGGCGAGCGCCTCTACGCGATCTTCACTCTCGAGGCACTGTTCGTAGGCAGCCCGCTCCAGCGCGAGCCCTTCGCGCAGGTCGCGCGTCGCGGCGCCGCGCATGGCGCCGAGCGCGGCCCGAATGGCCAACGGCGCTCCGTTCAAGATGGGCTCGGCCCAGCTCATCACCTCACGCACGAAGTCTTCGCTCTTGGGCAGCACCTGGTTCACCAGGCCCAAGATCAGCGCCTCGGGGGCGCTCAGGCGCGCGGCCCGCAAGATCAGCTCTTTGGCGCGCGCTTCGCCCAGGAGCCGCGGCAGGCGCTGCGTCCCGCCCGCGCCCGGAATCACCCCCAAGCTCGTCTCGGGCAGGCCCAGCACGGCGTGAGCGGCAGAGAGCCGCAGATCGCAGAGCAACGCCAACTCCAGACCTCCGCCCAACGCGGCCCCGTTGATGGCGGCGATGGTCGGGACCGCGCAGCTCTCCAGCCAGCCGAGCTCCGATTCGTAGGCGAGCAGGAGCGCGCGCACGTCGGCCTGGCTCATGCTGGCGCGCTCTTTCAGGTCGGCGCCCGCACAAAAGGCTTTGTCGCCCGCGCCCGTCACGATCACCAGCCGCACATCGTCTTGCCGCGCGAGCTCGCGGCCAATTTCGCCGAAGCGCGTCACGAGCGCGCGGGACAGCGCGTTCATGCGCTCAGGGCGGTCCAGCGTCACGAGCGCGATGCCGCCGCGGCGTTCGAGCCGGACGCCGCTCTCGTCGCTCATCTCGACCTCTTGGTCGGCGGTTTCTTCGCGGTCTTTCCCGGTTTTTTGGCAGATGGGGCCGGATTCTTGCGGGCCGCCTTCTTGGGCGAGGGGGCCTTCGGCGCGGCTTTGGGGGCGGGCGCGGCTTTGGGGGCGGGCGTGGCCCGAGCTTTGGCGGTGGGCTGCGCCTCTTCGGCCGATTTGGCCTCGGCCGCCGGCTTGGGCTTGTCCGCCTTGCGACCCTCCAGCTTGGCGAGGCGGTTCTTGAGCTCGATGAGCTCGTCGCGCACGCTCTCCAGCTCCTCGTTCACGTGCTTCTTGTCTTGCGTCGGGCCGTCGCTCAGGTCGCGCAGCCCTTCGCGCAGGCGGCGCGAGACGCGCCCGTCCAGCTCGCGCTCGAGCGCCCGGCGCATGGCGCCGCGGCTCTTGCTGTCGCCCAGGCTCGTCAGCGCCGAGACGACGTCGATCTTGAAATGCGGATCTTTGTCGTCCAGCAAGTCTTCCAGCTGTTCGCGCGTCTTGCGGCCTTCGCCCAGGCTGGCGAGGGCGTGCACGGCGGCGCGACGGCCACGCGTTGGAATACCGTAGCGCGTGCGTTTGGCCACTGCCTCCAGCGCGCCCTCGTCGCGTAGCGCCGCCATGCCGTCCAGCGCGCCGGCGCGGATGACGTCGGCCCAAGAGGCGCGATCCACGATGGATTTGAGGGTTTCCAGCGCATCCGATTGGCGCGTGCGGCCGAGCGCGCGCGCCGCGTCGGCGCTCACCAGGTAGCTCGGTTCCTTGTTCAATAGCTCCTGCAGCGCCTTGGCGGCGGCCGGCTTCTTGAACGCGCCCAGCGCCCCCGCCACCGCGCGCCGGACCTTGGGGTGCGCCGTGCCGAGCGCGTCGAGCAGCGCGCCGAGGGCGTCGTCCGAGCGCACCTTGCCGAGCGCGCGCGCCGCTTCCACCCGTACCATCCAGGCCTCGCTCTCGCTGGTCAACGCGGCCGTTAGCGCCTTGACGCTGGCCGGGTCGTTCTTCTTCGCGAGCGCGTCCGCCGCCGTCCAGCGCAAGAGCGCGTTCGAGCCTTCGCTCAGTTGCTGGCGAAGCATGTCACCCGGCGCCTCGAAGGTCAGCTTACCGATCACGCGTTGCTCGGGATCGAAGCCCACGTGCAGGGGGCGCTTGTCGAGCGGCAGCGTGAGCACGTCGTGCGCGTCGGTGACGAGCTTGTGATGGCGGGTCCGAGTGCCATCGTTGTGCATGACCTCGATTTCGATGGGCAGGGCGAACACCGCGACGTCGCCGGTTTTTTGCGCTTGTTTCAGGGCCACGCTGAGCAGGCCGTCGTCGTAGCTGACCTTGACCGAGAGCTCCGGGTGACCGGGCCGGTACACCCAGTGATCGAAGAAGCGCTCCAGCGAGCGGCCCGACACCTCCTCGAACGCGCGCATCAGGTCGGTCGTCTCGACGATGCCGAAGGCGTGGCGCTTCAAATACTTCTGCACGCCTTCGAAGAACACGGCGTCCGTCAGCTCGCGCCGCAGCATGTGCAGCACCAGCCCGCCCTTCTCGTACAAGTGCCGATCGAACAAATCGATCGGCTCGGCGTAGTCGCGGCACACGATGGGCCGCTGGTAGCGCCCGGCCGCCTCGCCCAAATACGTGTCGATGTCGCCCGCGACCCCGTAGTCGTACTCGTCTCGGCCCAGCCGGTGCTCGCGCTCCAGGTGCTCGCAGAAGGTGGCAAAACCTTCGTTCAACCAGGCGTGCGACCAATCACGGCAGGTGACGTAGTCTCCGAACCATTGGTGCGCCAGCTCGTGCGCCACCAAGTCGTTGGAGCTGATGTCCAGGGCCGCGCGCTCGTCCAGCAGCACGTGCTCGTACAGCGTGGTGGCGGTAGTATTTTCCATACCGCCGAAAATGAAGTCGCTGACCACGACCTGCGAGTAGCGCGACCAGGGGAAATCGACCCCGAAGCGCCGCGAGAAAAACTCCAGCATGCGCGGGGTTTCGCCCAAGCTGCGGGCCGCGCTCGCCGTTTGCCCCACCGGCACCAGGTAGCTGATGGGCACCTGCCGATCGCCGAGGGTGACGGCTCGCTCTTCCACTACGTCGAAATGCCCGACCACGAGCGTGAGCAGGTAGCTCGGGTGCGGGTGCTCGAGCTTGAAGCGATACGTCCACGGAGCTTTGCCGCGGGTCTCGGCGCTGAGCGGCTCGCCGTTGGACAGCACCTGAAAGCCGGCCGGCACCGTCGCTTGCAGCTCGGTCGTCATCTTCACGTGCGGCTTGTCGACGCAGGGAATGAAATGCCGCGCGTCTTCGTCCTGACACTGCGTCCAGGCTTGCAGTGGCCGGTGCTTCACTTGCTCGTCGGGCGCCAAGAAATACAGGCCGCGCTTGGGCGTCGCCTTGTAGTCGATGCGCAGCTGGCCGCGCTCGGGCAAGCCTTCCAGCGCCAACACCTCGCCGTCGTAGCTGTAGCTGGCCGGCTTGAGCCCGGCGCCGTCGTCGACGCGCACGCTCTCCAGCTCGAAGCCCACCGCGTCGACGAACAGCCCCGTCTCGTTCGGCGACACGCGCTGAAAATCCAGCACGGCGCGGCCCCGCACCGACTTGCTCTCGAAGTCGAGAATCAGGTCGATGAACAGGTGGTCGATCCGGTAGGGCCGTGAGCGCTCGTACTTGCGCTCGGTGCCGGCCAAGCTGAAGGTGCTCTTCGCGGCACCACAACCACAACGCTCGTGGAGTCTCTGCGAAACCGTCATCGGGCCGCTACTATAGTGGCCCGCCGCCCCCGGTCGACCATCCATCCGCCCAGATTCGTGCTTGAGAAGCCGGGCTTTCCAGGGGTAGGCCCAGTTTCGTATGGTGCGACGCGGCCCAGCTGGGCCGCTGAGCCCGGCCTCCCCCCGAGATCCAAGTAGGATATTTCAGTGCCGCTCACGCTTACTGGCGAAGTCGAACGCATCACTTACGAAAGTGACGCGACCGGTTTCCGCGTGCTGAAGCTCGGGGCCCTGGAGGGGCCGGCGGGCAAACGCGCCAGCGTGACCGTCGTGGGCATGCTGCCGGCGGTGGGCAGCGGCGTGCGCGTGCGCGTGACGGGCGAATTCCGTCACGACCCGAAGCACGGCGAACAATTTCGAGCAGACACGCTGGTCACCTTGGCCCCCGAGACGCTGGTGGGGCTCGAGCGTTACCTAGGCTCGGGCTTGATTCCCGGTATCGGGCCCGCGTTCGCCAAGCGCATCGTCTCCGCCTTCGGCATGGAGAGCCTGACCATCCTCGACCACGAGCCGAGCCGGCTCAAGCTCATCCCGGGCATGGGCGAGCGCCGCATCGAAGAGGTGCGAAAGGCGTGGGCCTCGCAGCGCGCCATCAGCAACGTGATGCTGCTGCTGCAGACCCACGGGGCGTCTCCGGCGCTAGCGGCCCGCATTCACAAGTTCTACGGCGACAACGCGGCTCGCATCGTGCAAGAAGCGCCGTATCGGCTGGCGATGGACGTGCGAGGCATCGGCTTCAAGACCGCCGATCGCATCGCCAAGTCTCTCGGCATCGCGGGCGACCACCCCGATCGCGTGCAAGCGGGCGTGCTGCACGAGCTGAACAGCCTCGCCGATCAAGGCCACGTGCTGTTCGAGCGCGAGCCGCTCAGTGAGCGCGCCGCGGCCATGCTGGAGATCGACGTTGGCCATGTTGGCCCGGCCATCGACAAGCTGTGGGCGAGCGGGCACGTCGTGGTCGAAGAGCAGGGGGTGTACTTGACGCGCCTGCATCGGGCCGAAACGGCCTTGGTGGAAGGTCTGGCGCGGCTCTTGTCGCGGCCGGGCCGCGTGCTTGCGGGCATCGAAGGCACCATCGAGCGCTTCGAGAAACAGGCCAAAGTCACGCTGGCGCCGGCGCAACGCGCGGCCGTGAAGGGCGCCGCCGAGCACAAACTGATAGTCGTGACGGGCGGCCCCGGCGTGGGCAAGACCACGATTGTACGCGCCATTTTGGACGTGATGAAGCGCGCGCACCTGCAAGTGCGCTTGGCCGCGCCCACCGGCCGCGCCGCGAAACGGCTGTTCGAGGCGACCGCGCACGAAGCCACGACGCTGCATCGGTTGCTCGAGTTCGATCCGCGCCAGGGCGGCTTTCAAGTGGGGGAAGCGAAGCCGCTCGAAGCCGACGTGGTCATCGTCGACGAGGCGTCGATGATCGACGTGCCGCTCGGCGCGGCCCTCGTGTCGGCCTTGCCCGACGCCGCGCGCTTGATCATCGTGGGCGACGCCGACCAGCTACCGTCGGTTGGTCCCGGCGCCTTGCTGCGCGACATCATCGACTCGAACGTGGTGACGACGGTGCGCCTGAACGAGATCTTCCGCCAAGCCGGCCAGAGCCGCATCGTGCAGAACGCGCATCGCATTTTGACGGGAGAGATGCCAGAGAGCGCCGATCCGGACGCTCTGAACGCAGATTTCTTCGTGGTGCCGCGGCGCGAGGCGATCGAGGCGGCCGAGACCGTGCGCGAGCTGGTAACGGTGCGCATCCCTCGGCGTTTTGGCTTCGATCCGCTGCGCGACGTGCAGGTGCTGACGCCCATGCACCGTGGCCCGGCCGGCACGGCGGCGCTGAATCAGATGCTGCAAGCGGCGCTCAACCCGCACGGCCCCGCCATCGAGCATCATGGTCAGACCTTTCGCGTCGGCGACAAGGTGCTGCAGCTGAAGAACGACTACGAGCGCGAGGTGCACAACGGCGACCTCGGCATCGTAGCGCGCGTGAGCCTCGAAGAGCGGCAGCTCACGGTGCGCTTCGACAACCGTGAGATCGCCTACCAAGACGCCGATCTGGACATGCTGACGCTGGCTTACGCTACCAGCGTCCACAAGAGCCAAGGCAGCGAATACCCCGCCGTCGTGATCCCGCTCTTGACCGCGCACTTCGTCATGCTTTCGCGCAATCTGGTGTACACGGCCGTCACGCGCGGAAAAAAGCTGTGCGTGTTGGTCGCCGACCCTCGAGCGTTGAAGCTGGCGCTCGGCGAAGTCCGCCGCGAAGAGCGCGTGACCCGCCTGCGTGAACGCTTGCGCCAAGCCTTGCGCTGACGCCTCTCTTCAGATGAGCAGCGCTTCGACGAGGGTCAAAAGGCCGGCCGAAGCCCCGCCGGCGGCTGGCGCCTGCCGCCACTCCCAGCTTTGCTCGGCCTTGATCTCGGCGCTCTGTGGCAGCCGCTCCACGAGCCGCTCCACCGCTAGAACATCGGTAGGCTCGGCGGCAGGCCCGCCTTGGTTGCCCGGCCCTCCTTGCCAGGGCACCTCGCTCACGGCGCTGATCAAGACGGCGGCCTTGGCGCGGCGAAGCAGGGCGTGAACGTGGTGTTGCGCGACCAGGCAGCGCAAAAAGGCGAGGCTCTCGGCCAAGGGGGCCCGGCTCGGGGCCGCGGGATCCCAGCCGCGGGCGGCCAGGGCGCTGGCAATGCAGCGCGCGTAGCCGCGGCCGAGCTCGGACAGCACCATGACCGAGATGGCGAGGTTCGGCTTCTCTTCGGCCCGGCTCAGGCCCGCGCTGCCGGCGCCCACGTCGTAGCTCTGCACCAGCTCGACGAGCTTGCTCTCGGCTTCGGCGGGGCCCGCGGCTTGCTCGACGATGTTCTTCACGCCCTGGGCGAAGGCGACGTAGCTGCCCGTCAGATCATAGCGTTCGAGCTCGATACGGCCGCGCTGCCCTTCGGGAATGGCGCGGCGCACCAGCGCTTCGAGCGCGGGTAGATCGAGATCGCTCAGCGTCAAGCGATCGAAGCGGGTGGCCAGCTCGGCCAGCGGAAGGTCAGGGCAGGAGAGCGCGCCCACCACGAGCGCGCGGCCGGGCTCGACGGTGCGCGCGGCGTCGAGCACGCAGCGCTGCAGCTTGCGCGTGTGCTCGGGCGCGCCGGCCAAGGGCGCGCTCGAGGGCGTCAGGAAGTCGGCCAGATTGGCCACCGCCTCGGGGCTCACTTCGGGCGCAAATTCCCAAATTTGTTCGGCATTTTGCCGCAGCTCGGCGTGGGCGTCCTCGATCGCCAGCAACGCGTCGGCCAGGCTGAAATCGCCGAACTCGGGCGGGAGCTGGGAGCTTTGCAGCAGGTTGGTGAACGCCGCCAGCGGCTCGAGTAGCGCGGGCTCGAACAGGCGCTCGGCCTTGAGCACGCTCTCGATAGCCGCGAGCGCCGCCACGCTCTCGCGACCGCCCTCGTCAGCGCCGCGGCGCCGCATGGTCTCTTCCGAGAACTTGTGGAACATGCGCACGCTCTTTTGAAATCCGACGCGACTCATCAGGTCCTCACTGTATCAAGGCTTCTTGGCTTTGGGGTCCGCGGGCGCTTCGCTCAGCGGTTTCTTGATGCGCGCGTTGGCGTCGATGCCCGACAGCACCTCCACGTTGATCCCGTCCGAAAGCCCCAGCTTCACCTCGCGCCGGCTGAAGGCCTGCGGCGCCGTCTCGACCTCGACGAACGCCTTACCTTTGTCGAACTGGACGAGCCGCTCTTCGATGGCCATGACCGCGGTGCGCGTGTCGAGGATGATGTCGGCGTTGGCGCTGTAGTTGGCCCGCACCAGCACCCCTTCCTTGAGCTTGACGGCGGCCTTCACCTCGAACTCGATGGTGCCCTCCTTCTCTTTGCCCTTGGGCGCAATGTACTCGAGGCTGCCTTGCAGGCGCTCTTCGCCCAGCGCGCCGACGGTGATGGTCACGGGCATGCCCGGGCTCAGCTTGCCCACCTCCGATTCGTCGACCCGGCCTAGGAAGATCATGTCGCCCATGTCGGCGATGGAGGCGATGGTCGTGCCTTCGTTGAAGTTGTTGGCTTCGATCACGCTGGCGCCTTCCTTGACGGGCACGTCCAGCACCATGCCCTCCACCGTCGAGTTCACCAGGTTGGAGGCCTTGCCGGTGCGCTTGGAGGCGCCCTCTTTGATCAGCTCGCGGTTGCTCTGGGCCGTCTCTAGCTCTTGGCGCTTCAGCGCGAGGCCGAGCTTGAATTGGTTGAACTCGGTTTCGCCCATCAGCTTTTGATCGAACAGCTGCTGGTAGCGCCGCATCTGGCTCTGCGCGTTGTCGTAGCCAATCTGCGCCGAGCGAATGGCCGATTCGGCGTTGTTGAGCGCCACCACGTTGGGAATGATCTGAATCTTGGCCAGCAGCTGGCGGTCTTTCACGACCTGCCCGGGCTCGATGTACAGCTTCTCGAGCGTGCCAGAGACGTGCGGCTTGATGGCGATCTCGCGGCGCGGCACGATGGCGCCGGGGGCGACCGCCTTCTTCACGATGTCCATCACCACCGGCTTGGTCGTCTCGAACGCGACCGGCTTGGCTTGCGATTTTTGGTACAAAAACAGCAGCGTGAGCACGAACGCGCCCACGATGCCGAGGGCCAAGAGCAGGGGAACGATACGACGAATCATGGGGCTACTCGGACCTCAGGGCTTCCACGGGGTGTACGCGCGCGGCGTGGCGGGCGGGCATGATGGCAGCTATCAGGCCGGCCGCAATCAACAGCGCTTGCGCCGACAGGGCCGCCTTGAAGTCGACCTCGGGCCGGGAAACGGGCGCTTCGGGCAGCTTGGCCAGCACGCTGGAGAAGCCCTCCAGGGTGGCCACGGCGGCGACCAGCCCGATGTAGCCGGCCAGCGTAGTCAACACGACCGATTCTTTGACGACCATCAGCACGATCGAGCCGGGCGTCGCGCCCAGCGCCTTGCGGATGCCAATCTCGCGCGTTCGCTCTTTGACGGTGATGAGCAAGATGTTGCTCACCCCCAGCATGCCGGCGGCCAGCGTCAACGCCCCGACCATCCACACGAACACGCGGATGCCGCGGAATAGTCCCTGAATTTTCTCGAACTTGTCGGCCGCGTTGAAGGAGCCGAAGGCTTGGTTGTCGCTCGGGTGGATGCGATGCTTGTCGGCCAGCGCCAGCTTGATCGAATCTTCGACCCACAGGGCGGGGTAGCTCGGATCGGTCCCGACCGTGAACCAACCGACACGGTCGCGCTGGTTGAACGCGCCTTGGAAGGTGGCAAACGGAATGAACACCGTCGCGCTCAGCTTCTCGCCCTCGTCGCCGAACTTCAGGCTCTTCACCTCGCCGACGACGCGAAAATTGACGCCCCTCACCTGGATGTACTGACCGACCGGATCTTCGCCGGGCTCGAACAGCTCTTTGGTGACCAGCTCGCCCACGACCGCGACCTTGCGCTGATCGGCCATGTCGAAGCGGTTGAAGAAGCGGCCTCGCCGGATCACCAGCGGCTCGACCCGCGTGAACTCGGGGACGTCGCCGACGACGTTGAAATTGCCCGTCTTGGGCCCGCGGGTGATGTTTTGCCCGTCGCGCCAGCCGCCCAGCTGCAGGCGCGGGGCCACGTAGGTCACGCCCGGTACGCTCTGGATGGCCGCGATGTCTTGGTTGTTGAACTTGACGTAGCGGCCCGGCTGCAGCCCCCGGTAGGGCATGCTGGTGCGCTGCGACCAAACGTACACGCTGTGCAAGGCCATGCCGCCCAAGCTGCGCACCACGCCCCGCTCCAGCCCCGTGCCCAGCCCGAGCAGCACCATCAGCATGAACATGCCCCAAAACACCCCGCAAGCCGTGAGCACCGCGCGCAGCCGGTTCTTGCGCAGCGTCGACCAAACCTCTTGCCACGAGTCCAGATCGAACATGCTCATTCGCTCCGCAGCGCCACGATCGGGTTGACGCGCGCCGCGCGGTAAGCGGGGAAGAAGCCGGCCAGCGCCCCCGCGGCCATGATCAGCAAGGTTGCGCTGACTGCCACTTGCAGGCTCACGCTGGGCTCGCGGAAGAAGGGCGCGTCGTGAAAGCGCGCCGCCACCAGCTCCACCACGCCCACGCCCGCCACGAGCCCGGCGTAGCCGCTGACGCCGGTCAGCACCAGCGCCTCGCCCAGCACCATGCGGATGATGGCGGCCGGGGTCGCTCCCAGCGCTTTGCGAACGCCAATCTCCTTCGTGCGCTCGGCCACCGAGATGAGCATGATGTTGCCGATACCAACGATGCCGGCCAGCAGCGTGCCCACGCCCACGATCCACACGAAGATGCGGATCCAGCGGAAAACGCCGGTGATACGCGTGTACTGCTCGAGGTTGTTCCCCATGCGCAGGGCGCGCCGGTCGTCGGGCGAAAAGTCGTGGTTCCTGGCCAAGGTGGCGCGCGCTTTGTCGGCCATGGCTTGGCTCTCGGCGACCGTCGCGTCCCCGACGGTGAAGATTAGCTGATGAATGATCTGCGGCTGGTTGTACACGAGCTGGGCGGTGCTGATGGGCACGTAGATCTTGCGCAGCTCGTTCTCGCCGCCCACGTCCTCGAACTCGCCGACGACCTTGTAAGCGAGGCCACGGATGTTCACGTACTCACCGACCGGGTCGGCGTTGCCGAAGAGTATCTCGCGCACCTTGCTGCCGATCACGCACACCTTGCGCTTCTCGGCTTGGTCGCTCGCGTTCAGGTAGCGGCCGCGCGTCATCAGCGTCTTCTCCAGATACCGATGATCGGGGTGGACACCCAAGATGTTGAAAGACGAGCGCTTGCTGCCGTAGCTCACGCTGAACTCGCCCCACAGCCAGAAGCGACCGGTCAGGCGCTCGATGCCCTCCACGTTGCGGGGTAGGTCGGCAAAATCTTGGTTCTTGAACTGAATGGGGCGGCCGGGGCTGCGCCCCGCGAACGGAACCGAGGTCTTGCCGCCGCTGATCCAGATCGAGTTCTGGGCGTCGTCGCGAAACTCCCAATTGGCGCCGTTCTCCAGGCCTTGGCCCGCCCCCAGCAGCACCACCAGCATGAACACGCCCCAGGCCACGGAGAGGCCGGTGAGCAGCGTGCGGAGCGCGTTGCGGCTCAGCACGTCCCACAGCTCCAGCAGCCCTTCGATCACGCGAGCGCCTCGGGGGTCTCGATGCGCCCGTCTTTGAGGCGAATGGTGCGCGAGGTCATCGCCGCGATGTCGTGCTCGTGGGTCACGACCACCACCGTCATTCCTTGCGCGTTGATCTCGCGCAGCAAATCCATCAGCTGGTAGGACGTGGCGGTGTCGAGCGCGCCGGTGGGCTCGTCCGCCAGCAAGAGCTTGGGCTGGGTGATGAGCGCACGGGCCACGGCCACGCGCTGCTTCTCCCCGCCCGAGAGCTCCGACGGCAGGTGCTCCGCGCGCGCGCCTAGGCCTACCCGCTCCAAATACTCGCGCGCCAGCTTGTTTCGCGCGCGGCGCGAGACACCCTGATAGTAGAGAGGTAGCGCGACGTTCTCGGCGGCAGATTTGAAGCCGAGCAGGTTGAACGATTGAAAGACGAAGCCGATCAGGCGGTTTCGGTAGTGCGCGGCTTCACGCTCGCTCAAATTCTGGATCAGCTTGTCGTCGAGGTAATACGCGCCTCGATCGTAGTCGTCCAAAATGCCCAGAATGTTGAGGAGCGTCGATTTGCCCGAGCCCGACGAGCCCATGATGGAAACGAGCTCGCCCGTCTCGACGCGCAGGCTGACGTCGCGCAGCACGCGCACGGCCGCGTCGCCTCGCCCATAGTTTTTCTGGATACCTTCGATACGGATCACGGAAACTCCCCCGATCTAGCACCGGGAGTTTCCGTACGCTCCACCGCGGCCTGCGCGGGGCGCCGAGCGCCCGCTTGGTGCTCGCCTAACGCTTAGTTGATTGCGAACGACTTCGAGACCGTCACGGCGTTGCCCGAGAACGCGGGCACCCTGGCGCGCCGGAACGCGTTGGCGACGCAGCCGCCGACGGAGGTGCCGGCGAAGGGGGGACCCATGACGGACGCGCTGGTCACCCGCCCGCTCGGGGCGAAGGTGACTTGGACTTTACCGACGCCCGTGGGGCCACCCGCTTTCTTGCAGCCACCAGCGGAGCCGGCCGCGCTGCCCAGCGCAGAGATGGCCGAAGCCTTGCTGAAAGGGGGCGCGGTGCTGGGGCCCGCGGCCGCTGGCGGCTCTTCCTTCTTGGTCGCGGCGGCCCCGGTGTGGCCGCTCTTGGGCGCCTCGGCCTTGGCGGTCTCGGTCTTCGGTTCTTCGGGCTTCTTCGGCTCGGTCGAGGCAACCGGCGCCGGCTCCTCTTTCTTCTCTTCGGGCTTCGGCTCTTCTTTGGGAGGCTCGGCCTTCTTCTCTTCGGGCTTGGCCGAGAGGGCAGCCTGCGCGCCCTCTTCGCTGATGTCGCTCTTCTTACCGCCGAACACCAACATGCCGAGCAACAGCAGAATGACGGCACCTGCGCCGACGCCGCCGAACAAGACGAGCTTCTTCGTCTTCGCATCCATCCCGCCTGGCGGAATGGAGCCGGGGGCGGCGCTGAAGGTCGGAACCGGTGCCGGCTTCGGCTCCGGCGGGGCGGGGGCGGTCAGCAAGGCTTGGTTGGCGCCCAAGCTGAACAGCGGGTTACCGCCGGCGCCCATGCCGGCCAGCCCGCTCGCGCCCATGCCGAACGGATCGTCCGGGTTGGATGGCTCAGTGGAGCGGGGCGCGCCGGGCTTGGGGGCCGCGGGCTTCGACTTCTCGGCTACCGCGGGCGCCGAGCCAACGAAGCCTGCCTTCAGTGAGTCGAGCGAGAACAACACCGAGTTCTCGTTGCGCTGACCGGTAGGCTTGTCGTCGTACGCGGTGGCGCCAGGCGCGGTCGGAACCGCGCGAGCGCTGGTGGCCACCTCGACATCTTCGCTTTCACTGCCGGCGGAATCGATGTCGCCGAACAGATCGCTGGCCGCGGCTTTCGCGCTCGCAGCCCGCGCCGCGAACGCCCCGCTGACGGAGCCAGGGGCGGACAAATTCGGCATCCCGCCCACGCGCGCCGCGGCTCCAGCCGCCGGCGCGGCTGCGACCGCCGGTGCATACGGCGTCTGCCCCGCGACCGGCGGGGGCGCGTCGGTGGCGACGGAGAGCAGCGGCGCAAGCTCGACGCAATCCATGATCGCGACCCAGTCGCCCATGCCGTCTTTCCAGACGAAGGCGTCGCTGGTGATCAAACCAGAGCGGAACCCTTCGATGACCTCGGCCGTGGTCATGGTCCGAGAATCGGTGTCGCTGAGGTTGACGTTCCAGACGTCAGCGTCAGGCGCGAGCGCCGTTTCCGGCGCAAACGGATCGAGCGCCGGCGGCGCTTCCGACAAGCCGGAGCTGACGGCCTCTGGCGGTGGATTTTGGCCGTCTACGACGATGGGGGTCTGGCACGCCTTGCAGCGTATTTTGACTTTCCTGCCTTTAACCTTGTCATCGGCGATCGTGTACTGCGCGCTGCACGCTTGGCAGGTGACTTTCATCGCGGGCGGCACTGTATCAACTCTGTTCAGGATTGGCCCCCAATTGTAGGGTTTTTCCCCGGGGTGACCGGCCCGCGCTCCGTGCCTCTTTCCGACCACCGCTCGCGAAATCGGCCACAAAGTCGCGCCTTCGCGCTGGCAGGCGCGGGGCCGCGCGGGCCCGGCGGCGAGCATCTTCGGGCAGAGCTCGAAAGCGACAATGAGAGTGAAATGGCGCCTGGAGCCTTCCAGAGGGCGCTCGGGGGAGCCGAGGGGCTCGCCGGGCCGGCTAACGACACCCGGGCCAAGCCGCGCCTTGGGTCAGCTCGGCCGAGAGCGCCTCAGTTGACCGGGACGACGCCGGCGCCGCATTCGCCGCAGAACCGCGTCTCGCTCGTGTATTGCGTGCCGCACACCGGGCAAATGGTGCGCGTGATGAACAGCGTCTGCAGGCGCTTGGGCGGCACGAACGCCGAGGCGGGCACGAGCTCTTCTCCGTGCTCGGGGCAGATCTGCGTACCGGGGTTGAAGCCCCGCCCGCACACCGGGCACACCGCGCCGCCCGGGCCCGTGCCGAGCGTGGCCTGGACGACGAGGCGATTGCCGTCGTTGGGGCAGAACTCGGCCTCGCCCGGGAACTCTTCGCGGCAGGTCGGGCAAGCTTTCACGCCCACGATATCCAGCGTCGTGGCCTGCGGGCGCGAAGGCGTCTCCGGGACGAGCGCTTCGGGGGCGCGGCGGCTGCGCCGTACGAGCAGGAGCCCCAAGAGGCCGAGTAGCAGCGCGCACGCCCCCGCGATGCCCACGAACCAGCGCTTCCGGCCCGGCACGTCGTCGCGCGCCACGACCTCGCGCCCTCCCATGGATTCGGACGCCACGCGCAGCACGGCCGCTTCCTTCGACTCTCCGCTCTCGTCGAGGCCGCGCGCCTCGAGCAGCGCATCGTACCGCTCCTTCGACGCAATCTCGACCTCCACCCGCACCGAGCGATCGCCGAGCGTGACCTCCAAGGTGGCTTGCGACTCGCTCGCGTTGGGGTTGGCGGTGACCTTCCCGGGGGCGGTCACGTTGAGGAGGTTGGTCCCCGCGATGACGCGCCAAGTCGGTGTCACCGGCAACGGGCAACCCCGCGCGTCCAACACGCTGGCGCGAAATTCGAAGGACTCTCCCGGGCGCATCAGCTTGCGAGACGGCCGCACCTCCAGCCGCTCGGGCAGGCCCGTGCCGCTGCAGTCACGGGCGGCGCGCGGAGGCGGGCTGTCCGGTGCGCTCGCCGCGCTGGGCGTGACGGACGGCGCGGCGCCCGCGCGCGAAACCAGAGAGTAGCTGCGCGTGCGGCGGACGCTAGCCGTGCAGTTCTGACCTTCGATCACGAACTGGTACTGCCCGGTCTCGTCGAAATTGATGCGCGCGTCGGTCGCGCTGATGGTCGTGACCAGCTTGGCCTGGCGCGGATCGGCGGCGGAGGTTTTGCAGACGTTTTGAAAGGAGCGCGCGGAGGCGCTGTGGCTGATGCGCTGGATGCCGGGGTAGCGCTCCCAACACTCGCCCGTGGTGTAGGTGCGGCCGACACCCGTCACGGTGAGCTCGTTGCCGCTCTGCGTGATGTTCACGGAGCCGCCCGGCTCACCGCCGCCGCTCGGTGCGGGGCCGCAAGCCTTGCCCCAGTCGCCGAGCTGCCAGCTCACCGTGAGCGGGCTCGCCGTCCAAGTGCCGGCGAGCGTGGGCACTTGAGCGCGCGCCGGCGTGCTCGGCAGCGCGACCGCGAGCGCAACGGTGGCGACCTGGGCGAGCCGTAGAAAGGGGCAGGGGAGCTGGAAAACACGCATCTGCAAAAGGAGGGGGAGCCTACGTTGACATGCCAATTTTGGCGATGCTAGCGTGCGCAAACGCTGGATTTGCCAGCTTTTCCGCGGACTCCGCGATCGACTGACTGCCCGACCTTATGGAGACGACCAGGATGCTGAAGGCGTTCGAACGCTGGGGCGCGAAGACTAGCCAAACGGCAATACTCCTTTCCATTCTTGGTTTGCCGTCGGTGGCGCTCGCTCAAGCCAAAGACGAGCGCGCGCCCGACGGCAACGGCGACGGCCTCGATACTCACCTGTTTCGCCCCGCGGTCGACTCCAAGGGCTTCTTCTCCGTCAACGGCTCCGACATCTTGGGCGCCAAGAACCTCAGCTTCGGCCTAGTGCTCGACTATGGCAGAAACTTGATGCGCACGCGCTCGAAGCGCGTGCCGAGCGGCACCATCACGAACGACCAGCAAGAGATGGTCGAGGGCACGTGCGAAGACGAGACGTGCATCGTCGGCGACGGCGAGAGCGGCACCGGCGTCAAGGCCCTCGTGCCCAACTCCATTCAAGGCACGTTCGGCTTCAACTACGGCATCGCCAACGTCGGCGTCGTCGGCCTGTCGATCCCCGTCATCTTGATGACGGGCGACGCTGCGTACGGCATCGGCCCCACCGGCAACACTTACAACTCCGCCGAGCTCAACGCGCAGAAAATCTCGGCGCTGGCGCTGCACGGTAAATTCCGCATCACCCGCGTCGATCGCACCATCGGCTTGGCCGCCGTCGTGCAAGCGGGCATCCCCATCGCCAGCGCGCCCAAAGATCTCGGAGCCGATCCGGGCTTTTGGTACTGGCCCCAGCTGGTGGTCGAGAATCAATTCGGCGCGACGCGCGCGTTTCACGTGGGCCTGAACGTGGGCTACCGCGGTCACACCGGCAAAGACTCCAAGTTCGGCCGCGACCCCAACGGTGCGCTGCAGCTGAAAGAAGGCTCGTTCGAAGGCTCCAACCTCGGCACGTTCAGCCTCGGCCTCTCTTACCGGGTGCTCGAAGCGCTCGATTTGGTCGCGGAGACCTACGGCAGCTACCAGCTGGGCGGCGACTCGGACAAGAAGCAAAAATTCTCCGAAGAGTTCGTGGGCGGCATCAAGCTGTTCGTCGAGCGCAACAGCTACTTGATGATGGGCGGCGGCAGCCGCGCCTTCTCGACCGGCTTCGAGGCCGCCGATTTGCGCCTCATTCTCGGCTTCGTGTACGAGCCGTCCATCGGCGATCGCGACGGCGACGGCTACAAGGACGACCAAGATCAATGCCCGGACGAGCCTGAAGATTTCGACGGCTTCCAAGATGGCGACGGCTGCCCCGACCCCGACAACGACAACGACGGCATCCTCGATGTCGACGACCGTTGCCCGAACATCGCCGAGGACCGCGACGGCGATCACGACGAGGACGGCTGCCCCGAGGCCAACCGCGACGGTGACCGCGACGGCGACGGCATCCCGGACTCGAAAGACAAATGCCCCGACGTCCCCGAGGACAAGGACGGCTTCGAAGACTTGGACGGTTGCCCCGAGCTGGACAACGACAAGGACGGCATCCCCGACAAGCAGGACCAGTGCCCGGACGACGCCGAGGACAAGGACAAGTTCGAGGACGAAGACGGCTGCCCCGATCCGGACAACGACAAGGATCAAATCCCGGACGTGAAGGACAAGTGCCCGAACGATCCGGAGACGTACAACGGCTTCCAAGACGAAGACGGCTGCCCCGACAAGGGCAAGGTCATCATCGAAGGCAGCGACATCGTGATCCTCGAGAAGGTGCAGTTCGAGACGAACAGCGCCAAGATCTTGCCGCAATCGAACGAGATTCTCGACGCCGTGGCCGCCACCATGAAGGGCCACCCGGAGTTCCTAACCATGGAAATTGCCGGTCACGCCGACGAGCGCTCCAGCGACGAGCACAACTTGCAGCTGACCAAGGCGCGCGCCCAAGCGGTGATGGAAGCCATGATGAAGCGCGGAGTGTCGGCCAGGCGCTTGGTGTCGCAAGGCTACGGCGAATACTGCCCGCTGGACGCCGGCTCCAACCCCGCCGCTTGGGAAAAGAACCGCCGCGTCGAGTTCAAGATCGTGAAGACCGAAGAAGGCGACACGGGCGTGGCGCGCGGCTGCGACGTGGCGCGCGGCAAGGGCGTGATTCCGCCCGTCGTGCAGTAGAGGTGCCCACCCCCAGGCGCTGACGATTCATCACATCATTGGGCTGCCAATCCGCAGCCTCGTTCGCAGAAGCTTCCGTAAGCGGCACCAGGCCACCCCATTCGATCGAGCTCGAGCTCACCTTCAGCGCGAAAAGTCCT
>Ga0164241_10001022_pt1 | contig 39023 bp, 24 predicted proteins | sample OricomyardsoilBY_FD_108780 | JGI IMG/M metagenome (GOLD analysis project Ga0164241, IMG submission 108780) | Backyard soil microbial communities from Emeryville, California, USA - Original compost - Back yard soil (BY) | ecosystem: Environmental > Terrestrial > Soil > Unclassified | place: USA... | reverse complement strand
TCGGCGGCATTATCCGCCGGCACTATACAAATTCGGCCTGATCTGCCGCTCGCCAACAATGCCGGTAGGCAACCGCGCACGCTGCGTATATCCCCGGACAGTGCAAGCTCGCCGATGAATTCAAAATCCTGCAGAGGATCGGCAGGCACCTGTTCCGAGGCGGCGAGTATGCCAATGGCGATTGCGAGATCATAACGCCCGCCCTCTTTCGGCAGGTCCGCTGGTGCAAGGTTGACGGTGATACGTTTGACCGGGAATTCGAAATGGCTGTTGAGAATGGCGCTGCGCACCCGGTCCTTGCTTTCCTTCACGGCCGCCTCCGGCAGACCCACGATCGTAAAACCCGGTAAGCCGTTGGAAAGGTGGACTTCAACAGTAACAGGAGGGGCGTCTATGCCCAATTGGGCGCGGGTGTGCACTATGGCGAGGGACATGGCAATTCCTTATGCGAAAGATCCGTGACGAATGGGTGGCATTCTACGGCGCGTCGTACAGCTTGTCAGCTCAGAGCGCATTACCGTAAATCCGAGCAACTTTCTTGAAGAACCGTCATTTGCTGCATAAGCTTAAATTCATCAGCGGGATTGCGGGGGCAGCCGCTATCCCTCTCTCATAAAGCAAACAGATAAAAATCCAAGTGATCCATTTGCATCGTGCAGCTCAAGCAGCTCAATTGTATTTTTTACATCGCCTTGGCATTTTGTTGCTGGTGGGAGGCATCTCTGCGTGTGATCGGGATACCAACGGCCAATATCTGATTAAACCGCCTGAGTCGGCCAGTTCCAGCAGTTCTAGCAGCTCTTCGTCTTCATCATCATCTTCATCGTCCAGCGGTGTGGTGGTTGGGCCGGACGAGGATCCGGTGACGGTGGCGGTACAGGTGATCAATCCCAATTTACCTGCCGACGGTGAAACCGCCATCAACCTGATATTCACCGATGAAAATGGCAATCCTGTGCGGGTTTTCGGTGAATGGGAGGCATCCTCACTCTGCGTAGTGCAAGGTAATGCCGAGATTTCCCCTCCGGTGAGTACCCAAACCACTGTCAGTTTTAATTATGCGGCGACTGGATGTGTCGGTGAGGACAGGGTGACTTTTACTGGCGTTGAAGGTGAAGCGGTCTATACGGTTTCCAGTACCTTGTCCTTGGCAGCGGATGAAATCGGGCTGATTTCCTGGTTGAGCACTGAGCCTTCACAAATAGCCATTCGCGGCAGCGGCGGCCAGGAGCAGGCGCAAATCAGTTTTCAGGTGAATGGCGCGTCCTCAGGTGTGCTGGCCAATCAACGGGTGAATTTCCGTCTCAACGATACATCAGGTGGAGCCAGCCTTTTAACGGACTCGGCCGTGTCGAATGTGAACGGAATTGTGCGCACTACGGTGCGCGCTGGCACTTCACCGGCTGTGGTCACTGTAGTGGCGGAACATCCCGCCTCCGGTGTCACGGCTTTTTCCGGTGGCCTCATCGTCGCTAGCGGGCTGGCGGCACATAATCATTTCAATATCGCCTTGTCGATCCACAATCCAATGGCATTCAATCAGATCAATTTTCAACAAACGGATGTGATGGTGGCGGCCACGGATAAATCGGGCAATCCGGTGTTGGATGGCACAGTGGTGAATTTTGTCAGTGAGGAGGGCGGTTCTATCACCAGCTCCTGTGTCATCGAGCGGGGGACCTGCACCGTCAAATGGACTCCAGATGGTCGCAACCCGCCGGATGGACGTGCCCAGGTGTTTGCCACCCTAAAAGGTACCGAGGATTTTAAGGATTTCAACGGCAACAAAGTTTTTGATGATGAGGGCTGGCTTCCACTGGAGTTTGATTTGGGTGAACCTTATTCAGACAATAACACTGACGGCCAATACGAGCTTGGTGAGCATTTTGTCGATTCCAACGATAACGGCTTACGCGATGCCGGTGATGGCCTTTGGAACGGCCTCAATTGCAATTACCCCCAGCTCTGTGCAGAGACGGGTAAATTCGTTGATTTAAGCGCGCAAATCACCGTTTATATGTCGGATTATCGCAGGCCCAGGGTTTGCGCTTGGGGAACTTTTGATGAAGGACTCCCACTCCAGGTTAAGGCGGGTGAGGTGCTTCTCTTGTCCGGCTTGTATATCTCGGACGGTAACGAGGCTGCTGAAAATCCCGATGACTCCTACGCTGGTTGCCCAACAGGCAATCCGTTACCGGCTGGGACACAGATATCATTTGCGGTTTCGGGGGGATCATTGCTCGGAGGCTCATCGTGGACGGTTCCCAATAGCGCCATCGCACCGACTGGACCTTATAGCGTGAGCTATAAGGCACCGAAGGAGCCAGGAACAGAAATATTGACCCTTACTATCGATATTCCTGGGGCGGATAAGCACCCAGCGAGCATCCCGATCCGGGTGGATCCTAATCCAGAACTGCTTTAATTAACTTAACAACGCCCGAAAATTAACTTAACAATGCCCGAACCGTACCTACCTGCGACAGCAACGGTCGTGACGTCTAAATGCAGTACCTTCTAATCTGCTAACGCAGCTCTTAATCAAACACCTTCATTGCGATAATCGACGCCAATATCTGTATTGTGCGAAAAGCTACCTATCTGTATCGCCTACAAAGACGCTCTGTAGTGATAGCAACCGATCACATGGTCTTTGGTTGTGATAAAGTGTGCCGCTTTCAAGATCGGCCCGATCATTGCCTAGCTTTTGGCCGAGACCTGCTCTGGCTTTAGATGTGCCGCAGATTCCTGCACCGGCACCGGAGTCATAATCCAATTTCTTGCCACCAACGACTGACGGCTTGACTATGAATAGAGATTTCGACCGCCATACAAACAGCGATACGCACCCCGTGGAGATCCTGTTGGCGGGCACTCGTAATGTATGGGCTAACAAGTTTAAATTTCTATTTATCTGTTTGTTGATTGCCGGAGGCGCTTATTACGGCTCGGGTTACCTGCCAAAAAAATATGCTTCCTCCCTGACTTTATCCATCGAAGGAGAGTTGGGCGGCACATCTCAATGGGATGATAAGACCTCAGCGACACCGAGTCTGGATAAGTCGTTTCTTCATACTCAATACGAACTCATGACGTCCAGGGATATGGCCGAGAACCTGGCGGCCAGATATGAAAATATCAATTGCCATCAGCCCGATCCGAATCTTCCAGTAAATACCCAGGCTTCCAGGGTCCAGGAAATAATGCGTGCGGTCGAAATAACGCCCGTAAACAACACCACCTTATTCCGCATAGCAGCGTTGTGTGATAGTCCGCAAGCGGCTAAACGACTGGTGGAAATCTACGCGGAGGAGTTCATCAACTTCAAGCAGGGCTTTTATCGGTCTGAAACGGCGAGGGCCAGTGACTGGGTCGATTCGCAAATGACCACCCTGCAGGTGAATTTAACGCGCGCGGAGCAGGCCCTCCAGGAGTTTAAGGAGCAGGAATCCATCTATTCCAGTCAAGTGGACAATGCGGTTGGAAATATCGAAGTCGAAAGTCTGTTGAGTGCGTATAGCACGGAGCAGAAAAGGGTGGCGGAGCTGAAGGCCATAGACCAGCAAATCCGCAATTTGGGTGACGATTTCCAAATGGATAAGCTCTCGTCCATTGCCCGCATTCGCGACGATAAATTTGTCGGGGATTTAATGCTCCAGCTGTCGCAAGTCACAGCGAGCTACAACGAGCTGCGCGAGCGTTATATGGATGACTATCCAGACGTTCAGAACGAAAGAATTCGATATAACGAATTGTTGCGGCAATTGCGGGTGCAGGTTAATAGCGTCGCCAGCGGCGTCGCCCAGGAATTAAAGCTCGCTCGGGATACCCTTGCCAATATAGAGACAGATCTGGCCCGGACAAAGGCCAAAACTATAGTGGATGACCGAAAACGGGCAGCGCTCGCCCAGCTAGAGAACAATGTAGAAATTAATCGTGATCTATATTTGGCGTTTGTGGGAAAGGCGGGTGAACTCACACACAACAAAGCGTTTTTCGACAACAAAATCAAAATTGTGAACCGGGCCTATGAAGCGAGTTCTCCGGCGAGTCCAAATCAGATTAAATTTGGGGTGTTCGGTTTCGGTGCGGCATTTCTGTTGTTTGGTGCCTATTGGTTCGCCAGAGGTACGTTTGATGGCACACTTAAAGTGCCCACGGAAGTTGAATTAAACCTTAGTGCGGCACTGCTCGGTTATTTGCCGGCCGTAAAAGGCAATAAAAATGGAGAGCTCTTGTACAGTGGGCATAATGAAGATAATAACAGCGCATTTTCAGAAGGGATCCGATCCATTCGTACCAGCTTGGCGCTGTTGAATTTAGGCGAAAAAAATACGGTGACATTGATTACGTCATCTACGCAGAGCGAAGGGAAATCCACTCTTGCACTTAATTTGGCATCAGCTTTCGGAAAGCTGGAAAGAACCCTATTGATCGATGCGGATGTGCGTAGACCTGTATTATGGAAGGCGCATGGTATATCCGAAACGGCTCCTGGTCTGATCGACATTTTATCTGGTGCACGGGATATAAGAAGCTGCATCTCCACCGGGCTCGGCAGCAGTTACGATTTTATTCCTGCCGGCAGATTCGGCGCGAAGCTTTATAACAAAAACCCCGGATTACAAAGTCCTCTTGAATTGCTCTCGTCGGACAAATTTCTGATGTTATTGGAACGGCTCAAGGGGCATTATGACCGGATTATTGTAGACAGCGCCCCCGTGTGCGGCGTGAGCGATGCCAAAATGATAGCGCGCGGTGCATCACAGGTGGTTTATGTGGTTGCTGCGTTTCAAACGGATCGACGGTTGGTCAAACAGGGGCTGCGCGAACTTCAGTCTGCCAACGCAAAGGTGGCAGGTGTTGTGCTGAATAAGGTCGATTTGCGCCGGATACAACACTACGGATATTCCACCTACGGAAATGGTTATGGCAATGTTGTCACGCCTGAGCACGTACCCCCTGCATCGAGAATAGAGTAAATAGGTTTGCGAGTTAGAGCTTCTGTCGCACGCTTGGTTATTAAATAGCCTCATGCTACCGCACCGAATCAATCATTGATTGATTCTAGACTTAATGAGCAATAGAAAAATCATGTCAGTCAAGAAGCAGTTGTACTCTGTTGCGACAATTTCTGTGGTCGATAAATTCATCAAATTGGGATTTCTTATCGTTCTGTCCAGGCTTTTGACGCCAGCGGAGCTGGGTGTTGTTGCGGCTGCTATGTTAGTCGTGGGATTCGCCGAAATGTTTTCGAATGTTGGTTTCGGCGGCTGCCTCATACAGCACAAAGTCATTGACGATCGGGATATCAGAACGGCCCTTACCCTCTCACTGCTTGTCGGAACTTCTTTGGCGACGGTTCTTTTCATATGCCGATCTTGGATCGCGAGCATTGTAGGAATTCCAGAGCTTGTCACTGCTATACCATGGTTGTCCCTGATCTTGGTGTTTCGGGCCGTTATTACTATCTCCGGAGCGGTTCTACAGCGGAAATTGCTCATCGCGAAGCTAATGTGGATCGGAGTGGGATCCTACGTTGCCGGTGCTACGCTAATATCGATACCGATGGCAATTAAGGGGCATGGTTACATGTCGGTGGTATTGGCTTTGGTAGCAGAGAATTTTCTCTACATGATAGGCCTCTATATTGCGACGCGTCATCAGTTAATGCCATTGTTAAACCGCACTTCGAGGGAATTTTTACTCAGAAAAGGTATGGGATTTTTCGTTACCCGGACGATCAATTATTTCGCAGAAAATCTAGACTATTTTATTGTTTCGAGAATGTTGGGGCCCGCAGCTCTCGGGTTCTACAGTCGTGCATATAAAGTCATGGAGTATCCATCTGTTATCTACCGAAGTGCGATTGATCGCGTTCTATTTCCATTGTTATCCAGAGAGCAGGATAACCATATATATCTTGGCAAGGCAATAACTGCAGGCCTCTTTATTACGACTGTCATATCATCTGTAATATCCGCTTTTGTTGTCGCTAATAGCCATGAAATTGTTTTGGTGTTGTTAGGAACCCAATGGGCGGAAACAGCGGCCTTGCTGGGTATATTAGCTATCTTTACGACATTTCGTCTCAATTATATGATTTGTGTAACTTACATCAGATCACGCGGCTTGCTGCGCATAGCTGCACTACATTCGCTATTCTTTATGCTGCTCGTGGGCGTGTTTTCATATTTGGGAGTGCCTTATGGCATAAGTGGTGTGGGTTTAGGGGTTGGCTTAGCTGTATTGATTTACTGCTTATCCTATAACGTCCACGTCTTTCGATTAGCCGAAATTAAACTCAGATACATCGCCAAAATCTACGCATTTGGTGTACTTGTATTCTTATGGGTACTCGGTGTCAACATGCTAACTCGCTACGCTTTTTCTCATGCTTACATGGTGGTATTACTTCTGCTCAATACAATAGTCACTGGCATTGCTTGCCTTATTTTGTTGCACCCAGTTTTTCAGTCTTTATGGGGTGATGCTGGAGGCCAATTTCGTCAGCAGGCAATTGCCCTTCTTGGAAGAGTTGCTGAGCAAATGATAAGGCCAGTGAGATTCCTCATTGCTTGCAAATAAATACGCTTTGGACGTGAGGCGGCGTTAGCATGATTGTGATGTGCGTTTGCCATTTTGACGAAACCAACGCTTATGGCGGCCTGGAAAAGCAGGCTAAGCTTTTGAGCCAGCGTTTGCTGGGTAGAGTGCGCGACTTGATAGTGATTGCGAGCACCCGCGAGTTATCCCGCGCAAAACATTATGAATCTCATGGGCTCAAAACACGGCTTTTCTGGACCTATACCACACCACAGGTCTCCGGAAAGAAATTGCCCGCATCATTGGTTTGGGCACTTCAGGTCTTGATGTGGACTTTTTGGAACCGCAAGAAAATCACGGTGTTTCATTCTCATCAAATACGAATTCATGCTTTTGTTGGTGCTATTGCCCAAAAATATTGGGGAATTCCCCATGTCGCTAAATCTGCTTCGGGCGGTCCAGGTGCTGATATTAAAACCATTGGTAGTCACAAATATTTCGGTCGACGCGGTAGAGACTTCATTATCAGGAATACACAAGCATTTATTGCCACCACACAATCCATCAGAGATGATTTACTTGAATATGGGGTGCCGGATCATAAAATCGCCGTAATCCCCAATGGCCTCTCTTTTCCTGCGGAAGCACCGCGATTCGCTAAGAGATCCAAGCGATGCGTTTTCCTTGGGCGGCTTTCAAGCGATAAAAATATTCTAAAATTGGCGATGGCCGCCGAAGCGGTGATGCTGAATACAGATTATTATCTGGATATCTATGGCCAAGGTGAGCTGCGGCCTGAGCTCGAAAAGCTCTTGCATGATCGAGATATGAAGCACGTTTCTTATAAGGGATTTGTGGAGAATACCTTCGAGCTTTTGCCGCAGTATGGCTGGTTAATGTTGCCTTCAGACGCGGAGGGACTTTCCAATGCGATGCTTGAAGCAATGGCATGCGGTGTAGTGCCTCTGACTACACGCGTCAGTGGATGTGTCGATCATATTATCCCGGATGAGACGGGTTATTTTTTTCAGGATGTCTCTCCTCAGTCTCTCATCGAGGGCATATCGCTGATCTGCGGCGCCCCTGAATCCCGGTGGGAAACGCTTTCTGATAATGTCCGCCGGTATTCCGCTGCTCGGTTTTCGATCGATCGGGTAGCAGACGAATATATAAAGCTGTATCGGATACTGGGGATAAAGGAATAAATTCTTAATGAAAGTGGTCATCTCAACCTACACCTTCCTGCCTGATATCGGCGGCGTTGCCTCCGTGGTAGCAAATCTGGCTGCCGCCTTCTGCGCGATGGGGCATGCGGTTACGGTTGTAACCTCGACACCCGAAAAAGTGCCGGATTCGCATGCGTATGCTGTTATCCGGCGGCCGACGCCATTTCAATTGATTCGAGAATATGCCAGCGCGGACCTACTCATCCTGTCAAATCTGTCGCTGAAACTTGGCTATCCGCTGCTATTCATGCGGCGCAGCTTCGCACTGCATCACCATTCCGAGAGCGCATTTCATCTTTCCAATAGCTGGTGGTCCACCGATCGATTGCGTAAGGTGTTGATATCGCGCGCTGCCCATTTCATGACAAGTGCCTATGTGGGAAGACAGAGCCCATATCTTGATTTCACAATCGCGCCGCCATTTGCCAGCCTGGACCAGTTCACCGCCGATATCATAAAACCAATTTATTCCCGTGCTGATGCGGTATTTGTAGGGCGCGTTGAGCCGGAAAAGGGCATCGAATGGCTCCTTCAAAGATGGTCGGAGTTTCGCGAAATATTAGGAGCAGACAAGCTGCATGTCGTAGGATCAGGATCCATTTCGTTGTTGTTGCATCAGCGATATTCAGGAGTGCCACACGTTGTTTTCCACGGAGCGCAACCACGCAAGGAAACCGCGCGGATCATGGGCAGCTGCAAATATGCCTTTGTCCCCTCCTTATGGGCGGAACCATTCGGCGCCGTCGCTTTGGAAGCTCTAGCGGCGGAAGCCATTCCCATCGTAAGTGACCGCGGGGGACTGCCGGAGGCAGTGCCGGGATTTGGACACTACTTCAATCCCGATGACGAGAACAGCGTGTTAGTTGCGCTTAATGCTGCCAAAGCGGATTTTGATTATCAGTCGTCCAATCCTGAAGTGCGCCGCGATTGGCAGCGGCGGGCGCAAGCTCATCTTGCCAAGTTCGAACCCATCCCGATTGCGCATAAATTTATTCAGCGAATGTGCGATACCACACTTTCGTGCCTATCAAAGTAGACTTTCGAGAAAATAGATCAACTTTCGTGTTATTAACTCAATAGGGATAGGATTGCCACATGCCGCTAAGCTGGCATTTTTTAAATTTATCTTAATTAAAAAAGTTACCTGCCGATTTGGAAAAACTTTGCACGGACTTTCTTCAAAATAAAAAGCCTTTTTCGAGTAGTGCCACAGTGTTTTTTTTTGTGCCAAGGCGACAATTTTGTAAGTTGTTAACTAATTGATTGTTGACCTGTCATTCTCGCAGCGGTACATTAACTACACATTTCAAAACGAATCCGCCCAACAGGCCTTTCTAAAAGTTGGTCTGGCTTTGCATCCTAGTCGTATTGGATGGCACGGTTGAAGATGCATGGAAGCGGATGATCCTTGGTTACACCTTTCCGTATTCGTCTTGATATTCAAAGAGGGCGTTCAGCTCCTGCGGGTTTACCGTTCACGGTTTGCGACATGTGTTAATTGGGGGGGCAATGAAAATACTAATTGGAATGACCAGGTCCGATACTATGGCATCTGGGTCTTTTAAGCATATTGTTCAAATCGGTGAGGGTTTTCGTCGCGCAGGCTGTGAAGTGGCCTATGTAATCGGAAAGAATGGGCCGGTGTGCGATTTTCTGTCTGCGCGTGGCTTCCGTGTTTACAGTTTGCCCAGTTTGGAGCGTGATCTTTCACCCTTAAAGGACGCAGTCAGTCTCGCTGGGTTGCTTAAGATCCTTCTGCAATTTAATCCAGATATATGCTCCTGGCATACCGCTAAAATCGGTGCTTTGGGACGCATTGCCTCGGCGATGTTGTTTAGGCGCAGTTTTTACGTCCCACACGGTATTCCGTTCTTTGAGTCCCGTCACAATAGTGGCCATAAGAAATATCGGCTCCTGGAAAAAATCCTGTCTTACCTTCCTTCGAAAATTGTAGGGGTTTGCCAATTCGACACCGATCAGTACCTCAATTTGGGGCTGTCCGAAGCTAAGGCTATAACCATCCATAACGGTATGCCCGCAGTTCTAACCTCCAGATTGGAGCGGGGCGGTCGCCCCCGTGACAAGGTGGTATTTTTGACAGCCGCCCGATTTGAAAATCAAAAGGACTACCCAACGTTGGCGGAAGCGGTACGACGCGTTGCGCAGATTTGTCCCAATCGGTTTGAGCTGCATATTTATGGTGATGGGCCGCAGGAGCAACAAACCCGGGAGTTATTCAGCGGGATCGATGCCCCTGTAATATTCAAAGGCTTCATTGAGGATATGACCGTAGCACTCAAAAGTGCTGATGTGTTCGTACTTTCCAGCCATTGGGAGGGATTGCCCCGCTCTATCATTGAGGCTATGTCCTGTAGATTGCCGGTGATCGCAACTGATGTGGGTGGCGTGAAAGAGCTGATTGTTCATGGCCACTCTGGGTATTTAGTCGCCCATGCGAACGCGGAAGCCATAGTCGAAGCAATGGTTGAATATGTTGAGAACGAGGCCCTGTGGCGCGCGCATTCGGAAAGCAGCTATGCCAAATTCAATGCAGAATTTACCGTCGAGAAAATGCTGGACAAGTATCTGCAAGCCTACCTCCCAGAGGCGAGTCGTGCACCGGCCATCACCAAGACAATACGAGACGCGTAGTAAAGATAGCGAGATAGCAAGGTAGCGGAATAATCCTTAAGGTCCCAATTTGTAGTTACATATTTTCGCGCTGGCGGTTGGTAGAAATGCCGATCGCGAGTCCGCATTCTGCAGTATAAAGGCCTGCCCAGTGTCACTCGATAATAGTAAGACGTATTGGCGCCAATACGCCTATTTTGTTGTTTTCTTCCTTCCTTTGGCCTTATTGGATGTGCGTTTGCCCCTCCCTGGCGTGAATGCGCGTATATCCGATTTGTATCTCATTTCATTAGTGGGTACTCTTGCGCTTTCAAGTTGGGAAGCGCAGCGTTGGATGGTGCGCTGCGTTTGGTTGTTTCTACCATTTATCGGCTATGTCATTGTCAGCGCTTTAGTTGCTCGCAATATTTCAGGTCTGCTCGGCGCTTTTCAGTGGGTTTTGACGCTCTTATGGATACCGGTCTGTGCTTATATTTTCAGGCAGGCTGATATTAATTTAATAAAGTTATTGTGGGCATGCATCTTTATCGTTGCGGTATATGTTGCTGTTCAGCACCTTGCCCAAGGGATAACCTACGGCTTTAAACATATGGCGGGCGCCAAATATTCATTTGGATTCGCTGTATTGTTGGGGTGTCTATTGTGTAGGAATGTTAGTCCGTTAATTTGGTTGCCATGCATGGTCCTATGCATAGTCATGTTGATTTTTTCGGACGAGCGCAAGGGAATGCTGTTGAATGTCGTCACGATATGCGGCTTTGTTCCAATGTTATTGCTCATTCGCGGGCGTTCCGCCGCGGCGGGAATATTTTCTGTTACGTTGCTGCTGCTTTTCTTTTCCGGTCCAATTCTCTACTACGGCTTTATCCGTGGGGACCTTGCGGTCACGAGTTTTATTGATGAGGAGATGGCTGCATGGAGCTCGGATTTACATAGGCAAAGCCTAATTGCCAATGGCATTGATATTTTCCTAAAAAATCCGTTTTTTGGTATAGGTGCAAAAAAATTGATGTCTTCCATGGGTGGGTATTACCTCGATCCTAGGCTCGGCTTGTCAACCCATAATTTTTATCTGGATTTTTTGATTGAGTATGGAATGATAGGAATCGGTCTGTTCCTAGTGCCGATAATTTTAATTTTTATGAATCTAAGGCGCGATCATCCTTTGAGCTTTATCTTTCTGCCATTGGGTTTCTATTGTCTTTGTGTGCCCATGTTTATGGAAACTGGTACTACTACCATAATTACATTCTTTACCGGCATCGCTTGTTTAATCGCATGCGGGTGGACGCCGGCAGCGCGGGAAATCTCTCGCGGTGTTCCTGCCTCATCTTAGCCTTTTAGCCACTTCGTTCCAAAGGTTGAATAAATGACACATTATCGGGCGGATATTGATGGTTTGAGAGCCGTCGCGGTTCTCTCCGTGTTGTTTTTTCACGCGGGTTTTCCCGCATTCGGGGGAGGCTTTGTCGGCGTAGATATTTTTTTTGTGATTTCTGGGTATCTGATTACTCAGATACTGATCAAATCCATTGATGCGGGTAACTTTTCTATTGCGGACTTTTATAAAAGACGAGCACTCAGAATCCTTCCTGCATACACAGCTATGTGTTTAGCATCTGCCACGATTGCGATCTGGCTATTACCACCGGGGCCTCTGATCGATTTTTCCGAAAGTCTTCTTTCCTCCGCGTTATTTGTTGCAAACTTCTATTTTGCTGGACAAATGAATTATTTTCAGTCCGCTGCCGAGGAGTTGCCGCTGCTGCACATGTGGTCATTGTCGGTAGAAGAGCAATTTTATGTTATATGGCCCTTCGCCATTCTAATGCTTTCTATGCTCCCGTCACCTCGACTTCGCCTTTTCCTGGTTGGTGCAGGCACATTGGGCGGAGCGATATTCTGTGAGTGGGCAATTCGGAATAAAAGCCAAACGATGGTATTTTTTTATACTCCATTTCGGGCATGGGAGTTGATGATCGGCGCCTTGGCTGCCATGTCGCCAGTGCTGAAAATGAATATGCGTTCATCTACCGTATTGTCGACTTCCGGAGTTTTATTAATACTCGGAGCCGTTCTGTTCTTTGAGCCTCGGCGTCCACCATTTCCTGGTATATCCGCATTGCTCCCTTGTCTGGGAGCCGTATTGATTATTATCACTGGGACTTTTCAATCTACAGTAGTCCATCGACTGCTTAGTCAGCGACATATAGTGCTTATCGGGCTTTTATCTTACTCACTTTATCTGTGGCACTGGCCGTTATTTGCCTTTATGCGGTATCTAAATCAGGGGCAATTGGGACTGGTATTGGCCTGTGTACTTTGTGTAATGAGTCTGGGTTTGGCTTATCTGTCTTGGCGGTTCATTGAAACGCCCTTTCGCAAGACGAAGGGTAGAGGATCATATTTTGGGAATTTCGGTACGCCGAGCGTTCTTGGCGCATCTGTACTGACAATTTTACTTACTGCCATCACTGCGGCGGCACTTTTTTACACAAATGGTTTGCCATCGCGAGCTTCAGCATTGGCGCTAACGGCAAGTGAAGCCTTGGACTCCCAGCACTCCTTGACGGAGAAATGCCTGCGAGAGCGCTCGCCGGAAAACTCACTGTTGAATTTGAAGGGATGTGTTTTTGGCGATCTTTCAAAAAAACCTGTAGCGGCTTTATGGGGCGATTCTCACGCGAACGCAATTTTGCCTGCATTTGAAAAGCAATTTAGCGGTAAAAGCGCAAGTTTTGAATTACTGGCTATGCGCAGTTGTACACCTATTATTGGCGAGGAATTCGAACCGGATTACACTGGTCGAGCGGCTCGCGCATGTCATGCCTTTAGGGATTTAGTTGCGGAATATCTAGCGAAATCAAAGGAGATTGATGTTATTTATGTTTCGTCTTATTGGAGTGCCACTCTTAACCGTTTGCGAGATTTAGAATCAGAGCGATCGAGTGCTAGGTCGGGCGCCGACCTCGATGTTAATCTAGATCCAGAGGAGATTTTCAAAGAGATGGTTAAGCGCCGCATTGTAGCGCCTCTACGGGAAGTGGAAAAAAAGGTTGTACTTATTGGTCAGCCGCCGCATTTTGAACACGGCGGCGGCCGATGTCTTGCGAGAAAGGCTTTTTTAAATGAGCCGCTTTCCGATTGCGATCAGTCCCTTGCGGAGTATATGGCCTCTGTCGGTAAAGTAAACGGTCTATTAAGGGAAATTGAAGGTGCCTCTTTTATTGACCTCGAGCAGATTTTTTGCGACTCTTTAAAATGTAGCCCTTATCCGGAAAACACATTTGCCTTCCGAGATGAGCATCATTTGAGTGTAAGCGGCGCCCTTCTATTGGCGCAACTCAATCTGAATATTCCCCTGGAGCCGACCGTTTCTATCGATGCCCGTTAATACCAGCCGTATTTAATTAAACCGTTTTCTTAAATCGAAGCCCAATAGTGGCTGCTGATAATAGCCCATGGAGCTAAGAATAGCGTTTCTTTCGTAGAGAGCGTCCTGCATCAGCCAGGGTATGCGATGTGAGCTGGGTAGACGTGACATATAGATAACAAGTTTACCACGGGCGACTCCGATAATTTCTTCGCGCCAATCCCCGAGTAGATCCATATGCGCCAAGGCGCGAAAATATTGCCGATCTCTCTCAAGCATAATGGACGGCAGCGTCAGCACGTCCAATGACTTTCGGTTTTCGAAATCCAGCAATTCCACATAAATACCGGTTTTGACATCCATCACCGATTGCATAAAGCTTTTATGAGGCGCATCAGCCCAATAGACAGCATTAGGGGCGAGGGATAATTTTTCATGGCTCAGCACGGCGCCGGTGCTGCTCCAGAGCCAATGCTGCGATCGATTTTCTTCACCGCTGAAACATTCTACGCCGGGAGAATCTCGTAAAAGGTCGGCGCAGAGGCCCTCTTTATGAATGTGCGATGTCGCAGTGTTTACTGCCCAAAGATATTCGCCTGTAGCGGCTTTGAGCATACCCATGCCGGCGGAATTGGCGGATCTTTCCGCTCCGTAATACAATTCCAGGCCGGGCTCAGTTGGATTCAAATCTCCCAAATGAATATGGTCTAGGTGACCCTTGTTGATCGACCATAGAAGGCTGCCATCATGATCCAAGGCGAAGCTGCCGATCACGATTTCATCCAATCCGTCCGCGTCCAAATCACCGACTCGTATGGTATGCGCACCCTGGCCCCAGGTGCTTTTCAGCTCTGCAAGTTTTTCTTCTGAGCACTGATTACAGAATTTTGGATGTTGGTTCTCGAAGGCCCAGGCCAGCTTTAGGCCTTGCGCACGATCGAAGGTATAAGCGTGAATTTTCTGCTTTTCATAGGTTCCACGCTCCACAATAATATAGGGACGCTTTCCATCCAGATAGGCAATGGCAAGTTGATGGCGGGAATAATGATTATAGACACTGTAAGGTTGCGAGCTTTCACCGAGGAAGCCCTCCCTGTCCGGCCATGCGGTTTGCGCGAGAACCGTTTTACCGTCCGCCCCGCTAATGATCTTTAAATACTCATTCCCCCGAACGACACGGCCGGTTTCATCTCTGAGTGAGCCTCCGGGTACATTATCGTCTCCGCCCTTAACAATCAGTTCGGCTTTACCGTCCTGATCCAAATCGTATATTAAATAAGGCGCGTACCATATACCTGCTTCAATAGAAAACCCCATATCGTATTCCCACAAAACCGCTCCCTGTGCATCGAAAGCGCGTAGTTTGAAAGTGCCATTCGCCGAGCGCCAGAGCTTATAGTAAGGGTCAATATTGATGTCCGGAAAGCGCAACACATATTCATAGCCGCCATCACCATTGAGATCGCCAAAAGCAAATTGCCGTCCGAAACCATCTGTATGGTTGTCTATAACAATTATGTCTTTATCTTTGCCGTCTGGAAGTTTGGCCAACTCTGAGCAGGAGCTGGTATTGCTGTTGTTAACTCTGACAAACCATTTGACCTCATCGCACTTTGCATTTTGAGCGCAAGACTGTGCATCAATGAAATTACTGCGGTTTGTAATGGCGGTGTTATTAAGCTTTTGGGGCGGCTGTCCTTCAACTACGGAAAAAATGTCGTAACTGGTTTTTTCAGTATCCGTAGTGAGCATGCGCCAGGACAAAAAAATGCTGGTCTTCGACTCACGACTTTCGAGTGCAGTTAACGCACGGTATTGGTGGGGTTCTACGGACGGGTTTTCAGCACAATTTGGGGGCTCTACTGGTGCAGTGGGTTCGCTGAGAACCGGCTGGGTAGCGATCAATAAGGCGGAGCATAAGATTTTCACGGCTATAGCTTTCATGTGCAACCTCGCTGTACAACTTTAATTAATATTTCCTTAGCAGAAAGTCAGTTACTCACCGTCTCTGGGCTAGGCAGGGCGCGATCCGTCATTTCGGTAAATAGCTTTTCAGTGATTGAAGTCCAGCGAAAGCGTTCTATATTTTTTCGTTTTGGTTCGTCCGCTTTTAATGCGGTTTCGAGCGTAGTCGCAATATCCTCAATATTTTCAGGATCGAAATAATATGCGCCATCGCCCATAATTTCCCGGAATACCTTTATATCGGAGCAGGCCACGGGAACGCCGCAAGCCGCAGCTTCGATCAACGGCATGCCAAAGCCTTCGAATAGGGAAGGTGAGACAAATAATCGCGCTGTTTGGTAAAGCCGGAGCAACGCATTCTCATCCATTGCGTCGATTATTTGAATGTTCATGTGAGCCAGTTTGTGAGAGTTTTGTATGTAATGTTCAAGCGTCTTTCGATGGCCAAGGTCTCGGCCGACCAAAGTGACTCGACAAGGATGCTCCATCAGTTCAAGTGCCTGAACCAGGCGCAAATGATTTTTGCGGGATTCGAATGTCGCTATATAGAGAATTTCACAGGACGCAGAAACGCCTGCGGGGTCGGACAGCGGTTGGTACGTTGGGTTGACGCCATTGTAAGAAACGAGGATTCGATCCCTCGGTATGCCGCATTTCTCCTCTATGTCATCGGCCGTAAACTCACTCACCGTAACTACGGCTTTTGCAGAAGTCAGCTGCTTTCGTTGGAAGGCCTGTGTCAAGCGTCCTAAACCACCGCGTCCAAATCCCGTCCAGTTGCGAAGATCATGAATAAGCTGAAATCGGGTATGGATCCAATCCACACCGATTGGCACAGGTTGGAAATCGGAGTAAAGAATACCGCTGGGTGTTCTCAACAGCATCCAAGATAAATGCAACCAGCTGAGCAGGCGGGTAGCTTTGCTGTGATAAGGACGAACGCTTTTCACCCGGTCCCTGGGGCACCAGTCGGGCTCATTGCCTTCTGTAACAAATACCAGGAAATCCCACCGCCCGGAATTGATCAGGCATTTACCGATTTCATCAAAGCGTTTGTTGGCACCGGTAACACGACTCTTATCGTAATACAGGGAAACCAAATAGAAATTCGGCGGCATGACATCTCCTCGCTGTTATACGGAATTACTGCGCGCTCTAACGGTTGCGAGCGGCGGATAAGATGCGTGTACCTTACCATTAGGGGGTCCTCCGAGAAAGCATGTCGTTGAAATATTCATGGGCCAATGTGGAATTAAGCGCCGACCTCCACTGCTTTCAGGTGACACATTGGCGTTACCATTATTGCACTGTAGCTGGCCATCTAAGGCGAGCAAGCTCATCCTCAAACAGCCTTTCGTCATTAATCGCTACTTTCATATTTCGAAGGCAGCGTTCTCATGTTGAAATCACTGGCGTATATTGGCTTTTGGCCAATAGGATGATTTGGCCGACGTCATTTTTATTTCCAAGCTTTTGCATTTTCATTTATTTATTTCCTTGGTCAGGTGTGATCCCTTCAACATATTCGCACAGGAATTTTAATATGAAATTTTGTAAAAAATTAATAATAAATTATATAGTGAATTCTATTGCGGTGTTTGTTATAGCAGCTAATTTCAGCTTGGCAGCTGCGGCGGTCGATGATGCTAAAATCCTACAAGGAGAAATTAGCATTGTTTATGCACCAGAAGGTATAAGTGTTATCCAAAAGACGGAAGACGCGGTAGTTCAGTGGACGAGTTTTAATATTTCGGTCGGAAACCGCCTGAAAATCGTGCAACCTTCAAAGCATTCGCGATTGGTTATCCAGGTTACTGCCGGCGGACTCTCGGATATAAGAGGCAATATAGAGAGCAATGGACAAATAATACTTATTAATCCACGAGGGATACATCATCAAAAGGCGGCTCATGCGAAAGTTGGTGGACTCATTCTTTCGAGCCTGGATTTGGATTTTTCCGGCGAGCTGGGTAGGGTTCTCAAGCTCACAAATAAAGACCCAGGTATCATCGGCGAGGTTACAAATTTCGGCACCATCGAAACCTCTGAGGGCGGCAATGCAGCGCTCGTCGGTCGCCGCGTATTCAATAAAGGCGAAATCAAAGGAGAGCTTGCCAGCGTCGCGCTCGGCGTGGGCCGGGCTGCGCATATTTTGTTTGAAGACAATGGTTTACTCAACCTCAATGTGACACAGGAAGAGCCGGAATTACCCGCTGGAAGCGGTGCGCCAATAGCGAATCTGGGAAATATCGTCGTCCCCAGCGGGAGAATATTTATCGCCGGAAGTGCCAGCTCCCCGGCATTTGAATTGTTGAGCAAAACGGGGGGCGCGCTTGCTAGCGATTCTGTGGTGGCGCTTACGCCGGATTCGGAATTCCACTTCGGCCTCGGTTCAAGATTCGTGAATCGAGGCGTATTGAGTGCGAGCAATCCCTACGAACCCGATCAAATGCTGCGGAATGGAGGGCGCGTGGTGGTGGTTGCGAATACGATCATCAGCAGCGCTCCTATCTCTGCAACAACGCTTCATACGAGTACCGCGGGCCAAATCTTGATCGCGGCTTCGGATACGGTTGAGCTTACGAAGGGTAGCGACCTGAGTGTTGACCCTGCTCATGATGAGGTAGGGGGGGCAATTACAATTCTTGGGAAGAAACTTCTGATCACTGATGTTGGCATAAGTGCTAATGAGGGAGGCCAAATAAGAATTGGTGGAAAAGGTACAGGCCCAGCAAGTCAATTGGGGGATACCGCAACAATTTCTGCAAATTTCGATGTTGCTTCTTACGGTCAATGGTCAACCGGGGCCATTGATATATGGGCAAAGGAGGCTGTCGATATTGCCGGAAGCATCGGGGCTTATTCTTATCAGGGTGGGGACGTTGAAGTGGTCAGTGGCGATAAATTACGGTTTACAGCCTCAGTCAAGATTGCTGGCGGAACACGGAGCCCATACAGCCACGGTACAATTCTTCTCCAAGCAAAAGATATAAATGTTGCACCTTTGGAAGATGGTTGGATTGTTGACGCTATCCAACTCGATAAAACACTGGACGGAGGCAACGTCATTCTCAATGCGGACCGAAATCTCGTTGTAACAGGCAGCCCGTTCACATTGATATTCAGTGACGACGATATCGAAAATAATCCAGTAGGCGGATCATCTCTTCTATTACAAGCCGGACAAAATTTGCACTTACAAGATATCGGCGTCATCGCGGTGAGCACGACCTTCATGGCTGCTAATGACGTCACCATCGAAACGTTAACGGCTATCTCCTCTAATTGTCATATCGCGGCCGGAAAAAATGTCTATGTGAGTGATTCTGTCTTCATCGGCTCCTGCCAGCGCGATGGTATACAAGCTCGGGGAACAATTAATTTAGTAAATACGCTTTTTTTCTAAAAATTCTGTCGGGCTTATTCGATAATAACGGTGGAGAGTTTGTATGAGCGTTATAAAAGAGATTTTTCCTTTAATTGGAAATTTTCTGTCTGCGGTTGTATTAATTTTTGCAATGGCATTTTCAACGGGGAGTCTGGCTGCGCCTGTCGATGGAAGTGTCCGATACGGAGATGTCAACATCACATACGGAAAATCGGTTACACGAGTGATTCAGCGATCCCAGAATGCCGTTATTCTTTGGAAAAGCTTTAATTTGGCCAAAGGAGAGCGATTAGAGATCATTCAGCCGTCGAAGAATGCACGGTTGATCAATCGAGTGAGTCGACGGGGAATATCCAGTATCGAAGGGAATATTAAGAGCAATGGCCAAGTCATCATTCTTAATGCGGATGGCGTGAATCATCGAAACTCTGCGGTTGCACAGGTGGGCGGTATGACTCTTGCCGGCATGGACCTCAGCTCCTTGGATGCCGCAGGCAATACTATGCGGCTGTCAAACACAGATCCGGCAAGAGCGGGTGGCGTAACAAACCGTGGAACCATTAAAACTGCAACGAGTGGTAATGCGGTGCTGTTGGGGAAAAGGGTGTTGAATCAGGGATTGATCGCCAGTGAACATGGCAGTGTTTCGCTCGCAGTGGGAAGGAGCGCCGATTTGCTGTTTGAGGGCAACGGCTTGATCAATCTTAATATTCTTACTCAGGAGCCAAAAATTATTGGAGCGCGCAATCCTGCCTTAAGGAATGTTGGTGAAATCATTGCACCCGGCGGTCGCGTTTTTTTGACGGGGAGTAGGAGTTCGCGCGTGTTTAAATTGACGGACCCAAAAAGTGGATCAAATGCCAGCGACTCCGAGATCGCATTAACTTCGGGCGCAAAATTTAATTTTGGTGCAGGCACCGATGTGGCGAATTACGGAAGACTCGATGTAAGCGGTTCTTTTCAAGAGGCGGATCCTACGCTTCGCGCGGGACGTATCGTCATAATCGGCGATACCGTTGAGAATTATGGTCGTATCGCTGCAGACGCGCTCCAGTTTTCGAATAACGGCAGCCCTCCCAGCAAAATTGTAGCCGGTCAAATAGTCATAGCTGCAACCCAGCTCGTAAGCATCAGTGTGGATAGCAGTTTGTCGGTGAACGCGATGGGATTTGAGAGAAATGGGTTTATTAAAATTCTGGGAAAGGCAATTGAATTAGAGGGATCGCTGGGCGCTGGCGGAGGCGGTGCCATTCAGATCGGTGGGAAAGGCACTAGTGCGCCTACACAGCTGACGGATACGAGCAACGCGATTGTAGATGCGTCGCTCTTTGGGGAGGAGAGCTTTAATACAGCGAAATTTGGTGTATGGGCCTCGGAGGAAGTGCAAATCTCAGGGGAAATATATGCGCAAAGCCCTTTTGGCAGCGAGATTGAGATTGTCAGTGGCAACAGGTTGAGATTCGATGCCGAAGTGTATGCTTCCGGCTCCTTCGATGAACGCGGAGTGTTGCTACTCCAAGCAAGGGATATTTTGGTTTCCTATAAAAATGAGCCATGGGGCGTAAATATATTCGACTTAACGAAGGCATTGAATTACGCTAAAGTTACGGTAAAAGCAGATGGTGATCTAACGGTGTTGGGGTATCCATCGCCCCTGGTTCTGAGAAACAGCTCTATTTATTCCGCTCCTCCGGCGTCACTCTCGCTTTTAGCTGGCAATGATTTACATCTGCAAAATGTCATTTTAAGCCGAATAGGTGAGCTTAATTTGGGTGCCGGAAATGATATGCACATTTCCAATTCCGCAGCCAGCACCAGCCCTAGTTCTGAAAGCTGTTATATTTCTGCCGGAAGAAACGTCTACCTGAGTAATTCGATATTCTATAACTCCAATTGGTGTGGCTCTACTATGCCGGAAGTTATAGAGGCCGGTGGAAATCTGCAGATCAGTGATACCTTGTTTTACAAATAGCCTAGATAAAAAAATGGGTTCGGCTGCCGAACCCATTTTCAATTCTACCGGGCTGTATCAGCTAGACCTTGTAACGGGGAATTTATAGTGTTCGCGCGCCCACTCAACGCTCCAAATAACCGGCTCTTGGTGGGTGTTTTTGTCTTCACCTAACATCATTTCCTTTTGAATTTTGCCCATGGCTTCCAGGAAAGTACGGCGGTCGCCTTCCATCAACTTGCGTGTGTCTTTTGATGGCTTATACAAATCTTTGACTTGCGCCACGTAAGATGCGTTGTTGATCCACTTGTCAGCACCATGTTGGCCCTTGGGCAAACGAGACGGGCTTTCATCCAGCCAATCACGCAGGTCGTTATTGCCGCGGTTCATACCGTCGGCGTGACACCCGATACAAGAACTGGCGTTGTTCAAGCGCACATCTTTGACGCCTGGCAATTGTTTGTCACCAGAGCTGCCTTTGGGATAACCGAAGCCGGCGTAGTTATCCAGAATGTTATCCGCAACATCTCTTAAAATGCGTGGATCGCGCACTATGTTGGTGAACGCGTCAACTCGGCGTTGGTTAAAGCCGCCGAACAAAGCGTAACCTTGGAGACCATTAGGCAAACTCCAGATAACTTCTTCCGCAGATTGTTGACCACCGAATTGAGAACCTTGGTCAGTGCCCGTGTAGTAGCCACCCCCTCGCTCGCCGCCTGGGCCCAGGTTACGCAAAGCAACCATAGAGTAATTTTGTGGGCTGGTACCGCCACCGCCACCAGCGGAAATAAATACTGGCACCGGCGCTTCCCACATAGGGAAGTTCTGCTCTTGCTTGGCATAGACCTCTTCGATGTCTTTGTATTGGGTTGCGAAGGTATCGAAGGTTTTCCAGTAATAAGTATTCTTACCGGTGTTCTGCTTCGCACGCCAGTAAAAGCGTGAATCAATAGTGATGGCCTCATAGGTCAGCATGTAATCGTAAGAATTTATGCCTTTCGATTTATCAACACCGAGCTCTGTCTCAAAGTAAGTGGCATAACCAGGAATTGACATGATTGCGTTGTAGACGTCCGGGCGAGTGAGTGTGTAAGTCAGCTGGGTGACTTCTGCATATTTAAAGTCCGCCGCTTTAACATAGACTTGATTGGTAGGGCCTGTAGAGCGTGTACCAACAAAGCCGTCAATATTGGGCGGCAGTGACGCGTTGCGGTCATCGGCACCTTCAACGTTCCCCTGAAGAATTCGTTGCCAAGCCAAGCGAGCAAATTTGTCATCTCGAGTAACCGAACTTCTCAACTTGTTTCTCATGTTGTTGAGATCGTTATACGTAACACGATTTCCGCTTGCGTCAACCTTGCCGCTTGTGGCAAACGCCAAGTCGTCATCAGAGCCGCCGTAAAACAACGCAAAATTGCTGGCGGAAGTATCGACTTTGGTATGACCCCAGTAATCACGAATATCGAAGCGGTAAACAATGCCCTTGCCGTTAACATCTTTAGGGTTAACGATAGCGGGAGCCCAGCGAGCGGCGGTATTCAGCGCTTTGGAGAGACCAACGCGTGCCAGGTTGAGATCTTGTCCGCTCACACCTTCGTTATACAGAACATGCATGGACGCGTATTTGATGAACTCGCGATCAGCAGAAGCAATTTTCGCTTGGTCTTCTGCAATCCAGGCTTCAACTTCGGAATCCGAAACTGTCGCGCCAACACCAATTGCGCGAGGTACTTCTTTCAGCATGTGTTCAATGCCGTCTTTCCAAGCTTGAATCGCAGCATCCATCGTCTGAGCCGCGGCTTTACAACTTGTGCCGAAGCAATTGTGGCGATCGATCCAAAGACGAGTAGACAGTTTGGAATCGTGAATATCGCGGAAGTTAACCTTGGTCAATGCGTGCTCGTGCGCCAGCTCTGGTTTAACGTCTGAATGCAACGGAGCCTGTGCGCCAGAACCCAAGGTGTTCTCGGTGTTATGGCAGGCTGAGCAGTTCTGCCGGAGCAACGGATACAAGGTCGTTTTGAATACTTCCAGTGATATGGCTTTATCAAAGCCCAATTCAGTCGGGTAATTGATGGACTCGTAACTCACGTCGCCGCGACCATCCGGCAATTCCACGAAGCCATCATGATTTACGGCTATGCCGGGATCCTGCAGAGTAGGGTCTGGATTGGGGTCCGGATCAGGGTTGGGATCTGTCGGATTCGGATCGGTTGGATTTGTGGGATTCGGATCAACGTTTCCCTGCGGAGGCTCACCACCGCAGGCTGTTAGAAAGCCCGACATTATTAAGATGCAACAGATAGCTTTTAAACCACCTAATTTATTTTTAAACATATAGCGGTCTCCATAATGGAATTTAACACCCCGCTATCAAACTGGAGTCCGCTTCGACAATCGCAGATCGACGTCACAAAATAAATACGCCATTGGGGGATTTATCCCTTGGTGTGACTATGGCGACAAAATATTTACATAATTATTGATTATTTTTCGCATATTTCATTTTAGAATTTTTGATATTTGCATCCCGCACAAATTTTCAAATGCCGCGCAGAATAATTACATATATTGATAATATCATTCGATTATTTCAGGGCGTAATTAGTGATTGATTTTGAGCGTAAATCAACAGCGAATTTCGTAGAAATCATGACTGCTTTAAAAATTATCGGTGGAATGAAAACCGCCTCGGAAATGAGGCAATTTTTAGAGGCTGCGTCTGATTGAATTTTGCGGATGGTAATTCGGAATAAAACTGAGAATAAAACTGAATAGCCCGGTACCGTAATGTACCGGGCTTTATTGTCAGGCAATTGCCTTATTCACGATTTCTTGCGCTTCGCCAATTAATTGCTGCAGGTGATCCTTGCCTTTGAAACTCTCTGCATAGATTTTGTAAATATCTTCGGTGCCCGATGGGCGCGCTGCGAACCAGCCGTTGGCTGTCGTGACTTTGATACCGCCGATGGATGCCCCATTGCCCGGTGCCTGGGTGAGAATATTTTGCACTTTGTCGCCGGCGAGGTAGGTGGAGGTGATTTGCATGGCAGTGATTTTGCCCAGGGCTTTTTTCTGCGCGGCATTGGCTGGTGCGTCGACGCGGGCTTCGGCGGCCTCGCCAAATTGATGGGCAAGTTGTTGATAGCATTCGCCGGGATCGCGCCCGTTTTTTGCGCGGATCTCCGCTGCCAACAGGCAGGGAATGATGCCGTCTTTGTCGGTTGACCAGACAGTGCCGTCAAGACGCAGGAAGGATGCGCCCGCACTCTCCTCGCCGCCAAAACCCAATGAGCCGTCAAATAACCCTGGCGCGAACCATTTGAATCCCACCGGTGTTTCGTGTAACCGGCGGCCGAGTTTTTGCGCCACGCGATCCATCATGCCGCTGCTGACAACAGTTTTGCCGATGGCGGTGGCGGGGCTCCACAGGGGGCGGTTTTGGAACAGGTAGTCCACCATGACCGCGAGATAGTGATTGGGTGGCAGCAATCCGCAGCTTGGGGCGACTATGCCGTGACGGTCATGATCGGTATCGCAGGCAAAGGCCACCTGATAGTCGTGCCGGCGCCCGATCATGGATTGCATGGTGTAGGCGGAGGAGGGATCCATGCGGATTTTGCCATCCCAGTCCGCGGTCATGAAGGAAAAGGTTTTGTCGATACCCGCGTGCAGCACTTGCAGATTAAGCTGATAAGCATCGGCAATGGCCTGCCAATAATTCACTCCGGCACCGCCCAGTGGATCCGCACCCATCAAAACATTGGCGTCGCGAATAGTGTTCATATCGATCACGTTGCTGAGATCGTCCACGTAATGCCGGATGAAATCGTGGTGATGAGTGGTGTCCGCTTTAAGGGCCTTTTGGTAAACCAGGCGCTGAACATCCTTTAACCCGTCTTTGAGTAACTGGTTGGCGCGATTTTGAATCCAGGTGGTGATATCGCTGTCCGCCGGGCCGCCATTGGTGGGGTTGTATTTAAAGCCGCCATTGTCCGGGGGATTGTGGGACGGGGTGATGACGATGCCATCGGCCAGGCCGCTGGTGCGCCCCCGGTTGTAGGTAAGGATGGCATGGGAAATGGCGGGGGTCGGTGTGTACTCGCCGCCAGTGGCCAGCATAAGAGTGACGCCGTTGGCCGCCAGCACTTCTACCGCGCTAATTTGCGCAGGTTCGGAAAGCGCGTGAGTGTCTATGCCCAAATACAGCGGCCCGGTTGTGCCCACGCTTTTGCGGTAGTCGCAAATGGCCTGGGTGATGACGAGTACATGATGTTCGTTAAAACTGGCATTGAAGGCGGAGCCCCTATGGCCGGAGGTGCCAAAGCTCACCAGGTGCTCCGGCTGGGCCGGGTCGGGTTGTATGGTGTAATACGCATCCATCAGTTGTGGCAGGTCTACCAGCATGTCGTGCGGCAGCGTTTTTCCTGCATAGGAGCTGTTATTCGTTTTTGGGATATTGGTGTTCAGGGTGGGCATACTAGGCTCCGGGAGGAGTGAGGTGTCAGCCGCGCTAGTTTACCCAAACCGCTGAACGGCGCGTTGGTATTTTGCGCCGCGGCGGATTTCCACCCGCCAGGATAGTTCGCCATGCTTGGTCAGGATGGAAATGAGCGTGCGTAAAAACGGTTTATCCCGTTCAGCAGGGCTTTCAGGGCCGCCACAATAATGTTGGTGTCCTTACCGACGCCAAAAACCGGCTTGCCCTGATCCACCTTGATCTCGATATAGGTGACAGCGGCAACGTCGGACCCGGCGCCCACCGCGTGTTCGTGGTAGTCCACTACACTGATTTCGCAGCCTAAATATCGACTTATGGCATGGGCGGCCGCGTCTATGGGCCCATTGCCGCGCCCGGAAAGAACCACTGCTTGCGCCGGTACCCCGGGAGTATTGCGGTATTGGGTGTCGATAGTGATTTCCACTTGATCGGCGTTTTCACTGATGCTGCTGTGGTGGAATGCAAAAGGTTGGTTGATGCCAAAATATTCGCGATCAAACAATTCCACTATGTCTTTGCTCTTCACTTCTTTACCGGTGGTATCGCTGATCTTCTGCACAATGCCGCTGAATTCGATTTGCAAACGCCGCGGCAATTGCAATCCGGATTCCTGTTGCAACAGAAAACTCACACCGCCCTTTCCGGATTGGCTGTTGACCCGCACCACGGCGTCGTAGCTGCGGTTTAAATCGGCCGGATCCAGGGGCAAATAAGGCACCTGCCAAAGAGCATCGGCTTTTTGTACGGCAAACCCTTTTTTGATGGCGTCTTGATGAGAGCCGGAAAATGCGGTGAAAACCAATTCCCCCGCATAAGGGTGACGCGGATGCACCGGCAATTGATTGCAGTCCTCCACCAGTTTGCGCACGCGATCTATATCGGAAAAATCCAACCCGGGATGAATGCCCTGCGAATAAAGATTCAACGCGAGCGTCACCAGATCCACATTGCCGGTGCGTTCGCCGTTGCCGAATAAGCAACCCTCCACGCGATCCGCCCCAGCCATTACCGCCAATTCCGCTGCGGCGACGGCGGTGCCACGGTCATTGTGGGGATGCACGCTGATGATAATGCTATCGCGCCGCTTGATATTGCGGTGCATCCACTCGATTTGATCCGCATAGGTATTGGGTGTGCTCATTTCGACGGTGGCGGGCAGATTCAAGATCATTTTTTTCTGCGGTGTCGGTTGCCAGATTTCCGCGACAGCATCGGAAACCTCTTTCGCAAATTCGATTTCCGTGCTGGAAAACACCTCGGGCGAATATTGAAAAGTCCAATCCACCTCGGGCGCCTGCGCCGTCAATTCCAATACCCAGCGCGCACCTTGTTCAGCGATATTTTTCACACCGGCTTTATCGGTGTTATAGACAATTTTGCGGAAGGCAGGCGCCAGCGGATTGTAGATATGCAAAATGGCGCGGGCGGCTCCGCGCACGCTCTCCACCGTGCGCTGGATAAGATCGTAACGCGCCTGCACCAGCACCTCGATGGTCACATCTTGAGGAATATGATTTCCTTCAATTAACAATCGGGTGAATTCAAAATCTGTTTCGGATGCGGAGGGAAACCCGATTTCGATTTCCTTGAAACCTATGGCCACCAGCTCTTTAAAAAAGCGCAATTTGGTTTGCACGGACATAGGGTCGATCAACGCCTGGTTGCCGTCGCGCAAGTCGGTACTCATCCAGATGGGCGGCTTTTCAATAACGCGGTCAGGCCATTGACGGTCGGGCAGCGACACACCGGCAAAGCGCGCATATTTGCTGGAAGGGTTGGCAATCATCGTTCATCTCCTTGGGTTGTTCTCGGGTTGAGAATGCCTGCGCTGTGAATGCGTGTATTACGGCCGGATGGGCCTTAATACCGGCCGGACGTTTGTGGCGCACGGTCGCATCATGAGTTGGCTTTTGGCTGACAGCGGCAGATGAACCAAAGTATAGGGGTAGCACCGGAGCAGAAAATTGCCAAAAGCCTTTTATTTAATCTAATTGAGCAATTTAATTGCTGATATTGATTATTTAAAGCAATAATCTACCAATCAGATTACTTCGGAGGGAATTCTATGGCACTCGACCGCTACGACCGTTTGATTTTGGAACAGCTACAAGACAACGGCCGCATCTCCAATCAGGAGCTTGCAGATGCCATCAGTCTCTCGCCATCGCCCTGCCTGCGCCGGGTTCGGCAATTGGAGGATGCGGGGCTCATAAAGGGTTACGTGGCGCTGCTCGACGCGCGCAAGTTGGGTTTGACGTTGATGTCGTTTATTCACATCAGCATGGATAAGCACACACCGGAGCGCTTTGAGGCTTTCGAGAAAACGGTGGCGAGTTACCCGGAAGTGTTGGAGTGCCATCTGATCACCGGCCAGTCGGCGGATTATCTGGTGAAGGTCATTGTGAAAGATATGGATGCCTATCAACAATTTCTCCTGCAAAAACTCACGCGTATCAAAGGCGTAAGCGGCGTTCATTCCTCATTTGTATTGAAGTCCCCGGTGGATAAAACAGCGCTGCCTGTGTAGCGCCTTCGCATTTTTAAACTTTTACGGCTGCCGCTTGGAGCTTGCCTATACTCAATGGGCTAAGGTCGGCATACGCATTCCGCGCGACCAGCGATTTCCTAATCGATGTGGCGGTGAGGTACAGCTTGAAAATTGCAACGCGCTTATTTCTGGGCTTCGGCATTCTGCAGTTGATGTTGATAGGCGTGACTTTGACGGGCATTGTCAAAGTCGGCTTTATCGATGAGACGCTGCACCATGTAGACGCGGTGGATAGCAAGAAGCAGCGCTACGCACTCAATTTTCGCGGCAGTGTGCACGACCGCGCCATCGCTGTGCGCGACGCTGCCTCGCCCCTGGCGGACGCTTACGACCGTCAGCGCCATCTGAAGCAGATCCGTGAATTGGAGGAGTTTTACGCAACCTCTGCGCGACTGATGGATGATTTGTTCGCCACCGACGCCGATATAACCACTGAGGAGCAGCGTTTGCTGGCGGATATCAAGCGGGTGGAGACCAGCACCCAGCAGCTTATGAATCGCACCGTCAACCTGCTGCAGAACAACAAGCTCGACGAGGCCCAGCGCCTTGTACAGAGCGAAGTGGCTCCCGCTTATACCGCGTGGCTTGCGCACGTCAACGCTCTCATCGATTACCAGGAAGCTTTGGTAGTCAAGCGATTGGAGGACGTGCGCCAGTCGAGCAGCAGTTTCAAGATGCTGATGCTGTTGGTCACCGGGCTCGCAATTGTGGCCGGGTTCGCGGTGGGGTACAGCCTGGTCTCGCACTTGATGCGTACCATTGGCGGTGAGCCGGACGAAGCCGCAGCGGTGATTCGCCGGGTGGCGTCAGGGGATCTCACCCGCTCCATCACCACCCCCTATCCCGACAGCATTCTCGGCGCCGTCGCCGGCATGACGACCAAGTTGGCGGGCACTATTCGTGAGGTGAGTGGCACTGCCCATCAATTGGTACAGGCGGCCGACCAACTGGCAAAAGCCGCGGGCAGTAATCAACTCCTCATGGGACGGCAGCTGGAACAGACGGATCTCAGCGCCGCGGCCATCCGTCAAATGGCGGTGACCGTGCAAGCCGTGGCCCGCCACACGGTAGATGCCGCCAACTTGGCGCAGAGCGCCGACGAAGAGGCCAACAATGGCAGTTCAGAAGTGAATAAAACCATTACCTCCATAGAGGCATTGGCGCGGGAGGTGGAAGGTGCGGCCCAGGTGATTCACCAATTGTCCGATAACAGCGGCAAAATCGGCAGCGTATTGGAAGTGATTGAAAACATCGCCGCGCAAACCAACCTCCTGGCTTTAAATGCGGCTATCGAAGCCGCGCGGGCGGGCGAGCACGGGCGAGGATTTGCCGTGGTGGCGGACGAAGTTCGCGCCCTGGCGAGCCGCACGCAGGATTCCACCCGCGACATACAGGCATTGATCGAGCAGATGCAGGCCACGGCGGACAACGCCGTGACCGTCATGGAACAAGGGCGCGGCAAGGCCAACGAGAGCGTGCTGCAGGCGAAAAGGGCTGGCGACTCCCTGCAGAAAATCAATCGGTCGGTGGCCTCCATCAATGGCATGAACGCCCAGATAGCCACTGCGGCGGAGGAGCAGTCCGTGGTGGCGGAGGAGATCAGCCGCAATATCAGCAACATCACCGACGCGTCGCAACAAGCGGCGGCGGGTGCAAACCAAACCAGCTCTGCCAGCCGCGAACTGGTGGATATGGCCAACCGCCTGCAACAGGGAGTGGTGCAGTTCCGGGTTTAAATACGCGTTCTGAACCGGGCAGCCGAACCGCAAGTTCCGGGTCGCATTCCCGGTTGGCCTGCAACATAATCCGCCGGACAATTCATGCCCGGTGTCGCTATGCCCACGTCTATTTCCACTGATTACGATCGTATTCACACCGCTATCCAATTCCTGGTGGAGCATTTGGCGGAGCAGCCTTCGCTCAATGAGGTGGCTGCGCATGTGAATCTGAGCCCCTATCACTTCCAGCGCTTGTTCAGCCGCTGGACGGGGGTGACGCCCAAACGATTTTTACAGGTGTTGACGGTGGAGCGCGCGAAAACCCTGCTGCGGGAATCGGCCTCCCTGCTGGAAGTGTCCGACCATCTCGGCCTGAGCAGCGGCTCGCGGCTTTACGATCATTTTGTAAACCTGGAAGCGCTCACGCCGGGCGAATTTAAAAATGCCGGCGCGGGTGTGATGATCGAATATGGCGTCCATCCAACGCGATTTGGCGAAGCGTTCATCGCGGTGACGCCGCGCGGTATATGCCGTCTCGCTTTTTTGGGTGAAGCCGGCGTCGACGAACAAATTTCTGAATTGAAAAAAAACTGGGGCAAGGCGCAATTGCAACAGAATGCGGCGCTCACCGGCGAGCGGATCGATGCGCTTTTTGCCACATCTACCGCGAATATCCCGTTATCCCTCTGTGTCGCCGGCACCAATTTCCAGGTGAATGTCTGGCGCGCCCTCCTGCGTATTCCCCCGGGCGCCCTTGTCAGTTACAACCAGATCGCTCAGGCCATAGGTCATCCCAAATCCGCCCGTGCAGTCGGTACCGCCGTGGGCGCCAATCCCATAGCCGTTCTGATTCCCTGCCACCGCGTCATTCAGCAGAGCGGTGCCTTGGGAGGATATCGTTGGGGAGAGGTTCGCAAACACGCATTGCACGCCTGGGAGGCGGCGCGGCATATCTCCGAATAGAAAACGGAATGGCCCTATTTGGATTCGGTATTGATGGAATCCTTTTGCTCTGCATTTTCTTTTTTGTAGAGAGTCTTGAAAGTTTTGGGCGAACAGTTGTACTCGTTTTTAAACAGCTTATTGAAGTAGGTGACATTGTTATATCCAACCGAATAGGCAATTTCCCCAACGCTGGCTTCCGGTTTTTCGGAGAGAATGCGCGCCGCCTCGGTTAATCTCAGCTTATTGATATAGGCGCTGAACGTGAGGCCTATTTCGTCTTTCAGTATGAGATTTATTTTTGCGCGGTTAATGCCAGTGGCGGAAATAATCGTGTCCAGGCTGAGTTCCGGATTTGGATATTCCGTTGCAAGGTAACGTAAAACAATTTGTTTTTCCTTGTCCTTGTGCGGCTCTATGGAGAGCTGCTGGTAGGCGATCAGTGGGCGGTCCATTTGCACTTTTTGTTGAAGTTCGGCAATCAGCATTTTGGTGTGCTGCTTAAATACCCAAAACCCAAATCCCACCCAGACAAAAGTCGCGAGTGCGCCGAATATCAGCATGTAGTGCCAGTTTTCCGCCTGGAGCTGCACTTCCGCGATCTTGACTTGTGCCGGCGTGTTCAGCGGACTTTGTGCAGAATTGCCGAACGCGATGCGCGAGACTTTGTCGAGCCGATATTTCCGGTCGGACAGCGCAAATTTATGCAACCGCAGCCACCACTCCGGAACTTCCAGATGTTGCAAATCTATGGTGACGTCCTGCCATTTATCCTCGCAGGAAAAGAATGTCATGGGTATGCGGTAGCTCGCAGGATCTGCAAGGTCGGTTATCTTCGAGTCCTGGGTATAAACAGCCAGGGAAATGACGTTGGCCGGGGAACAATTTACGCTTAGCTTGAGCGAGGAATATCGGGATAGGTCAATAAGCCCATTTGCGCTATTTTCAACATTAAAAAGCAGGGCCAGAGACGCGTAGGGATACTCCGCGCCATCGTTTATGCTGAACGTATAATTCAAGCTGTAAGTTGCGTCATTGATCGTGAGCGTGGACGCGCCGCCCTGGTCCTGATCCGTGTGTGCCGTTACCTCCCAAGAAAACGCGCTTTTGGGTTGCGGCAATAATGGATCATCGAGAAAAGCCTGGTTGGCACAGAACAATCCTGTGACCAGGGTTATCAATATGAGAGCAACAAAAGCTCCGGCGGTGTTTCGATAAAATTGTGGCGTTTCGTTCATGGTGCGCAACTATAAACACTTATGAAAATGCACGCTTCCATATCGCTGAAAGAATGTGATCAGGTTGTGAAAGCGGTCTGAAGGTACAGCGGCTGCGCCCTTCGTCAAATTTAATTCCGCAAATACTCCTCGACTTTATCCACCATATCGATGGATCCCAAATACAAGGCCGTGCGCTGGTGCAGGGATTGCGGTGGGCAGTCCAGCACCCGCTGGCCTACGCCGATGAGGGCTTTGCCGCCGGCCTGTTCGCAGAGAAATGCCACTGGATTGCATTCGTAGAGCAGGCGCAATTTTCCCTGGGGATAACGACTAGAAGTGGGATAAAGATAAACGCCGCCCTGGATGAGGTTGCGATGGAAGTCCGCAACCAGGGAGCCGATATAGCGCGAGCTGTAAGGCCGCCGCGTCGCCGGGTCTTCCTCCTGGCAATATTTGATGTATTTTTTTACGCCGTCCGGAAAATGGCTGTAAAAACCTTCGTTGATCGAATAGACGGTGCCGCCGCGCGGATATTGCATGTTGGGATGTGACAGGCAAAAAAGCCCGAGGGAAGGTTCGTAGGTAAAACCGTTGACACCCTGGCCGGTGGAATACACCAGCATGGTGGAGGAGCCGTAAATAATATATCCGGCCGCCACTTGTGCCCGGCCAGGCTGGAGAAAATCCGCCAGGGTCACCGGCGTCCCGGTGGGGGTCAGCCGTTGGTAGACCGAAAAAATAGTTCCTACCGGAACGTTGACGTCGATATTCGATGAGCCATCCAGCGGGTCGATCAGCACAACATATTTTGCGTGATCATTTTTGCTGCCGCCGAATGCGACAAAATTATCTTCCTCCTCCGACGCCAAGCCACACACCACACCACGGGCGGACAGCGCCGCTTTAAAAACCTCATTGGTGTAGACGTCCAGCTTTTGTTGTACTTCGCCCTGCGTATTGGTCTCGCCACTCGGCCCGGTGATATTAGCCAACCCGGCTTTATTAATCTCGCGATTGACGATTTTGGTGGCCAGGCAAATGGCGGAGAAGAGGGCGGAAAATTCACCACTGGCCTCGGGATAATCCATCTGCCGTTCAAAAATAAACTCGCTGAGGGTATTAAAGGTTGGCATAGGGCATCTCTTCTTGAGAACGGATGCCTGCAGTATAAATAAGCTGCCGGTCCGCGGATCTGAATTTTGCGGGGGTTATGACATTTTTATTCCGCTCCCCAGCGGGGTGGGCGAGTGTGAGTTCAGCGACTATTGTTAAGGATGCGACTCTAGAGCCACAGCTATAACTATGATCGAGACCCTTTCCTGGGTGATGTTTCTCTTCTACATCACCGCCGGATATCTGCTGGTAGTCGGGGTGACTTCGGCGACGATTGCCGTGAGTTCCGCGACGGTGCAGAACCGCTTTGCCTTTGGGGCATTGGCGGTGATGGGCTGGGCCGGTGCGGGGTATCAACTGGCGACGGCTTATTACTACCAGACACCTTCGGAAACCGCGGCGGTGAACGCCCTGGTGTGGCAGACCGACTGCGCCTCCCTCGCCGTGCTGGCGGCGGGGCTTTATTGCGCCACTCAGCGTTACAGAAAAGCCATGCCGGAGAACTTGGTATTCGCGTTCGTGCTGGGTGCGCTCATGCTGGTGGTGGCCAATCGCACCTCGGCGTTTTCCCTGCATTTTGTCGATGTTTCCAGTCTGCAAAAACAACCCCTGGCCTGGAATGCGGGTTTGAGTTCCCTGCAAGGAAAACCCGGCGGTGGCGCCCTGGTTTGGTTTGGCGTGACGCTTTTATCACTGGGCAGCGCTCTACTGTGGAACCTGCAACCCCGGTCTCATTTGCAATTCCGGCGACGCTTGCTGCGGGGTTTGTTGTTGGCGTTGCTTCTGGCGGCGGCGTTTGCCGGGCTTGCCATAGATGCCGGCTGGTGGTCGGGTTTGTATCCCTTGGGTTTCGCGGTGACAGGGCTGGTATTGTGGATCTCGATCAACTCCGCACTGGATGCGGCGCGCAACAGTCGTGATCTCAAGGTGCGCGAACAGCAGATGGAAGAGGAGATCCTGCAGCGGCGCCAGGCCGAGGACAAGCTGGAGCGGCTTTCGCAAGTGTTCATGCAAGCGCCGAGCGCCGCTCATATCCTGGATCTGAGTGGCCGGACGCTGCAGGTGAATGAGGAGAGCGTGCGCCTGCTGCGGCGGGATGTGAGCGCGGCGCCCAAGGTGAATTTCCTGACCGTATTGGAGCAGTTGGGCGTGAACAGACGCCAGTTGCTGGACGATCTGGCGGCGGGCTCCATGCAGGAGTTGGGACCGTATCTGTTCACGGCCGGCGTTCCGGTGGATGCCCTTTACATGGTGCGTGACAGCTGGCTGAGCTTTAAGCTCTACCCGGTATTTTCCCAGCAGCGCCAACTGCAGGAACTGGTGGTAAGCCTGGAGGATGTCACCGAGCGCCAGTTTATTGAAAACGCCATCAAAACCATTTCCGTCGCTGTCTCCACCGAAACCGGCCACGCCTTTTTTAACCAGTTGGCCAAACACCTCGCTCGCCTGCTCAACAAAAAATACGTGTATATCGGCCTGAAAAAAATGGTGGAGCAACGCCTCACCATAGAAACATTGGCCATTGCGGTGGGCGGTGAACTGGTCGGTAATTTCCAGTTCGAAGTGGCCAATTCCCCCTCGGAAAAAGCCCTGCAACTGGGCGCCTACACGGTGCCCCGGCAGTTGCAGCGGGAGTTCGCCGGCAACCCTATCCTGCGCGACCTGGCAGCGCAAAGTTTTGTCGGCGCCGCCATAGTGGACGCGGAAAAAAATGCGATAGGACTGATCGCTGTGCTGGACGACAAGCCGATGGACCAGGTGAAACAGCTGCAGGAAGTGGTGCAGATATTCGTCTCCCGCGCCAGCGCGGAACTGCATCGCCTGGAGGCCGAAAATAAAATCCGTAAGATGGCGTATGAGGACTACCTCACCGGTCTGCCCAACCGCTCCGCCCTGAATGAGCATGTGCAGGGCCTGCTGCAGGGGCAGGACACCCTGCAGCGCGGCGCCTTTATTCAACTGGACCTGGATCACTTTAAAACCATCAATGACGCCCTCGGTCATGACATCGGCGACGATGTGCTCCGCTCCATCGGCCGGCGCCTGCGCCAGAACCTGGATGACACCGTGTGGGTAGCGCGTATCGGCGGCGACGAATTTGCGGTGGTCTTGCATGGCCTCGATGGTGCCTCCGACCTGGAGCGCACCACCCAGCGGATCATAGCTTTGATGGAGCAGCCGGTACAGGTGGGCGATCACCTCCTGGATCTGGGTTGCACCATCGGCGTGGTGCTGTTCCCGGAATTTGCCAGTACAGCGCTGGATGTCTTCCGCAATGCCGACATTGCCCTCAACCGGGCCAAGTCCTCGGGGCGCGGCAGCTATCAGATGTTTACCCCGGAGATGCGGGATTCCGTCAACCGGCGCCTGCGATTGGAAAGCGGTCTGCGCGCGGCTTTGCAAAATGAGGAGTTGTTGTTGTTCTATCAACCGCAATTGGACGCGGCGGGCAACTTAACCGGTGCCGAGGCTTTGATCCGCTGGCACCATCCGGAGCAGGGCTGGATCCCGCCCCTGACATTCATTCCGGTGGCCGAAGAGACGGGCCTGATCAATCAGGTGGGGCAGTGGGTGCTGGAGGCGGCTCTGCAGGGGTGCAAACGCTGGTCGGAGCAGGGCATCCCCTTTGCCGGCCATGTATCGGTGAATGTATCTCCCTGGCAATTCGCACGACCGGATTTTGTCACCAGCACGCTCAAAGCGATCGAGCGCTCCCAGGTTCCCCCGAGCCATATCACCCTGGAAGTGACGGAGAGTGCGCTGCTGACCGATATCAGCGACACCATTGCCAAACTCGGCCAGTTGCGCCGCGCCGGTCTCACCATAGCCCTCGACGATTTTGGTACCGGCTATTCCTCGCTGGCCTATCTGCGCGATCTGCCGCTGGACATTCTGAAGATCGACAAGGCTTTTGTGGATGCGTTGGAAACCAGCGCCCACGAGCCGTTGGTGGAATCGATGATTGCCATCGGGCACAACATGGGCTTGCAGGTGGTGGCGGAGGGGGTGGAGTCCGAGATTCAGCTGGTGCGGCTCAAGGCCCTGGGTTGCAAAGTGTTCCAGGGGTATCTGTTCTCACGGCCGCTGGCGGAGGCGGATTTTGTCCGCTGGCTGCAGGAGCGCAACGGCCAAGCTTCACTCCCACCCCAACCAACCGCCGGTCGCCTATAGGTTACGGCGCCTATTTGTGTTTGGTTTTGGAGTCCATGTACCCCATCAAGAACGCGGACAACACAAAAGTCATGTGTAGGATTACATACCACTGAAGCTTTTTATTATCGATGTTTTCTACATTCATAAAGACTTTCAGCAGGTGAATGGATGAGATAGCCACAATGGATGCGGCGATCTTGGCCTTGAGGGAGGAGGAATCCATTTTCCCCAGCCAGCTCAATTTTTCGCTCTCGCCCTCCAGGTCCAGCTGGGACACAAAATTTTCATAGCCGCTCATCATCACCATCACGATCAGGCCGCCGACCATCGCCATGTCGATGAGCGACAGCACACTGAGGATCATCTTGGCCTCATCGACTGAGGTTATATGCAGCAGCAGATGAGCCGCCTCCTGGAAAAATTTAATGATCAGCGCCACCAAAGCCAGGGCGAGACCGAGATAAATGGGGGCAAGCAGCCAGCGGGCACGGTACAGGGCTTGTTCGAGGATTTTTTCCATGGTGATACAACGGCAGGTTAAAAGGGGCCGCGATTCTAATCACGGCCACCGCGCCCGCGCAACCAGGGCGACAATTACGGACCTAGGGATTGTCGGCCGGTTCCGCCATCAGCAGCACCCGCAGGGTGGGGCGTTTTTCCGCGACGGCCTCCCGTGAATAGAGATTGATGCGCGCGTTTCCCGCACGCTGCAGTCGCATCTCCAGTGTGAATTGGCGCAGATTGCCGGCGGTGAGCTGGGTCAGGAGGGGCAGCAGATCGATATCGTAGTCGCGGCGCGCATCATCGGTGCCGGGCACGGCGGTGCCCGGTAAGCGGCGGACCGCATTGGGGGTGTAGTGGTTCTGATTGAAGAACTGTTCCCAGGTGATGCTCTTTTCTTCAAAGTTATTGTGTACGGGCTTGAGATAAAACGCGGTGTCCGCAGGGCCGCCCATATGGCCGGGTGCACTCTGCTTATGAGGGTTCTCGTCGGTATTGGCGTAAAGCATCAGGCTGGCGCTCAGGAGCTTTTTAGTGGGGTTGCGGTGCAGCTCCGCCAGCAGCGGGCTGATGTCAAAACGCAACAGGCTCACCTCCTGGGTGCGCTTGCCTCCCCGAGAGCTATTGCCCGCGCTGAGCAGCGTGCCATTGCCCAGGGGATTAGAAGTGCCCTGGCGCAGCAGAACATCCGCCTCGGGCTGGAACACGAATTCGTTGCCGCTCGGGTTGGTGTCCACCAGTTCGCTGCCGATGAGCTTGGCCTCCTCGTGGGCATGGCGTTTATCGCTGAAATGCACCTGTCCTTTGGCATCCACCCATTTGTAGATCTCGCCGAAGCCCATTGCCGGAAACATCAGAATCAGCACACAGACCAGTGAAAGCCCACGGTAGCCTTTGGTCACAGCCATAAAACCTCTTCCCACGTTGTATGAACACGCCCGGCCATTCTACCCACATGCCCCAGATGACGGTAAACGCTCCAGCGCTCCAAAAGTGCTGCTGACAAAATCGCCATAACTGACAATTTTTTGCAGTCAGCGCCGTTTCAGGTCGCAACTGCGAGTGGCGCGAGCGTTGAAAGTGGCGTATTTACCGGTGCAAAAGGGTTGGCAGCCATGTTGCACGGGCTCGGGTCGCGACCTCGGCAACTCGCCTTAGGCCGGGGAATACCAATAAAAAAGGAGTTCTGCATGGCACAGATCAGAGCCGTGAAAGGCCCCCGCTGGAGAGCGCAGCAGGCCGCCCGGATACTGCAACTGCGGCAACAAAAACCGCGTTTCCGCCTGCAAATGGAAGGACTGGAACAGAGCGCCTGGCGCCGGGAATACCTCCGCTTCTGGCAGCGCGCCCGCCACCGCCACCTGGTGGCTCGCTTGGAGTGGCGCAGAACCCTGAATCGTCACCTGCTGCCGCCGCTGCGTTAAAGCCGGATACGTTAAAGAACCCCCGCCCGTTTAATTTCCCAATAACTGTTGGCCAGCGCCGGCGCCAGCTCCTTGGCGAGACAGTCCACGGCGTAGACGCCGCTGGCCTGGAGTTTTTTGTGGGCGAGGGCGCGGTGTTGCAGGTAGGTGACGGTGCCAGCGTAGGTGGTGGCATCGTCAAAGCTGGCGATGGGAGTGTGCAGGGCTTGGTCCAATACGGCTTCTCGCAAATTCGCCACCAGCACCAGATGCCGTTTTTGCAACAGGCGCACGGCCATCAACAGCTCGTCGATCTCCTCGTCCCTTGAGTTGGTTAGCAGTACCACCAGCGAGCGTTTGCGTTGCAGCTGGGACAGGTGTTCCGCTGCGGCGACATAATCCGGCGCGCTGGTGCCCACTTGCAGGTCGTACAGGCCGTTGAGAATCACCCGGACCCGGTAGGCACCTTTTTGCGGACTGATCCAACGCTGGCCATTGCCGAAACTCATGACGCCCACACTGTCACCCTGCCGCAGGGCGATATAGCTCACCAGCAGGCTGGCGTTGAGGGCGTGATCGAAATGATCGAGCTCGTCATCCTTGGCGCGCATACGTCGGCCGCTGTCGATCAGCAGTATCACGTTCTGGTCGCGCTCGTCCTGGTATTCCTTGGAAATCAACTGCTGGCGTCGGGCGGAAGCCTTCCAGCTCACTTGGCGCAGGCTGTCGCCCTGGCGGAATTCCCGCAGCTGATGGAAATCCAGCCCCTGGCCGCGGCGGTTTTTCTGTCGAATGCCCAGTTCGCTGGTGTGATTCTCCGCCGCCAGAATGGTGTAGGCGGCGA
>Ga0164241_10001021_pt1 | contig 39051 bp, 26 predicted proteins | sample OricomyardsoilBY_FD_108780 | JGI IMG/M metagenome (GOLD analysis project Ga0164241, IMG submission 108780) | Backyard soil microbial communities from Emeryville, California, USA - Original compost - Back yard soil (BY) | ecosystem: Environmental > Terrestrial > Soil > Unclassified | place: USA... | reverse complement strand
GCCCGTCGAGTGGAGGAATCGTGGACCGAAGCCTGCCACCGTTGCCTTTCGCGTTGCGTCCCGTACGGCCTTGCGCATCGCCGCCACCGCCGCCGCGTTGGCATCATTGAGCTCGAGGTAGGCGAGCAAGCCGATATAGCCTCCTGTCTTCAACGACGCGAAAAGCTCTTTCAGCACAGTCGTGGCATTCCCGGAAGGTTGCTGGCCATCCGCGGCGAAAATCGTGAAGTCCGCGGTTTCTGCCGACTGTGTCTGCGGATCGAGCTTGCCGGTCTTCTCGTAGGCTTCGACCAGCTTGCGAGTCGCGACTTTCGCCTCCTCGACATCGGGTTGATCGAAAGGATTGATGCCGATCACCGCGCCGGCTATCGCGGTGGCGATCTCCCAGCGAACGAACTCCTGTCCGATCAGCTTCGGATCCGCAATGCGGATCGTAACCAGCGGCTGGCCTGCCTTCTTCAGCGCCGCAAGCTTGCGTTCGATCGTCGGGTCGTCGTCTCCGGTCAATGCCAGATGCACGAAGAGCCGGTCGCTGCCGTAGTTCTCCGGCACGCCGAGGGGCTCGAGGTCGACGGGGACGATACCCTTGCCCTCCTTTCCGGTGGACTCCGCCAGCAACTGCTCCAGCCACGCACCGAACGGCTCGAGCCGCTTCGAGGCGATGATCGTGAGCTTGTTGCGTCCGGCCAGAGTGGCCTCGCCGAGAACTGCGCCGAGCCTGACGCCGGGATTCTGGGCGGGCGGCACGTCTGGTCCGCAGGAGAAACCCATCGCCCTGGCCGCTTCGAGGAACGTGCGCACATCAAGGCCCATGACGGCGGCGGGCACCATGCCGAATGCGGACAAGACCGAATATCGCCCGCCGATTGTCGGCTCGCCTGCAAAGACGTGTGCGAAACCGTCTTGCCTTGCCCTTGCTTCCAGCTGGGAACCGGGATCGGTGACGGCAATGAAGTGCGCGCCCTGGCGTCCGCATTTCTCGAAGAAATACGCCCGCAGCAGTTCGGGCTCCATCGTCGATCCGGACTTGGAAGAAACGATGAACAGCGTGTGTGTGGGATCGATCTGCGCCTCGACGCTCGCAATCTGATCGGGATCCGTGGTGTCGAGTACGTGCAGCCTTGGGCTGCGCTCACGATTGCCCAGGATCCGCGCCAGCACTTCCGGACCCAGGCTCGATCCGCCCATGCCGAGCAGCACCGCATCTTTATAGGCGCTCGCCTCTTCCGTGAGTTTTGCCAGCACCTGTGGATCGACGCCATGCCCCAGCGCGGCCGGCAGCCAGCCGAGCCATTTCGCCTCGTCTGTGCCGGTCCAGAGCGCTGCGTCACCCTTCCACAGCCGCCGCGACCACGCGTCCACGCGCGCGCGTTCCAGTCGATCCTCCACGGCCTTTTCAAGATCTTGGGAAAGCTCGCATTCCATGCTGTTGAGCTTCGACCCGAGAAAGTCGATGCGCCTGGCTGCCACCGCCCCTAGCAGCGCATCTGCCGCATCGGAGAACTGCTGGACTCCGTCCACCACCAGGTTCTGGGTGACTTCACCAAGATCAAGGCCGAGCCGATCCGCCTCGGCCAGCACATGTCTTGCTTCTTCGAGGTTCGCGGTCAGCGTCTCACCGATGGTGCCGTGATCGCGAAACGCGTCCATCGTCTTGGGCGGCATGGTGTTGATGGTATCCGGGCCAATCAGGCCGTCGATATACAGCGTGTCGGAATAAGCGGCGTCCTTCGTGCCGGTGGACGCCCACAGAAGGCGTTGCGGCATCGCGCCGCGTGCGGCGAGCGCCCGCCAACGCTCGCTCGCGATCATGTCGCGGTACCAGGCATAAGCGATCCTGGCGTTGGCGATTGCGACCTTGCCGCGCAGCGCCTTCAACGCCGGGGACTGCGGGTCGCCCTGGCTTGCGCGTGCGTCGATTTTCTTGTCGATCTGGCTGTCGATGCGACTGACGAAGAAGCTCGCCACCGAGGCGATGCGGTCGATGGGCAGATTCCTGGCCAGCCGCGCCTCCAGCCCTTCCATGTACGCTTTTGCCACGGCCTGGTACACATCGACCGAAAACAGCAGCGTGATGTTGATGTTGATGCCCTCTTCAATCAGTGCGCGAATCGCGGGCACGCCGGATTTCGTGCCGGGCACCTTGATCATCAGGTCCGGCTCGGCGACCTGCTTCCACAGGCGTCGCGCTTCCTCGATGGTTTCTTCGGTGCTGTCCGCCAGATACGGCGACACCTCGAGACTGACGTAGCCGTCCTTGCCGCCAAGCCGATCGTGGATCGGCCGCAGATCCGCGGCCGCCGCCTTGATGTCGGCAATCGCCTGATGCTCGTAGATATCCCTGACACTCGCGTCCGACTTGCCCAGAAACTCGCGAAAGCCCTGGTCGTAGGCGCCTCCATGAGCCATCGCCTTCTGGAAGATGGAAGGATTGGAAGTGACACCCGTGATGTGGTCGTTCTCGATGAGCTTTCGCAGCCCGCCTTCTGCGAGGAACTTGCGCTCGAGGAAATCGAGCCACACGGCCTGTCCCAGCTGCCAGAGCTGAGCCAGCCGGCTGGGACGGCTGGAAGGGGAATGATCGGGAACGCTACTCACTGCTTTTTCTCCACCAACTTGCGTGCAATTCTGCACACATTGTCGAGCGTGAAGCCGAATTTGTCCTGCAGCTTGGCCAGCGGCGCGGATGCCCCGAACGTGGACATGGTGATCGTCGCACCATCCGGGCCCACGTACCGGTCCCAGCCGAGCGATCCGCCCTGCTCGATGGCCAGGCGCGTGCGCAATGCCGGTGGGAGCACGGCGTCGCGGTAGGCGCGATCCTGCTTCTCGAACAGATACCAGCTCGGCAAGGAGACCACCCGGCTACGCACCCCTTCGGCAGCGAGCTTCTCGTGGGCCGCGACGGCCAGCGGCAGCTCGGAGCCCGTGCCGATCAGGATGATTTGCGCGGCACCGTCGCGGGCATCGGCAACGACGTAGCCGCCTTTCGCAAGCCCGTCAGCGGCGGCATATTTCGAACGATCGAGCGTCGGGATCGCCTGTCGGGAGAGAATCAATGCGGTCGGCAGGTGTGTGTGTTCGAGCGCGACCTTCCACGCCACCGCCGCCTCGTTCGCATCACCGGGGCGGATGGTGTCGAGCCCGGGTATGGCGCGCAACGCAGCCAGATGCTCGATCGGCTGATGCGTGGGGCCGTCCTCACCGACTCCAATGGAATCGTGGGTGAACACGAAGATGACCGGCAGTTCCATGATCGCGGCGAGCCGGATCGGCGGACGCATGTAGTCGGAGAACACCATGAACGTGGCGGTGTACGGCCGCAGATAGGTAAGGGCCATGCCGTTGGCGATGGCCCCCATCGCATGTTCGCGAATACCGAAATGCATGTTGCGGCCACCGGGAGTTGGCGCTTCCAGCGAGGCAGCATCCTTGATCGCGGTCTTCGTTGATGGCGATAAGTCGGCAGCGCCGCCGATGAGCCAGGGCGCGTGGGGCGCGATGGCGTTCAATACCTTGCCGCCGGCCTCGCGGCTGGCGATGCCCTTCTCGTCCGGCTCGAAGCTCGGAATCGCCGTGGCCCAGTTACCCGGCAGCCTTCCCTGTCGAAGCTCGTCGAGCGCATGAGCCAGATCAGGGTGCGCCTTGCGGTAGCGCGCCAGGCACTGCTGCCATGCCTCGCGCAGCGGCTTGCCACGCCCCGACAGCGCTTGGGAGAACTGCCGCTTCGCGTCTTCCGGGACGAGGAACTGCGCATCCTCGGGCCACCCGTACGCCTTCTTGGCGCCGCTTATCTCCGCCTCTCCCGGTGCATCGCTATGCGCCTTGGCCGTACCGGCGCGCGTGGGGAAGCCGATGCCGATGACCGACCGCACGATGATGAGCGTGGGCCGGTCGCTGGTGGCTTTGAAGCTCTGCACCGCGGCGGCGAAACATTCCGTGTCTTCGGCGTCCTCAACGGTGATCGTCTGCCAGCCATAGGCTTCGAAACGGCGCGCGACATCTTCGCTGAAGGCCAGGCCGGTGCGGCCTTCAATGGTGATGTGATTGCTGTCATACACCCAGCACAGGTTGGACAGCCGCTGATGGCCCGCCATCGACGCCGACTCGCTGCTCACCCCTTCCATCATGTCGCCATCCGAGCAGAAGGCGTAGACGTCGTTGTCGAACAGCGTGAAGCCGTCGCGGTTGAAGGTGCTGGCAAGCCAACGTGCGGCAATCGCCATGCCTACCGAGGTGCCGCAACCCTGGCCGAGCGGACCGGTGGTGGTCTCCACGCCAGTGGTGATGCGGTATTCGGGATGACCCGGTGTCCTGGAGCCGAGCTGGCGAAACTGCTTGATGTCATCGAGGCTGACCGCGGGTTTGCCGGTGGGATTACCGTCAGCGTCGATCTCCACCACCTCGCCCAGATGCAGCAGCGCATAGAGCAACATCGAGGCATGGCCGCAGGACAGCACGAAACGGTCACGGTTGGGCCAGTCGGGTGTGCCAGGGTCATAGCGCAGGAACCGCGTCCACAGCGTGTGCGCGACGGGGGCCAGCGCCATCGGCGTTCCAGGGTGACCTGAATTGGCTGCCTGAACCGCATCCATGGCCAGCGTCCTGATGGTGTTGATGGCCACGGTCTCGAGAGAGCAAACATTCGATTGTTTGGCCATAGTCACACCGCAATTGACAAACTGGTGAACGGATTGGTTCATCCTATTCTGATTCGAAAGCCGCACGGGGTCTGTCAGCGCAAGCCGGGTCTTATCCTACGGAGTCCGGGATGCGCAGGCGCACGCGGACCCGCACTGGCAACCCGGACCGCACTGGCAACCCGGCCCACAGTCGCAGGCCGGAGCACTGGCGCGAGCACTGGTGGTCTGGCAACCGCAGTTGCAGCTCTCGCCAGCACAAGCAGCACACAGACATGCAGTATTGAAGTCTTTCATGGAAAATTCTCCTTGGTCGGTGGATCGTTGGTGTTGAATCGTGCGGAATGAATTGTGCTCAGACAGCCCGGCGCAGGCTTGAACAAAGGGGCTGACATGCAGCGCGGCTCTTCCAGGCCGATTGCCGAGATCGGCCGCGTCGTACTGTGGAGCGGCGGCAGTCTGTGGATCGGACAAGCAGCCGGCAGGGTGCAATCGCACGCGCATCACGCGATTCAGATTGCACTGGCACTCAGCGGATCGGTGCGATTCCGCGTTCAGGAGCACAGCCGCTGGATCGAATATTCGGCAGCCCTGGTGCTGCCGCATGAACGGCATCAATTCGATGGTAATGACCAGACTGTCGCGCAGCTGTTCGTAGAGCCGGAAACCGCTCAGGGACGGGCCCTGCTCGAACGGTACTCCGGCGAGCCGGTTGCTGCGCTCGCCGGGCACGCGCTCGAAGCATTCAAGGACTCGTTAGGCCGCATGTTCACGACGCGGGCAAACGATGAGGCATTGATCGCGGCCGGCCAACAGGCGGTTGCATCGCTCAGTGGTGGCGCGCCCGCATTGAGCGTGGATGCACGCATTACCAGCGCCATCGCATGGATCTCCTCCCGTCTCCACGGTTCCATCTCGCTGGCGGAGGCGGCACGGGTCGCGCATCTGTCGCCGGGCCGCTTTCGTCACTTGTTCGTGGCACAGACGGGGATTTCGTTTCGGGCCTATGTGCTGTGGGCGCGAGTCAGACAGGCGGTGGACGCGGCGATGCATGGCATGTCCTGGGTTGATGCGGCTCAGGCGTGCGGATTCGCCGACTCAGCACACCTGAGCCGAACCTGCCGGCGCATATTCGGAATCGCGCCCAGCAGCTTGATCCGGGAACCGTAAACGGATTATTTGCCTTGCTAAATTTTGCCTAAGCAGGTAATATTCGCTGGACCTCTCCCGGGCCCTCCTCCATGTCTGCCGCCCCGCCACCGCTTCCAATTTCCTTTCCGGATACTCCCGACCTTCAGGTCGGCCGGCTGGTGAAGCTGGTGTTCTATTCGTTGCTGCGCAGTGTCGACGCGCGGATGCAGCCGCTGGAACTGACCGCCCTGCAATGGGAACCGCTGCTGATGCTGGCTTTGGGCAGAGCGGACACCGTTGCGGCACTGGCGCGCGAATGCAACGTCGACTGCGGCGCGATGACGCGCATGCTCGATCGCCTGGAAGAAAAACAGCTGCTGCAGCGCCAGCGCAGCGATGTGGATCGTCGTGTCGTGAAGCTCACGCTGAGCAACAAGGGCCGCGAAGCCGCATCCGAGATCCCGCAAGTCGTGCACGAGGAATTGCAGCGGCATCTCGCGGCCTTCTCCACCACCGAGATGAATACACTGACCGGGCTGCTGACACGCATGCTCGACAATGCCAGCGCGCCGCTCCCGGCGCAGGACGCCACACAACCATGAAAGCCATCCCCACATTCGCTGTCTTTACCTGCGTCTCGCTTCTCGCCGCCTGCGGCAGTCCCAAGGAACAGGGCGGCGGCGGTGGCGCGCCCGAAGTCGGTGTGATCACGCTGGCGCCGCGCGCCGTGCAGGTATCCACCGAACTGCCCGGCCGCACGGCCGCGTATCGCATCGCCGAAGTGCGGCCGCAGGTGGAAGGGATCATCAAGCGGCGCCTCTTCAAGGAAGGCTCCGAGGTCGCCGCCGGTCAGCCGCTGTACGAGATCGACGCCGCGCCCTTGCAGGCCACATTGCTGCGCGCGCAAGCGGATCTGGCCAGCAGCGAGGCACAGCTCAATGCCGCGAAGCTGCTGACCCAGCGCTACGAGCCGCTGCTGTCCAAAGGCGTGGTGAGCAAGCAGGATTACGATAACGCGCTGGCGGCCAGTCGCAGCGCCGAGGCGGCGGTGGCCGCGGCGAAGGCCGCGGTCGAATCGGTGCGCATCAGTCTGGGCTACACGCAGGTGCGCGCGCCGATCGCGGGACGCATCGGCCGCTCGCTGGTCACCGAAGGCGCGCTGGTGAAGGCCGCGCAGGATGAGGCCATCGCCACCATCGCGCAGCTCGATCCGATCTATGTGGATGTCACCGAGTCGAGCAGCGAACTGCTGCGCCAGCGCCGCGATTTCGACGCCGGACGCCTGCAGCAGGACGCCAGCCACCAGGCGCAGGTGACGCTGACACTGGAAGATGGCAGCAGTTATCCGGATACCGGGTCGCTGCAGTTTTCAGAAGTCACCGTCGATGAGAGCACCGGTTCGGTGTTGCTGCGCGCCGTGTTTCCGAACCGGCAGCGCACTTTGCTGCCTGGCATGTTCGTGCGCGCGAAGCTCGCGGTCGGCAGCAGCGCCAAGGCCCTGCTGGTGCCGCAGGCCGCCGTGACGCGCAATGCGCGTGGCGACGCCACGGTGCTGGTGGTCGGCGCGGACAGCAAGGTCAGCGAGCGCGTGATCCAGGTGGACCGCGCAGTGGGCAGCGACTGGCTGGTGGCCGCCGGTCTTGCGGCCGGCGACCGCGTGGTCGTCGAGGGATTGCAGAAGGTGCGGCCTGGCGCGATGGTGAAGGCGATACCGGTGGCCGGGAAGTAACCGATGCTGCCTCGCTTCTTCATCGACCGCCCCGTCTTCGCCTGGGTGCTGGCGCTGGTGCTGATGCTGGCCGGCGGCATCGCCGTGTTCCGGCTGCCCATCATGCAATACCCGGCCATCGCGGCGCCGCAGGTGGCGATCAACGCCACGTATCCGGGCGCCTCCGCGAAGACCGTGGAGGACAGCGTCGTCCAGGTGATCGAGCAACAGCTCAACGGCATCGACGGACTGGTATACATCGCGTCGGACTCCTCCGCCGATGGCAGCGCCACGCTCACACTGACTTTCAAGGCCGGCACCGATCCCGACATTGCGCAGGTACAGGTACAGAACAAGCTGCAGGCCGCGGTGCCGCTGCTGCCGCCCGCGGTGCAACAGCAAGGCCTGCGCGTCACCAAGCCCACGCGCAACTTCCTCATCGTCGTCAGCTTCATTTCCACGGACAACAGCCTGTCGGGCGACGATCTTTCCAACTTCGTGGCCTCGAATGTGCAGGACGCCATCGCGCGCACGCCCGGCGTCGGCGACGTGCAGCTGTTCGGCGCGCAGTTCGCGATGCATGTATGGATGGACCCGGCGAAGCTGGCCGCATACGGGGTGACCGCCGGCGACGTGCTGGCGGCGATCCGCGCGCAGAACGTGGAGGTATCCGCGGGACAGATCGGCGGCCTGCCGGCCGCCGCGGGCCAGGAACTCAACGCCACCATCATCGGACCGACGCGGCTGTCCACGCCCGAGGAGTTCCGCAACATCCTGCTGCGCGTGAACACCGATGGTTCGCGGCTGCGCCTTGGCGACGTGGCGCGCGTGAACCTCGATGCGGAGGACTACGTCCGTGACGTGAAGTACAACGGCCAGCAGGCCACCGCGATGGCCATCCGCATGGCCATCGGCGAGAACGCGCTGGACACCATCGATGCCATCCACGCCACGCTCGACCGCCTGAAGCCGTTCTTCCCGCCCAGCGTGGAAGTGACCTACCCCGTGGACACCGGACCGTTCGTGCGCGCCTCGATCAGCGGCGTCACGCAGACGCTGTTCGAGGCCATCGGCCTGGTGTTCCTGGTGATGTACCTGTTCCTGCAGAACATCCGTGCCACGATCATTCCCACCATCACGGTGCCGGTGGTGATGCTGGGCACGTTCGGGGTTCTGGCGGCGTTCGGCTATTCCATCAACACGCTGACGATGTTCGGCATGGCGCTGTCCATCGGCCTGCTGGTGGACGACGCCATCGTGGTGATCGAGAACGTCGAGCGCGTGATGAATGAGGAAGGGCTTTCGCCGCGGGAGGCGACACGCAAGTCCATGGATCAGATCACCGGCGCGCTGATCGGCATCGCGCTGGTTCTGGCGGCGGTGTTCGTGCCCATGGCCTTCTTCAGCGGCTCGATCGGTGTGGTCTACCGGCAGTTCTCCATCACCATTGTGTCGTCGATGGTGCTGTCGGTGCTGACCGCGATGATCCTGACGCCGGCGCTGTGCGCCACCATTCTGAAGCCCGCGGCGAAGGGGGAGCATCACGAGCGCAAGGGGTTCTTCGGCTGGTTCAACCGCGGCTTCGCCAGTTCGAACCGCGCCTACGTGCGCGGCGTGCATAATGTACTCACTCACAACCGACGCTATCTCGCCGTCTACGCGCTGCTGGTGGTGGGACTGGGGCTGCTGTTCGTGCGCATTCCTACTTCCTTCCTGCCGGATGAGGATGGCGGTTCCATGCTCGGCATCGTACAGACACCACCCGGCGGCACGCGCGAGCGTACCGATGCGGCGCTGGTGCAGGCACGCGACTACTTCCTGAACAAGGAGAAGGACGTCGTCGATGCCGTGCTGACCGTCGCCGGCTTCAGCTTCGCCGGTGTGGGCCAGAACATGGGCCTGGTGTTCATCAAGCTCAAGCCCTGGGACCAGCGCACGCACAAGGGCCAGGATGTGAAGTCGGTGGCGCAGCGTGCGAGCGGCTATTTCGCCACGATCCGCGATGCGCAGGTATTTGCCGTGCTGCAACCCTCGGTGCCTGAACTGGGCACGGCCTCGGGCTTCGACCTGATGCTGCAGGATCGCGGCGGCATCGGTCACGACGCGTTGCTGGCCGCGCGCAACCAGCTCATCGGCATGGCCGCGCAGGACAAGGCGCTCGCCAGCGTGCGTCCCAACGGCGTGGAGGACGCGCCGCAATTCAAGCTCAACATCGACCGCGAAAAGGCCGGCGCGCTGGGCGTCGATCTCACCGACATCAACCAGACCTTGTCCGCGGCATGGGGCTCGGCCTACGTGAATGACTTCCTCGACCGCGGCCGCGTGAAGCGCGTGTACGTGCAGGGCGAAGCATCGGCGCGCATGAGCCCGGAGGATCTGGGCAAGTGGTACGTGCGCAATAAAGCCGGTGGCATGGTGCCGTTCTCGGCGTTCTCTTCGGGCAGCTGGGTGTACGGCGCGCAGAAACTCTCGCGCTACAACGGCGTCTCCGCCTTCGACATCCAGGGCCAGTCCGCGCCCGGGCACAGTTCTGGCGAGGCCATGGATCAGATGGACAAGCTGGTCGCCCAACTCCCGCGCGGCGTCGGCGCCGAGTGGACCGGTATGTCTTTCGAGGAGCGGCTCTCCGGCAGCCAGGCGCCCGCGCTGTATGCCGTGTCGCTGGCGGTGGTGTTCCTGTGCCTTGCGGCGCTATACGAAAGCTGGTCCATTCCGGTGACCGTGCTGCTGGTGGTGCCGCTGGGCATCCTCGGCGTGGTGATCGCGACACTGGCGCGCGGGCTTTCCAACGACGCCTTCTTCCAGGTGGGCCTGCTGACCACGATGGGCCTTGCGGCGAAGAGCGCCATCCTCATCGTGGAGTTCGCGAAGAACTATTACGACAACGGCGCGACGCTGATCGACGCCGTGACCCAGGCGGCGCGCCAGCGCTTGCGGCCCATCATCATGACCTCCCTGGCCTTCATGTTCGGCGTACTGCCGCTGGCGCTGGCCAGCGGTGCCGGCTCCGGCGCGCAAAACGCGGTGGGTACCGGCGTGATCGGCGGCATGCTGGCGGCGACCTTACTGGCCATCTTCTTCGTGCCACTGTTCTTCGTGGTGGTGCTGGGCGGCCTGCATATCAAGCCGAAGCCGCACGAGAGCAACATCGTGGACGACGGACCGACTTGAGGGCGCATGTCGCGCCATGACATCGGCGTTTGCGTAGAACGCTGTATAGGCTCCACGAACCTTACCTCTCTCGCCCACCGGGTCCGATTTGTATGGAGTACACGAGACTAATGGGCGCGGGAACATGTCCGAGGATGCGAGCCGCCTCCTGACGGTTCATGTCATCCCTATTACGTGGAATAAGCAAAACCTCCAGGGATTCGGCAGCGACTATGTAGAAGTTGTCGAGGTCGTGACAGCCAGAGCCACCGCAATAGCCCTGGATCAACACAAAGGCCCTACCTTTCATATCGACCTCGCACTTGAGGCCTACGTAGTCGCGCGCATCTGAGACTCGCACGACAGTCGACTGGTTCCGCCTGGACACAGTTACAACGGCTTCGGCAAATCCTGGATTAGATCCAACGTGCTCAAACGTCATCGTAATCCTGGCGCCGCCGCACCGACGCACCGGAACGTCGTCCTCGTGTAGCACGCTTATGGACTCGGCTGCTCGCGGCGCGGCCGGCACGAAACACAACGCGGCGATCACGAATGACGCGAGCCTCTTCATGCTACGGAACGCGACGGCTCGGTTGCCCAACGTCCCGCATCAGCGACTGGGCGCCACTCGCATGGCGCACGGTCGCTGACCAAAATGCTACGGCGAGAGTCGGGCGCTTGCACTTTATGGTGCCCTAGATCGCTGCATGCGGTTGTTAGGCGACCTACGCACGGCTCGGCTTCTGAGATTGAGTTGGAACCTTTCCGATATCCCACTCGAACGAATAGCGAGCCAAATACAATTGCCCACCCTCACTCACAACTTCTATCTTTAATAGTTGCCCATCCGGATATCGGTCGGTCGTGACGTTGTAGCGCACACCTTGACTCTGCAAATGACCTTGAGGTGTATCGTAATTTGAGATCACGTGCTGCTTGTATGAGTGTGTCCTAATTTCACCTACCGAGTCGCGCAAAGCATGCGCGGCGCTCAGAAACTGAGCGTAGGGGACCTTGTTTTTGAACTCCGGAAGAAACTTCTCATACAAGGCGGCATCATCTTTCTTTAGGACGAGATCAACGATGGAGTCCGCGTAAGTTCGAACAGGATCGTCCGCGGCCGCAGCTGTAAGAGCAATCAAGACCCCGAGAACAAGCCACACTTTTTGTCGCATAAACCCACTCCCTAGGTCTAAAGGTCGCATCTGAGTGCTCGCTATCGAGCATTTGGCATCGGCCGCCCAACGTCCCGCATCAGCGACTGGGCGCCACTCGTGTGGCGCACAGCCGCTGACTTCAATTCCTAGATGACGGTCGGGCGCGTGCACTTTATGGTGACCCAGATCGCTGCATGCGGTTGTTAGGCGGCAGACAGGACGAGCGCTTCCGAGCGTGGAGTAGATACGAAGCATCAATAAGCTCTCTACGTAAGTAGTTCTCGGACCTCTACGAGTTCACGCTCTATTCGGCTCCTGCGATCGGAAAGATACGTCTTCACTGCCTCTATTTGCGCTGCCCGATTGCCCTCGCGAGGCGGCTCCCACCGATTCTTTAGTCTTGCGTTGCAAATCAGGCACGCTAGCGCCAGATTCTCAACGTCATCGCCGCCGTGGCGCTGAATATGATCCTTCTGCCACAGGACGTATGAATCGGCATCTTTTAGAAGATTTCGCTCGCAGTACTCGCACTTGAATGCAGCGCGAAAGCCAATTAGTAGCTCGACAGGCCCCCATTTGCCGGTGCCCTCGAATCTATCAACAACGGCTTTGGCCTTCTCTAGTGACCAACCCCGTAGTCGAGCAGCCTCCCGTGCAACGTCGTTCCACTGGACGGTCATGACATTCTCCGTGGTTTCTCTGCCGCCTACCTATTAATTATGCGTGTCCACATAAGGGGATTATCGAACAACAAGGGGAGATAATCTTCGCCAGGCTTAATAAGCTAAACGTTGATTAACCAACAGTGCCTGACCGGGCCGAAGAATGCCTCGTCGCCAGCCTTCTGTCGCATCGCGCAAACGTTCTTCGCTGCGACGAAGAGCTGTCTCAGCGTCAGATGCGTGCCGCGGCGCGCTCCGGCCCCTGACGCCTGAATGCCCGCGGCGAGCTGCCCGCAAGTCGCGTGAAAAAACGCGTGAAATACGCCGGATCCTCGAAGCCCAGCGCGTACGCGATCTCGCCGATCGGATTGCTGGTGTAGTGCAACTGGCGCTTGGCCTCGAGCACGATCCTGGCATGCAACAGCTGAATGGGTGATTGACCCGCCGTCGCCAGGCAGACACTGCGCAGGCGCGATTCGGAAACATTCAATGCTCTGGCGAGATCGGCTACCGAGAAGTTGTCACGGAAGCGCGTTTCCACCAGTTCGCCGAACCTTGCCATCAACCGCTGACGCTGACCTGCCACCGGGTCCGCGGGATTGGGCAGGCCACTGGTCAGGCGCAGCAGGTTGCCGAGCAGCACTTCCAGCCAGCCGTGCAGCGCCAGTCCATCTGCGGCTTCCGGCCGCGAGAATTCACGCGCCAGCATGCGCACGCTCTGGGTCAGGTCGGTGGCGTGCAGGTCTCCCGCGCTCAATTCGACCGTGGCCGGCTGCGCAAACAGCGCCGTGACGCCGGGTTCGCGTCGGCCCAGTTCGCTCAACATGTCGGCGGAGATCGAGATCACATGTCCCTTGGTGCCGGGCTCGAATTCGAAACCATGCACGGAGCCCCTGGGCATCAACACGATGGCAGGCGGCCGGTATTGCGAGCGCCTTCCGTCTGCCTGCACCACACCACTGCCCTTGAGCACCAGGATCACCTGATGCAGGACATGATGCCGATGCGGCTCGATCTTCCAGTGATGGCGCGCGCTGCGCGCCTCGATGGTCTCGATGTGCAGCATTGGCCCCGCGATGCGGCGCGGCGCATCGCCATACAGCACATACGCTGGAATCTTCGGAATACGGCCCTTTCCGGTCATTTCCGATGGTAGGAATATCCTGACGGAATAGTCCAATTATCCGGTGGTTTTTGACAAGCCGCGGCGCTGGCGCAAGCTCACTATGCGCGAGCCATCCTGGAGACTATGCATGCGAATTCGTAAAGTTGGGCCTTTCGGCCATTTCTTGCTGGCTGGCCTGGGACTCGCATTGGCGTCAACCCAGGCAGCGGCACAGGCGCCGCAGAAAAGCTGCGATGCCGCAGGCATCGGCTCGGTCGCGCTGACGGCCGACGGCGCCACGCCGACCATTACTTCCGTATCCACCGGCAAGGCCGGCACCGCGGACTATTGCCTGGTGAAAGTGCTCGTGCCCCGGGCCGTGAATATCTGGGTGGGCCTGCCGATGGGCGGAGCGTGGAACGGTCGCTGGCAGTCTGTAGGCGGTGGCGTTTACGCCGGCGCCGCAAACGTACCCACCGACGCACTGCGTGAAGGCTACGCCGCCGCCACTACCGATACCGGTCACTCCACCAATGCGCTCAGTGGCAGCTTCGGCATGCTCGAGCCCGGCAAACCGAATGTGGAACTGCAGAGGGACTTCGCCACACGCTCGTTGCATCTGATGGCCTTGGTCGGCAAGCAGCTCGTGCAGGATTTTTATGGAGAGCAACCCCGATTCTCCTATTGGAATGGCTGCTCCACCGGTGGCCGTCAGGGGCTGCGCATGGCGCAGGATCATCCCGAGGACTATGACGGCATTCTCGCGGGCGCAGCGGCCATTCACTGGGATCGTTTCCAGGGCGCGATGCTCTGGTATCCGCTCGTGCAGCAGCGGGACAACGGTGGCCCCATCGGTGGTGGCGATCGCAATGCCATGTCAGGCAAGTATCGACTGGCGACGGACAAGGCCGTCGCGGACTGTGATGCGCTGGATGGCGTCGTTGACGGTGTACTCACCGAGCCGCGCAGCTGCAAGTACTCGGCGGTAAAAGACACGACCATCACGCAAGCTTCCTGCTCTGCTTCCGACGCCAGCTGCCTCACACCGGGCGAGGCCGCGGCCATCGACGCGATGTGGAAAGGGCCCATCGCCTGCAAGAACGGCAAGGACTGCGATGTCCCTGAAGTCGCCTCCCGCAAGCTCGGCGGCAAGGGCAATCAGCGTCTGTGGTACGGCCAGCTGCGCGGTACGGATCTTTCTGCGCTTGGCGGCGCGGCGCCGTTCGCGGTGGTAGCCGAGCAGGCCCGCTACTGGGTGTACTTCGATCCCAAATGGGATTGGCGCTCGGTGAAGCCCGAAGGCTTCCTGCGGTACTTTCGCGACAACGTGGAAAGGGTGGGCCCAATGATGGCCTCGGACGATCCCAACCTCAGTGCCTTCCGCAAGCGCGGCGGCAAGCTGGTCATGTGGCATGGCTGGTCGGATCAGCTGATCAATGCCAACGGTTCGGTCGACTACTACAACCGTGTGGTCGACAAGATGGGTGGCTTGAAGCGCACGCAGGAATTCGCGCGCCTGTTCATGGCGCCAGGCGTCGGTCACTGCGCCGGTGGCCCCGGCCCCCAACCCCAGCGCCCCTTCGACGCCGTGGTGAACTGGGTCGAAAAGGGCATTGCCCCGGCCACCCTGCCCGCCGTGCGTAGTGTGCAAGGTACTGCACAGACGCGGCCTCTTTGCCCCTACCCCGCAGTGGCAACCTGGAACGGTACCGGGTCGGTCAACGAAGCAGCGAGTTTCTCCTGCGTGGCGCCGAAAAAGTAGCAAACCTTGATGCGCACACAAGTTGTCATCGTTGGTGCTGGTCCCGCGGGCCTCCTGCTCGGCCAGTTGCTGTACAAGGCGGGCATCGAAGCCGTGATCCTGGAGAAGCACTCCGCCGAGTACGTACTGGGGCGCATCCGGGCCGGCATTCTGGAACAGGTGACAGCCGATTTGCTCGATGAAGCAGGCGTCGGCGCGCGGATGCACCGCGAAGGCCTGACCCACGATGGCTTCGAGCTGCTGGTGCGCGGCGAGCGGCGGCGCATCGACCTGCGCACGCTCACCGGTGGCAGCAGTGTGCTGGTCTACGGCCAGACGGAGCTGACACGCGATCTGATGGAAGCTCGCACTGTGGCCGGCCAGCGCACCGTGTACGAAGCCCAGGATGTGGCAATCCACGATTTCGAGGGCGGCAAGCCGCATGTGACCTGGCGTCAAGGCGGCCGCGAACATCACCTGGATTGCGACTTCATTGCCGGTTGCGACGGATTTCGCGGCGTGTGCCGCGCCAGCGTTCCGCCAGCCGCCATCACGGAGTACGAAAAGGTCTATCCCTTCGGCTGGCTGGGGCTGTTGTCCGAGACACCGCCCGTCAACGACGAATTGATCTATGTGAGCAGCGAACGAGGTTTCGCCTTGTGCTCGATGCGCAGCCGCACGCGCAGCCGCTATTACCTGCAGGTGCCGCTGACCGATCAGGTCGCCAACTGGAGCGACGATGCATTCTGGAACGAATTGCGGCTGCGCCTGGACGACAAGGCGCGCCAGTCACTGGTAACCGGACCAGCCATTGAAAAAAGCATAGCGCCACTGCGCAGCTTCGTCGCCGAGCCGCTGCGTTTCGGCAGGCTGCTGCTGGCCGGTGACGCCGGACACATCGTGCCGCCCACTGGTGCCAAGGGCCTGAACCTGGCGGCAACCGACGTGAAGTACCTGGCCGATGCGCTCCTCGAGCATTACCACGAGCGCAGCTGGAGCGGCATCGCCGACTATTCCGAGCGTTGCCTGCGCCGCATCTGGCGCGCCGAACGCTTCTCGTGGTGGTTCACCGGGCTGATGCACCAGTTTCCGGATGAAGGCCCCCTTCACGCGAAGCTCCAGCAGGCCGAGCTGGACTACCTGTTCAACTCAGAAGCCGCGTTGCGGACACTGGCGGAGAACTACGTCGGTCTGTCCCTCAACTTTGGCAACGGGTACGCTCGTTGAATCGCACCAGCTCAAGATCGTTGTCCGGGCCGTATACCACCTCGCCCAGCGAACACGGATCGACCTCCACGCGGTGATATGCCGCGAAAGGCGCATGCAGTGTTGCGAGAATGATGACGCGAATGACGCTGTCGTGCGTGTAGACGGCGATCGTCTGACCGGCGTGAGCCAGCGCCAGGGCCTGTAAAGCCACCATCGCGCGTGCGGCCACGGCTGCGAGAGACTCCCCTTGGGGAAAGGTGACCTGTTCAGGATGCGTCTGCCACAGGCCATACAGCTGCGGTTCGGACTGGCTCACCTCTGTCGCGAGCCGTCCCTGCCACAATCCGTAGTCCGTATCCGTCAGGGCCGGAGCGATGCGCGGCTCAGGCAGCAACAAGCTTCGCGTCAGCGCGCTGGCCGAGCGAATGCATCGCTGCAACGGGCTGGCGTACACCGCTTTTACATCGTAACGCGCGGACACGTGTTGTGCGGCCAGATCGGCCTGGGCTTCGCCCTCCGCGCTCAGCGGCAGATCGAGCCGGCCGCGAAAGCGTTTGGGAACGATTCCTTCCACATGCCCATGGCGGATGAGCAACACGCGCGTCATGAGTCGCTCACAGACCGGGCGCGATCACTTTCCGCGCCCTCTGTGTCCTGGACGAAGAACACGCATCTGGCGTGGAAATCTGCATTGCACCCACCTTCTCGCGAGAAGCCGCCGCTTCCCTGCCCCATCATACAATCCGGCGCGGCGTCAGCTCTCGCTATCGGGCCCCAGTCAGAAGCGCATGTTCACACCGATGACATAGCGGCGCCCGAGCTGGTCGTAACCCCCCGTCGTCTGCGCGCCAACGCCCTGCGTCAATACCAGCGGCGGATCGCGGTCGAACAGGTTACGCACGTTACCGAAGAATTCGACGTCACCTGCGCCCAAGGGGACACGATACGACAGGCGCGTATCCCAGTAGACCGACGCTCCCGTGTGATTGTCGGCTGTATTCCAGTTAGTGACACCACTGGCATCGGGCCGGTTCCAGTTCAGGTTGGTGGTTCCACCATTGTTGTAATTGCCGTTCAGGCTCCAGCTGAAGGCGTCACGCGTATACGCCAGGTTCAGGTTTACCTTCTTCGTGAAATATTGCGCGGGCAGGCTGCCGGTATTGTCGACCTTCACTCCGAAGAAATTGGTGGTCGACGCCTCTCTCAGATAGGTGCCGATGAGCCGCGCGCTGAGGCGTTCCCCACCGCCCAGCAGATCGATACCATGTGAATAGCCCAGCTCGAAGTCCACACCGTCGAACAGCGCCTTGTTGATATTCTGCTTCGAAACGTTGACGAAGATGATGCGGTCCGTGCCCGTCGACGCGTCGCGAGTGATGTGCGCGCACTGATCCTGATCGCCATTGAGGTAGCACTGATCCACGATCTGCTGCGGCGTGAAGGACTCGATGGCATCGTTCAGCTGCACCCGCAGCCAGTCAACCGACATGTCGAATCCCTGCAGCCAGTCAGGCCTGTAAATCAGACCTACGGTGAAAGTCTTGCCCACCTCGGGCCTGATATTGGGATTGCCACCGGAAACGATCGCGAAGGTCTGTGAAGTAGTGAGCACGGGCGGACCACCCGGGGCCGCGACCTTGCGGTCGATGGCGGTGCCCGCGCCGCCGGAACGGTCGAAACGGTCGGATATGTTGCCGGCACGTGTGTCATGCGAATAGGTGCCGCGCAGCCGGATTTCATCGGTGAGCTGTGCATCCAGACCGCCCTTCCAGGACCAGATCTGTCCTGAACCGGCATAGTCAGCCCAGCGTACCGCGCCCTGGAAAGTCAGCGCCTTCATCCACGACTGATCCTTGATCAGTGGTACGACCGTCTCGCTGAACAGCTCTTTCACATCATAGTTGCCGCGAATATTCGGCACGTTGGAGAACTGCGTTTCAACGATGTTGGACTGCACATTCCCCGGAACGCCACGCACGCCAATTGCGCCCGCAGGCCGGTAGCCCGAGGCAGTCTGCACCGCCAGGATGGCGGCCGAACATTGCGCGCCATTGGCCGCGCCGGGATCATTGCACCACACGGGGTACCAGCTGGGATCCGCCGCCGGATTGCCCTGCGAAGCGCGCACGTGCTGATTGACGGACTCGCGGCGATAGTTGGCGCCAAAGGCGGCCTGGACGGGGCCGGCCCAGCCATCGAACAGCTCGCCACTGGCGGCCACCTCGGCGACGCGCTGATTCAGCCGGGTGAGGCGATGCTTCGCTTCATCACCGATGTAGGAATACGGCTCGCTGGCATAGCTCTGTGCGCTGGCGATGTATGGCGTCGTATTCACCGCAACGCCAGGGTCGAAGCCCGTGATCCAGTCGATGGCCGCCGCGGAGGCATTGCCTCGCCCGAACAGATCCAGCGGCACGCAGTCGGGCATCAAGCCGGACACCGCTGTGACCCGGCACTTGATCTGACCGGTCGCGGGGTCCCTGACCGCATCGGCGGCCAGAAACACGCGGTCGCCGCGGGCCCCGCTCTGCTGCTCCCAATCGATACTGGTCGTCCCGTACTGGTAGTAGCCGTCGATGTTCCAGCCATCGAGGAAGCCGCCCGAAAGCTTGCTCTTGAACCCGATGGTGCCGACACCTTCATGGCTCTTGTCACTTTGCAGGCCGAGCGCCCCATCTTCCGGACTGAGCTGCCGGTCAAAGGTGAGTCGTGGAATATTGTTGGCAACCATCACCTGACGCAGTGCGTCCGGAAGATAGGCGTTATCCTGATAGATCGTGATCGGGTGGAAGAAATTATTCAGTCCATAGCTGCCCACCAGTCCCGAACGTGACAGCCTCTGCTTGCCGTACAGTCCCTGGACGTACACGTTGAGCCGATCATTGACGTCGTAGTCCAGATAGGCAAACGCATTGCTGCGACTGGAGCCAGGCAGCAGCACATTGAGCACGTGCGAAAAATCCTCGCCACTGCCTCCTGACTGAACCGTTCCGTCATTGGAGACAATGGTTCCGCCCCTGAACGGCACTGCCTGGCCATTGGCGTCGAAGGTCATGGGGCCCAGCGCAGCTACGTACGCCGCGGGCGAGTTCGACGCCGTCGCGGTCGAGGGATTCAACACCCCATCGATGGAATACTGCGTGGAACGCAGGTTGCATGCAGGAATGAGTCGGGGTTTGGCCTGCGATGTGGCGCTATTGGGCGCATTGGTGGCCAGCGCGGGATTGCCGATGAGACCACAGCTCTGATACCAGTCCCGGTCGCCGAGGTGGTTGATCGGTGTCTGGGAGGAATGCGCGACCGAAAACAGCACGTGAGCCTTTTCGCCCAGCGCGTGACCCAAGGCAAAAGTGTATTTCTCGTTGGCGCCGTCGCCGCGATCGGTCTGGCCGAACTGCGCGCTGGCCCTGACGCCGTCAAAATCTGTGTCGAGCAGGTAGTTGATGACGCCGGAGACCGCATCCGTGCCGTACGCGGCGCTGGCGCCGCCCGTCACGGTCTCCACACGCTTGAGCAGCTGATCGGGAAACATGTTGATGTCCGGACCACCGACGATGCTCGCTGGCGGCATGCGGCGACCATCCAGCAGTGTCAGCGTGCGGTTGGTGCCAATGCCGCGCAGGTTCAGGCTGCCACCACCGGGGGACTGGAAAAACCCGTTCCCGGCGCCTCCGAAATTCTCGGCCGTGGCGCTGTTGAAGAACTGCGGCAATTGCACCATGGCCTCGGTGAGGCTGCTGGGCGACATGGCCTGCAACTGATCCATGGAAACGGCCGTGACGGGAGTCGGCGTGGTCATGCCCACGGCTTGCTGGATGCGTGAGCCGGTTACGGTGACCTCCGCGAGGTCCGTACCATCCGGTTTTTCCGCCTTTTGTTCCGCGGCGGCGATGGCCTGCATCCGCAGCACCGAGCAGACGGCCAGAAATACCACGGATGACCGATTGGCAGCGTACATGCTTCCCCCCCTTCTGTTTTTCGGGAATGCCCGATGCAGGGTATGAAGTGCGCGCGGCTTCTTGTAGAGCCGGTCTGTGCTGGCGTGATAAGTCCAGTTTCCGGCGCGGTGGTCGCAGCCAATCCGTGAGGCTTATGAATCCCGTGCGCGGCGGAGCACGTCCGCGAGGGTGGCGACGGCGGCAGGAATGAGTCTTTCCTGCGTGGAGGCAAATCCGATGATCAGGCCGGACTGTCCGCCCGATGCGTAGCAGCTGGACAGCGCATCCACCTTGATTCCCGCTGCCAGGCAGCGGCGGGCGAGACGGACATCGTCGATTTCATGGCGCAGGGTTGCGGCAACGCGCAGACCGCCCTCCGGCACACGCGGCACAGTGAGGTATTCGGCGGTCTGCGCGCGCAGCTCTTCCAGCAAAATGGTGCGACGGCGTGCATAGAGCGTGCGCATGCGACGCATGTGCAATGCCAGGTGCCCGGCCGAATTGAAGCGCGCCAGCACCAGCTGGGTGAGCATCGGCACCAGCGTGGTCGTCAAGGAAAGGCGTCCGGTCAGTTGCCGCGGCACGACCAGATAGTTGGCGCGCAGCCCCGGCGCCAGCGGTTTGCTGAGGCTGCCGCAGTAGAACACGCGTTGCGCGCGCGACAGCGCGTAGATCGGCGCGACAGGCCGGGGAACAAAGCGATAGTCGCCGTCGATTTCGCTCTCCAGGATCCAGGCACCGGAAGCCTCGCTCCATTCCGCCAGTGCCTGGCGCCGCGCCAGGGACAATGTCGCGCCGGTCGGATACTGGTGGGTCGGTGACACGATGGCCAGCTTCGCGCCGGGCGCTTTGCGCAGCGCCTGGTCCACATCGAGACCGTCCTGATCCACGGGGATGGGAACCGGCACAAGTCCCGCCTTGCGTGGCACATAGCGCATGTAGGCACCGCAAGGATCCTCCACCCACACGCTGTCACCCGCGTTGGCCACCTGCCCCAGCATGTACTCCAGCGTCAGCTCGGACCCGGCGGTCACGATGATCTGGCTGGCGTCACAGAGAATGCCGCGCGCCGTGCCCAGATAGTGGGCGATCGTTTCGCGCAGGGACAGTTCGCCCTGTGGATCGCCATATCCCACCGCATTGAGCGGCCGCTCCTGGCAGATCTGGCTGGTCAGCCGTCCCCAGGTCGTCCACGGAAAACGATCGATCGCAGGCATCCCGGGAGCCAGCGGCAGCAGGTAGTTGCGCATGTCGATCCGCGTGAAGTCCGGTGGGTCGACCGTCTGGGGCGATGCACCGCTGGCCGCCAGCGCGAACTGCTCCGGAGACGTATCGGCGACGAACACGCCGGCGCTCGGGCGAGTGAGGAAATACCCCTCTGCGACCAGACGCTGGTAGACCTCCACGGCGGTGGTTCGGGAGATGCCACATTCGGCCGCAAGCTGCCGGGAAGATGGCACCTGCTGACCGCTGCGGATGCGCCCGTCGGCAATCGCATTGCGGAAAAACCCGACGATCTGATCCTGCAGCGAGATCTGCGACTGGCGATCCAGCGATAGACTTCCCCACAGCGGATGCACCGCGGATTGCGGCATAGCCCTCCCGACGTCATAGTTTGTTCCGACTGGCGAAAACAATGCCAGCCACGCGCTGCTCCCACAACCCCGCGCCGGTCCTTCTTGATATTGTCGGGCTCTCGTACTCGAGGTCGCACTCAAGCGCCCATGCATGTCCCCCGGTCCGGCTATCGCCACTATGTATTGGCCGTTCTGCTCGGCGGCTATCTCGTCAATTCGCTCGACCGCTCCATCCTGAGCCTGCTGATCGAGCCCATCCGGCTCGAATTCGGCTTGAGCGACACGCAGCTTGGGGTACTCAGCGGCCTGGCGTTCGCGCTTTTCTATTCCGCGCTGGCAATTCCCATCGCCGCGCTGGCGGATCGCTGGAACCGGCGCAACGTGCTGGCCCTGTCGGTTCTGCTGTGGACGTTCATGACGGCGCTGTGCGGAGTGGCCGGCAGCTTCATGGCACTGCTGATGGCCCGCATTGGCGTTGCCATCGGTGAGGCGGGATGCAACCCGGCCTCGCACTCGCTGCTGGCGGACTATTACGCGCCCGAACGACGTGCCACGGCACTGGGCATCTACGCACTGGGTGCGCCCGCGGGAACCCTGCTGACTGGCCTGATCGGCGGCTGGGGCGGTGAACACCTGGGCTGGCGCGGCACCATGTTCCTGGTGGGCACGCCGGGCCTGCTGCTCGTGCCGCTGCTTTTCCTCACTGTTGCCGAACCACAGGCGTCACCGCAGCCGCTAGCGGCCAGGTCGCCTGAAAGATCCTCGCTGGGATCCTCACTCCATTACCTGTGGTCGCAGCGCTCATTCCGGCACCTGTGCGTGGCCTGCGCGCTGCATTCATTTGCGATGTATGGCGCCGCGGGCTTCAACCCAGCCTATCTGGCGCGTTCGCACGGTTGGAAAAGCTTCCAGATCGGCCAACTCGTGGCCTTGATGGGAGTCGCCGGACTGGTGGGCAGCTTTGTCGGTGGCCTGGTGACTGATCGGCTGGGCCGCCGGGGCGGCGAGCCTCGCTGGCAGCTCTGGGCCCCGGGCATTGCCGCGTTGATCGTCATCCCCGTGCAGATGGTGGCCTACCTGGGTTCGGGTCCGGTGATAGTGGCCGCGCTGCTGCTTTCGAGCGCCCTGAGTCTGGTGTTCTTCGGACCTTCATACGCCGCGGCGCAGGCCCTCGCGGCGCCTCAGATGCGCGCCGTGGCCGCCTCGGTTCTGCTGTTCTCCAAAGCACTGATCGGTATGGGGCTGGGCCCACTGCTGATCGGCATAGTCAGCGACCGGCTGGCGCCGGCAGCGGGGCAGCAGTCTCTGCGCTTCAGCCTGCTGCTGCTCGTGCCCCTGTTCAATCTCTGGGCGGCCTGGCACTTTTTTGTCGCCGCCCGTCATGTGGGCGCCGATCTGCAACGCTCCGCGCCAGCGCGCAAATACGGCTGAGGCAGCCTTCTTCCCGACGATGTTATTATCGGCCCGCCATGCGACGTAGTGAAATTCCGGAGGAAGTTCTGCGCTTCATCGAGCGCCGCATCGACAGCGTGCCGCATCTGGAAACGCTGCTGTTGCTGTGGGAGAACGCCACACGGTCCTGGGGCGATGCCGAAGTCGCCGCGCGCGTGTACATCGGGGTCGATCAGGCACGCGGCGTTCTCGCAGATCTCGCCCGCAATGGCCTGATCGCCGCACAGCCCGCGGCACCAGAGCGTTACGCCTACAATCCCGCGTGGGACGATGGAAGGCTCATCGAGAAGATCGCGGCGACCTATCGCCAGCATCTGGTTCACCTCTCCGAAGTCATCCACGCCAAAGCCGCTTCACCAGCCGTGCGGGATTTCGCGCGTGCCTTTCAGTTCAAGTCCGAGGAGTAAGATGGCAGCCTTCGTTTATTTCCTCGGCGCCCTGACGACATTGTTGTGCGCCGTGCTGTTACTGCGCGGCTATGTCCGGGGCCGCCAGCGGCTGCTGCTGTGGAGCGGGCTGTGCTTCACCGGGCTGACGGTCTCGAACATATTGCTATTCGTCGACCTGGTGCTGCTGCCCACCACCATCGACCTGTATTTGTTGCGCCTTGCCGCCGCGGCAACCGCAATGCTGATTCTGCTCTTCGGCCTCACCTGGGACAGCGACTGAAGCATGATCATCGAAAGCTTTCTGCTGGGTATCATCGTCGCCACCTCGCTGACGGCCGGCATGTTCTTCCTCAAATTCTGGCGTGCCACCCGCGATCCGCTGTTCCTGGCGTTCTCGCTGGCGTTCACGATCGAGGGACTCAACCGCACCGCCTTCCTGTTCGTGGATCACCCGAACGAGGGGAGCCCGGGCATCTACACGGTGCGCCTGCTGGCATTCCTGCTGATACTCACCGCGATCGTCTGGAAAAACCGCCGCGCCTGACCGCCCGCCCTTGCGTACCATGCGGGCATGAGCACATCACCGCAAATCGAACCCCATCACAAGCTGGTCCTGCGTCTGCTGCTGATCTCGGCGTTTGTCGTGATCCTCAACGAAACCATCATGGGCGTGGCCATTCCACGCCTCATGGTGAGCTTCCAGGTGCCGGCCAGCTCGGCGCAGTGGCTGACCACCGCCTTCCTGCTCACCATGGCCACGGTGATTCCCGTGACGGGTTTCATGCTGCAGCGGCTGAACACGCGGCCGATTTTCATTCTCGCGATGTCGCTGTTCAGCCTGGGCACGCTGGCCGCCACCATGGCTCCCGGCCTGCACATACTGGTCGTCGCCCGCGTCATCCAGGCCTGCGGCACGGCCATCATGATGCCGCTGCTGATGACCTCGGTCATGACGCTGGTGCCGCTGGAATTGCGTGGCCGCACGATGGGCAACATCTCCATCGTCATTTCCGTTGCGCCGGCCATCGGACCCACGATCTCCGGCATCGTGCTGAATTACCTGCACTGGCGCTGGTTGTACATCCTGGTGCTGCCCATCGCCCTGGGCGCACTCGCGCTGGGCGCGCGCCGCATCCAGAACGTCACGACTCCCCGCTACGCGCCACTCGATGTGCTGTCGGTGATTCTCGCCGGCCTGGCCTTCGGCGGCCTGGTCTATGGCATCAGTATCGTGGGCACGGCCACGGGCCCGGACGCGCTGCCGACATGGATACCGCTGGTGGTTGGCGCGCTCTCGATGGTGGTGTTCATCCTGCGCCAGCTCGCCCTGCAGAAGCGCAACGGCGCACTGCTGGATCTGCGCACCTTCCGTTCGCGCAACTTCACCGTCTGCGTGGTGCTGATGGCGCTGCTGATGGGCGCGCTGTTCGGCGTGATCATCGTGCTGCCGATCTACCTGCAGAACGTACTCGGACTCAGCACGCTGCAGACCGGACTTCTGCTGCTGCCCGGCGGTCTGCTGATGGGATTGCTGGCGCCCCGTGTCGGCCGGCTCTACGATCGCGTCGGACCGCGTCCGCTCATCATTCCGGGCATCTTCATCGTTTCGGCCGTGCTGTGGGCCATGACCCTGCTGGGCACGAAGACACCGGTCGGTTACATCCTCGCCGGCCACATCGTGATGAGCATCGGGTTCGCCTGCCTGTTCACGCCACTGTTCACCACCAGCCTGTCGTCGGTTCCGCCGATGCTGTATTCACATGGCAGCGCGACGCTGAGCTCGATCCAGCAGGTGGCCGGTGCCACGGGCGTGGCGCTGCTCATCGCCCTGCTGTCATCGCGCAGCGCGCGCCTTGCCGCGCAGGGCGTTGCGCCGGTCGAAGCGCTCAGCGGTGGCATTCGCACGGCATTCCTGACCGCGGCATCACTGTCGCTCGTCGCCATCGTCTGCATATTTTTCGTGCAGCGGCCCAAGCCGGCTGTCGCAGCGGCTGACGGATAAGGCGATTTCCTACACGCGCATCCGGCGACGATAACGCGGGTACCCAGGCACTGACGCACATACTGCCGCGTAATGCCTGAAGGTCCCTCCATCATTCTGCTGCGCGAGCAGGTCGAGCGCTTCGAGGGGCGCAAGATCCTCCAGGCGGTCGGCAACGCGAAAATCGACATGTCCCGGCTGGTCGGTCGCAAGATCGTCGCCTTCCGCAGCTGGGGAAAACACTTTCTGATCGAACTGCCGGATGTCGCGGTGCGTGTGCACTTTCTGATGTTTGGCAGCTATACCATCGATGCGCGCAAGGAACGCGAGCCGCGCCTGCGGCTCGTTCTGCGCGGCGGTGAGATCAACTTCTACAGTTGCGCGGTGCGGCTGGTGGAGGACTCTCTCGACGTCACCTACGACTGGACCGCCGATGTCATGTCCGATGTCTGGGATGCGGCCGCCGCAAGACGCAAGCTGCGCGCGACACCCGACACGCTGATCTGCGATGCCCTGCTGGACCAGGACATCTTCGCCGGCGTGGGCAACATCATCAAGAACGAGGTGCTGTTTCGCATCCGCGTGCATCCACTCTCCACGGTCGGCGCGCTGCCAGCGCCCAAACTGCGCGCCGCGGTCGAGCAGGCTCGCGTGTACAGCTTCGAGTTCCTGGAATGGAAGCGCCAGTTCGTGCTGCGCAAGCACTGGCTGGTGCACAACAAAGGCACGTGCCCGAACTGTGGTGGCAAGCTCACCCGCGCCTGGCTGGGCACCACGAATCGGCGCAGTTTCTTCTGCCCGCGTTGCCAGAAGAAGTACGCAAATCCATGATCATCGTCGCCACCGCCGGTTGGTCCATTCCAAAATCCAGTGCCGGGGCCTTTGCGGGGGAAGGCACGCACCTGCAGCGCTATGCGCGCGTGTTTCGCGGCGTGGAGATCGACACCTCTTTCTACAGGGATCATTCCGCCGCGACTTACGCGCACTGGGCGAAGCAGACGCCTCGCAATTTCCGCTTCGCCGTGAAACTGCCGCGCCTGATTACGCATGACCAGCGATTGCGGGCCGCGCGTCGACCATTGGAACGGTTTCTGGTCGAGGTGGCGGGGCTTGGCCGGCGCCTGGGACCGCTGATTGTGCAGCTGCCGCCGTCATTGACGTTTGAGCAGTCCGTGGTTCGGCGCTTCTTCGTGCTGCTGCGCGAACGCTACGACGGCACCGTGGTGTGCGAGCCGCGCCACGCGAGCTGGTTCGAGGCGCCCGCGCAGGCAATGCTGGAGCGCTACAAAGTCGTGCGCGCGGCAGCCGATCCGGCTGTTGTGCCTGCTGCGGCACTGCCTGGCGGCTGGTCAGGCGCCGTGTACTATCGTCTGCACGGTACGCCTCGAAAGTACTGGTCGATCTACACGCCCGACAAGGTGACGGCGTGGGCGCAGGCGCTGAAGACGTTGCCGCGCCGGACGGCCGTCTGGTGCGTGTTCGACAACACCGCCGCGGGCGGCGCGACGGGCAATGCGCTGCAGATGCGGGAGCTTACCGCCGGGCCAGCAGCGCATCGTAGAATGGCCCGCCATGCAACGAGCCAACCTACGCCTGCCTCGAGGCGCTGATCCTTCCATCACCCGGAAGAAGGTCAAGCCCGGCACGCTCAGGCGTGCCCTGCACTATGCGAAGCCGCATATCGGCCTGCTGATACTGTTCCTGCTCATCGTTTCGGCCAATGCCGGCATCGGCATCGCCAATCCGCTGATCTACCGCGAGATAATCAATGTCGGCATCCTGACCGGCAATACGCCGCTGATCGTCAAACTGGCGCTGGCTGTGGCGGGCCTGGGCATCTTCGATGCCGCGCTGGGCCTGCTGCAGACCTATCTGGCCACGCGCATCGGCGCCGCGGTGGTGATGTCGCTGCGGGCACGGCTGTTCCAGCATGTGAACCAGATGCCGCTGGCCTTCTTCGCGCGCACGCAGACCGGCGCGCTGGTGTCGCGGCTTTCGAGCGACGCGCAGGGCGCGCGCAGCGCATTCACCGATGTGCTGTCGAATGTGGTGGGCAATGCCATCACCGTCATCCTGATTTTCATCGCGCTGGCAACCCTGTCCTGGCACATCGCGCTGGCCGTGCTCATTCTCGTGCCGCTGTTCGTGCTGCCGGCGCGCTACTGGGGGCGGCGCATCCAGACCGCGACACGTGAAGCCTACGATGCCAGCGCGGCACTGAGCAGCGTGATGGTCGAGCGCTTCAATGTGGCAGGCGCCATGCTGGGCAAACTGTTCGGCAATGCCGCCGCGGATTCGACGACTTTCGAAACCAAGTCTGAACAGCTCTCGCGCACCGGCATCAAGATCGGCATGTATGCCCGTCTGTTCGGCACCATGCTGGTGCTGATGGCCACTATCGCCTCGGCGCTGGCCTATGGCTGGGGCGGTGTGCTGGCCGCCCGGCACGTGCTCGACCTGGGCACAGTGGTGGCGCTGGCCGCCCTGCTGGCACGGCTGTATTTCCCGCTGATGGGCCTGTCGAATGTGCAGGTCAATGTGATGACGGCGCTGGTGTCCTTTGAGCGCATCTTCGAAGTGCTCGACCTGAAGCCCATGATCGCCGAGAAGCCCGCGGCCACGCCGCTGCCACCCGGGCCGTTACGTGTGGATTTCGAGCATGTGTCGTTCCGCTATCCCATCGCTTCGGAGGTGTCGCTGGCTTCGCTGGAATCCATTGCCATTCCCGAGCGCCGCCCGCCGCGCACGGTGCTGGAAGACATCGACTTTCAGGTGCAACCCGGCCAGCTGGTGGCGCTGGTGGGCCCTTCCGGCTCCGGCAAGACCACGCTGACGCTGCTCATCCCGCGGCTGTATGACGTGAAAAGTGGCGCCGTGCGGATCAATGGCCTCGATGTGCGCGATGCCACGTTGATGTCATTGAAGAAACGCATCGGCATCGTCACGCAGGATGCGCATCTGTTCCATGACACCATCCGCGCCAATCTCAGCTATGCGCGGCCCGATGCCACCGACGAGCAGATGCGCGCGGCCCTGCGCGATGCGCAGATACTGCCGGTCGTGGAGTCCCTGCCGGAGGGACTCGATACCGTCGTGGGCGAGCGCGGCTACCGTTTCTCGGGCGGCGAGAAGCAGCGCCTGGCCATCGCACGGCTGCTGTTGAAGGAGCCCGACCTGGTGATTCTCGACGAGGCCACGGCGCATCTGGATTCCAGCTCCGAGGCGGCGGTGCAGGCCGCGCTGGAGCGCGCCCTCACCGGCCGCACCGCCCTGGTCATCGCGCACCGTCTGTCGACGGTGCGCAAGGCCGATCAGATCTTCGTGATTCAGGACGGTCGCATCGTGCAACGGGGCACGCACGAGGAACTGGTGGCATCTTCGGGGTTGTATGCGGAACTGTATCAGCGGCAGTTCGCCAGCCAGGAATCGGCACCGGCGGGATAATCCAAAAAAATGGCGGCAGCCACCGGGGTAGGACAATGCTGCCGCCTGAGGATTGATCCGTCAGCTACATGAAACCTTCGGCGCTGAAGCGCACGCTCTTTTCGGGTGGATCCTTGAACAGCCGCTCTTCAATGCTGGAGAGCGGTACGAAAAAGCCGCGGTTCTGCAGTACGCAGGTGATGGAGGTGGCGAAGCAGCGCGGAAACAGCGCTTCGTTGCCCGGGATCCTGCGGCGCATCTGTTCGTAGTCCAGCCATTCGATGGCCTGCCCCGAGCACTGCGCGATCGTGGCGCCCACATAGAAGCACAGCAGGTACAGGAAATTCTGGTTGGCCTGCAGGTTGAGGAACACACCGTAATTGAGCCGGTGCGAGGCGCGGATACCATCGAGCAGTGTGTCGATGCGGTCGAGGCTGTCGCGCGAAAAGTCGAGCTGCAGCCGCTGCAGCGCCTCGCGATGTGCCAGACCGCCCGGGAACGCCTCGTCGTCGGCGAACGCCTGCAGATACTTGCTCGACATGTCGTTGGGTGACATGAACGCTCAGGCCCTCCCTGGCCAGTTTTTCAAACCCGCAGCGCGTCCGCTTCCGGGCGGCGGGCATGCTCCGGCGCTGGCTTCAGGGCGGCCGCCGCAACGGCCTGGGCACCGCGATCCAGATCCAGCACCTGGCACAGGGCGCGAAATTCGGCCGTAAGCAGGGCGATGCGACGCTGCAGGGACTTCAGATATGTGACGTCGGAGAGGATCAGCACCTCTTTGACGCCGCCATGGGGGTGCACGCTCTTCCAGAAGCCGATGAATTCGCGCAGGTGATCGGCCATCTGCCGCACCGAGGTGCGGTTCTGCTCCCGCATGACGAAAACCAGGGTCGGCGTGACGCGCGCATCCTGGCTGTATTTCTCGGCCTTGAGATAGCCACCCACGACGGCCTTGCGGTCGCACCGTGGCTCACTTTCTACAATGAGCCGGACATAACCTTCGTGTGTGGCGGTGAGGTCGGGGCTGTAGCCCTTGGCCAGCTCCTCCCCGCGGGTGTGCGATTCCAGAGATCCGAGCTGATGGTCCAGGTTCTTGAAGCTGTTATCGTACATGTTGTTGTTTGCGCAATCGGTGACCGGAGACAAGTCAACAGTCTCGGGGGGCCCCTTAGGTTGAACAATCAACGAACGGCTAAACTAAAGTTTAGTCCGGAGGTATTGGCGGCCTGGGCCGATCGGCCTACCGTGCGTTCCGGAGTTCCATGCATGAATCTGCTGCTGATTGACGATCACGCCCTGTTTCGCGAGGGCCTGCGGGCCCTGCTGGGCAACATCAGCCCGGACGTGATGGTCTTCGAATCCGCGTCGGTGGAAGGCGCCATCGATGAATGCAACCTCACCCCCTTCCGCATGGTGCTGCTGGATCTGGGCCTGTCCCAGTCCGGGGGCATGGCGACGCTGGAGCAGTTCCGGGCTGGCGTGCCGGCCACCCCCGTGGTGGTACTGTCGGGCGAACGCGATGCCGCGCTGATCCGCAACGCCATCGAGTGTGGCGCGGTGGGCTACATCCCCAAATCCCACACGGCCGAACAGATGATCGCCGCGCTGCGCTTCGTGCTGTCGGGCGGCGTGTATCTGCCGCCAGAGGTGCTGGAAGCCGAGCGCGCTGCCGCGGGCCAGCCGGTATCGACCATGGAGCGCGAGCGTTTTCAGCTGCTCTCGCCCCGCCAGCAGCAAGTCGCCCGCCTGCTGCTGCAGGGACAGGCCAACAAAGCCATCGCCCGCGAACTGGAACTGTCGGAAGGCACGGTGAAAGCTCATGTGTCCGCGATCTACCAGATCATCGGCGCGCGCAATCGTGTCGAAGCGGTTACGCTCGCGGCCCGGCATGGCTTCATCGTGATGTAGCGGTATGGCCGCGATTTCCGAACAATCCAGACCGCGCGAGGACGAGACCCGCGCCCTGCTGCGCATCATTGCCGCGCAGTCCGAGAACGCCAATCCCATCGTGGCCATTGCCGCGGTGGTGCTGATCTACACCCTGTACAACCGCGCCAACCATGTCGGCCTGTGGATCTGGGCGGGGCTGGCCTGCGTGGTGGCGATATGGCGGCACATCGTTTCGCGGCGCATTCGCGAGCACTCCGGCGATGCCGACACGCGCGCCCTGCGTGGCTATGAATGGATGATGCTGGCCGGCACGGCGGGCAGTTCGTTCATCATGGGCAGCGCCTTCTGGCTGATCGCGACCAGCGGCGACCTGTACGCACGCATGATCGTCACGCTGATCTCCATGGTGCACATGGTGGCGGTGCTGCTCTACCTCACGCCGCGCGCCTCGGACCGTGTCATCCGCACCATCGGCAATCTGGGCCAGGGAATCCTGTTCTGGCTGGGCGTGGGCTCGGCCGAGCCGCCGCACTGGGAAGTGGTGGTGGTCTATGGCGGCCTGTTCTGGTGCGGCATGGTGTTCGGACGCGAACAGCTGCGGCAATTCCGTGAATCCCTGCGCGTGCGCAACGAGAATGCCGCGCTGCTCGAACAGGTCGAGGCGGACCGCAAGGTGATCCAGGGCGCGCTCGAAGAGGCGCGCCTGGCCAATGCCAGCAAGAGCCGCTTTCTGGCCGCCGCCAGCCACGATCTGCGCCAGCCGCTGCATGCGCTGACGATGTTCCTGGGCACGCTGGGGTTTCACGTCACCACCGACGACGCGCGGCGGCTGCTGGGTCGCGTAAAAGACACCGTGCGCGTGCTCGAGGAGCAGTTCAACAGCCTGCTCGACATGTCGCGCTTCGATGCCGGCGCGGTGACAGCCAATCCGCACAGCTTCCGGCTCGATTCGCTGGTGGAGAAGATCGTCGAGGAGTTCCGGCCGCAGGCCGAGGGCAAGGGACTGACGATTTCCGTGACGGCGACGCCGGCGCTGGCGCACTCCGATCCGCTGCTGCTGGGCCGGCTGCTGCGCAACCTCATCGACAACGCCGTGCACTACACCACGCAGGGCCGCATCGCCGTGCAGGTTCAGGCCAGCGGCGAGCGCTTCACCGTGTCCGTGCACGATACCGGCCCGGGCATCGCGCCGGAGCAGCAGGCACGCATCTTCGATGAATACGTGCAGCTGGATAATCCCGGCCGGCAACGCCAGCGCGGCGTGGGCCTGGGCCTGGCCATCGTGAAGCGCATCGATCAGCTGCTGGCCCTGCGGTTGCAGTTGCAGTCTGCGCTGGGCAGCGGCTCGCGTTTCACGGTGTCGGTGCAGGCCGCCACGGGCAGCCTCGTCGAACCGGCGGCAGCGGCCTCGCCCGCCGAAGCACTGGCCTTTCGCACCAGCGCACGCGTGTGGATACTGGATGACGATCCGGTGGTGCTCGAAAGCCTGGGGGCGCAGCTTCAGGCCTGGGGCGCGACGGTCAAGGCTTTCGCCCGGCCCGAACCATTGCTCGACACACTGCGGCACCTGGGCGTGAAGCCAGACTGGATTCTCACCGACGACATGCTGGGCAGCGACCTTTCGGGTCTCGAAACAGCGCGCATCGCCGTGCATGAGCTGGGCGCGGGACGTGCCTGCCTGATCACCGGCAACACCGAACCCTCACGACTGGAAGTGCTGCGCCAGAGCGGCTTTCCGGTGATCGTGAAACCGGCGACGCCCGAGCAATTGATGGCGCTGCTGGGCGCGAAGAGCGGCAGTCGGCTGCCGGCTACGGCCGCTTGAGCACGGCGTCGCCGCACAGCTCACCGAGCAGTCGGTAGCTCTCCCACTGCTCGTCGTCGAAGAACTGGTCCACCGTGGGTTGATTGGGGAACTGCGGGTGGTTCTGCGCGTAGCAGCGCAGGTCCAGCGACGAGCCGGCAGGCCCCAGACAGGGCTTGATCAGCAGCAGCCAGCTGACTTCAGTGGTGCCGGGATAGTGCACGCGCGCCAGCGCCGCGCAGGCCGTGCCCTCGCGGCGGATCTGTGCCAGCGAGCCGATGGCCTCCGGATCGAACCAGTCGCGGACCCAGGCCGGCACCGCGCCGCCATCGAATGCCGCCCAGCCCGTGACACCGGCGCGTTGCGGCTCGATCCATTCGATGCGCGCGCCGAAATCCAGTCGCGCCTTGCGTGATATTTCAGCCATGTCGTCGAAGCGGTAGCCACCGTCCTCGGCGCCATCCAGCGCAATCATCAGCGACACGCGCCGCCGCAGCAGCTCGTACAGCCCGCTGTTCTCGAAATGCGCGCCATCGCTCAGGTACCAGTGCCGGGCCGAAGGGCCGCGGTAGTACGCGCCCCACTCATCGAGCAGCATCTGCTGCGTGCGGAACAACGCCCCCGGCGCACTGACCAGCCGATGGAAGAAAGTCGGCGCGAAGCGCCCCGGGCGATCGGCGGCAGCAATGCCGCTGTTCCACCAGTAGCCGATGCGCACGTTCAGCAGGCCATACAACAGCGACATGGCCACACTGGTGTCGCGCCCGGAACCGGTGGTGAATGCCGCCCCGGAAATGGCCATCCAGTCGCTGAGCTTCAGGTTCTCGACGCGGGCGGGTTGCTGATCGTCGCGGCCGAGCACATGAAAGGCCTCGGGATTGGCGCCTATGGGCAGCGCCTTCGCTACGGGAATGGCATCGCCGGTCCACAGCGCGTGGTATCTCACCCCTACGCTGATTCCCGCGGGACCGACGCACATGGGAAGTCCCTTGTCCTCGGGCAGATGCCGGCCCGTGATCGCATCCGCACTCTCGTTGACGCAGACATTCATCAGATGCAGCGGGCCACCGTTGCGCTCCGGATGGTATTTCGCGAAAGGCAGATCATCCTGTGGATGCGACTGGCTGACGTCCGGCGGCACATCGGCCACACTGGCGTTCACACGCGCCGGATTCGATGCGCCCAGGAAGGTGCGCGCCAGTTTGGAGGCGTACGAGGCCTGCAGGGACGAAAGATTGGCGAACCGCGTGGCCCGTCCCAGCGCCAGCGACAGCAGCAGCGCGAACCCGCACAGATACAGGCCCACGCGTTCGCTGACATCGAAGGCGGCATGCGTCAGCACGTCCAGCGCCAGCAACAGGAAGGTGGCCAGTGCAAATGCGATGACACCCAGACCGAGCTTGCGCTGCGTGGAGACGGCCGCACGCGAAACCACGCGGGCCTGCAACGCGCGGGCGCGCTCCCACAAGGCGCGCGCGGCCGGCAGCATCAGGTTCAGCAGCACCATGCCGCCCACGACCGGGATTTCCAGCGCCGCCGAGGCCGTGCGCGCGATGGAATCGAGCACGGCCCAGGCCATGCTGGCGGCCAGCAGCATCAATGCCACCCCCAGCGCGCGGCTCAGGCGATTGCGCACAATGGAGCCCATCTGTGCGGCCGAGGTCTGTGGCGGATGCGGATGGCGCACCAGTTCCTGCCAGGCCCAGGCCAGCAGCAGCGAACCCAGCACCACCAGTGCCGGCACCTGCGCCGCCGGCCAGCTCAGCATGCCGATGGCGCCGGCGATCATCACCAGCCAGGCGATGAGCGCAAACCAGGGCGTCACGGCCGCGGAGCCCGGTTTGGGGGCCAGCCAGTAGCCCAGCGCCATCGGCAGCACCACGGCCAGCATGAGAACCCCTGGCGCCCACCACCAGGGACTGCAGCCCAGCATCGAGAGCCAGTTGTGTGAACACGCCTGCGCCGACGTGGGGCCGGCGATGAGGCGCAGGGCGGCGAGCAGCGCCACCAGCAGCGCCCCAATCACCACGTGCACGGTGACCAGATTTCTCCAGATCACGCCCAGGTGGGTCTGGAAATCCGAACGCCCCGCGCTGAGCAGATAGCTGGCGTGGCGGCGCAACCACCATATTTCGTTGGAGCCGGTATTCGCGAGCGTCTGCTGCACGCGCTCCACGGGATTGGCCACGGAACGCGCGATGCGCATGAACAGCTGCCCCAGGAACGCACCGATATAGCCGCCACCGGACACCGTGGAGAGGTAATCGACATTGCGCAGGCGATTGCGACACGCCAGCGCCTGCATGATGCCCAGCGCGAACGTGGCGCTGCGGATGCCACCACCGGACAATGCCAGACCGACGGTCTGTCCGGGCAATTCCGGTCGCAAAGGCTCGGCGGCGATCTCATCGGGAATGCGGCCACTGTCGGCGATCTGGCGGCGCGTGCGGATGGCGGCGGCCTCGGCCGCCTTGAGTAGTTCGGGATAGGCGGCCGAATCGGCCAGCAGCATGTCGGCGGCCTTCTCGCTGACCATGAACACCGGCGTGACGATGAAATACCCCGGAATGCGATGGAACACCGAGGCGTCGACCACGCGCAGTGCGCGTACGCCATGCACGCGCAGGCGATTGTCGAGCACGGCCTTGCGATCCACGAGTTGCGTCGTATCCGCCTTCCAGGGATCCGATCCCATGCGGCAGGTGCCGCAGGCGTGATGTCCCCAGGCTTCGGCATGGATCCAGTCTTTCAGCTCCTGCGAGCTATCGATGCGCGCGGCCCCAGGCTGGATCTCCTCGCCGATCATCGCGGTGGCGTGATTCACGCGGCGCACGAACTCCACGCCGCTGCACAGCGCCTCGAGGTCCTGCACATAGGTCGGCGGACCTTCATCGAAGGACCGGAACACGATCTCCGGCTGATGAAAGGGGGAATTCGAACGCAGCCGGACGCTGCCGGCATTGTTGGAGGTATAGGCCTTGAGCAGCACCCAGCTCCACAGATCGCGCCGGTCCTCGAGGGCCGTCATGCTCTCGCGCAGCAACTGCTTCGACCATCCCCAGTAGTAGCCACGGAATGCGGCGGGCACGCCGAAGACGAACAGGTCGGGATCCGGCGGCAGGCCGTCGTCACGCTGCCGCGTGACCGGTGTCTTTCCGGTGTCGAGAAAGAAGGCAACCGCGCCGCCATTGGTGGTGTACAGGCCGCTGCGCGTGTCCAGCCACTGACGCAGCGCCGGATCATCGCGGCTGTCCGGATCGAAGGTCACGCCATCCAGCGTGCGAAATGGCGCGCGCGTGTGACTGATGACGCCGACTTCGTAGCGATCCTGCAGATTGGCGCCCACGCCGGGCAGATCGATAATGGGGGCGATCGCCCTGCCCTGTGCATCGCGCGGCCCCTCGATGCCCATGTCCCGCAGGTGCTGCGCATCGCCGATGCCGCTCAACATCAACAGTTGCGGCGTGTTGAATGTACCGCCCGAGACGATCACTTCCTCGCGCGCGAAGAAGTGGGTCTGCTCGCCATGTGCGGGCACGGCGGCCGAGGCAGCGCCTACCTGATAAAGCCGCGCGCCGACAACCACGGCCACGCCACAGGCGCGCGGCACTTGCGAGTCCGGTTTGAACAGTATGCGCGTCGCCAGTACGCCGCCGGTCATCACGAGGCGCTCCGGCCACTGGCCGGCGACGCTCATCAGTCGCTCGCGCAGGCCCACGCGATGCGCGCCATCCGTGCCCACAGGAATGAAGGAGACCTGACCGCTGACACCGCAGCGCGCATTGGCGAAGTTCGGATCGAGCAGCCGCACGAACTGGAACCGCAGCAGCGAACGGCATGCGGCGCGAAACCGGCCCGGCTGCCGCACCAGAAAGACAATCACGCCCAGCAACAGGCGCAGGAAGGTACCATCGCCGCGCGCGATCTTCGACACCAGCAGCGGACTGATGAAACTGGTCTTCTGCCAGCCGTTGCGGCCATGCCCGCCGCGATCGAGCTGCCAGCGCGGATTGATCCACTCCACGACCTTGGCGGCCTGCCGGTACAGCAGGATCATCTTCTTCAGGAAGCCGCGGTAATCCTCGTAGTACAGGCATTTCTCGATGCGCGTGAAATAGCCCTGCATGGACTCGGCGCGCCAGCCCGGATCGCCGGTCAGCGCCGCGATCCGGTTCCAGTCCGAATCATTGGGCTTGACGATGATCATGGCGTGATGCGCGGTGCAGCCGCCCAGCGCCGAGCTGCGCGGATACAGGATGCCGCCCTTGCCGGATTGCCCCAACGCGGCGGGATCCTGCGCGCTGACGTACTTCGAATCGGCGCGCTGCGCGGCATCGCTCTGGAAATGCCGGACCGAAAACGCCCAGCTCATGCGCGCATCTTCCGTGGCCGCACCATGCAGCACGGGCACGCGATACACGGTGCGGTCTTCATGCTGTGGCGATGCCGAAGCCGCTGGAATCACGCCGGGCTGCAATGCCTGGCTGTCTGGCGCGGCCGGGTCGAAGCCCGCCTCCAGCAGCAGCACGCGCTTGCCGCCTTCCGCCAGGCGGGCGGCCAGCGGCCCGCCGCCCGCGCCGGAGCCGATGACGATGTAGTCGAATGGCGTGCTGTCGGGGTCTCGCGCCGCCTGCAACATCGCATCCTGCCATTGCGCGGGCGTGGATGTACTGGACGGTGTCATCACAGCGTCTTCAGGAAGGCTTTGAGCTCGGCTTTTTCTTCCACGGTGAGATGCTCGCCGAACCAGTGACCGCGGTCGAGCACGAAGTCCGGGCACTTGCTGACGCTCAGCAGCGCGGGACCGGCTTCGCGTTCGAATACCACGCGCCGCCGGTCCGGATCGGATTCGCGCTGACTGAGCAGGATGCCGCGCGTGATGCCCGCCACGGCGCGCAACAGATTCAGCTTCGGCGCCTCCGGATTCATGTTCATGACCAGGTTGATGGGCACGCCACGCGGGATCGGCCCCACATCTACCGGGCCCAGTTCGCCCGCCGCGTAGCGATGCACCAGGTTGCCCGCGAAGATGCTGCCGATGAACAGCAGGCCGAACAGCACGCGCGCCGCCCAGCGCTGCTCCACATTTACGCGCCAGCACCACACGGCCAATGTCGCCAGCACCGCTGGCGCCGCCCACAACCACGGCCACACACGATCCAGCCGCATCAACACCAGCACCACGGCGACGACGATGGCGAACAACAACAGCGCGAAGCCCGCGATTCTCGCGCGCCCCCACACCGCCAGAATGGCGGTCACCACCGCCAGCGCGGCCCACAGCCACACCGTGAGGAAGGACACGCCAGCGCTTCCCACCACACCACCGAGCAGCCGCGGCACGAACTTGGCCGCGAAATAGATGGAGCTGTCCTGCGCCACGCGGTAGATGAAGCCGGGGTCCGACTGGCCGATCGCCGAATCGATCAGGCGCAGATCGCCGTACGGCGCGGTGGCCGCGGGCTTGCGTTTGTCCTGCGACAACAGCTTGTCGATGCCGTCATCGAAGGCCTGCAGACGTCCGGCCACGGAAGGATTGCGATTGAACAAGCCCAGCGCATTGTTGTGCAGATAGGGCGCGGTGGCCCACAAGCTGATCAGTGAGGCTGGCCGGTAATAGCCCGGCCCGCCCGGCGGCGGGTAGTAAGTGTCGTTGTTGTTCCAGGCATCCTGTGCCACGCCGGAGTAGGGATTGAAGAAGCGCACGCCACCCACGGCCGGCAGGCTCTTGTAATCCTCTGAAGAGAAGTTGTCCCACACCTGGCCGCGCATGCCATTGGTGCCGACCGAGCGACCGGAATTGGTGCCCACCAGCGTGATGGGAATGCGGATGTCGGTGGAGAGAAAGTTGTCTTCGAGGAAGGGGTCCTTGTCACCCGTCGCGGCGCCGGCCTGGGCCGTGATGCGATCGCCATAGTTGCGGAATGCGGCACTGGCGCGAAAGGCTTCCCAGTCCTCGAATTTACGCGGCACGACGAAGTGCGCGTCATCGGCCGGCGGCGCGGCGTGCTTCGCCCAGTCGTCGCTGAATTCGAGCGCGAAACCCTCGGGCTGCTTGCTCGAATGGCACATGGCGCAATTGCGCAGGAAT
>Ga0164241_10001020_pt1 | contig 39052 bp, 31 predicted proteins | sample OricomyardsoilBY_FD_108780 | JGI IMG/M metagenome (GOLD analysis project Ga0164241, IMG submission 108780) | Backyard soil microbial communities from Emeryville, California, USA - Original compost - Back yard soil (BY) | ecosystem: Environmental > Terrestrial > Soil > Unclassified | place: USA... | reverse complement strand
GTTGTGCTGCAGCACCTGCGGGCCTTCGCGCACTTCTTCGCAGCCAAAACCGGAGGCGGGAATGATCGCGCCGTCGCCGCGCAGCGTCCACGGGTTCGCCATCCTGGCGATGGTCAGCACATGGCCCGGATGCGCGCACCAGAGAAAATACCACTGTCCGTCGCCGGGATTTTTGAACACCGTGCCGTCAATCGCGTAATGGTCGTTGGCCGGATTGAACAATCTGCCTTTGTAAGCGTAAGGGCCGAGCGGATTTTTCCCCGCGCTTTCCAGCACATACATGCGGTGGCTCTCGTCATTGTTGTCCGCGGCCATCGCCGTGTAATAGAGATACCAATGGTTCGTGATGAAATGGAATTCCGGCGCCCAGACACCGCGGTTGCGCGCGGGGTTTTTATCCCTCCACACCGTGACTGGCTGGACGGTTTTCAATCCCGCCAGCGTCGGCGCCTTCCACATTCGGATCGCGTCACCCTGCGTCGTGGTGAGGTAATAATTCCCGTCGTAAAAATCCATGTAAGGATCGGGGCCGGGATTGAGCGGATTTTGAAACTTGCCCGGCGGAACCTGGCCGCAGACCGGCCGCAGACCGGCACAGAAGAATAAAAACGCCAGCAGGCAATGGAACATCCGGTTGTTTGATAGATGGGATCGCATTGTGATTTACTCTTTCATGGTGACAGTTGAACGCGGTAAAAGCGCGTGGAAAAATTGGCGGCGGCGGCATCCGTCCAGACGAACGGCAGCAGCGGCGAAATGCGCCCGGGATGCACGCGGGAATGGAAATTGCATTGTCCACAAAATACCTTCGTCATTTGATCCGTCATGTGGCATGAACCGGCCACAAGGCGCAATTACAACACCCGGTAATTTCAACCAGGGCGCGCCGATTTCGGTTGAGTTCTGAAATTTGAAAGTCCAGATTGCCGGCGTTTCATTCCCTGCATCTAATCAAACCCACAATCAAACCCATGAAAAAATCAAGCGTCCCCCTGCTGGTTATGATTTCAGCGATGCTGCTGTCTGCCGGATGTTCCTGGTCGGTCGGCGGCGGCCCCAAAAACGCCACCCTGCAGCCGACAACCGGCCAGCAGTTGATTGACCTGCAACGCGCCAAGGACGCAGGAGCCATCACGGACGCGGAATATCAGACGCAAAAAGCCCGGCTGCTGGGCAGCAAGTAGGGTTTTCACCGCCGGCTCCCAAACACTTGCCCCGGCCCGCCCAAGGAATTCAGCGCGGGCAGATTTCGCGGGCGGAAATGCGCGTCAAATCCGCCACCGTCCAGTCGGCATCATGCGGTTTTAATTCCGCCACCGTCGAGCCGCCGGTCGCCACGGCCAGCGTTTTTGCGCCGATGAATTTTCCGCAGCGCACGTCGAACGGCGTGTCGCCAACAACCACGACTTCCTGCGGTTGCAAATGCGCGTCCAGCACGCGCCGGCCGCGTTCCAGCGCCGCCACGGCGATGTGGTTGCGGTCCTCGTGATCATCCGCGAAACCGCCCATCACAAAATGTTCCCAGAGGCCAAAGCGCCGCAGTTTGATTTCCGCGCCGAGCTGGATGTTGCCCGTGAGCAGGCCCAGCATCGGCGGCTGCGGCAACGCCAGCAGGTCCGCGATGAATTGTCGCACGCCCGGACATTCGCCGCCCGTGCTTTGCTCAACGATGTGTTCCAGCCAGAAAATGTAACGGGCGAAGAACTGGCGGAAATGCGCCGGCGATTCATCCAGCGCATGAATCTTGAAAAATTCGCGGACGAGGCTCACGTCCGTGCGGCCGGCGAATTTCATTTTTTCCGCGCCGTGATGCAGGTCGAATTCCGTGGCGAAGGTTTTCGCAAACGCCCGGGTGCCCGCGCCGCCCGTGTGAACGAGCGTGCCGTCAATGTCGAAGAGAACCAGCCGAATCATGCCGCGCAAAAAATATCACACGCGCCGCCGCGCGCGAGTTTTTTAGCCGCGCTAGATCGGGTGCGCGCGGATCAACGCTTGCGATTGTAGTCCGCCCGCGAAAATTTTTCCGCCGCCAGCATTTCCGCGCGCGCCGGCAAGGCGGCGGCCGGCGCGAAGTCTTTCCAGGCCGCGCCAAAATGGTTTTCCGCCGCGCCGCGCATCGCCGCGGCAAAATCCGCGCGCTTCAGCGGCACCGGCGGCGGCTGCACCGAGCCTTGGATCAACAGGCCGGATTGATTCCGCCGCTGCGCCGCGCCCGCGATTTTTTGGCCGCGCCAGAGCAGGTCAAATTTTTCGTGCCCGGCAAAGCACTGGCCGGGCGAGGATTTTTTGCAGCCGGGCGCGAGTTCGGTTTCCACTTTCAATTCCGCGAACGCCAGCCTAAGCCAGTCGTGGATGCGCCGGTAACTTGCCTCCGCCTTGAGCGAATGCCATTCGTGGCCGGGCGGCACGGTGAAACTGTAAGTCCAGTCCGCGTCATGCGGCACGAGGCCGCCGCCGGTCGGACGCCGGATGAGCGGACGCAAGGCCGTCGCCGCCGCCACTTCGGAAAATTTCTGGAAATAACCGAACGTCGCCGCCGGTTGCGTCCAGCCGTAAAACCGCAACACCGGCCGGCCGGTTTGCGCGGCGGATTCGAGCAGCGCCTCGTCCAACGCCATGTTGAAGGCGGCGTCACATTGGCCGGAATCCAGTAAAAGCCAGTTCATTAAACCAAAAGTTTAGCCACAGAGACACAGAGCGCACAGAGTTTTTAATTTATTCTTCCTCTGTGCGCTCTGTGTCTCTGTGGCTATTCACTTTTCACCCCGATTTGCGGGCAGAGATTTTGGATTTCACAATTCGCACAATCCGGCTTGCGGGCGGAGCAGCGGCGGCGGCCATGCCAGATGAGCCAGTGGCTGAACAGCATCCAGTCGTTTTGCGGCACCAGCTTCATCAATTCCTGCTCGATTTTTACCGCGTCGGTTCCTTTCACCAAGCCAAGGCGGTTGCCGAGCCGTGTGACGTGCGTGTCCACGACAACGCCGACGTTGATGCCGAAGGCATTGCCCAAAACGACGTTGGCGGTTTTGCGTCCGACGCCGGCAAGCGAATGCAATTCCTCCATCGTGCGCGGCACTTCGCCGCCGAATTTTTCCACGAGCGCGGCGCAGCAGGACTTGATGTTTTTCGCCTTGTTTTTGTAAAAGCCGGTGGAGCGGATGTCTTTTTCCAATTCGGAAATGTTGGCGTCCGCAAAATCTTTGGCGGCACGATATTTTTTGAACAGCTCCGCCGTCACGAGGTTGACGCGCTTGTCGGTGCATTGCGCGGAGAGAATCGTGGCGACGAGCAGTTGCAGCGCGTTGGAGAAATTCAATTCGCAATGCGCGTCCGGATAGGCGCGCTGGAGCGCGGCGCAGATTTTTTCCGCGCGTTCCTTTTTTGCGACCGTGCTTTCGCGGGGCATCGGCTGAGTTTGCCAGACCGGCGGAAAATAAAAAGCCCGGACGCAAGCGCCCGGGCTGGATGCAAAAAATCTTCAGGGCGCCGTGGCGGGCGGCAGATTGGTCAAAGCCGCCGGCGCAACCGCATTGGTCGGCGGCAGGTAGGCCGGCGCATTGGTGCCGAGGACGTTCAGGCTCGTGATTTTGGCCGGCACAATTTTATCGAGTTTGCCCTCATACCAGCAACCACCGATGACCGCGAGGACAATCAGGGCGATGATGATTTTCGGCCAGGGACTTGGTTTTTCGGCGAATGGATCAGCCAGGTCACGCTGGGAACCAGGCGGCAATGCAGCGACCTGTGTGAGCGATTTGCCAAACGGCACGTTGACCTTGGCCTTGGAATTCACCGCCCAGCCGTTGGCGTCGAGAATCGGGCCGAGGTTGCGCTTGCGCAGCTTCATGTAGGCCAGAATCATTGACGGGCCTGAAATCAGCAGCATGAGTCCAATAAATATTCCAATGAGCGCGGGAACGACCATGATGCCAAGGGAGAACAAGCCGGTCACTTTGGCCAGGATCGTCGTGATGATGCCGGCGATGGCGGTGAACGCCGTGGTCAGCAGGGCGATGGTGCCGAGGTCCATTTTCTTCGGTTCGGCGGGCTTGGTTTTGTCCGCGTTGGCGGTGACAGCGGCGGCGTCCTGCAATTTCGCGGTCGAGGCGGCATCGGCGGCGGCGGCGCGCTTGGCGATGGACTCCTCAATCATCCGCACGAGTTTTTTGTAGGGCAACCAGAACGCCTGCCGGATGCTGATGGGATTGTCAATCAACTTGGTAATGGTCGCATCCCAGTCGTGGCCTTTGCGGTCGTAGAAAATGCCGTTGCGCCCGACCATGAGATTGTCCGAGTCGCCATCGGTAAAAGCGGCCACGATGGTCATTTTTTCACCCGTGCCTTTGCGCACGCAATCGCAGTAGGCGAGATAACTGCCCGCCAGCGCGGCCATCTTGCCGTGCTTGGCCACGTCTTCCACCGTGAGCGCCAGATCACAGGCGCGCTGATCCAGATACAACCGGCCGGCCTGAAAAATCGCCGGCACCTTGCGGCTGTAAAAATTTTTGAAGCTGACAAAATTCACGCACAGGACGAACAGGTCGCGGTGATAACGCACCAGTTTCTCGACGTTCGCGATGCCGTTCGCCTCCGGCTCCAGCGCCTTGTCCTTGGCGATGAGCGCGGCGATGGCGTCCTTCGTTTTACCGGCGAGAATTTCACGAACGCGCGGCAAACCCAGTTTTTCCACGGCGACGCCGACCTTGCCCGCAGACCAGGCGTCAAACGCCGCCAGCCGGGCTTGCAGCGAATTCCAGTCCGCCTCCGTGAGCGCGGTCTTGTCGCCGAGCAACGGCTTGACGGCGGCGGCCTGCAGCGCGGCGAGCGCCCCGGCCCAGGCGGGATTGACGCCTTCCAAAAATGGCAGCGACTTGTCGGCGGCAATCTGCGCGAGCGGCAGGCCGGCGATTTCCGCCGTGCCGACGGTCAAATCTTTCGCCGCCAGCGCGGCATATTCGGATTCCGAACGGTTCAACGGCGCCACGGCGCGGGCGTCAAACTTGGCCAGACGGCAGCGGGCGAAGAAGTCGTCCACCTTCACCTTCGCCGCTTTGACGGCGGCGTCTGCGGCGGCGGTGGCTTCGCCCAACGGCAGGATTTTCTGATCGCCCTCGGATTGCTTCCACCAGTCGGAATACGCCTGGGCCTCGGCGAAAAACGCATCCACCTTGGCCTGGCTGACGCCCGGCTTCCCGCTGCGGTCGTTCTCAATGCCCATGCAGGCCATGATGTCGGTGATGAGCGCCTTGGCCGCCTCGTCGTTCCCGGCGGCTTCCACGGGAATGATGCCATCGCCGTTGAAGGTGGTGGCGGCAAAAATCTTCACCGTGTCGGCAACGTCATCAATGCCGATGTCCGTGGCGTCCGCTTTGCCGAGGTTGACGAGGATTTGCCGGGCGGAGGCGAGGATTTGCTTCCCATCCGGCGTGGCGTCGTTGATCGCGGCCAGCGGCAAGGTGGCGGAACATCTGATGATGTCGTCGGGATTTTTGAGCAGGCTCGTCGCCCATTTTGCGGCGGCAATGATTTCCGGCGCGCGAATGCGTCCGTCCTTGTCCGTATCAATCAGATCCAGCGTGCGGCTGTCAAATTCCAGCCCGCGAGTCGGACAGGCGAGCGCGACCCACAGTTTTTGATCCAGTTGGTCGAGGTTGGCGAGGTCGGCGCCGGATTCCAGTCTGACTTGCTCAAAGCCGCCCGCGCGAAAGAATTTCCATGTATGAGCCATAAAACTATCTCCTGAATTTTTGGGAATCTAACCACAACCGCGCGGGAAGACCAAGCAAAGTTTGCAGGCCAGAAAACCAGCAGGTCTGGAAACCGTTTACATCACGGAATCAAACCAGCTCCGGTTCGATGGTTTTTTTTGGCGGCTGGCCGCAGGGTTTGCCGTCGGCGCTTTCGGGATACTCAAAAACTTTGCCTTCGAAATTGCGGATGAGCACGCGGCCGGCGTTGCGGCAGAGAACGTATTCAGGATTGATCGGCACCTTGCCGCCGCCGCCGGGCGCGTCAATCACATACGTCGGCACGGCGTAGCCGGTCGTGTGGCCGCGCAACTTTTCCATGATCTCCAAGCCCTTCGCCACGCTCGCGCGCAGGTGCGCGGAGCCGGAAATCAGATCGCACTGGTAGATGTAATACGGCTTCACGCGGCACATCAAAAGTTTTTGCACGAGCGCCTTCATCACGTCCGCGTCATCATTGACTTGCCTGAGCAGCACGCTCTGGTTGCCGAGCGGAATGCCGGCGTCGGCCAGACGGCCCAGCGCGTCGCGCACCTCCGTCGTCAGTTCACGCGGATGATTCGTATGGATGCTGATGAACAACGGATGAAATTTTTTCAGCACCGCGCACAGTTCGGGCGTGATGCGCTGCGGCAGAAAAATCGGGATGCGCGAGCCGATCCGTAAAAATTCCACGTGCGGAATCGCGCGCAAACGGCCTAATAAATTTTCCAATTTTTCATCGCTCAACAACAACGGGTCGCCGCCGCTCAACAGCACGTCGCGGATTTCAGGATGCGTGGCGATATATTCGATCTGCTTGTCGTATTCGGGATGAAAATCGTAGCCGCTCGCGTTGCTGACAAGCCGTGAGCGCGTGCAGTAGCGGCAATAACTGGCGCAGCGGTCCGTCACCAAAAACAAAACGCGGTCGGGATAGCGATGCACGAGGCCGGGCACGGGTGAATGCGAATCTTCGCCGCACGGATCGCTCATTTCCCACGGCGCGGTGTTCGTTTCCTCGATGCGCGGGACAACCTGCCGGCGGATCGGACAGTTTTCATCCGCCGGATCAATCAAATTAAAAAAGTAAGGCGTGATGCCGAGCGCGAGCTTGTGGTTTGCGAGCTGCGCGCCCGCCATCTCTTCCGGCGTGAGCGTGGGCAGGAATTTCTGCAACTGCTCGACCGTGGTGATGCGGTGCTTGAGCTGCCAGCGCCAGTCGTTCCAATCGGCCTCGGAAACGTCGCGCCAGAAACCGCGCCCGGCGGATTGGAACTTCTTGAGCGATTGAAGCGGGTGGCCCGAAGGCGGCTCTTTGCCGTCCGTGGATGAATTTTCAGCCTGCATTTTAGGTAAGCGCACTATAAATCGGGTTGGCGGTCTGTCAAGTTGACCGCTCATCTGGCTGAGGCTTGATTTGGGGAGCGCCGCCGCCCTGGCTGCGGTTCGTCGCGCCCTCGCGGCGAACATGTGAGGCGTGAACTTCAAAAAAGAACGAATGCTTTGTTTGTTCCCGCGTTTGTGCCGATGACGAGGGCGTCGTCGGCTGCGCCCGGGGCGGGCGCGCTCCCAAACGATGTCATTGCCGCCGTCCGATTTTAACACCATCAATTTTTTCAACGTGCTTGTTGCATTCTGCGCCCATAATTTTATAGTTCGCTCTTTGAAGCATTGCGATGAGCCATCCAAACAACGACGTGCAGCCGTGGACGATTGAGTCCGCGCGCAACCTCTACAACATCCAGCGCTGGGGCGCGAAGTATTTTGACATCAACGACGCCGGCCACGTCACCGCCCGGCCGTTGCAGGACGCGGGCGCGACGGTGGATCTCACCGACGTGATCGAGGAGGCGAAGGGGCGCGGGTTGAAATTTCCTTTGCTCATCCGGTTTCAGGACATCCTCCGCCACCGCGTCGAGGCCATCAACAAAGCGTTCCAAAACTCCATCGCAGAATTTAATTTTCAGGGCAAATATCGCGGCGTGTTCCCGATCAAGGTGAACCAGCTCCGCGAGGTCGTGGAGGAAATTCTTGACGCGGGCAAGCCGTTCAACTTCGGCCTCGAAGTCGGCAGCAAGCCGGAACTCTTCGCCGGCCTCGCGTTGCAAAACCAGATGGGCGGCCTCATCATCTGCAACGGTTACAAGGACGCGGAGTTCATCAAGATGGCGCTGCTCGGCATCAAGCTCGGCAAACGCGTCATCATGGTCGTGGAAAAGCTGGAGGAGTTGAAGCAGATCATCACGATTTCCAAATCGCTTGGCGTCGAGCCGCTCATCGGCATCCGGGCGCGGCTCTTGAGCAAGGGCGCGGGCAAATGGGCGGAGAGCGGCGGCGAAAACGCGAAGTTCGGCCTGAGCACCGTGGAACTTTTATCCGCCACGGAAATGCTCAAGGCGGAAAATCTCGGCCATTGCCTGAAGCTGCTGCATTTCCACATCGGCTCGCAAGTGCCGGATATTTTGACGGTGAAAAAAGCCGTGCAGGAAGCCGCGCGGTTTTACGCCAAACTGGTGAAGATGGGTTTTGCGATTGAGTTCATGGATGTCGGCGGCGGTCTCGGCGTGGATTACGATGGTTCGCGCAGCGCGTTCGACTCCTCGACAAATTACTCATTGCAGGAATACACGAACGACATCGTTTATTACATCGCCGACGTCTGCAACGCCGAGAAGGTGCCGCATCCCGACATCGTCAGCGAAAGCGGACGCGCCATCGTCGCGCATCACAGCGTGCTGATCGTGGAAGTGTTCGGGACGATTGAAAAAATTCGTCCCGGCGAAGCGTTCAAATACGGCGACACCGAACATCCGCTCGTGCGCGAACTGCTCGACATCAAAAAAAATCTCGCGAAGCTGAACAAGCTCGAAGCCTTTCACGACGCGCAGGAGCGCAAAGAAGACGCGCACAACATGTTCACGCTCGGCGTCATGGAATTGCCGGACAAGGCGCGCATCGAAAATCTTTACTGGGAAATCAGCCGCAAAGTCGTCGAGAGCTTCAAAGGCCAGGCTTACATTCCCGAAGAAATCCGCAAGCTCGAAGACTCGCTCGGCGACCAGTATCTCTGCAATTTTTCCGTGTTCCAATCGTTGCTCGATCATTGGGCGCTCGGCCAATTATTTCCCATCATGCCCGTCTCGCGCTTGAACGAACGCCCGACGCGCGAAGGCACTTTGGTGGACATCACCTGCGACTCCGACGGCGCGGTCAACAAGTTCATTGACCTGCGCGACGTGCGCGACACCTTGCCGATGCACCCGTTGAACGTCAACGGCGATGGCAAGCCGGAACCATATTATCTCGGATTTTTCCTGATGGGCGCGTATCAGGACATCATGGGCGATCTGCATAATCTTTTTGGCCGCGTGAACGAAGTCCACGTCTTCCTCGAACCCGACGAGCCGACCGGCTATTACATCGAGGAAATCATCGAAGGCGCGACCGTCAGCCATTCGCTCTGCGCCGTGCAATACGACGAGAACGAACTCAAACGCCAGATGAAGGCGCAAATGGACGAAGCCATCAAATCCGACCGCATGAAACCAAGCGAAGCGATGCGCCTGCTGGATGATTACGAACGCGGGCTGAAGGCTTATACGTATTTGAGTTTTTAAGGATGAAGGATGAAGGATGAAATGAGAAGGCGGGCGCAAATTTAGTTTCATCATTCATCTTTCATACTTCATACTTTTAAAAATGGCTGACACGCCGCCCAACCCTCAGCTCCTCCGCTCGCTCGGCAAACTTGCGCGCGGGCTTTCCGCCTTGTTTTGGGGCCTGCCGGCGGCGCTGTTGATCTGCGCGGAGACGGCGCGGGCGGACTGGCTCAAGCCGCTGGGATTTTTCCCCGCGATGGCGATCACCGGGCTGCTTTTTTACGGCCTCTGGCAGATGGGCGATTTTCAAAAACAGGAGCGTCCGTGGCGCGCCGCGCTGGACCGCGCGCAACTGCTGGCGCTGACGCTGCTCGGCCTTTGCCCGTTCATCTACTGGCACAACAAGCTGCCGGAACAGGCTTTTTTCTCCTACGCCGTGGCCGTGCTGGAACTGACCGCCGTGCTGTTCCTGTTCAATCTGAACCTCGTGCTCAAACGCCTCGGCGCGATGCTGCCGGATGAAACCCTGCGGAGCGAGACGCGGCAGTTCACCGCGTTGAACCGCTGGTTGCTGGTGCTGCTGCTGTTTTTTGCCATCGTTTTCATCAGCCTGCTGCAATTTCCGCATCCGTCGCCCGCCGTGGGCAGCGCGTTGATCTGGCTGAACCGGGCGAGCGGATTGCTGCTCATCTTTTTCATCCTCCTGCCGCTGGCGATGACGATGGCGCTGATCTGGAAGACCAAGGAAGTCATCCTCGACGCGGTTTTCGGTTCGCGCGGCTGAACCCGCCGGATTCACCGCCGGATCACTTGGTCGTGATGACCAGCTTCTTTCCCTTCACCAGTTCGTGGTGCGGGATGAAGTAACCGTCCATTTTCCGGCCGTCGTAGGTGAGGCCGGTGATTTGCCGCCCGGGATTCGGCTTGACGATGGTGAAGGTTTTGCCATTTGCCAGTTTGAATTTCACCTCGTCAAACAGCGGCGCGGATACGATGTAGTCTTCATCGGCGGGCGAATACGGATAAAAACCCATCGCGCAAAAAACATACCACGACGACATTTCGCCCGCGTCATCCATGCCGCACAAGGCCAGGCCGTCTTTTCCCATGCTGTAAAACCGGCGCATGATCGTGTCCAAAATGGCCTGGGATTTTTCGGGTTTGCCAATGAAATAATACAGATACGGAAAACTGTGGTCGGGCTGGTTGCCGTGGCAGTATTGGCCGATGAAACTGTTTATGTTCATGGCGATGTAATTTGTGTTCCACGGAATTGAAAAGAGCCGGTCCAGTTGTTTTTCAAACTCCGCCGGGCCGGGGTAAAGGCCGATCAATGTTTTCGTGTCCTGCGGCGCGAAGAAGGAAGATTCCCAGGCATTGGCCTCGCGATACATGTATTCGTAATAGGGATACTGCGGATTGAATGGTTTCACCCAGTCGCCGTTTTCCAAACGTCCGCGCATCAGGCCGGTGGAGGGATCGAACAGATTCGTGAAGTTGTCCGTGCGTTTCATCAGCATGGCGTAATTGGTTTGATCGTTGAACGCCTTCGCCAGCAACGCCACGGCGTAATCGTCGTAGGCGTATTCCAGCGTCTTGGTGACGGCGGCCTTCGCCTTGGTTTCCACGTTGGGATCTTTGATGTCGGGCGTGGAGATGTAGCCTTTGTCCATGTATTCCTGAATGTAAGGCCGTGTGCCGCCTTCGACCGTGGCGTTGCGCAGCAGCAGGCGATACGCGTTGGTCGCGTCAAAGCCGCGCAAGCCGCGCAGATACGATCCCGCGATGAAAGCCGCCGCGTGATCGCCGTGAAAAAAGGTCGGGATGAAGCCGGTGATTTCACCCCGGTCAACCAGAGACTGGATGATGTCTTCCGTGACCTTCGGCGAAAGCAGGCCGAGCAAAACGAGCTTGTTCCGATAGGTGTCCCACAACGAAGGCAGCGTGTAATATTGAAAATCTTTTTTGACGACCTTGCCGCTTTCGTCGCGAAACTCGCCGTTCACATCGCTGCGCAATGCGGGCCAGAGAAACGAACGGTAGAGGCAGGAATAAAATAATTCCTTCTGCCGTTCGGTGCCGCCGGACACTTCGATTTTGGACAGCAGTTTTTCCCAGGTCGCGTTGGCGGCGGCCTTTACCTCCGCAAAACTTTTCCCGCCGAGTTCCCGTTCCAGATTTTCCTTTGCATTTTCCGTGCTGACGAAGGAAAGGCCGATTTTAATTTCCAGCGGATCGCCGCCGTCCGCAAACGTGACCACCGGCAGGCGATGACGGCCATTTCCCAACTGCTGGATTGCCTTGATTTTGTAATTGGCCTCGGCGTAAAAGAAAACGCTGGCGCCGGACCGTTGAAAGCCTTTGAAGGCGCGGTCGCCGTCCTGTTCGATGTGCCAGTCATGGATTCGCTCATTGGAAACCGCGAGATTCACCACCAGTTTTTTGGGCTGGTTGTTGGTGGCGTAAGTGTAGCGATGATAGCCGCAGCGCAAGGTTGAGGTCAGTTCGGCGTTGATGCCGTAGCGTTCCAGGAAAACCTGGTAGTAGCCCGGATGCGCCGATTCATCCGTGTGGCTGAAAGTGGAACCAAAATCACTGGGATTCACTTCGCCGCTGACCGGCAGAATGGGAATGTTGCACAAATTCCAATGGCCTTTGCAGGTGTGTGCAAAAGCGTAGATGACGGGATTTTCGTATTCGTAACCCGCGCCGCTGCCGAACTTGGTGATGGGTGTCAGTTGCACCATCGCATTGGGCACGGACGCGCCGGGAAAAACCAGCCCCGCCCACACGCGCCAGGGCGGCGTGAACCCGATGTTTTTCGGATTCGTCAACGGCGCGGTTCCTAAAAACGGATTCACATATTCCGTGAGCGGTTTTTCGGCCTTCAAGGAAAAGGCGGCGGTCAGCAGCACAGCCGCAACGAGGATGTTTTTCTTCATAAAATTAATTGCGATTTCTGCGTAAACCAGGACGGTGCGTTGCTCAATATAGTGAATACGGCTCACACCTTCACCCATTTGCCACGGGCCGAGGATTCTTCCACCGCCGTCAGCACGCGCTGATTTTTCAGGCCGTCCTCGAACGTCGGGTGAACGGATTTGCCGTCGGCGCAGGCGTTCACGAAATCGGCGACGGTGTGAATGAACGTGTGTTCATAACCGAGGCCGTGGCCGGGCGGCCACCAGTTCGCGACGTAAGGCTGGATGTTGTCGCGCTGCGTCACGAGGATGTCGCGGAAACCCTGACGGTCTTTCGGGTCGTCGCCGTGGTAAAATTTCAAATTGTTCATGTTCTCGAAATCAAAATAGAGCGAGCCTTTGCTGCCGTTGATTTCAAGGGTGATCTGATTTCTGCGGCCCAACGCATACTTGGTCGCTTCGAGATTCGCCATGACGCCGCCGGCCAGCCAGCCGATGAACGCGGTGGAATCCGGCACGGTGACTTTTCCCATTTTGCGCGTGCCCTTGGCGAGCAGAGCGGCGCGCGGACGTTCGGGAATGAACGTGTGGACGAGGCCGCAGACCGACGTGAACTCGCCGACGAGATAACGCGCCAGGTCAATGATGTGCGAACCGATGTCGCCCGGGACGCCGCCGCCGCTGGTCTCTTTTTGCAACCGCCAGTCGAGCGGAAATTCGGGGTCGGCCAGCCGTTCCTGGGCGTAACGCGCGCGGAAATGATAGATTCGGCCGAGCGCGCCTTCGTCCATCATGCGCTTCGCCAGCGCGATGGCGGGAATGCGCCGGTAGTTGTGGCAGACCATGTGGACGCATTTGGATTTTTTGGCGGCGGCGAACATCGCCTCGCATTCTTTCAAGTCGCGGCCCAGCGGTTTTTCGCAGAGGACATGCTTGCCGTTCTTGAGCGCGGCGACGGCCATTTCCGCATGGGCAAAATTCGGCGCGCCGATGTCCACGATGTCAATCAGCGGCGATTCCACGACCTCGCGCCAGTCGGTCGCGGCGAACTGCCAGCCGAGCTTCGCCCGCGCGGCCTGCACCCCGGCGGCGTCGCGTCCGCAGATCGTGTGCCTTTCGATGTTCGCCTTGAGGTCAAAAAATTTGGGCGCCTGCCGCCACGCGTTGGAATGCGCGCGGCCCATGAATTTGTAACCGATGAGTCCGACGCGAAATGTCTTGGCCATAAAAGTTGAGGTTGAACTGGATGCGTCCGAGTTTATAGTGAGCCGGATATATCAAGTCAATGACGCTTACCACTGCTGAAATCGCAAACCTGCTCGCCGGCGAAGTCCTGGGCGACGCCAATGCCACGCTCACCGGCTTTGCCATGATTGATGGCGCGAAGCCCGGCGACCTGACCTTCGCCGAGACCGAGGAGTTTTTTGCCGCCGCCGAAAGCAGCGCCGCCACGGCCATCATCGCCGACGCGCGTTTCACTTCGACGAAGAAAATCCTCATCCGCGTGCCGCACGCGCGCATCGCCTTCGCCAAGGCGCTCGCCGTGTTTTTCCCCGAACCAAAATTTCCGGCGGGCGTGCATCCGTCCGCCGTCGTGGCGCACTCCGCGCAGGTTGACCCGACGGCGCACATCGGCCCGCATTGCGTGATCGGCGAACGCGCGCAGATCGGCGCGCAGGCCGTTTTGCAATCCGGCAATTCCGTCGGCGCAGATTCCGTGCTCGGCGAGGAAACGAATCTGTTTCCGAATGTCACGATCTACCCGCGCACGCAGATCGGCCGGCGCGTCCGCATCCACGCCGGCGCAATCATTGGCGCGGACGGCTACGGTTATGTGTTGGACGGCGGCATTCACCGCAAGGTTCCGCAGATTGGCAATGTCGTCATCGGCGATGACGTGGAGATCGGCGCGAACACGACCGTGGATCGCGGCGCGCTCGGCGCGACGGTCATCGGCAAGGGCACGAAAATTGACAACCTCGTGCAGATCGCGCACAACGTGCAGATCGGCGAACATTCCATCATCGTGGCGCAGGTGGGCATCGCCGGCAGCGCCAAGCTCGGCCAATACGTCGTTCTCGCCGGCCAGTGCGGCATCGGCGGACATTTGAAAATCGGCAATCAAGCCACCATCGGCGCGCAATCCGGCGTGATGAACGACATACCCGACGGCGGGAAATGGCTCGGTTCGCCGGCGCAGCCGGACAAGGAATTCAAACGCCAGGTCATCGCCCTGCGCCATCTGCCGGAATTGCTCAAGAAAGTTTCGTCCTGGGAAAAGAAACTGGGCGCGGGCGGGGAAGAATAATTTTTCAGTCACGACCCGTTGAACACTCCCGCTCCAACCGTCCATCCTCGCCGTCGCGTCGCGCCGTTCACCGAAGCGGAGGCGTGGCGTGATGTCGGCAAGGGCTGGCAGCCGCTCTTCGGCAATTTTCACGGCGCGGGTTACAGCATCGAATGGCATGATTTTCTTGCGAAACGCGAATTTGATTGGGCCGCGAGCTTTCATCCGGGCTGCGTGGAGCTGTGCCTGAACTTGGAAGGCCACGGTTTTGTGGCAGGCAAAAACGGCCGGGCGGAATTCACGCCCGGCACGGCGGGATTTTATCATCGCGAAAACGAGCCGTTGAAAGCCGCGCGCGCCGCCGGCGAACAGCACCAGTTTCTGACCGTGGAATTTTCCGCGCCGTTCCTCGCGAAACATCTTGCGGGCATGGAATCCGTGCTGCATCCGGTCGCGCTCGCCGCCATTGAAAATCGCCCGGGCCAGCAGGTCGCCAGCGCCATCGTGCGGCTCGGAGCCGCGCAGCAGCAGATCATCGCCACGCTGCGGCAGCCGCCTGTTTATGCGAACGCGCAGGCGCTTTGGTATCAATGCAAGGCGCTGGAACTGGCCGTGACGTTCCTGCTCCAGCCGCCGCCGGAAAAGGAGATGTTCTGCACGCGCCAGCAGCGGGTCGCGCAGGACCGGGTCGCGCAGGTGATTTTTTTCCTGAAGCAGAATCTCGCCGCGCCGCCGTCGCTGGAGGAACTGGGCAAAAAAATCGGCTGCAGCCATTTTTATTTGAGCCGGATTTTTTCCGCGCAGACCGGCCACACCATCACGCAGCATTTGCGGGAACTGCGCATGGAACGCGCGGCGGAACTGCTCAAGTCCGGCGAATATAATGTCACCGAGGCCGCGCTCGAAGTCGGCTACAACAGTTTGAGCCATTTCAGCGCCGCGTTTCACGAATCTTTCGGCTGCTGCCCCGGTCTCTATCCGCTCAAGCTGCCGGGGCGGCGGGAAAATTAAATTTCCCGCCCGCCGCCGCCCTTGAAATGAAGCCACGCCAAAACACCGCTTAAAATAACCGCGCCCAAATCCAGCCACGTCGTGTAATTCCATTGAAACGCGGCGTGCGACATGGCGCCGGCCGCGCGCACTTGCGGAATCAAACCCATTGCGCCAAACAACCAATCCACCACGATGCCGGCGATCACCATCGAAACAAACAAAACGCCGGTAATGTAAAGCGCGGCCTTGGTGCCGTAATATTTCCGATAGGCCAGCACCAGCGGAATGATGATCAGATCCGCGTAGATGAACGAAATCACGCCGCCGAAGCTGATGCCGCTGGACCAGAGCAGGCTCGCCAGCGGGAGATTGCCGACGGAGCAGACAAACGACGCGCCGGCGATCAACGGGCCGGCGACGGCATTTTCGACCAGGCGCAGGAAACCGGTCTCATGGGTGATGAATAATTTCCCCCACCAGCTTTCTGGAACCAGCACCATTAGAATTGCCGCGATCAGAAAACCGATGGCAATTTCTTTCCATAACATTCCCGCGTCCATGAAAAACGCGCCGGCCATCCGCGCCCAGTTTTCGCGCCGTTTAATTTTCCGCCTGAACGGCTCGTCTGCCATCGTCATGCCGTGACCATGCGAATGGCCGTTGGATTCCTTGTCGTCATGCTTGCGCGCGGCCTCTTCCAAGCCTTTCGGCATGGTGAATTTCACCAGCAGCCACATGATGAAGATCAAAATGACGGCCCCGACGACTTCCGCCAGCACGAACGTCCAGCCCAGCAGCAGCCAGAGAACGCAGCCCAGCTCGAGCACGAGGTTGGTGGAGGCGAACATGAAGGCCAGGACGGGCGTCAGCGCCGCGCCTTTCTTGAAGAAAGTTTTGGCCGCCGCCGCCGCCGCGTAGGAGCAGGACGAACTGGCCGCGCCCAAAAAAGTCGCCAGCGCCATTTCCCGGAAACTGGCGCGGCCAAGCTGCCGGGTGATCTGTTCCTTGCGAAAGAAAACCTGCACGCAGGCCGACAGGCCGAAACCCAGCACCAGCGCCCAGAGCGTGGCCCAAAGCATGGCCGCCGCATGATATAAGATTTGCCAGAGCGTGCTCATGAATTTTTCACCTTCGGGTTAAACTGCCGCGCGCGCCACAAAAAATAAATGGCCGGATAAACCGCCAGTTCCATCACGGTGGAGGTGATTACGCCGCCGACCATCGGGGCGGCGATGCGTTTCATCACGTCCGCGCCGGTGCCGTGGCTCCAGAGAATCGGCGCGAGACCGGCGATGATGACGCACGCGGTCATGATTTTCGGGCGGAGCCGTTTCACCGCGCCTTGATGAATCGCCCCGCGCAGGTCGCCGGGATTTCGCATGAGATTTTTTTTCTGCCAGTCGGTGTAAGCGAGTTCGAGATAGAGCAGCATGATGACACCCGTTTCCGCATCCAGCCCGGCGAGCGCAATGATGCCGACCCACACCGCCACGCTTAAATTGTAGTCCAGCAGATAGAGCGTCCAGAACGCGCCGACGAGCGAGAACGGCACGGCCAGCATGACGATGGCCGTTTTGAGCAGCGATTTGGTATTTAAGTAAATGATCAGCACGATGAGCAGCAACGTCAGCGGCACGACGATGAGCAGGCGCTGTTTGGCGTGGAGCATGTATTCGTATTGGCCGCTCCAAAATATATTATAGCCGGGCGGCAGTTTGATCTGGCCGGCGGCGATGGCGTCATTCACCGTGCGCATCGCGTTTTGCACGTAGGCGCCCACGTCCACGCCATGAATGTCCACATACACCCAGGCGTTCGGCACCGCGTCTTCGGTTTTAATTTCCATCGGGCCGTCCACGACTTTGATGCTCGCAAGTTCGCCCAATGGAATTTGCGCGCCGGCCGGCGTGGGGATGACGATGTCGTGCTTGAGCGAATCCAGATCGGAACGAAAATCGCGGTCGTAACGCAGGTTGATCGTGTAGCGTTGCAGGCCATCCACCGTCGTTGTCAACGCCATGCCGCCGAGCGCGACGGACAACACGCCCTGCACGTCGCCCACCGTCAAGCCGTAACGCGCGATGGCGGCGCGATCAATTTCAAACTCGATGTAGTGCCCGCCCATCACGCGTTCGGCGAACGCGCTGGCCGTGCCAGGAACCTTGCGGATGATGCCCTCCACTTCAGTGCCGATGCGTTCCAGTTCCTTCAAATCCGGCCCGGCGATCTTGATGCCAACGGGCGTTTTGATGCCCGTGGACAACATGCCAATGCGCGTGGCGATGGGCATCGTCCAAAGATTCGGAAGGCCGGGAATGTGCAGCGCATCGTTCAGCGCCGTCTGCAATTCATCCGGCGTGCGGCGGCGATGGGCGATAGTTTTACCGCTGTCATCCTTGATGTCCACCGCTGGCCATTCCGTTTCCGGCTTGAGGCGGATGGTCGTTTCAATCATGTCCAGCGGTGCGGGATCCGTGGCGGTATTGGCGCGGCCAGCCTTGCCGAAAACGGTTTCGACTTCGGGAAACGACTTGATGATGCGGTCGGTGACTTGGATCAGTTCGCGCACCTTGGTCGGTGAGATGCCCGGAAACGTCGTCGGCATGTAAAGCAGATCGCCTTCGTAAAGCGGGGGCATGAATTCCGAACCGATATTTTGATACGGGAAAAGTTTGCCGATGCGCTCGGCGATGGATTTTAATTTTGGGAGCACGCGCGCCTCGCGCGTTCCGGCGAGCACCCTGTTCGCCGGGGTAGGCCGGCTTGCATCACGTTCATTTGATCCTATTCCGACGTTTGCCAAATGTCCGCCGCGAGGCGCGTCGGACTGCGCCCGGGGCGGGCGCGCTCCCCAATCCCAAGAATCCACCACCAGCGCATTCCAGGGAAGGAAAACCCACGCCACGCATACCACGCCACCTACGATCACCAGCCAGCGAAATCGGATGGCAAAATCCACCACCGGCCGGTAGAGCCAGATGAGCAGGCGGTTGACGGGGTTGTTTTCTTCCTTTGGAATTTTCCCGCGAATGAACCAGCCCATCAGCACCGGCGCGAGCGTGATGGACAACAGCGCCGCCGCCGCCATCGCATACGTTTTGGTGAACGCCAGCGGCTTGAACAAGCGTCCCTCCTGTTCGCCCAACGTGAACACAGGTAGAAATGAAACCGTGATGACGAGCAGCGAATAAAACAGCGCCGGGCCGACCTCGACGGCGGCGTTACGGATGATTTCCCAGTGCGGTTTTTTACCTTGGTCGCGCTCCAGATGTTGGTGCGCGTTTTCGATCATGATGATGACCGCGTCCACCATTGCGCCGATGGCGATGGCGATGCCGCCAAGCGACATGATGTTGGAACTCAATCCCTGCCCGAACATCACGAGAAATGAAATCAGCACCGCCACCGGCAAAATGATGGCCGCCACCAGCGCGCTTCGCAGATGCAGCAGGAACGCGAGACATACGAGCGCGACGATGATGCCTTCCTCAATGAGCTTTTCCTCCAGTGTTTTGACGGCGCGGCCGATCAACGCGCTGCGATCATAAACGACCGTCGCTTTCACATCCGGTGGCAGCGCCTTCATCGCCTGCGCCAGCCGGGCCTTCACGTCGTGAATCACCTGGTTGGCGTTCGCGCCGTAGCGCACCACCACGATGCCGCCGACCGTTTCGCCGTCGCCGTTCAAATCCGCGATGCCCCGTCGCTCGTCCGGGCCGAACTGGATGTTCGCCACATCGCGCAGCAAAATCGGCACGCCGTCCTTGCCCACGCCGACCGCCGCGCGCTTCAGGTCGTCCAAATTTTGAATGTAGCCTTTGACGCGCAGGATGAATTCCGTTTCCGCCAATTCGATGGAACGGCCACCGACTTCGCCATTGCTGCGCTGAATGGCTTTGCTCACGTCCGCCAGTGAAAGGTTATAGGCGCGCAGTTTCGTGGGATCTACCGTCACCTGATACTGCTTCACGAACCCGCCGATGGACGCGACTTCGGCCACGCCCGGCACGGAGGTCAGTTGATATTTCAAATACCAGTCCTGCAGTGAGCGCAGGTCGGCAAGGTTGCGATTCGTGGAATTGATCGCATACATGAACGCCCAGCCGACGCCCGTGGCGTCCGGGCCGAGCGACGGCGTGACGCCTTTCGGTAATTGACCGCCGAGGCTGCTCAAGTATTCCAGCACGCGGCTGCGCGCCCAGTAAGGATCGGTGCCGTCTTTGAAAATGACATAGACGAACGAGTAGCCATAAAACGAATAACCGCGCACCACCTTCGCGCGCGGCACGGACAGCATCTTCGTCGTGATCGGATACGTGACCTGATCTTCGACGATGTTCGGCGCCTGTCCCGCCCACGGCGTGTAGATGATGACCTGCGTGTCGGACAAATCCGGAATGGCGTCGAGCGGTGTGTTCTTAACCGCGTAAATTCCGGCGAGCACCAGAACCAACGTCGCCAGCACGACGATGAACTTGTTCTTGAGCGAAAAATCTATGATGCGCGTGAGCATGTTTATGAAATGTCTAATGACGAAATCCTAATGACTAAAGAATGACGAAGCGCGAACGACAAAGCGGCGACTGTCGCGCCCGCAGCGATTTTTACATTCGTCATTGGGAATTCTTTCGTCATTCGGATTTGGGAATTAGTCATTGGCCTTCGGCTGGATTGTTGGCGCTTCCATGACTGGAATCAGCGTCATCCCGCAGATCGGGCATTTACCCGGCCTGGCCTCATGCACGCTGCTGTGTTCCGGCATCGGACAGGTGTAATAAAGCACCTTGCCGCCGGGATGAAGCCGTTTGATTTCTTCCGGCGTCACCGGCACCAGCGCCATGCCGCAGATCGGACAATTGCCCGGATGATCGTAGGTGATGGAAACGTGCCCCGGCATCGGACACACATAAACGAGCGGCTTCTTGTCCGGCACGGCGGGTGAATGTTCTGCCTGATTGGTGCTGGCGGCGGATGACATGGGCTGGTCTGCCGCTGGTGAATAATTCATTTTTGCAATCGCCTCGCGCAACTGGCTTTCCGAATCCAGCATGAACTGGCCGGACGTGACAATGCGCTCGCCCTCGGCCAGACCGCTGATGACTTCATACCTGTCATGTTCCGCCGGCTGCCCCAGCACGACCGTGCGCGCATCGAATTTTCCGCCCGGCAGCGCGACGAACACGGTGTTTTTCTCGCCGCTGCGCAACACCGCCGAATCTGGAACGAGCAGCGCCGACGGTTTTAATTCCGAAACAATCTGCGCTGAGACGAACATGCCGGGCTTCAGAAAATAACCCGGGTTCTCAAACTCCAGCCGGACTTTCGCCGTGCGCGTTTTTTCATCCACGTCGGGATAAACGTAGGTGACGCGTCCGCGAAATTCGCGGTCCGGCAGCGAAGAAAGCCGCACGACCGCCTCCTGACCAAGCGCGATGCCCGGCAAATCCTGTTCATAAACCTGCGCGAAAACCCAGACAATGCCGAGATCGGCCAGCCGGTAAAGCGTCATGCCTGCGTTCACCATCTGGCCTTGCACGATATTTTTCGCGACCACAAATCCGTCCGCCGGCGATGCGATTTCCAAAGCTTTGCGCGGTGTGCGCGATTTTTTCAAGTCGGCGATCTGCGCGTCCGAGACGTCGAAAAAATTTAATTTGTGCAAGGCTGCGTCACCCAGCGCCAAAGCGCCCGGGTCATTCGTGGCATCCAGCACCGCAAGATACTCGGCTTCGGCGCTGTAAAGTTCCGGTGAATAAATTTCAAACAACGGCTCGCCGCGATGCACCAGTTCACCCGTGACGTCCACGTCCAGCTTTTCAATCCAGCCCTTGAACTTGGTGGTCACGTCGGTCAGCGCCGTTTCGTTGTAACCAATCATGCCGACAGTGCGGATCGTCCGCCGCAACGGGCCGCGCGTAACCTCGGTCGTCTGGATGTTCATCAACTGAATCGTCGCCGGATCAACAGTGATGGCGGTGGACGCCGTCGCGCCGCTGGATTGCTTGCGCACCGGCTCCAGTTTCATGCCGCAGATGGGGCAGTTGCCGGGATGATCCTGAATGATCCAGGGGTGCATTCCGCAGGTGTAGAGCGTCTTTTCTGGTGCCGGGGCCTTGGTTTTTTCCGCTTGCGGCGGCCGCGAACAACCGGCGATGAATGCGCCCAAGCCAACCGCCGCAAGCAGTGTTCCGACGAAAAATAATTTCCATTTCGAGTTCATAAAATTTTCAAGGCTGCGTTTTCCTGGTCAACAACGGCGCTCCGGGCGGCGGCACCCCGGCGACCATGAGCGACAGATCGGCGAGCGCAATGGCGCGCTGCGTGCGGGCTTCCGCCGCGCCCAGTTGCAAGTCCAGCCGCCGCCGCTCCGCCGAAATCATTTTGGAGAAATCCGCGTCGCCCGTGCGATAACCGGCGCGGATGACGGCTTGGGATTGTAGCGCCGACGGCAACAGTTTGCTTTCAATGAGCGCGAGATTGCGTCCGGTTTCACGATAGGCGAAAGCTTTCTGCGCGAAGTTCACGGCCAGTTCAATCTGTGCCGAATGCCAGCGCGCCTGCGCCGCCAGTTCGTTCGCCCTGGCCTGCGCTACTTCCGCCGCGAGCTTGTCGCGCCAGATCGGCAGTGTCATGCCGACTTGCGGCCAGTAGAACGGCGGCTGGTAAACTTCGGCCATCAGTCCGGCATTGAAATCAGGAACGCGCTCTTTGTAGGCGACGGCGATGCCGGCCTCGGTGGTGCGGACTTCGGCGGCCATCGCGGCCAGTTGCGGATTGCGGGCAAATGCGGAACGCAGCAGTTCGTTTTCATCCAGATTTTCAACGGTGAATTCAAAATGCGCCGGCATCGGCGGCGCGGGTTGTTGCGGCGTCAGCCCCAGGGCCGCCTTAAAATTTTCGAGCAGCAGACGCCGCGAATCCTTCAGGCTGGCGAGTTCATTGCGCGTCCGGTCAAGTTCACTTTGCGCGCGCAAGCCTTCCGTCAACGTCGCCGCGCCGGTCACATTTTGCGCGCGGACGACACGCTCCTGATTTTCCAGCAAGACGATGGTCGCGCGCTTGAGCCGAAGTTTTTCTTCCAACAAACCGAGTTGGTAATACGCGGTTTTGACCGCAAACGCACTTTGCAGCATGGCGCTTTCAAACGCAAAATACTTGCTCTCGCTGGCGGCGGCGGCGGCGCGCCCGCGCGCCTTGAGTTTTCCAGGGCCGGGAATTTTCTGAAACAGTCCCGGCATGAGCGATGTCAGCGAACTTTCGATGTAAGCCTGAAATGTGAACTGCGGATCCGGCAGCGAGCGTGCGAGCGTGGTGTTTTCGACGGACGCCGCCCAATCGTAATACGCCGCCGCGACCTGTGGCTGGTTGAACAAGGCAAATGCGAGGTAATTGCTCAGGCTCGAATCCGGCGTCAATTCCGGCAACATCGGCGGTCGCTGGTCGGGACGATATTCCTTTGCCACCGTGTCGAGATCATGACGCGCCGATTTTTCGCCCGGCGCGGGAATGCCCGTGCAGCCGGCGGCCAGCAGCGACAACACCACGACCGATGCCGAAAATAAAATCCGCTTCAGTTTCATAAGCCGTGACCGTTCAAGGCAGGTTGGTGGCGCCGGGCGCGGCGCAATTGATCGCTCCGCACGGCCCGGCGGAACCGTTGTCTGTTTCGGTGTAGGCCGGCACGAGTTTCATTCCGCAGACCGGGCAGCCGGCCGGCGCGGCGACCTTCACCGACGGGTGCATCGGACAGGTGTAATAGATCGGTTTTCTGGCGGCGGACATGGTCGCGGGATCATGCCGGCAGCCCAGCGCTGTCAAAGCAATGGCGACGAGAATCGCAAATGGAACCAAGGCAGTTTTTAATTTCATAAATATTTTTAGTTGTCCTTCAGGTTTGGAAACAGGCGCGGGTCATGCCGCCGCCCAGCAACGCGGAAGTTTTTTGAAGGCTGAAAACCGTGATGGAATGAAAACCCCGGCTCGCGCACCGGCGCAAGGCGCACCACGGGCGTCAGCAAAGAAAAATCAGATCAGCCAGGTGCAGTTGCGCGCGAAGATGGGCGCCATGCCGGCGGTCAATGAAGGAGCAACGGACGGAGAAGGTGACGATGCCGCGATGGCGGGCAGAACCCAAAGCACGGTTGCCGGGGCCGGCGAGAAAACTTGATTTTGCGCGGGGCCGGGCGCGGTCGCCGAAATGGGTTGTGAAGCGGGAGCCGGAGATTTCTGGCAGCAGGCCATTTTGCGGCCGCAATGGCAATGATGCGCCGCCGGCCCGGCCGGTGCGGATGCCACCGCAGCCGGCGCCCAGACGAGCAAGAGGCTGCAAAGGATGGTCAGCGCCGCTTTCACTTGGCTTTTTTGGCGGTCTTGGCCGCTTTGTCGGCGGCGCGGATTTTGGCGATGAATTTATCCGGGTTCTTGTCGAATTCTTTTTTACAGTCCGGGCAGCACAGTTTCACTTCCTGCCCCTTGTAAATAAACACATAAGGCTTGCCCATGTCGCCGCCCAATTTGTCGCCGGAGACGGGACAGGTCGTCAATTTATCCGGCACGGTTTTGGCGGCGGCAGGTTTGGCATCTGCGGCGCGGACGGCCAGGCCGGCAACCGACACGAGGGCCAGAATCAAAAGGATTTTCTTCATAATGTTCAGTTTGACGGCAGCATAACACAGGACGTTCAATTTGCGAATGGATTTGTGGCCGGTCCGCCATTGTGGCTGTAAAGCATTCGCCGGCGAGGAGCGATACAATTTCGCGCGCAGGCGGCGGAGGATGAGAATATTTCTCTTTTGGCCTTCTTCGCGTTCTGCGCGCGGCGCAAATAATTTCCCCAAAACATCATCGCCCGCCGGAGCCGTCGCTGGACAAACGGATTTTCGGGTTTTACTTTTGAACCATGAAAGAATCCCCGCTGGTTTTGCTGGTCGGTTCATTGGCGGACGGCGCCGCCAGCCTGCAGGCCGAAGGTTTTCGGGTGGAAAGCGCGGCGGATGTGCCGGCTGGAATCGCGGCGTTTCGCCGGGGAAATTTCGCCGTGGTCATCCTGGATTTGGATTTGCCGGGCTGCCAGGGACTGGATGCGCTCTGCCGGTTTTATCAGGCCGCGCCCTGTGCGCCGCTGCTGGTGCTGGCGGAACAGGCCAGGCCGGGGTTCGCGACGGAAGCCATCCTGCACGGCGCGCAGGATTGTTTGTTCAAGGACAAACTGGACGCGGCCGCATTGATTCAGGCGGTGCGAAACGCCATCGCCCGTTTCACTTTTCAAAAATCATTGAGCGACGACCGGACGCTGCTCCATGCGCTGATGGCGCATATTCCTGACGCGATTTATTTCAAGGACACGGCGAGCCGTTTCCTTATGATCAGCGCGGCCCATGCGGCCAAGTTTCACAGCGGCGACCCGGCGGCGGTCATCGGCAAAACCGATCATGATTTTTTCACCCAGTCGCACGCGGACCAGGCTTTGGCAGACGAACAGGAAATCATGCGGACGGGCCGGCCGCTGGTTGGCATCGAAGAATTGGAAACCTGGCCGGACGGCAGCGAGACCTGGGTTTCCACCACGAAAATGCCGTTGCGGGACGCCGGCGGCCGGATCGTCGGCACGTTTGGCATTTCGCGCGACATCACCGAACGCAAGCGGATGCAGGATGCGCTGGCGTTGCGAACGCGGCAGTTGGAACAGAAAAACCAGCAGATCGCCGAGGAGCTCAAGATGGCCCGCGAACTACAGATGGCCATGCTGCCGCACGAATTTCCCGCGTTCCTGAACGGCGGCAAAGCGGCCGGCAGTGCGCTGGATTTTTTCAGCTTCTACCGGCCGGCCGGCGCGGTCAGCGGCGATTTTTTCACCGTCACCGCGCTGTCCGACTGCCAGGTGGGCGTGTTCATCTGCGACGTGATGGGCCACGACGTGCGCGCCGCGCTGGTCACGGCGATGCTGCGCTCGCAGGTTCAGGATCTGGGCGCCACCGCGCCGGACCCGGGCGCGCTGCTGGCGCGGATCAACCAGAACCTGTTCGGCGTTTTCAAGCAGACAGGCGCGACGATGTATGCCACCGCATTTTATCTGGTGGCGGACGTGGCGCGCGGGGAAATTCATTATGCCAGCGCCGCGCATCCCGAACCGCTGCAAGTGCGGCGGAGCGCCGGCCTGGTGGAACCGTTGAAAGGCGGCCCGGCGGATCACGCGAAAGGGCCGGCGCTGGGGCTTTTTGAAGACGCGCAATTTCCGGCCCACAACGGCGAACTGGACGCCGGCGATTTGATCGCGCTCTACACGGATGGGCTGATCGAAATCAACTCCGCCGACGACCGGCAAATTTTCACCCCCGAACTGCTCGCGGCGGCGGTGCGGCAACGCGCGCAGCTCCCCGCCACGGATCTGCTCAAAGGCGTCATTTCCGAAATTCGCAAATTTTCCGGCCGGCCCGAATTTGAGGATGATGTCTGTCTCGTCGGCATGGAGGTGAAACGGCTGGGGGGAAAACCGGGGAAAACCAGGCGGCCGTCCGCGCCGGCCTGAAGGTTTGCGTCTGTTGAAGTTCCCGAAATTGAGCGCCGCCGCCGTGAACGCCCGCGCCTCAATGGATCAAATTCTCCGCGTCCCTGCTCTGCCGCAATCGAACTTTGAAAAATCATTGCTCCCTTTGTCAATCCGCCCGCCGTTCATCCCCCGTCCAGCGGGATCCTGACCCCCAAACCCGGACGTTTCATCACATGCGTGTAAATCTGCGTCGTTGTCACGTCCTTGTGGCCCAGAAGTTCCTGCACCGTGCGAATGTCATAGCCGTTCTCCAGCAGATGAGTGGCAAACGAATGGCGCAGCGTATGACACGTCGCCCGCTTCGCCAGCCCCGCCCGCGCCACCGCCTTCTGCATCGCCTTCTGCACCGCGTTCTCATGCACATGATGCCGCCGCACCCCGCCCGAATCCGGGTCTTTGGAAAGCTGCCGCGCCGGAAACACCCATTGCCACGCCCATTCCCGCGCCGCCGCCGGAAACTTCACCCCCAGCGCCTCCGGCAACCATACCCCGCCCCGCCCCGCCGCCAATTCCTCCTCATGCCGCCGCCGCCCCGCCGCCAGATGCGCCCGCAACCGCTCCACCACCGCCAACGGCAGCATCGTTGTCCGATCCTTGTCCCCCTTCCCGCCCCGCACCACAATCTGGCCGCGCGCAAAATCAATGTCTTTCACGCGCAACCGCAGGCTTTCCAGCAGCCGCAGCCCGCCGCCATAAAGCAATTCCCCGATCAACTGCATCACTCCCTCCAGCTCCGCCAGCACCCGCCGCGTCTCCTCCTTGCTCAACACCACTGGCAGCCGCTCCGGCCGCCGCGCCCGCGCAAACTCCCCCAGCGACCCCAGCTTCGCCTCCAGCACATGCTCATACAAAAACACCAGCGCATTCAACGCCTGATTTTGCGTGCTCGCCGAAACCTTCCCTGCCACCGCCAAATCCTCTAAAAATGCCATCACCTCCCGCTCTCGCAATTCGCGCGGATGCCGCCCCCCGTGAAATCGGATGAACCGCCGGATCCATCCCCAATACGCCTCCTCTGTCCGCCGCGAATAATGTCCCGCCCGCAACTTTTCCCGCACCACCTCCGAAAGCATTTTTCGACGCGGCGCCTCTGTTTTTGAATTCAGGGTCATGCCCGCGATTTTGATAAAAACCATTGACAACACCAGACAAAAGACTACGGTAGCCGCATGAACCACTGCCGAAATAGGCCGAACCCAAGTTCCGCCCACTTATCCTTAACCACCTGTTAGGCGGCATCACGTTACTATGACTATGAAAACAAATCACATTCTTGGCATACTGTGGCTGGCACTGTGTAGTTGGTTCAGCTTTTCACTTCTTTGGGTGCTTTCTCATATTTACATAAGTGGTTTTAGACCTACGCCAGATTTATTTCTAGACATCGGCATGTGTCTGATTTCTTTGGCAGGAGCGGTTGTCAGTATTTTTCTATTTCGTGGAGCAAGATGGGCGCGGTTTCTGATGAGTATTGTCGCCGTTTTCTTTTTGGCGACCTGCATTGGTCACATCGTCGTCTTTCGGTCGGTTTCGGCTTGGTCAGCGGCGATAGGCATTTTTGCGCTCATTTCTATTGCATTATTTTTATTTCCGAGACGAAGGATTGCCGCCTAACACCGCGCTGGAGCCAACGCCGACTGCCCCTTGAGTTTATGGACGGTTTAAGTTATACAACGATTATCGAGCCAGCGGAGCCGCTCGCCCGTCGGCGTGGCTCAGCTTCGGATCGTTAGGCGGCATTGAGTATCCAGGGTTTATTTTGAGTTGATTTGCAGTTGGAGATTTTGCAGCGAGAGTTTATTGGAAGTTCAGAAGCGATTTGAGCTTTCAAGATTTTCAGCTTCGCAGGTTCGAGAGTTTGGAGTCAGTTTGGATGTGAGTTGAGCAGCGAAGATTTTTTCGGACATTTTGTTGAGATATGGACATTTGCCGCCTAACACAGCGCTGGAGCCAACGCCGACTACGCCTTGCGTTTGTCGCTTCGGATTTCTGGTTTTCGGATGTCATTAGTCGGCGTGGCTCAGCTTTTGTCCGTTAGGCCACATTGCGCTGCTATGTTACCAGTTATTCCAAAGTCTGAGACGAGATTCTGGAGCATTTTCAAATGCTTGCTGATTCCGGCGAGTGCGATAAGTTTTTGCATTTGCCTGTTTTTGGCAGTTACCACCGCTTTTGGTAATAGTGGACCGGTTATTGATGGCCATGAAGTGCGCGGAGTCGCAGGAGTATTGATTTTCTTGGCAGCGTTTCCGTTCGTCACGCTTTTCGGTTCTTTTGCGTTTGCGGTTGCCATTTTCTTTGATCGTATCAAGCTGAGAAGAAAGAAATGACCATCTGGCCTAACACAGCGCTGGAGGCAACCCCTCATTCGCGTCGCGGTTTTGCGAGTGAGGTTTTGGGTTGTTTGACACGTTGGATTCGGGGCGCCTCAGCTTTTGTCCGTTAGGCATCATTCACGCGCTTATGAAAAAGACATTCAAAATATTGGCAGGAGTTGTTGGACTCTTGGTTATCGTTGCTGGATGTGTAGCTCTTGTGCAGGCGATATTTGCGTTTAGCGACATCAGAGGTTGGTTTGCCAATGGTGGTTCGGAGGTGATTGGAGATACGCACCCTGTAAAAGTTAGTGCGCGATTTTGGGCATCATTCATGTGTCTATTTCCATTTTTTCTCATTCTGATTGGCTCGCTGTTTTGTCGGTTGGGCTTTCGCAAAGGTCAGACATGATGCCTAACACCGCGCTGGAGCCAACGGCCACTGCTCCATGCGTTTCGACATTGATATGAAATTTGATTGTCACGCTTGCATTTCGGAGTCACTCTCCGGTGGCCGTGGCTCAGCTTTTGTTCGTTAGGCGGATTGAGTTGCCGCATCCATTATCGCCAAAACGAGGTCGTCTGTTTTTAGTTTGCCGAGTTCATTCAGCCGAACAGCGGATTGCATATAGTCGCCAGAGTTCAGGCATTGCAGAGCGGAGTCAGTGAGTGATTTGGCTTCGCTGATTTTGCTTGATAGTTCAGCAGCCACGATGTTTTTGATTTTATTTGAGTTCATTTTTAGTTATGTCGAATCATCCGCCTAACACAGCGATGCAGCCAATGAGCACTGCGCCTTGCGTTTCGACGTTGGTTGTTAATTTGTTTGTCATGGTTTCAGTTATGAGCCTGTTTGCCCGTGCTCATGGCTGATCTTTTGTCCGTTAGGCCGAAATCACGCATCAAACAAAAGCCATATCATGAAAAAATCCATCGTATTCATATTCGCGACCAGCACTTTGTTTCTGGCCGGCTGTTGTAGTGTCCATCATGCTACCATTTGGGAATACAAGACGGTGGGCAGTATTGATGACGTCAACAAATTAGCAAGTCACGGATGGACACTGGACGCTATTGCTCCAGTTCACTATGGAGCTGGTGCAGGCGTTGGGATTCCAGCGACCACTCTTGATTATGTTATGAAGCATCCAAGGCAGTGAGTTGATTTTCGGCCTAACACCGCGCTGGAGCCAACGGCCACTGCCCCGTGCATTTCGACATTGATATGAAATTTGATTGTCACCATTTCATTTCTGAGTCAGGCTCCAGTGGCCGTGGCTCAGCTTTGGGACGTTAGGCAGCATAGGACGCGCACATGAATTCACCAGCTACTATTCCAGCCGAGGCAAAGAAGAAAAGCACGTTGGCTATGGTTTCGATGATTTCTTCTTGCTGCTCCATCATCACACCGCTATTCATCGGCACTATCGTCGGCATTGTTTGCGGGCACATGGCGATGCGAGAGTTCAAACGCGCCCCAGAGCTTCAAGGCAGGCAGTTGGCAAAGTGGGGATTGATTATTGGATATAGTTCGATAATTGTCATTCCACTGATTGGTTTTGGCATTTTGATTTTATTCGGCGGTATTTGCGGCGGCGGATTATTGAGTCATTGATTATGCTGCCTAACACCGCGCTGGAGCCAACGGCCACCGCGCCTTGCGTTTCGACCTTGATATGAAATTTGATTGTCGCGATTGCATTCGGGAGTCACCCTCCGGTGGCCGTGGCTCAGCTTTGGGACGTTAGGCATCTGTAACCATGCGAGCGTTTCTTAAGAGTTTGTTTTCGCCGAAGGTGCAGGTCTTTAATCCAGACTGCTCATTTCTCGTGAGCGGCGTTACGAGGTGGCGGTTGTGTCGTTTCATTGGCGAGCTTCCCGGTGTCGCTTTCACTCGGAAGCCGAGGTTATTTGGATCGAGTGCGTATCCACACGCCGAGTTTAAGTTTCGAGGCTTGATGTTTCAGGTTGATGACGGCGGTGACACTGGTGGAGATGGTCTTTGGATCACTCCGAAGGATGAGCTTCCGCATCCAGTCGAGTTGAGAGAGCTTCGAGAGCATGTTGAGAGATTGGTTTCACAGACATGAGCCTGATGCCTAACACAGCGCTGGAGCCAACCGCCGATTCGCGTTGCGGTTTGTCGAGAAGCGTTGGGTTTGCCGAGTCGCAGTTCGGCGGTGGCTCAGCTTTTGTCCGTTAGGCGTATTCGCATCACATGAAAACTTACTACCTATTTTTTCACGGAGACCCAGCTCCTCGATTAAAACCATTGGACCGCTTAGGTCCCATTCACCTAGTTTCGATTTCAGAATCGCTGCACGCGTTATCTTGTGGACCAAATCATATAGCGCAAGGTCTTCTGAACGCACTCGGGCCGTCTGCCCATTTGGTGCCCGCAGAGTTACCCATTTACCCGGAGCCACCGAAGCGTGTCCTTGTCGAGATTCAGAAGATGCTCCTCGAATCAGATCGCGACTCCACCTACATATCGTCCTAATGAGCATACCCATACGCCTAACACAGCGCTGGAGAGAACCGCTCATTCGCGCTGCGGGTTTGCGAGTTGTATTTTTTGGTTTCATAGAGTCTTGGGTTCGCGGCCTCTCAGCTTTTGGTCGTTAGGCGTCATCCACATTTTATGCGTATATTACAACTCATTGCCGGCGTAGTCGTCGTGGCTGCGCTTTTCCTTGGATGCTCAAAGAAGGCCGAGCCGCTTCCCACAGTCACCTTTCAAGGTTACGGTGCCAATGGCGCGATGTTCAGCCTCAATAATCCCGGCAAGCTTCCGGTCGTTTGCCAGTTGCAGTTACAGCCGGGCGATCCGGGAAGCCAGGCGATGGTCATGCTGCCGCCAGGCGGCAGTTCCACCCATATCATGTCGGTGAGGCAGACGAACGATTTGTCTTTGGTTGTCACCGTTATGAGGGCCACACCGGTTCAGAAGTTTACCGTGCCCATGCAGTGACTATGACGCCTAACACATCACTGGAGCCAACCGGCACCACGCCGGTCAGTTCGACGATTTTATGAAACTTGAAAGTCATCATTTCATTTCGGAGTCAGTCTCCGGTGCCGGTGGCTCAGCTCTTATCCGTTAGGCTGCTTGAGCACCATGAAACAGATCAGCCGCATTTTGATTCTGATAGTGTTACTCGCGGTTGCTGGTTTCGGTGTTTATCATATTCTTCCACCAAGTCGAGCCGGTCAGCGTGCGGTCGAGCAGTTGGCCGGTGTTCACACCTTTTCACTCGGACCAGTCGGATATGGCGGCTCTATTCCAGAGTGCGAAGACCAGTTCTTTGTCATTCTTTCGAGCCGGCATTCATCACGTCTATTTTGTGATTTATATGAGCGTGGCACACCAGAAGCGAAGTTATATGCGCTTTGTGGTTTTCGCTTATCCCACGGAGATTTCGATAGCTATGCAGACCGTTTTGTTCGCGAGGTTTCGGTTGTTGACACACAAGGCGGGTGTATTGGCAGCCAGCACAGTTCTACGGAAGCTGTCGCCGCCATTCGACAGGGCGTGATTGAGCAGTATTTACCGTTGCGCCGAGAGCATGAGCGGGCAAGAATTGAGTATGAGAAGAGCCATAAACCAGCAGCCTAACACAGCGCTGGAGCCAACCGCCGATGGCGCATTCAGTTTGGCGGGAAGCCGCAGGTTCGCCACGCCGCAGTTCGGCCGTGGCTCAGCTTTTGTCCGTTAGGCGGCATTGTTCGCGTGAGATTTATTAGAGCCAAATTTGCAGTTGAAGATTTCGCGGCGGAAGTTTTGAGGAAATTCGAGAGCCGGTTTAGTTCCGAAGATTTTGGCTGCGCAGTTTTGAGAGTTGGCTGAAATTCGGATGTTGGTTTGGATTGTGGAGATTTTATTGGCGGATGATTATTGAGATTTGAATATCAGCCGCTTAACACCGCGCTGGAGCTAACGGCCACCGCGCCTTGAGTTTCGACCATGATATGAAATTTGATTGTCACCATTGCATTTGGGAGTCACGCTCCGGTGGCCGTGGCTCAGCTTTGGGACGTTAGGCCACATTGAGCGCATGGCATATTTTTCCAAGCTACGAGACTTTGAGAAGCGGTTCGACACGATGAGCGTTGATGAGTTGAAGCGCTGGCTTGTTTATTGGACTGAGCACGCGCAGCAGTTAGCACCGAAGGTTCGGAAGCTGGGCATGAAGCGAGTTCACGAGATTGAGAAAGCTATCGAAGTTCGGTCGAGAGACATTTGATATTTTGAGAGTTTATGTGGCCTAACACCGCGCTGGAGCCAACGCCGAGAACGCCTTGCGTTTGTCGCTTCGGGTTTCTGGTTTTCGGATGTCATCGTCGGCGTGGCTCAGCTTTGGAACGTTAGGCTGATTGACCACCAAAACAAACAGAAAGGAAAATATGACTACACACGCAATACTGGGATTTGTCATTAGTGGCACGGAGCTATGGTTGATTCCGCTCCTCATCGTTTGGATTTGGACTTTAGTCGAGTGCTTAAGAAGCAAGCAGTTCGCTTGGCTTGTTGCAGTTGCACTTACTTTCATGCTAGGAACCATAGCTTATTGGCTATTCAGGAGATTTAGTCGTGACGCATCAGCCTAACACAGCGCTGGAGCCAACCGCCGGGAGCGCATTCAGTTCCGCTGCGCGGGCAACGCCACGTGACGGCGGTGGCTCAGCTTTTGGTCGTTAGGCCACGTTGCCATGAAAGCTATTTTCATCACGTCATTGATTAGTTCGCTGATGAGCGTGATTGCGATTCTCGGACTTTCAGCCATGACTGTAGTTCCTCATTCCCGTGCGGAGAGTTGGCGCAGTCAGATGGTATTCGTAGCTGCGGCGTTTTTCATCGGATGGCTTTGTCTTACTTTTTGGGCACGACCGCGAGAGCGCCGGGTTTCGCCTCCGAGTTGGTTGCGAGGTTTGCTCATGTTTGTGAGCGTCGTTTATATGCTCGGCATTTTATTTTTGGTGATAGGATGAGCCGCGGCCTAACACCGCGCTGGAGCCAACGCCGAGAACGCCTTGCGTTTATCGCTTCGGGTTTTTGGTTTTCGGATGTCATCGTCGGCGTGGCTCAGCTTTGGTTCGTTAGGCGGATTCGCACATTTATGACCATAATCGAACGACTGGACTTGATCGAGCGGCTGGTGACGGAACAAAAACCGCCAGTGGAAATTCGCGGGCACATCTTGGCCATACGCGAAGCAGTAGAAGCGCACTCTCAAGAAGTAGAGAGTCATGCGGCACTCCGAAAGGAACATGAGAGCCTTAAGGCGGAGCATGAGAAGCTCAAGCTGACGCAGACGACACCACCGCCGGATACTGACAGCTATATTACAGGCGGGTAGTATGACCATCCGCCTAACACAGCGCTGGAGCCAACGTGGCTTGCGCTTTTCGTTTCGACGGTTGGTTTTATCGGTTTGGTTCGTTTTCATATTTGGTCTTTCTGCCGAGCCACGTGGCTCAGCTTTTGGTCGTTAGGCCACTTCGAGATTTTTGGACTTTTTGAGGCGTTGGTTTGACTGGCAGGCGAGAGATTTGGGTGGTTCGGTTTTGTGATGAGAGAGTTACAAGTCGTTCGGGAGAATTTAGGCGCGCGCTTTTCCGGGTGCGAACTGACCGGGGCGAAGCCTGCGTTGGATGCGGAAGTTTCGCCTCAGGTTATTTAGAGATTTTATGACCATACCGTGGCCTAACCATGCGCTGGAGCCAACCGCCGATGGCGCCTTCAGTTTTGCGGGAAGCCGCAGGTTCGCCACGCCGCGAGTCGGCGGTGGCTCAGCTTTTGGTCGTTAGGCGACTTCTCGCACATGACATTTTGTTGCGACAGATTTGGGTATAGTTACCAGCAGCGGCACGAGCGCGGCATTTTTGTTTACGTGTTGCCACCGACTGTGACATTTCCAGACGTGCCATTGTTTCATATTGGGATGCGAGCATTGGAGCGGGCGAAGTTTGGAGAGTTGCAGGAGGCGACGACGGGCCGCATGGCTGGTTGCATGTCGTTGAGCGGCGGAGCCGGCATAAGATACTGTCCTTGGTGTGGCGTTCTACTCGCGGACTTTTATCGCCGCAGTTGGCGCGAGATGATTGACGAGAGGATTTCAGATGAGTTTAGAGTATAACCAGTCGCCTAACACAGCGCTGGAGCCAACCGCCGACCCGCGATTCGGTTTGTCGGGAAGCGTTGGGTTGGCCACACGTCAGTTCGGCGGTGGCTCAGCTTTTGGTCGTTAGGCGGAATTACACGTTTATGAATAGCGAGACAAAACAGTTATTGAGCCGTTGGCAGTCACTCGAAAAGGATGACGGGCTTCGACGAGCAGGTTCGATGGCTCGTGTCTTGTGGATTGTTGGTCTTGTGCTTTTCCTTTTTGTTGTGCTCGGCGTGGTTTATCATTTGCATCCAGCCTTGATCGCTGTCGCCGCAACGGCGATGGGTTGGGTGGTTGCAGAGCGGAATGCTTTGCAGACACGCCTCGCCCAGTGGCCGATTTTCAAGAGTTACATTGACTGGAAGCGAGTTCAGGATGATTTGAGAGATGACCATGCCGCCTAACACATCACTGGAGCCAACGCCGGTTACGCCGGTCAGTTTACGCTGCGGGTTTCGGGTTGGCGGATGTCGCCGGCGGCGTGGCTCAGTTCTTGTCCGTTAGGCCACAAGTGAGACTTGAGATTTTTCGAGGCTGGTTTCGTTGCGGAGATTTGAGTTTTCCGGGTTGAGATGAGAAAGTCACCGACAGTTCGGTTGCGTTTAGCTCGCGCTGGTTGGAGCGGCTTTCAGATTTTGAGCTGACTGGTTTTTGAAGATTTGGATTTACTGAGTTTGATATGAAGATCACGACTTTGTGGCCTAACACAGCGCTGGAGCCAACCGCCGATAGCGCATTCAGGTTGGCGGGAAGCGCTGGGTTTGGCACACGTCAGTTCGGCGGTGGCTCAGCTTTTGTCCGTTAGGCTGCACATGCGTTTGCTTGCTTTCATTTTGATTCTATCGCTTCTTGTGGTTGTTTCAGGATGCGAGCAGCAGCACACGATTGCAGGAGATTACCGGCTTGAGCAGTTTGAAGACGGTCAGACGTATTATCTGCACAAACGCGGACATGATGATTCGGCGGACGGTGGCAGTATCATTGGCGGCACTGTGCTTCGGCTTGGGTGGAGCAGTCGGTTTATTGTCGCCGAGCGTCATTCCATCTATCGTGGCGATCCAGATGGCTGGATGATTATTGATGTCCAGACTGGTGCGATGAGCGGCCCGTTTACCGAGACAGATTTGCGGAAGCACTCGGAGATTTCAGGCATTCAGATTTATGAGGTTGGCGAAGCATGGAAGAGATTATGACCAAAATGCAGCCTAACACAGCGCTGGAGCCAACCGCCGGGAGCGCATTCAGTTTGGCGGGAAGCGTTGGATTTGCCACACGTCAGTTCGGCGGTGGCTCAGCTTTTGGTCGTTAGGCGGCATTGTTTGCGTGAGATTTTTCAGAGTCAAATTTGCAGTTGGAAATTTCGGTGGCGGAAGTTTTGAGGAAATTCGAGAGCCAGTTTAGCTTCCGAAGATTTTGGCTGCGCAGTTTTGAGAGTTGATGGAAATTTGGACGTTGATTGAATAGCGGAGATTTTATTGGCGGATGATATTTGAGATTTGAGTATTAGCCGCCTAACACCGCGCTGGAGCCAACGCCGACTGCGCCTTGAGTTTATGGATGGTTTGGATTATGCAACGATTATCGAGATTGCGAAGCCGCTTGCCCGTCGGCGTGGCTCAGCTTTGGATCGTTAGGCCACATCGCGCCACATGAAGTATTTCCACCATCTTTTGCTTTTGATAGCTGCTAGTTTGTTTTGCTCTGGTTGCTTTCCAGTTCATCGGACTACGACACCTGGCGTTTCCGGTGTTGTCTTGAGTTCGCAGACTCATTCTCCCGTTGTCGGCGCGCAGGTGGTAGTTTCTCCGGTTTATCATTCGGCTCCGTCGGCAGATGAGGTTGTTACCAACACTCACGCGCTTGTTGTGGCGACGGGTAGCAGCGGCGAGTTTGTTTTTCCGCCACGGCAACACTGGGGTTTGTTTGTTTTGGGTTTTGAGGGTGATATTCGTCCGCCTTGCGGAGCATTGGTCGTCCGTTCCGACGGTTACGAGCCGATAGTGCGGTCATTTTTGAGTTGGCAAGCGACTACGAATTTGGGGAGCATATTATTGAGTCCCGTTACGAGATGATGCTGCCTAACACAGCGCTGGAGCCAACCGCCGATAGCGCATTCAGTTCCGCTACGCGGGCAAAGCCACAAGTCGGCGGTGGTTCAGCTTTTGGTCGTTAGGCGGCATCGCATATGAGGGCATATTTGCTATTGTTTTCATTGCTGATTAGCAGCAGTGGTTGTATATCCACCAAGACAGTTGAGAGAGCACGTGGCACAGTTCCGGCCAACCATACAGACGAAAATGGGGTTGCTGTTTATGACAAGCGGCCAGAGCCAGGATATTACTGCTTGTTACCATTTTCATTCGTTGCAGATGTCGCGACTTTACCCATTCAGCTACCGATTTGGGTTGTTATTGAGTTGCAAGGAAAAGGCAGTGGGTGGGAGTGAGAGGATTTAGATGTGAATATCCTGCCGCCTAACACAGCGCTGGAGCCAACCCGGATGGGCGCTTTCAGTTTATTCATAAAGGTTTTTGGTTGGCCGAGCGTCCCGTGTCCGGGTGGCTCAGCTTTTGTCCGTTAGGCAGACTACGCGCCCATGAAAAAGATACCCGACAAAAAGCTGGCGAGGACGTTGCTACAAACACACGAACAGGGTGGTTACAAGGTTTTGCCATTTCTTCGCACAAATGCCAAAGGCTACTTGTTTGTTGGCATCTATTTTCCACTCATTATGGCATTCTTCGCGTTTACAGGTTGCTGGGATTCGTTTGGATATATGGCATTTTTTCTGGTCGGCATATTATTACGCGATGTTAGTTGGTTTATTGGGATGCGGAGGAGTTGGCCATTTGTCTCGAAGATCATAAACTGGGATGAGGTTAAGAAGATTTCAAATGATGAGCCGTCTGCCTAACACATCACTGGAGCCAACGGCTTTTACGCGTTTTGGTTTACGCTGCGGCGTCAGGTTCACGGACGGTTTCCGTGGCCGTGGCTCAATTCTTGGCCGTTAGGCATCATCACGATTTATGGCGATTGTTTGCCCAGATTGCGGAGAGACAGAGTAGCACACGAAGTTGCGCCACAAGCAGCTCCTGAATTTGGGGCATTACATTTTCGGCATTATTACTGGCCTCATTGGTATTTTGATTTGGTATTTTAGCTTGGAGTCCAAGTTTCAGTGCGGTAAGTGCAGTCAGACTTTTTTTGCGCGCACGCCAGTTGCCCAAGTGTTCCGAGTGTTCTTTCATATCGTGGTTGCTGCGTTATTGATTGCCGCTGGGATTGCGGTTTAATGCTTGTATTTTCAAAATGAGCCTGATGCCTAACACAGCGCTGGAGCCAACCGCCGACCCGCGATTCGATTTATCGAGAAGCGTTGGGTTGGTCACACGTCAGTTCGGCGGTGGCTCAGCTCTTGGACGTTAGGCAGCAAGACACACGACAACAGAAAACCACATGAAAAAAGCAGCAATTCTTGGATTGATGATGGTTGCGCTGAATCTTTTCGCGCAAGCAACCCCGCAGGAGCAAGACTTCATTACCCGTCTGGAAGCTTTTCAGAAGACAGGCGACATGGCACAGTTGCGGACGATATGGTATCTCGGCGATGGGATTGATGACCGAGGGATGACGCTTCTGAAATCGTTGGACGCAGCAAAGCTAGAGGGAGTCATTCTCGAAGGCATCAAGAGCGCCAAGTTTGTGGATGTGTATCCGACTTTGAAAGACCAAGTCACGAATGGATTGAAGGTGGAAGGAGGCAGTTATGTCCCGAATTTAGAGCCTTACAAGCTCATCACTGTGCAGTATCAGAATCCCGTAAAAAACGGGAGCACAGGATTTTTCCTTTTTATCGGAATAAAGGACGGCAAGCTGATGATTTGTGGCTACAAGAAGATTGAGAAGTGAGATGAGTGATTCGTTGCTGCCTAACACCGCGCTGGAGCCAACGGCCACTGCCCCGCGCGTTTAGACATTGATATGAAATTGGATTGTCACATTTTCATTCCGAGCCTGGTTTCCAGTGGCCGTGGCTCAGCTTTGGAACGTTAGGCCACATCATGCGCATGACAAAAACATCACAGCGAGCTGGTTTGGTGACATCGGTTTTAGTCATCGTATTTTTTATCACCGCCGTTGGATTTCGGATTTCTGGCGGCGATGTTCCGGCTTGGTTTCCCATCACGATGGGTTTGATTTTGTGCGTCACGACGATTTCAGCCGTCGTCTGTCTTGTCAGCGGACTTTTGGGTTTTCTCCGCAGCAGACGGCTATCGGATTAGATTATGGCCATGAATTTGATTGTCACGATTGCATTGTTGAGTCACTTTCCGGTGGCTGTGGTTCAGCTTTGGGACGTTCGTGGTCTTGCCTGGGTTTGGTGGACTACTGCGGAGCGCATGAGACATGGATGTTTTAGTTGCGTTGGGTTTCAAAGTCCACAGGGGATTGGAAGCCGGGCGCGCTGTGGAACCGCTCCCGGTTG
>Ga0164241_10001019_pt1 | contig 39064 bp, 37 predicted proteins | sample OricomyardsoilBY_FD_108780 | JGI IMG/M metagenome (GOLD analysis project Ga0164241, IMG submission 108780) | Backyard soil microbial communities from Emeryville, California, USA - Original compost - Back yard soil (BY) | ecosystem: Environmental > Terrestrial > Soil > Unclassified | place: USA... | reverse complement strand
GAGCCTGATTCGCGGCCTCCGCCTGTATCTTTTTCACCGCCAAAAGCACCGCCTATTTCAGCCCCCGAAGTGCCTATGTTAACATTGGCAATACCACAATCTGAACCTGCTACTGATAAAAATGTTTCGGCCTCGCGCAAATTGTTGGTCATAATAGCAGATGATAAACCTTGTGGCACACCATTTTGCATAGCAACAGCCTCGTCAATTGTTTTATACCTGATAAGATACAAAATTGGGGCAAACGTTTCATGCTGCACAATTTTGTAATCATTTTCCACCTCGGCAATGCAGGGCTTTACATAGCAACCGGATGCGTAAGCCTCGCCCTCCAATTTGCCGCCCTTCACAACAAATTTGCCGCCCTCGTCTTTACAAGCCTCAATTGATGCTAAATAAGCACTAACAGCGTCATGATCGATCAGCGGCCCCATGTGGTTGTTTTCATCGAGCGGGTTGCCAATGCGGATCTGCCCGTAAGCGTTGATCAGCTTTTGTTTAAAGGCATCATAAACACTTTCGTGAATAATGAGCCTGCGTGTACTGGTGCAACGTTGCCCTGCAGTGCCCACCGCACCAAATACAGCGCCTATCAGCGCCATATCCAGATCTGCATTTTCTGTAATGATAATAGCGTTGTTGCCACCGAGTTCCAACAAACTGCGCCCCAGCCGCGCGCCAACTGCCGCCCCAACCGCTTTGCCCATGCGGGTAGAGCCTGTGGCTGATATTAGCGGTAGGCGGGTGTCATTGGCCATAAGGTCACCAATACCACGATCCCCAATTACAAGGCATGATACGCCCTCGTCAACACCATTAGCTGCAAAAACGGCTTGGGCAATGTGCTGACAAGCAATAGCTGTTAAAGGTGTTTTTTCTGACGGCTTCCAAATGCAAACATCGCCGCATACCCAGGCCAGCATAGCGTTCCAACTCCATACCGCCACAGGGAAGTTAAATGCCGATATGATGCCCACTATTCCCAAGGGGTGGTACTGCTCATACATTCGGTGTAGCGGCCGCTCCGAGTGCATGGTAAGCCCGTGAAGCTGCCTGCTCAGGCCAACGGCAAAATCGGCAATGTCTATCATCTCTTGCACCTCGCCCAGGCCCTCCTGCAGGCTTTTACCCATTTCGTAGGATACCAGAACGCCCAAATGCTGTTTGTTCTCACGCAGCGCTTCGCCTATCTGCCTGATGATCTCGCCACGCTTGGGTGCGGGTACCATGCGCCATGTTTTAAAGGCGGCCTGCGCTTGCTTAACAACCGTGTCGTAATCGGCAGGCGTAGCCATTTTTACCGATGCGATGAGCTTTCCATCAACGGGGGATACAACTTGTTTTAATTCGGCACCGTTGCTACTTCCCCACTTAATACCTGTGCTGAAAGCCTCATTAATAACATCTATATGTAAATGTTTCAGCGTATCGCTAATATTGATGTCCATATTTTGTAGATTTGATCAAAGTTAAAAATCTTTTAAGGCAATTACAGTTTATCTCGCCTCATTGCCGCCGCAAATGCTTTCTGATTAATAATCAACTAATTGCAGTTGCAGCTGTTAGCCAATGTTTGTATGTTGAAAACTTAATTGCTTCAATAGGGGTTTAACTTGTAATTTAAACACAACTAAAAACTTAATATACAGCCTAAAAATTGTATGTTAGGAAGGAATGTTCTGAAAACGCTATTGAATGGAAGAAGAATTTGAATTTGGCTTTACCGAAGATCCAAAATTCTCGGTAGAGCGGTACGAGGAAATGATTCGCAATCAGGACCAGTACTTTTTTGATGCCCAGGCGTTTGAGAACATTATCGATTACTACATCGAAAAGAACGACCCCGCCCGGGCCTTGCAAGTTGCAGAGTATGCAATTAGTCAGCACCCTTTTGCAGCAGTTTTCCTGATAAAGCAGGCCCAGCTGTTAGTGATATCCAACAAGGTTGACGACGCTTTTACTGCGCTGGATAAGGCAGCGATGCTGGAAGCTTCTGATCCGGATATTTACCTTATTCGTGGCAACATCTACGAAGGTATGGAGCGTTTTACCGAGGCTTTGGAGAACTACGAAAAAGCCCTTGAACTGGCCGAAGAAACCGACGAAATACTGCTGCACATTGCTTATGTATATCAAAACATGGGCGATTACGAAACGGCCATCACATATTTAAAGCTGTGCCTAAAGCAGAATATGGAAAACCAGGATGCCCTGTACGAGCTGGCTTTTTGCTATGATGTGTTGGACAACCAGGAGGAGAGCGTACAGTTTTATCAGCAATATATTGATAATGAACCATACAGCTATGCCGCATGGTATAATTTAGGTAACGCGTTCACTAAACTCAGTCTGTTTGAAAAAGCAATTGATGCTTATGATTATGCCATATTAATAAAGGACAACTTTGCGTCGGCTTACTTTAATAAGGGCAACGCATTGGTTAACCTGGAAAAATATGCTGAAGCTATTGAAGTTTACCGCCATACGTTCGAGTACGAGCAGCCCAATGCTGATACGTATTGCGCCATTGGCGAATGCTACGAAAAGCTGGAGCAAATGGACGATGCTCGGGTATTCTACAAAAAATCTGTAAAGATGGATCCCAAACTGTCTGACGCATGGTTCGGCATAGGGGTGACACTTGATTTTGAAGAACGCTATTTTGAGGCACTCCATTTTTACAAAAAAGCCCTTGACCTGGATATAGCTAACGCCGACTATTGGTTTGCCATAGCCGATGCTGAATATAAACTCGGTCATTTAGCAGAAGCCGAAGCCGCTTACGAAAAGGTGGTTGAGCTTAACCCCATTGATGTTGATGCATGGCTGGATTACTCATCTATTTTATACGAGCAAACCAGGCTTACCAGCGCTATAGAAGTAATGGCCGAGGCGATAAAGAATAACCCCGATGCGGCTGAACTGTATTACCGTATGGTGGCTTATTTGTTTGCCAAAGGCGATTACAACGAGGCCCTTAATTACCTGGAGCTGGCGCTATCGGCCGATCCTGAGAAACACTATATATTATTTGATTACCTGCCGCAGTTGCAGGAAAACAAGGTCATATTAGATATTATTAACCGTTACAGCAGGTAAGTGCCTGGCTGCTGCTAACATAAAATTAAACTAAAACTCTTTTGGGGTTTTAGTTTTTTTTATGACTTTTACCCCGTATAGCTCAAAGTTTACGTTGTTTTTTATGAATTACATCATCAATAATCTTCCGGATAGAATACAAAAGCCAAGAGAGAGCGGAATAACCATGGTAATGGATAAGGGCCTTAGTTTACGCGAGGTTGAGAATTTTATTGAGGTAGCCGGGACATATACCGATATGGTGAAACTGGGTTGGGCCACATCATATGTAACGCCTAACCTCGACCAAAAACTTAAGCTTTATAAAGATGCCGGTATCCCGGTGTACTTTGGGGGTACTTTGTTTGAAGCCATGATAGTGCGCGGCCAGTTTGATGATTATCGCCGCCTGTTGGACAAATATAGCCTTGCCTACGCCGAAGTTTCTGATGGCTCGATAGAAATAACACACCAAGAAAAGTGCCGCTATATAGCCGAACTGGCTAAACAGGTAACAGTAATATCCGAGGTTGGCTCAAAGGATGTGCAAAAGATCTTCGCCCCTTATAAATGGATCCAGTTGATGAAGGCCGAAATTGAGGCCGGATCATGGAAGGTTATTGCCGAAGCCCGCGAAAGCGGCAACGTAGGTATTTACCGCGATTCGGGCGAGGTGCGCCAGGGTTTGGTAGATGAGATATTGACGCAAATACCCGAACAAAAAATAATCTGGGAGGCCCCCCAAAAGCCACAGCAGGTTTGGTTCATTAAACTGGTAGGTGCCAACGTAAGTCTCGGCAATATCGCCCCTAACGATGTTATCCCACTGGAAACGCTCCGCTTAGGTATCAGAAGCGATACTTTTGATCATTTTTTGTAATGGACATTAAAAGCCGAAACTGCTTTGCTTTTTTCCTCAACGCTATTCCGGTAAAATGTCTGGTATTCGTTTTTTTGTTACCCGTTTTTTTTACGGCAAATGCGCAAAACATTGATATAAGACTACTCCAGGCGATTAACGGACCAGCGTCTCCTTCTGACGCGCACTGGAAGGATCTTTCGGGTACGGTAAGCATTTTGGCGGTTGCCACGCCAGCCACTGTTATTTTAACGGGGCTTACCACCGGCAATAAGCAGCTAACCATTAAAGGCTTAGAAATAGCGGGAGGCATTGCAATTACAGAAGGCGTCACCGCCGGCCTTAAGTACACCATTAGAAGGCAGCGCCCCTTTGATGCCTACCCCGATCTTATTTATGCGCATTCTAATCCAACAGATCCGTCCTTCCCATCGGGTCATACATCGGTAGCTTTTGCAACTGCTACGTCGCTTAGTATGGCTTTTCCTAAATGGTATGTTATTGTACCCTCATTTGGCTATGCTACCGCGGTAGGTTATTCGCGTTTACGTTTAGGGGTTCATTACCCAAGCGATGTATTTGCCGGGGCGCTTATTGGTGCGGGTTCATCCATATTAGCGTTTAAACTGCAAAAGCTGCTTAACAAAAAGCATCAGCATTCTTAACTAGCGGGCAAGGGGCAGTGCTTTTAAAAATAAGCTTTTCCTTTCAACAATAAATAATATATTTGGCTATCGGGCGTGTCCATCAGGCCGCTAACCAATTATATTATTTACCGTTTTATTCCATGAGAAGACGCAGCTTTATACAAAAGATGGCTGTTGCCGGCGCGGCAACCATGTTTATGCCTTACCTTGATCTGATGGCATCGCCCAATGTACGCAAGGTCAAGATCACAAATATTAAAACCGTTCGCACTAAAATAGGTTTCAGGCCGAGCTTGCTGGTTAAGATCGAGACCGATGCGGGGATTGTAGGAATTGGCGAGTGCCATCATGACGAGAACAGCTTTGGCGCTAAAGATATCATTCAGTCGGTTTATAAGCCAATTCTGATGGGGCAGGATCCGTATGAACTGGAGCGCCTGCTGTTTAAAATGAGCACCCGCACATCATATTACGGCGGTAACCACGGCATCCCTCAACATGCTATAACAGGTATAGAGATGGCGCTTTGGGATATCCTTGGCAAACTGGCCGATCAGCCGGTTCATAATATATTAGGTGGTGGCGCGCACCGTAAACAGGTTCGCGCTTATTGTACCACCCGCCCCCGTGATTTGCTTAGCAAGGACTCGTGTGCCGAATATGCTGCTAAAATGAAGCAATGGAAATTAACCGCTGCCAAAGTTGACTATATCCGCGATCAGAACTGGGAACGGTTGGATAACCGCATGCTATCCAATAACGAGGTGGAGCGTAACGCGCGTGGCTTTCAAAATGTGCGGGATGCTGTAGGCCCCGATTTTGAAATTGTTGTGCATACGCATTGGGAAATGGATTTTGATAGCGCCCTACGTCTTGCCCATGCCGTTGCACCCATGAAACCGTGGTGGCTGGAAGATCCGCTGCCCTTCGCTTATAACGAACAATGGGTAAGGCTTACCGAGCAGTCGCCGGTGCCGATATTAACCGGAGAAAACCTGTATACCCGCGATGATTTCCGTCCGTTTATTGTAAACGGCGCGGTACATAAAATTGAGATAGATGTATCTATGACAGGTGGGTTATTGGAGGCAAAAAAGATAGCCGACATGGCCGAAACCTATTTTATACCTGTAGTAACCCATAACGTTGCCGGGCCTGTTGCCACAATAGCTTCGGCACATTGGGCAGCAACGGTACGAGAGTTTGTTGGCCACGAAGCCTTTATGAACCAGGCGATCAACCAGGATGGAAAAAGCTGCAATGGCGACCCTGAAGTTTTGGGTTATGGCATTGACATGTTAAAGGACGGTTACCTGCAATTTAACGGCAAACCCGGGTTGGGCATTACGCTTAACGAAAAGCTGGTTAAAGATAAGTATATGGTACCGGGCGAAACCTGGTGGGATTAAATAAGATGAGAGCCCTTGCCAAAAGCAAGGGCTTTTATGTTTGCCATTATAAGCTGAAGACGGCCTCACACCCCTCAAAAAACACCAAAAATCCTTCTTCCAGAAATTGCGATATGGTCCACGCAATGACAGGTACGCCGGTACTGCCTTTTTTAACCTTTTCTTTAACGGCTAATTTAAGGGCGAGTTTGCGCTGCCGCCTTTTAAATACCAGTTGTCCAAATACATCATAGTATTTACGGTAGGTTGATACAATTTTATCTGTCACTATATATGATATTCTTCCAACTATTCTACCCGGCTCTGTTAAACCGATAGCTTTTTTATCAAAGGAAAAGGCAGGATTAATGCCTTTATAATAACCGACAATATTGCGCAGCTTATAACCTAAAAAGTTATCAGCTATTAAAGCCGGAATTTTAAAACGGCGGCACAACTGTTGAAAAAGAAAAAAGTCGTTGTGTAAAAAGCCTTGGAGCACTTCTGTTTTTAGCGAATCGTTGTTAAGAAAACGGTATACCGAAGCAATCTTATTCAATTTATAAACTTCAAAATAGTAAGAGAACAAGGTCACAAAGCACTTATCAGCGGTCGGAAAAAAATCCGGATTAAAGCCACCGGTAAGGAAAAACTTTTCGCTGTAAACAATTATCCCTGTGGGTGCCCCAATGCGATCAATAATCAATTGGTCTATCTCATAAACGCGTTGCAATTCAACTTTGTTGGTATCTTCAGGAATATTAGGCTTGCTGCCATCATCAACCCAGTGGAACCATTGTGGTTTAAGCAGCCCAATTTGGGGCAGTTGGTTTATAACGGCAAAACAATCCTGTAAAAAGAACTCCAACAGTAGATCATCATCATGAAGCATAACTACCCACTCGCCATTTGCCAATTCAAAGCAGCGGTTCCAGTTATTAATCTGCCCCAGGTTTTGACCGTTTTTGTAATAGCTTATCTTTTTATCACTAATGCTTTTCATTAGTTTTTCGGTATCACAATCTCTTTCCGGATCATCATCTACAACAATTAACTCAAAATCCGGACAGTTTTTTTGGTTTAAAGCACTTTCAATAGCTGCTTTCAATAAAACCGGTCGTTTATAGGTGGGAATAACAATGCTTACCAACGGAGGTTTAAGAGAATTGCTTTTAAAGATTGTAGTAGAGCCAACCTCTCTTGTGCGGGCGAAGTTGTCTACTATTTTTAAATAGTCCTTATTGTTATCAATCATAGGCAGTGTTTGATATCGCAAAATAAAAAAAGTTAAAAAAATATTAAAAGGTAAATTGAAACAAATTGTTTGCAGGCAACCCCCAGGTATTTGTAATTTATCAATTAGGCAACAGCCTTTACCCTTTCAGCTAAAAAAGCTACTTTTGCCTCAATATGAGCGAAGAGAGATCATTAAACTTTATAGAAGAAATAGTTGAAGAAGATTTGAGTGCCGGTAAGCACGGGGGTAGGGTGTTAACCCGTTTCCCGCCCGAGCCTAACGGGTACCTGCATATTGGTCATGCCAAGTCCATCTGCCTTAACTTTGGTTTGGCCAAAAAGTATAACGGCAAAACCAACCTGCGTTTTGATGATACTAACCCAGTTACCGAGGACACGGAATATGTTGAAAGTATTAAGTATGATGTAAGCTGGCTGGGTTTTGAATGGGCCAAAGAATTATATGCGTCAGACTATTTCGACCAATTATATGATTTCGCTGTAATCCTTATAAAAAAAGGGCTGGCTTATGTTGACGATAGCACCGCCGAGGAAATTGCTGCCCAAAAAGGCACACCAACCGAACCGGGCACGCCAAACCAATACCGCAGCCGTAGCATTGAAGAAAACCTGCAGCTTTTTGCCGAAATGAAGGAGGGTAAATATCCTGATGGGGCAAAAGTATTGCGTGCCAAGGTTGACCTAGCTGCGCCGAACATGCACCTTCGCGATCCGTTAATGTACCGAATAAAACATGCGCACCACCACCGTACGGGCAATAAATGGTGCATTTATCCGATGTATGATTTCGCGCATGGGCAGTCGGACGCTATAGAAAATATTACACATTCGATATGCACGCTCGAGTTTATTCCGCACCGCGACCTATATAATTGGTTTATAGAACAGCTGGACATATTTCCGAGCAAGCAATACGAGTTTGCCCGTTTGAACATGACCTATACGGTAATGAGCAAGCGCAAACTAATGCAGTTAGTGAACGAAAAGCATGTTGATGGCTGGGACGATCCGCGCATGTCAACTATAAGTGGTTTGCGCAGACGCGGTTACACGGCTGCTTCAATCCGCGAGTTTTGTGAGCGCATAGGCGTAGCCAAACGCGAAAACATGATAGATTTCAGCCTGCTGGAGTTCTGCATCCGCGAGGATCTGAACAAAACCGCATGGCGCCGCATGGCAGTGCTCGATCCTATTAAGTTGGTTATCACCAATTATCCGGAAGGGCAAACAGAGATTATGCATGGTGAGAACAATCCTGAAGTGGAAGGTGGCGATGGTGGACGTGATATCCCCTTCAGCAATGAGCTGTGGATAGAGCGTGAAGACTTTATGGAAGAGCCTCCGAAAAAGTTTTTCCGCCTGGGTTTTGGACTGAGCGTTCGCCTCAAAAACGCGTACATAGTAACCTGTGAAAGCTTTAAAAAGGATGCCGATGGCAACGTTACGGAGATACATTGCGTCTATCTGCCTAACTCAAAGTCGGGCCATGATACCAGCGGCGTAAATGTAAAAGGCACCATCCACTGGGTGAGTGTACCTCATGCAAAAACCGCTGAAGTGCGTTTGTATGACCGTTTGTTTAAAGTGGAAGATCCATCTAATGAAGAAGGTGATTTTAAAGACTATATCAACCCTGAAAGTTTAGCCATTATTCCGAATGCCTATATAGAACCCGATCTGGCTACCGCTGAAGCTGGAAAAGGTTATCAGTTTATTCGTAAGGGTTATTTTACTGTAGATAAACTCTCAACCGCTGATAAGCTGGTGTTTAACCGCACGGTAACTTTGAAGGACGGATGGTCCAAGAAAGCGTAAAGCTTAAGGCATAAAGCATAAAGCTTCATAGTGATTTTAAGAAGCTTTATGCTTTCGCCTTTCAGCTCAATACTTGCGATACACATTATACAGCACATTCAAATCCAATTGGGTCATTATCGGGCTGCTGTCCTGTTGCACAAAATGACGTTTAAAGGCAACAATTGCAGCGCTAAGGTCTGATGTATCATAGCCTATTATTCGTAATGCTGTTGCATAATCAAAATTAGGCGGTGCCGGAATTACAACGGTATCACTCCAAAGGCCGAAGCCTTTGTCGGCTAAATTTTTCCAGGGAAACAATGGCCCGGGGTCAGATTTACGCCTGGGGGCATAATCCTGATGCCCGATGAAATTAGCTGTTGGTATATTGTATGTCTTTTTTAACTGAGTCAATAAAAGCAGCAGGCTATTTACCTGCGCATCAGTAAAAGGCTCAGTACCGTTATTATCTATCTCAATACCCAAAGAGCAACTGTTCATATCAGTAACGCTGCCCCATTTACCTGCGCCGGCATGATTAGAGCGCATGTAATCGTTCACCATATGGAATATTTTGCCATCCTTACCGATAACGTAATGGGCGCTTACCTCGGTGCGTAAAAGGGTAAAAGTGCGCAGGGTTTGCTGTACCGAATCTTGCGCGGTGTAGTGGAGGATAACAAAGTTAGCCTTGCGTATGCCAAAATTTACTGAGCCCACCCATTCAGACGGCACGGCAATTGCGCCCATACTATCATATAACATAGCAGGGATTTGTTGCTTAAGTATATTTAGTAGTGAATCAGCTTTGTTGGTATAAAACTTGTCGGTGATGTCAAACTGCTTTGTAACAATCGGTATGGGTGGCACATCGGGCGGCTGTACGGCTTTGGGAGGTTGCACTACCTTAGGCGAGCAAGCGTATAGTAGCGCTGCGCAGCAGAAAATCACGCCTGTTTTGCAAAAAGTAGATAAATTACCCATCGACGCTAAAGTAGAAATTATTAGCGCAAATCAGAACAGAAGCGCTTACTTCTTATTTTTATTGTAATAATCTTCCAGCCTCTGTTTATACCCTTCCTGCGCGAACAGATCCATTAGTTTTAAAAACGCCTTGTAATTTGTAGTATATGGAAATGCATATTGCGCACATTCCAGTTTCGCATCGTCTGTTAAAAACTGGTTCAAAAGCGTAGTTAGTTGTTCAATAGTAATTCCCTTGTCTTTTAGGCTTTCTTTTAGTGCTGTTACCTTGTCGGCATCAGTCCGTTTTTGGCGCATGTTATTTAAAATAGCCGTTGCCTGTTCATTGCTCATCGCCTCGGTGGGATGTTTAATTTTTTGTTGACGCAGAACCATCGATGGTGGCGATTTGATCTCGCTTACAGCAAAAGCAGGCAGACACAAGGAACAACTTATAGAAAAAACCAATGCGGTGAAAAGGAGCTTATTCATGGAACATTTTAATATAAGTTTAAAAGTAACCCGCCATTTACTGATATACAAGCAACTTAACCCGCCGCGATAATAAAACCGATTAAATGTTGCGAGGATTAAAAAGCGGTAAATTATAGGTTAATCTTCCGTTTCAAATGTGTCGCCTTTGCGCAGGTCACCGGTATCAAAGCCCTTTTTAAACCAATACATACGCTGCTCGCTGCTGCCATGGGTAAAGCTATCTGGCGTTACCCTTCCCTGATATTGCTGTTGCAGGCGATCATCGCCGATCTGGTTTGCAGCGTTTAGCGCTGAGTCGATATCAGCCCGCTCAATAACAATATTGTTGTGGTGATTAAGGGCCTGGTAATGTGCCCAAACACCGGCATAGAAGTCGGCCTGTAGTTCCAGTTTAACCGAAAGCTTATTGTATTCCGTTTCGCTCATTCTATTTCGTGCAGCATCCATTTTTGCTGAGGTGCCCATCAGGTTCTGCACATGATGGCCAACTTCGTGGGCAATTACATAAGCACTGGCTGCCTCACCGGGAGCGCCAAATTTATTGCCGAGCTCTTTAAAAAAGGAAAGGTCCAGATAAACCTTGCCATTGGCCGGGCAGTAAAACGGCCCGGTGGCAGATGATGCATATCCGCAACCTTCAGCATTTACCTCATCAGTAAAAACATGTAAAATTGGGTGCTCATATTGCTGGCCCATGGTATTGAAAAGGCTATCCCAAACTACAGTGGTGCCCTCAAATATTACCCGGGCAAATTGTTTATCGCGGGTGTCGCTGGCGCCTGGCTGTGTAATAATCTGATCAGAATTGCCGGATTGATTTAGGATCTGGCTCGGATCAATACCGGTAAAGAAATAAATAGCGGCGCCTATTAAACCTATTGCGCCACCACCGAACAACATTCCCCGACCACCGCCGCTGCTTTCTTCGTAATCGCTACTTTGCTTACCGCCGAACCATTTCATAACTTTAATTTTGTGAGATAACAGGGAGTTGCTTTAAAATGTTTCTGTGCAGCGTAAATACTTAAAGATAAGAAGTAAATGCTAATGCATTCAGCATCAAATAAAATAAGCTAAACGTTAATTAAAATATAAAATAAATTTTCTTACCTTTGCGTCCCCGCTGAAAGAAACTCCGGGGGAATGTTGGACACATAAAAAGAATAAGAAATGGCAACTAAGATCAGATTGCAAAGACACGGTAAAAAAGGAAAACCTTTTTACTACATTGTAGTGGCAGACGCACGCGCACCTCGCGACGGTAGGTTTATTGAGCGTATAGGTTCATATAACCCAAACACCAACCCTGCTACTATCGACATTAATTTTGAAAAAACCCTTGATTGGGTAAACAACGGTGCACAGCCAACTGATACTTGTCGTGCTATTTTGTCTTACAAAGGTGTTTTATACAAAAAACACTTAGAAGGCGGCGTTAAAAAAGGCGCTTTAACCCAGGAACAAGCTGACGAGAAATTTGCAGCATGGACCGATCAAAAAGACGGAAAAATAACAGGTAAAAAATCAGATTTAGTTTCTGCAAAAGATGAAGCACGTAAAGCCGCTTTAGCTGCTGAGGCTAAACGTAATGCTGATAAAGCTGCTGCTATTGCTGCTAAGAATACTCCGGTTGCCGAAGAAGTTGAAGAAGAAGCTCCGGCTGCTGAAGAAACTGAAGCTGCTACTGAGACTGAAGAAAGCGCAGAATAATTTTTTGAACTTGTTTCAATTACAATGGCGAAGCATCCAAGAGGATCTTCGCCATTGTTGTTTAGATAATAACCTGCTGTCATTGCGAGGCACGAAGCAATCGCGAACTTTGTATGTCGGCTTTTCTCATTGCGATTGCTTCGCGCCTCGCAATGACATAAATATTAAAGGGTAAATTCGGTATGAAGATAGAAGATCATTTCAGGATAGGCAGCGTGCTTAAAACCAAGGGCCTTAAAGGCGAAATGCAGCTGTATGTTGATTTTGACGGGCTGAGTGACATTAACTTTAATGCCCTGTTTATTGAAGTCGGCGGAAAACTGGCGCCCTACTTTGTTGAATCTATAAAGTATAATCAAAAGAACTCGGCCTACCTATACCTTGAGGACGTTGATACTATTGAAAAGGCGTCCACCCTGGTAAAAAAAGATATCTATCTGCCCAATAAACTAAAACCTAAAAAAAGAAAAAGCGATTTCACCCTAAAGGACCTGATAGACTTTACAGCTGTAGACGAGAATGAAGGCGAGTTAGGTGTAATAACCGCCATACACGAATATCCACAACAATTAATAGCCGCCGTTACCTATAAAGGCTGCGAAGTTCTTTTCCCGCTTAATGAAGCAACTGTGAAAGGCATAGATGTGGTTAAGGAGATCGTTATGGTTGATTTGCCGGATGGTTTGCTGGAAATTTATCTGGACTAACTGGATATCAAAAAATATTTGTCAAATATACTTGATATTTGTAAAGTTTGTTTTACATTTGGTAAATCAAACTTTACAACAATGAAATCACGTTTCTTATTTCCTCACTGGGCTCGCATTGCCGGATATCTATGTTTTTTAGCATACATTCCCATTGCGTTGTTGGAAAAATTTTTAAAGGCAGCTAACAAACACCCCACGCCGTCGGTTTTTACTGATCACTTCTTTACTATGGTAATATTAATGCTGATCGTTATTGGTTTGCTTTTAGTAGCATTTTCAAAAGAAAAAATTGAGGACGAGCGGATAGCCCAACTGCGACTTGATTCGTTGCAATGGTCTATTTATTTAAATTACGCCATTTTAATAGTGTGTATTCTTTTTATAAGAGATTGGGACCTGTTTATTGGGGTAGCAGCCCATTATATGTTTACCCCATTGGTATTCTTTATTGTGCGTTTCAGATGGGTAGCTTACCAGTCTAAACGCGAACTCGGAATGGAGGATTAACTTCATGAAAAACTCATTACGCGTTGAACGCGCCATAAAAAATATAACCCAGGGCGAGCTTGCCGACCTGATAGGCGTATCCCGCCAAACCATAAATACTATCGAGAGCAATAAATACGTACCTTCAACAGTGCTTGCACTAAAAATTGCGCGGGTTTTTGAGAAGCCGGTAGAGCAAATTTTTATGCTGGATGATGAAGACTGATTATAGAATCAAGAGCCAGGAATCAAGAGGTTAGTGGTCTTGAATCTTGGCTCTTGATTCTTGACTCTTAATAAAAAACCTGTTATGAAAACAACCACCGCTTTCGCGCCTATGTTGGCTATTCCCAACGGAACCACGGATATCGATTTCTATAAGAATGCCTTTAACGCCGTTGAAACTTTCTGTTTACGGAATGATGATGGCAGCATACATGTTGCAGAACTCACCATCGATGGGGCTTTATTTCATCTGCATGAGATCACCCAATTTAGCGGTACCATTCCGCCGGATAAAGCAAGGGGCGGTACAGTAAGCATAGGATTATTTGTTGATGACGTGCACGCGGTATTTGATCAGGCCATAGCGGCGGGAGCTACTCTGCATATGCCCGTAACCGATTTTGAATATGGCTACCGGCAAGGCGAATTTACCGACCCATTTGGTCACCGTTGGATAATTCAATGCCGGATACCTGCATCGCCGGAGTGGCATAAGAAGAGTTAGGATAAATGGGGAATGCAATAACTGAAGTTTAAGCCAGCGCGGAAAACCAAGCGCCGACTTTTAATTACCGCATACTTTGACTATATTAGTTAAAGTATGCGCACCATTAACCTTTCACTGCCAGCTTATTACCGCATAATCGGTTGGATATTTTTTTTGCCTTCATTGATTTTGGGGGTATTATTTGTTTTCCTGAAATTTGATTTGCCGTTTCTCAGCTATGGTGAGTCTGCCGGTAAGCTGCATTGGACCGGTCAATACAATTTTACTGACGAGATCATTACAACATTTTTCATTATCGGCATTTTTTTTATCTGTTTTTCCAGACGTTCCGAACATGAAACTTTGATGTCGGGAATCCGTCTGCATGCCATTTACGCTTCGGTAATTGCAAACAGTATTGTTGTTGTAATTTGCCTGGGTTTGAATAGTACTGATTTCGCAGCAGCTTTAATCGGTAACATTATGTATGACATGTATATATTATTACTCTTTTTCCTGGTTAGTTTTTATTATTTTCTCAGGAGGAGCAAGCTCAATAAAAATGTAAATGGTATAATATTGCTAAAGTATAGCCCATATAGAATAATAGGCGTTTGGGGGACATTTGCTTATTTGGCCTTGTTAATTATATCTCTTGTTCCCCCCTTCCAAATGGACATTCCAAAAGCTGCTTTTATACCTCTGCCGATAATTATTTTAATGTTATTGTGGTCTGAAGAACGAAATGACGATGAATCAATTTCATTTATTAGAGCCGGATCCATGTGTGCTTCGTTTTTTTTTAATTATGCAGCCATACTTGTGGCCAACTGGGCGGTGTACGGCCTCCCCTATTATTTTGACGTTATGATCGGCAGCATGATCAGCGTTCCCGTTTTCTATTTTATAATATTTGGCTTTTCAAAGCTTATAATTAAAATACGCAAGGAAAAAGATCAAAGGGTGTTGATCAATATTCCATAACTTTGCCCCATGCGTTTTGATATTATCTCTGTATTGCCTGCCTTGTTGGAAAGTCCTTTTGCTCATTCAATTTTGTTGCGTGCGCAAAAAAAAGGTATCAGTGAGATCCATGTGCATAACCTGCGCGACTACGCTACCAACAAACAAAAAAGCGTTGACGACTACCCCTACGGTGGCGGCAGCGGCATGGTGATGGGTATTGCGCCTTTTGCAGCCTGTATTGAAAAGCTTAAAAGTGAACGTGAGTACGACGAGGTGATCTTTATGACCCCCGATGGCGAAACGCTCAACCAGCCAATAGCCAACCAGCTTTCCTCCAAAAAAAACATCATCATTTTATGCGGGCATTATAAAGGTATCGATCAGCGTATCCGCGATATTTACGTTACCCGCGAGATATCTATAGGCGACTATGTACTATCGGGTGGCGAACTGCCTGCGGCGGTTTTAGTTGATGCTGTTGTAAGATTGATACCAGGCGTTTTGAATGATGAAACCTCGGCGCTTTCTGATTCTTTTCAGGATGGCTTGCTGGATGCACCGGTGTACACCCGCCCGGCAGACTGGAACGGCCATAAAGTACCTGATATACTGTTAAGCGGTAACACGCCCGAAATTGAAAAATGGCGGTTTGACCAGGCTGTTGAACGCACAAAACAGCGCCGGCCCGACCTGTTAGAGTAGTTAAGCGGTTGATTAAGTGAGTGGTTAAACCTCTGGCTCCAACTATTCACATAATCCACCAAATCAACAAAAAACAAATTTTAAAATCGTTTTTTAATTCTCAAAAATAATCCCTATACTTGCAATCCGATTTTTAGGGGACTAAAAGTCGCTTTAAGAGCTTAAAATCATGGATTTAATAAAATTTGTCGAAGAGCAAACAGTAACAGTTAACAATCTTCCGTCTTTCAAAGCAGGCGATACTGTAAGCGTACATTATAAAATCAGAGAAGGTAACAAAGAGCGTATCCAGGTTTACCAGGGCGTTGTTATCCAACGTAACAGCACAGGCGTATCTGAAACCTTTACCGTGCGTAAAGTTTCTAACGGCATAGGTGTTGAGCGTATCTTCCCTGCTAACTCTCCAAATATTGATAAAGTTGAAGTAAACAGCTTTGGTAAAGTACGTCGCGCTAAATTGTTCTATCTACGCGAACTTACCGGTAAAGCAGCTCGTATCAAAGCAAAGCGCATAGTAAAGTAATTTACCTTTTTAAAGTATATAAAGCCTTTCTGAATTACTCAGAAAGGCTTTTTTTGTGCCCTGATTTTTTAATTGCCTTAAAGTTTATAAAATTCTTAAAAGTTGTAAAACTAAAACAAGGGGAAACAATTTTCCTCTTAAGAAAAGCGAAAATTGCTTAATATATAATTAAATTTTTTTTGTACGGATGTATGCACAATGCGTTATATTGTACAAAAAATCAATTAGTTACCCCCTGATTTTAATTTTAATATTAACCTTTAAACCCACAATAGGAGATATACATTATGCTACTATCACAATCATTTTCAAGCTTAATTGAAGTAAACAATGCTTCGTTAAATAACACCGCTCCCGATTTACTAAACGGCCTGCGCGTTTTTCACAACAATCAATGGTACGTTTGTGGCAACCTGGCTTTAAATGAAGGCAATGCCCCTCACAAGCTTATCAATTCGTCGCCGGCTGATATGGATTATCAGCTATTAATTAAGGCGGCTATGCTACAGGTTGCAGAAAAAGTAGAACAACCTGTATCCATCACAACAGGTTTTCCCTATGCTACTTATCGTATCTACAAAGATGCGGCAATTGATTATATAAGAAGGACGCATATTATAGAATACGACTCATCAACATTTGGCGGATCAGGCAAAAAAACGGTTATGCTTGAGGTAAAAAATGTCGATGTTATTCCTGAAATTGTTGGCTGTTCAATAGCACTTCGTAAAGGCGAACTTAAAGCAACCGGTAATTTTTTTATACTAAGCTGTGGTTTTGGAACTTTTGAATCAGTATTAAGCACAGATACCGGCGTAGTTGAACAAACAATGGTAAGTACACATGGCTTGCGCTATGCCATTAATTATATGATAAATGAACTCTCTAAAAACCATTATCTGGAGTTTAGAACCGCACATACATTGGATGAAGCATTTCAGCGCGGCTATATATTTATTGACAGGAAAAACATAGATGTAAGAGAGATCCGTAAAAATGCCCTTAGAGCGTATTACAATGAGGTGATATCGCCTGCTTTGGCATCTGTAATTAACGATAAAAACCTATCTAAGGCCAATAAAGTGTATTTATGCGGAGGTGGTATGTACTACCAGGACCTTGTAGATTGCTTTAAAAATGAATTTGGTGACATTGTACAAATGGAAATAGTAAATGAACCCGCTTCGCTGGCCAGCAAAGGCTATACCCTTAATTCACAGCGTATATCCGGCGGCCTTACCAATGCTTCGGTTGGGATAGATATTGGCAATTCAACAACTGTAGTAACCAACTTTGAAGCTAACTAGTATGTTTGCTATTTTCAAAAAGGAAGTTGCTCCTTTAATAAGCAACGTAGCTGATACGTTACGCGATGGCGAAGATATGTTATCAACCGATGTAATTGTAGTAACTGACGAGCTCAATGCTAACTTGTTTTGCCGTGGCATGATAACCATAGGATCCGAGGGCATACTTGCGGGAAATATCACCTCGGAAGCATGCACCATCAGTGGCTCCATAACGGGAGATATCTGCACAGTACAAACGCTTGATATCAAATCTACTGCCGTTATAAACGGTAATATTCGGGCTACAGTGTTAAATATTGAAGAAGGGGCTGTTATTAATGGACGTATTACTGTGCAGGAGGAAAACGCCGGAGTTAAGGTTGATCTGCTTAACAAGTTAAACCTTTACACGGCCGACGAACTTTTATCAGGAAAGAAGAAGATCAAGTCAACGGTAATTGACCCCCTTGCAGTGCGCAACACTGATTCTAAACTTGAAGCGAAACCATCCTATGGTACACTTAGAGCTGCCGAAAAACGCGAAACCGTAGAAAAACCACGCCTTGTTCAAAAAGAACTTGCGGCGGCTGCCCCGCAACCGAAAGCTGTTGAAAGCTCCGAGGTAAATAACCGCTGGTGGTAAAAATATCAGGCGGGCAACTCGGCAAGTACGGTTGTTCCGCCTTTAACTACTTCACCTATCTCTACATTAATTTTTGATCCCAGGGGTAAAAACACGTCAACCCTTGAGCCAAATTTAATAAAGCCGAACTGTTCGCCCTGCTCTACCTTGTCGCCTTCTTTTACATACCAAACAATACGGCGGGCAAGTGCACCGGCAATTTGCCTGAACAATACTTGTTGCCCTGCTTTATTTTCGGTAACTACAGTTGTACGTTCGTTCTCTGTTGATGATTTTGGGTGCCATGCAACCAAATATTTACCGGGGTGATACTTAAAATATTTTACCACGCCGCTTATGGGGTTGCGGTTTACGTGCACATTAACCGGCGACATGAATACAGATACCTGTATGCGTTTGTCTTTTAAAAACTCCGGCTCGTCAGTCTCTTCAATTACTACCACCTTGCCATCAGCAGGGCAAAGCACCACTTTTTCATTCTGTGTAATAAGCAGCTTAGGGCTACGGAAAAATTGTACGATAGTTACAAACAGCAGGAACGAGAGGATATAAATTATCCATTTAAACACAGTTGCCTCCGGAAAGTAAAATTGTATGGCCGCATTCAAAACAAAGATGAAAAGAATGCAAAGTGCCAGTGAAGTGTATCCCTCTTTATGAAAAGTCATAGATATAAGTTTTATGCAAAACTAAACATTTGTAACAAAGTATAGGTATGCGTATACAATTGGTGCTGCCATTAGCAAGCCATCGAACCTGTCAAGCAGGCCACCATGCCCCGGCAATATACCGCCCGAGTCTTTTACATTAAGGCTGCGCTTAAGCATAGATTCTATCAGATCGCCTATAGTTCCAAATGTGCTTATCAACACCGCCATCCATATTAAATGCTGTAGCGGTACTTCTGTAAAAAAGTTGTCGAGTATAAAGGCTATACCAATTGTTATTACCATGCCGCCAATAAAGCCCTCCCAGGTTTTTTTGGGTGAATGCCGCTCAAATAACTTGGTGCGGCCAAATTTGCTGCCTACCAGATAGGCGCCCGTATCGTTGCCCCAAAGCATCAGCAAAAATGCCAACGGTAAATGCGGGTTAAAACTACTGTTAAGGTAGCCCAACGCGTGGAAAAAACTAAATGGCACAATAGTAAACAGCAGTCCGAAGTACGTGTAAGCTATATTGGTAAAAGGCGCCTCGTTCTTTTTAAATAACTCTGATATAGCAACTGCACTCATTGTAATCGGTAACAATAGAATAAACTTCTGCGCGTCATCAGCATAAGCTATCAGTGCAAATATCGCGTAGATAAGCGCCCCGTTAATTAGCGCGGCAATGCGGTTGGGGATTATGGAAGTTCCTTTTAATAAACCATAAAACTCCCAAAGGCAAAAACCGGCCAGTAAAAAATAAAAAACATCAAAAACGTACCGCCCGGTTAAAACCGAGGCCAGCATTACAATAACAAAGAAGAAGCCTGTGATGGCGCGGGTTTTCATAAAAATTTAAAATTGATTAAGTACCATCACCTCAATGGCACTGCTGAAGTTTTCCTGGTGAATATAAACCTCTACATTGCCGAAGTCGCGGTGCGAGGAAGCCTGTCTGTTGAGCAAAACGGCATCTATCTCGTGTGCGCATAGCACCTGTTTTACAATTTCCGATTTGTAAAAATCAGAGGAAGTAAAAATTTTTATCCAGTTTTTCTCCATATCTCGTTCAGGATGCGGTTGCTTGTTTTTTTGCTACATTGTGGTACAGGAACAACAAAAATAACACAATTATAAAGCTAAACACATAAGCCGGATATTTAAAAATGTGGGTGCTGTTGGGGTCTATTTTTACCAATTTATGTTGATACAGATAAACAGCAACAACAGCGGTGGCGTTATTTAAAAAGTGCCCCCAAACGGCAGGCCATACGCTTCCGCTCCATGCGGCAAAATAGCCAAATAATGCACCCAAAAGCAAGCGTGGCAAAAATCCAAAAAACTCCATGTGGAAAGCGCTGAACAAAATGGCGGTTATCCAAACAGCTGCGTGTACATTACCGGTCCATTTTACAAAAATGGTTTGTACACAGCCCCTAAACATCAGCTCCTCAACTATAGCGGTAAATAATCCGATGGCAATTACATTTGCAATCGCTCCAAAAACGGTATCCATTTTTAGCAGCACGGTTATTAATTTCTCCGCCTTATCTTCGCTGTCCCGCATCCATTTTTGTACACCGTTCAGGTAATCGGGTAACACCATATCCTGGTTAATACGGCTCAGAAGCTCTATCAGGGGTGAAGAAACCATCATCACGCAAAACACTATAACAATCACTGGCCAGGGGAAGTTGAACGATGGCTTTAAATACTCCTGCCGTTGTTTTACAATAAATTGAGCAAACACCAGCGGAACTATAAGCAGTGGTATGGTGGTGCCTAATATTTGCAGTATCCACAATGCGTTAACAGTGTGCGGGTCTGAAAAGTCAAGTTGGACGATATTAAACACCATATCAAGCCCATAAAAGGCCGCTACTATACCTGCGCCAATTAGGTTTCCAACCAATACAATGCCAACAGTAATTGATACCAGGATGAGGAACTGCAGCGATGGATGCAGGCGGTTAGCGGGGTTCGACGTCATTTAATTCAAATTTCGTATTTTTGCAATGGGTTAAAGATAAGCATGTCTGTACAAATAGGAAATATTGATTTAGGGGAGTTCCCGTTGTTGTTAGCGCCGATGGAGGACGTAAGCGATCCGCCGTTCCGTTACGTGTGCAAGCAGCATGGGGCAGATATGATGTATACAGAGTTTATATCATCAGAGGGTTTGATACGCGATGCCGCTAAAAGCCGCAAAAAGCTGGATATTTTTGAATATGAACGCCCTATCGGGATACAGATCTTCGGCAGCGATATTGAACATATGCGCGAAGCCTCTGAGATCTCAACACTGGCCAACCCCGATCTGATAGATATAAACTACGGTTGCCCGGTAAAAAATGTGGCCTGCCGTGGCGCAGGGGCAAGCTTACTGCAGGATATTGATAAAATGGTGGCCATGACGAAGGCTGTGGTTGAAGGCACCCATTTGCCGGTTACGGTTAAAACCCGTTTAGGTTGGGACGATAATACCAAAAATGTAGAAGAGGTGGCTATGCGTTTGCAGGATGTAGGTATAAAGGCGCTTACTATCCACGGCCGTACAAGGTCGCAGATGTATAAAGGGCAGGCCGACTGGACACTTATCAGCAAGATAAAGAAGAATCCGCTTATCCAGATCCCGATTTTTGGCAATGGCGATATCGATTCGCCCGAAAAAGCTGCTGCATGGCGTATGGAATATGGTGTTGACGGTATGATGATAGGCAGGGCCGCTATTGGTTACCCCTGGATCTTCCGCGAGATAAAGCATTACTTTGCCACAAGCGAGCATTTGGAAAAACCAACCTTTGCCGAACGCATTGACGCCTGCCGTACCCACCTTGTTAAATCAATTGAGTGGAAAGGGCCAAAAACCGGCGTGTTTGAAATGCGCAGGCATTACTCCAACTATTTTAAAGGGATAGAAAATTTTAAAGAATACCGCGCCAAACTGGTTACTGCCGGCACGTTTGAAGAACTTAATGATATACTGAATGAGATTGAATGCAACCCCCGCTTCGCTTCATCCGTATCAGTAATGGAAGTTTAACACTTTCTGTTTGCTTTTTTAATGTTAAAAAATATATATTGCTCAAAATTACGCCATTAAGGTGGCCTGATTTTTGAAGACGAGGTATATATTTGAATTAAATGCTATTGCTATATGGTTACTTATACTACAGACGGGGTTAAAGTTTCGGTAGAAACCATCTATCAGCCGGAGTATTCCAACCCGGCGAACGACCATTTTATGTTTGCTTACAAGGTAAATATTGAAAATACCGGAAGCTATGCCGTGCGCCTGATAAGCCGCCATTGGTATATTTTTGACTCAAATGGCGCTAAGCGCGAAGTAGAGGGCGAAGGTGTTGTAGGTATGCAACCCATAATTGAGCCGGGTAGCTCACATGAATATGTGTCAGGCTGTAATTTAAAAACCGACATGGGTAACATGAAGGGCCAATACCGCATGATGCGTTTGTTAGACAATACCTTTTTTGATGTACAGATTCCGGAGTTTTATTTGATAGCTCCGTATAGGATGAATTAATAGTGACTATATATAAACAAAAAGAGCGATGGGGTTACCCATCGCTCTTTTTGTTTATGTACTACCTTGGGGGAAAGCCCTGATTAGCCGTCGCGGGCTTAGCTTCCGGTCGGCCCATTTTTTGGTCGGCCCATTTAATGAACCATTTCATGTTAGCCTGATCCTGGTGACCCTGATCATGCTGGCGCCATGCCAGTTCCCCGTCAAGCATGGGGGTATTTATAGGCGGCATTTTTTCTATCTTATAATCGTTTGATACGCCCAGGTCTTTTTTACCTAATAGTTTGAAAACCGGTCCGGCGGCAACAGCGGCCATATAACTGCCTTGTTGATCCAGCCATTTGGCGTCGCCTTTTTCAGGGATACCGTAGCTGATGAAGGTTAAGCGGGGGGCGCACAGTGCTATCAGCATATGAGCATCTACGGGAATATCACCCGGAGTTTTTGCACCAAAAGTAGCGTCAGATGCGCCGTATTTCATAAAGTTTCCGGCCATCCAGTGGTATTCACCGGTTCCGGTTAAGCTTTCAACAGCTTCGCCAAAGTTACGGCGGTGCAGTTTTGCGCCACCTTCGCCTGATGAACCAACTAAAGCCATGGAGAATTTAGGTTCGAAAGCCAAAGCAATTAAAGCAGCTTTACCGTTGCGCGATACGCCTTCTATACCAACGTGCTTGGAATCAACAGCAGGTTCTTTAGCCTCAAGGTAGTCCAACGCTCTGCCGGCACCCCATGCCCATGCGCGTAAAACTCCCCAATCTTCGGGTTTGCGTGGCTGGCCTTTGTTCACCAAACCTATTATACCGCGTGTTAAGCCGGCACCATTATCCGCCTGAATGCTTCCGGTACTGATGGCGCAATAACCCCATCCCGCAGCCAGTAATTGCTGGGTTGAACCCGGGTCGTTGTTAACGCCGGCTATACCAGGTTGGTCAACTGGACCGGTAGGAGCGGCTGCTGCTGCACCCGGACCAGCAGGCCCGCGGCCTCCGGCAGCTCCGCCACCAAAACCAAGTGCGCCTTGCGCTGCAGGTAATGTAACGGGTTGCCATGCCTGGTGCTCATCCAATATAGCTTTTAATGAAGGATCGCTTTTTATAAGCATGTCTTTTAAAGCTGCGTTTAATTTGGCCAACTCCGCAGGGGTAGGTGCGCTTGGTGCGGGTAAGCTGGGGTTGCTAAACATCATCAAAACGGGTACAGGGCCTTTAACATTGGTAGGTACTACCAGCACCATATCAATATCAACCTTGATATCAGGATAGGCCGAATTATCAACGTGCCCTATTATATGTTTGGCAATAACCGGAATGCGGTTAACCATTTCCTTGTCGGTAATTTTAACTTCCCAGTTAATTTTAGGTACGTTTTTGGGTACACGGCCAAGCACTTCCTTTTCAAAGTCCTCAACAATCTCAGGACGGCGCTGGTTCCACCACTGATCAGCAGTAGTTACCTTTTTGCCGTTTTTCAACGTTAAAACATCCGGCAGATTAGGAAAGGGGTTGGCCTGGCTTTCATCATAGTTAGCATGATTAGGCGCGCTTTCGTTACCGCTTGGGCCGGGTCTAAGCGCTTTGATCCCTAACTGATCCATCATGTTTTTGTGGTCCTGTGCCGTGGTAAAGGTTACCGGTGGCGGATTGCTGTTTTGGGCCATTGCCGCTGAAGTAGCTAACAATAACAGGCCAATGATTCTTTTCATTTTAGTATAATTGGTTAATTGGGTTATTTCTGTTTGTTTGCAAGCCGCAAACGCCTATTTATGAATAAGCTTAATTGATTCCTAACAAATCTATATAAATAGCGCCAAGCGAACAATCAATAGAAAAGAAAATTTAGCGCTATCGTTTTCGTATATATAAATGTTACATTATCAGGCAGATAAGTGTTTTATATACACTTAAAATAAAAAAGGGATAGCCGTATGACTATCCCTTAAGAAAAGCTATTGCGCCGCGTGTTAGTCTCTGCGATTAGTTAGCATTGACGCATAATACAGCAGTGTAGCCAATGATGCCAGAGCAGCAACCACATAGGTCATTGCGGCCCACCAAAGCGCGTCTTTGGCTTGTTCGTGTTCGGTGCTGGTTTGCATAACGCTGTAGTTGTTGTTTAACCAGGCCAGCGCCCTGTTACTGGCATCAAACTCAACCGGTAAGGTAATAAAGCTGAACACGGTAACCACAGCCAGCGCTGCAACACCGATGGCCAAAACAAGGGGGTTATGCATAAAGAATAACAGCATCACGCCAATAAACAGGGTTATTTGCACAAGTGTATTGGCCACATTGGTTAAAGGTACCAGGGTACTACGCAGGCTTAGCCAGCTGTAACCACGGGCGTGCTGCACGGCATGTCCACACTCGTGCGCTGCAACGGCAGCAGCTGCAATGCTGCGACTATGATAAACATCCGGACTTAAGTTAACCGTCCGGGTTTCGGGGTTGTAATGATCGGTAAGCTGGCCTTCTACAGAAACTACCTGCACATCGGGTATACCGTTATCACGCAGCATTCTTTCGGCCACGTCTTTTCCGGAAAGGCCTGATGCAAGGCCCATTTCTGAATATTGTTTGAACTTGCTTTTAAACCGCCATTGCACTATCAGGCTGACAACCATTATGATTATCATTAACAGCCAAGCCGAACCATAACTTATAAATCCTAATATAAATGATAATTGACTCATATTAAATCTGTTTAGAACCGTAGTTCAAAAAGCATTCCATAATTTCTACATTTGATAACATGGAGCAAGCATTTTCCTACTGGGAGCAAACGCAGTTTATCAATAATGCTGATGTAATTATAATAGGCAGCGGCATTGTGGGTTTAAGTGCCGCCCTCCATCTTAAACAAAAGCAACCAGCATTAAAGGTATTGGTACTAGAACGTGGCTTTTTACCCAGCGGTGCAAGCACAAAAAACGCGGGTTTTGCTTGTTTTGGCACAGTTTCCGAACAAATGGCTTACCTGAAGCAATCATCCGAAGAAGATGTACTGCGCCTGGTTGATTACAAATGGCGGGGGCTGCAAAGGCTACGCGAAAACCTGGGCGATGCCAACATTGACTTTTACCAATACGGCGGTTACGAGCTTTTTAGGGGTGATGAGCAATTGCGCGCCGAAGAGTGCTTTGACCAATTAACATACTTTAACAATTTGTTTAACCAAGCCATTGGCAATACTGACATTTATGCAGGCGCTGATGCTAAAATTGCCGATTTTGGCTTGAAAGGCGTTAGCCGCATGGTCTGCAATAAATATGAGGGCCAGATCAATACCGGTAAAATGATGTGCACCTTGCTGCAAAAGGTTTACAGCACAGGTATATTGGTGCTGAATGACTGCGGCGTTAGCAAGATAGAAAACTCCGGCAGTTACATTGAATTAACCACATCGCAAGGCCTCTTCAAAACGCAAAAAGTGATACTGGCTACGAATGCCTTTGCCGCGCAGCTTTATCCTGATTTGGATGTTGTTCCCGGGCGTGGGCAGGTATTGGTTACCAAACCAATTGCCGGTTTAAAACTAAAGGGCACTTATCATTTTGACGAGGGTTATTATTATTTCAGGAATATTGACGATCGCGTACTTTTTGGCGGCGGGCGAAATATTGATTTTAACAGCGAGCAAACATATGATATGGGTCATACCGAACAGGTGAAGCAACAGTTGCTACGCTATTTAAATGAAATGATACTGCCTGATCAAAATGCGGAAGTTGATTATTGGTGGAGCGGTATAATGGGTTTTGGTGAAGAGTTAAAGCCGATAATAAAAGAGGTACAACCTGCCGTGTTCTGCGCTGTGCGTTGTAATGGTATGGGTGTAGCTATGGGGAGTTTGGTGGGGGAGGAAGTGGCGGAGATGGTGGTAGAATCCACATATCAATAATAAACCGTCATCGCGAGCGACAGCGTGGCGATCTCCTGCGGACATTCCCGCGGGTCTTATCACTTAGACCCTTATAGCGGCTCAGCTTAAAGAGATCGCCACGCTATCGCTCGCGATGACGAGTGGAGTAGAGTTAAGCTTTGACAACTTTTAAAAAGTTGTCAAAGCTACGTGCTCAAAAGTCTCCCCTACCGGGGGAGATTTAGAGGGGGCTACGTCAACTTCTTATATTTTATCCTTTTCGGCCCAATATCACCTAAGCGTTTTTTGCGGTTCTCTTCGTAATCGCTGTAGTTGCCTTCAAAGAAGTATACCTGCGAGTTGCCCTCAAAAGCCAATATGTGGGTACAGATACGATCCAGGAACCAACGGTCGTGACTGATGATGACCGCGCAGCCGCCAAAGTTTTCCAGGGCTTCTTCCAAAGCGCGTAAGGTGTTTACGTCAATATCATTGGTAGGCTCATCCAGCAGCAATACGTTACTGCCTTTTTTAAGCGTGATGGATAAATGCACGCGGTTACGCTCACCACCCGATAAAACGCCCACTTTTTTCTGCTGATCTGCCCCGTTAAAGTTAAAGCGCGATACATAAGCCCGCGAGTTAAGCGGCTTATTACCCACCATAATAGTTTCCAACCCGCCTGTAACGTTTTCCCAAACAGATTTATTCGGGTCAAGGTCGTCATGCATCTGGTCAACGTAGCCCAATGCTACGGTCTCGCCAACACGGAAGGTGCCCGAATCTGGTTGATCCTGCCCGGTTATTAAGCGGAACAAAGTGGTTTTACCTGCACCGTTGGGGCCAATGATTCCTACTATACCGGCAGGTGGCAAACTAAAATTCAGGTTGTCAAACAACAGCTTATCGCCATAGCTTTTGCTAACGCCATTGGCCTCTATCACCACATTACCCAAACGAGGACCGGGTGGAATAAATAGCTCCAGTTTTTCTTCGCGCTCTTTTGTTTCTTCGGATGCCAGCTTTTCGTAATTGCCTAAACGGGCCTTTGATTTGGCGTGACGGCCCTTTGGCCCCATGCGCACCCATTCCAATTCGCGTTCCAATGTTTTCTGGCGTTTGCTCTCGCCTTTTTCTTCCTGCGCTAAACGTTTAGATTTTTGGTCCAGCCATGATGAGTAGTTACCTTTCCATGGCAAGCCTTCGCCACGGTCCAACTCCAGGATCCATCCGGCAACATTATCCAGGAAATATCTATCGTGGGTTACAGCTATAACAGTGCCTTTGTATTGCTTCAAGTGTTGCTCCAGCCAATCAATAGATTCGGCATCCAGGTGGTTGGTAGGCTCATCCAGTAACAGAACATCCGGCTCTTTCAACAACAAACGGCACAGCGCCACACGGCGGCGCTCACCACCCGATAAAACTGCTATTTTGGTATCGGGCTCAGGGCAGCGCAGGGCATCCATGGCGCGCTCCAGTTTGGTGTCCAGCTCCCATGCGTTCACAGCATCTATCTGATCCTGTAACTCGCCCTGGCGGCTCATCAGCTTATCCATTTTATCGGCATCGCTGTAGTATTCTTCCAATCCGAATTTTTCGTTGATCTCTTCGTATTCCTTTAACAGGGCGGTAGTTTCAGACACGCCTTCTTCCACTACTTCGCGTACGGTTTTTTCAGGATCCAGCTCGGGCTCCTGGCTTAAGTAGCCAACTGTGTAACCCGGCGAAAACACAACCTCGCCAATATTGGTTTTATCTATGCCTGCTATAATTTTAAGCAGCGATGATTTACCCGAACCATTTAAACCTATAACGCCAATTTTAGCGCCATAAAAAAAGCTGAGGTAAATGTTTTTTAATACGGTTTTTTGCGGGGGATAAACTTTGCTCACCCCGGCCATTGAAAATATTATCTTTTCGTCTGCCATCTTTTTTAATTAGTGAAGGACTGAATTAGTGAATGATTGAATTTTGATTCTTCAATTGGTATTGTATGGCAAATATGGGCAATAGCGGGGCTAAGTGCAAGGTGAAAGATATTTTAGTTTAGGGGGGGCCCTGCAGCGATGGGATAGTTATGAACGGTCGGACGGATTAGAGTAGCTACATTTTTCGTGTCATTTCGACGGAGCACGTGTCGGGTTGTGCGTTGCGCGAAAGAGAAATCTTTTCGAACAGACAATCCGCTGTACCAATCGCTTCGAAAAGATCTCTCTTTCGCGCCTTGCACTATCCTGCCCCTGTTCTATCGAGATGAAAAGCGGTTTTTTTTGTCCGTCCGCTGTGGGGATGGGCGGTTGTGGACGGTCGAACGGTATTAAATATAATAATCTGTATTAAGGTACAGGCAATAAATGGACCACCTGAATTACCTTTAAAAACATGTTATACAATGCGTCAAACTGATGCGGATTGCTTGCCAACGCCGTTGCGACTGTAAAAAACTGTCCAATTAAGATGCTTTTCCAATCTACTTTATTAAGGCGATCAACGCTCTCTGCTAAATATTTGATACTATCCCCAAGCAGTTTAGTTTGCTCATTATTTAACTGAAACTGTTGAGTTATGCTTATTTGAAGACTTTGCAATCCGATTAATATTTGTTGTTTTTCATCGCGTGTAAAATCGCTTATGTCATCGAAATTTATTTGATGAGGTCGTTGTTGAAACCGATTTGTTTTTAAATATTCTGCCCAAAGATCGATCGTGTTTTTATCTTCCAACTATTGCTTAATTTCGTTAAGCCATAGTTGACATTGTACACAAAGTTCAGTTATATTGTATGGACCCCTATTAGTTGGCCGTAGGACAGTGTAGTCGTAATTGGGTGTGTATTTTGTATATTTACTTCGAAAAGCTCCAAAACTTCCTGGCATCGTTAATACATGGAAATTAAATTTTGATTTGTCACTGTTCTCCAAGAATGTTATAATGCTTAGATGCGTATCATTCGAGTCAATACCCTTTTCTTCAAAATCAAAATCATTTGGCTCAAACTCACTGTTTAAAAGCAATTCAAATATCTGATTCTTCTCTTTTGGTCTCATTCACAAATATATCATTCGCAACAATCCATCGCAAGCACATTATATTCGGCTGCTAAGTATCGCACTGCGCTATCACCTATGAACATTTACGCACTACCGTCAAATCAACAGCCTACGTATCCCGACTGGCGCGAGTATGTCGCCAGGGCAAGCGCGTAAATGCTACTCGTGCCTAACCATTAATTAGGCCCCTAAAAGGACAGCCCAGCTGTTGCAGCAACGCCCGTATTTTTAAGTTTTTTCAGCAATTTGATTATCAGGATGTTACAAGCATTTCACAGCTAAGCTTCCTGACGAATAAGTCGGTTGCAAAGTGTTGCATGTGTAAACATTTACTTTGCACAAAAGCCTAAATATCAACCACTTGCAAAAAAGGGTGTTGCAAAACGTTGCAAGTGTTGCTATGTTTTTCTGCAACACCCTTTTTTAAATTATGCGGTAAATCGAGCTGTTAAACCCCCAGATCCTTCATTATCGTTTCTATCTTGGCCTCCATCTGCTGGTCGGTTTCGGCATAAGCTTCTTTTGATGCCAACTTACCTTTAGCCGAGCAATAGAACTTTATCTTAGGCTCAGTACCAGACGGGCGGGCCGATATAATGGTACCGTCTTCGGTTACAAACTGCAAAACGTCGCTTTTTGGCAACTCAATAGGTTTAGTGGTATTGGTAGTAAGGTCGGTCTCAACCTGCAACTCGTAGTCTTTAAGCGTAGTCACTTTTGATCCACCCAAAGTAACAGGAGGGTTGGTGCGATAAGCTTCCATCATGGCCTTAATTTCTTCGGCGCCCGTTTTACCTTTTTTGGTGATAGAGATCAGTTTCTCTTTATAAAAACCATATTTCACATACAGCTCCAGCAAAGCCTCAAATAAGCTGCTACCCTGATCCTTGTAGTAAGCGGTCATCTCCGCAATAAACGCTGCTGATACTACGGCATCCTTATCACGTACTACTTCGCCTATCAGGTAACCATAGCTTTCTTCGCCCCCGCCTATAAAGGTTTTCTTGCCTTCAAGCTTGGTCATCAGCTCGCCTATGTATTTAAAGCCGGTTAGGGTATCGTAATAGGTAACGCTTTTGTCTTTGGCAATATCCGCTATCAGGTTGGTGGTAACAATGGTTTTAACAATGTACTGGTTGCCGTCCAACTTGTTTTTAGCCTGCCATGCGGTTAACAGGTAGCTTATCAACAAGCTGCCTGTTTGGTTACCATTCAGCAAAACAAACTTGCCTTCAGTGTTTTTAACGGCAATGCCCACGCGATCGGCATCTGGGTCGGTAGCCACCACCAGGTCGGCATCAACCTCTTCGGCTTTCTTAAGGGCCAAGGTAAGGGCTTCTTTCTCTTCGGGGTTAGGATAAACCACCGTAGGGAAATTACCATCCGGTGTAGCCTGCTCTTCCACAATTATCACGTTCTCAAAGCCAAATCGCTTCAACGCAGGCGGCACCATTGTAATGCCTGTGCCATGTATCGGCGAGTAAACTATCTTCAGATCCTTTTGGCGTTTAATAGCCTCTGGCGATACCGAAAGCTCGGTGATTTTGCTCAGGTATAGCTCGTCAATCTTCTCGCCTATCAGTTCTACATTGGCATCAATGCGCGTAAACTTAACCTCGTCTATGCTTTTTATAGCAGCCACTTCATCCATAACAGCCTTATCATGCGGAGCCACAAACTGGCCACCATCCGCTCCATACGCTTTGTAACCGTTATACTCCTTAGGATTATGCGATGCAGTAAGCATCACCCCGCTTTTGCAACCCAAATGACGCACCGCGAAAGAAAGCTCGGGCGTTGGGCGCAAGGCTTTAAAAAAGTACACGTGTATACCGTTAGCCGAAAACACATCAGCGGTTATGCCTGCCAGGACATCAGAATTATTGCGGCTATCGTGCGCTATGGCAACCTTTATCTGCTCAGCCGGATAGGTTTTCTTTAAAAAGTTGGCTAAGCCCTGCGTAGCAGTACCAATGGTATACTTATTAACCCGGTTTGATCCCGGCCCCATGGTTCCACGTAATCCACCCGTACCAAACTCCAGGTCGCGGTAAAACGCGTCGGTAAGCTCGGTAGAGGCCCCTTCGTCAATAAGCTTTTGTATTTGTTGCTTTACCTGGTCATCATAACTTCCCTTAAGCCATGCGTTTACTTTTTCCTGGATGGTGTGATCTAATTCGGGCATAATGCGTTTTATATTTTCAGTAGTGGATATTATAAACCCAAATATGATAAAAATGTGTGGAAATGGATGAAGAATACCTGCCTATATACAAAAATCATGATAAATTAATATTGAACACTGATCCAATGTTGAATGATGAAGTTCCCTTCGGCGTTCGATATTCTACATTCGGTGTTCGATATTATAACCTTACAAAACCCTATCTTTGCTCCCGCATGCAAATTACAAACACCATACCCGCCGTTTGGGAAAAAGGCTATAACAATTACGGCCCGTGGCTGCGCGAAAAATACAACGGAGCCCGCGTGTTCAAAGTAATTGTTGATGGTGGCTTTACCTGCCCTAATCGCGATGGCTCAAAAGGGTATGGCGGCTGTACATATTGCAATGTAGATTCGTTCACCCCATCGGTTAGCCGCAACGCGCCAACTGTGAAACAACAGGTAATTGAGGGGATGGAACGCGCCCGCAAAGGTAACAGAGCCGATAAGTTCATTATCTATTTTCAACCCAATACCAACACCTACGCCCCTGCGCATTACCTTAAAATGCTGTATGACGAGGCCCTGAGCTACAACACAGAAGATATTGTAGGCTTAAGCGTTGGTACCCGACCCGATTGTATTGATGCTGAAAAGATCGCCTTATTAGAAAGCTATACCGACAGGTTTGATGTGGATCTGGAAATGGGCATGGAATCTATTTATAACGATACGCTCGCCCAGATCAATCGAGGCTGTAATCATGATGACCTGATAAAAGCGCTAAAGCTGGTTGAAAACAGCAAGCTTGATATTTGCGTACATACCATCTTTGGCTTCCCCTGGGAAACTAAAGAAATGATGTTGAAATATGCCGACGAGATAAACCGCCATCCGCAGATAAAATTTTTAAAGTTCCATCACCTGCATATTGTAGAAGGATCGGTAATGGGCGTTAAATACAAACGCGAACCCTTCAAGCTTTTTGAGCTGGATGAGTACGCAGATTTCTTATGCGATCTGCTGCCACTGGTTCGGCCCGATGTAGTGATACAGCGCCTGTTTGGCCTCAGTGACCGGGAACTGCTGATAGCCCCCAATTGGGGACTAAAAAAATCAGAGATACAATACCGCATAGACCAGCGGATATTGGAGAGAGGTGTGGTGCAGGGAAGTGCCTTTTAGTTGCAGTAATAAGCATTAGTAGCAGTATATGGAATAGCTACGAATACCGCTACTCCAAACTGCTACTGCAATTTCACCTGGTCTAACGGCATCCATTTTGCACTTAAACAGATAACAACTATTTTTAGGAACTTAAATTATTGGTCTGTTGTCACAAAAATCGCTTCAAAATTACATTCCCGCGCTAACAGGTGTTCGTGCGATGGCTGCCTATCTTGTTTTCATATCGCATTACTATTACGTTTTTGATGATGTTTTTCCCCACATCGTGCAACGCTTTTTGGGCGAGTTCCATATCGGGGTGTCAATCTTTTTCGTGTTGTCAGGGTTTTTAATAACTTTCAGATATTATAACAGCTTTCATTTAACCGGCGATTGGTTTAAGCAATACCTTAAAAACCGCGTAGCGCGTATCTATCCAATGTACGCGCTGCTTACTATCTGCGCTTTCGTTTATTATTTTATTACCAAGGATCCAGCAATTACTAAAGGCAATGACAACCCTGTTTGGTTGATGATCATGAATATCACCTTTCTCAGGGGGTTCTTCTACCAGTATTGGGATACCGGGATAGCGCAAGGCTGGTCGTTAACCGTCGAAGAGTGTTTCTATTTTTCGGCGCCAATAATATTTCTTATCGCCAAAAAATACAACAAGTTTTATCTGCAGCCCATTATCTTAACTGCCTTTGCTATCGTAATGGTATTAATATTCAGTCGTGTTAACTGGCATGGCTTCTTCGGCAACTTCCCGTTTGTAATGCTGTTTACATTTTTTGGTCGCTGTTTCGAGTTTTTTGTAGGTGTGCAGCTTGCACGTATAGTGCTTAACAAAGGGTTCGAGCGCACCAATAAAATAGCTTACACTTATATTGGCTTTTTGTTAATGATGCTTTGTGTGTTGGCAATGGCCTATCAGCCGGTTCCAAAAGGGTGGGCAGCCGGTGTGCAAAGCCCAGCAGGTATCATAATAAACAATTACTTTTTGTGTGTAGCGGTAGCTTTATTTTTTTACGGCATACTTACAGAGAATACATTGTTTAAAAAAGTACTTGCCCTGCCGTTTGTTGAACTTTTGGGTAAAAGCTCCTACATATTTTACCTGATACATTTAGGGTGGATGTATACCTTAATGCACGGCTATTTTGATACATTAAATGATTATGCGTTTGAATTGTATGATAAGTGGGGGGTTGACTGGCGGTCGCCATTTGAGTTCGACAAGCTTAATCTGTTATATGCGTTCATCATTTTAAATGCGATATCAATATTGTTATTTACCAGGATTGAAGAGCCGTTAAATCATTATATTCGTAAATCAAACTTTTTAATCAAAAGCAAACAACATAAGGCTGATATAGATACCGTAGCAATAACAAAAAGCAATGAGTAGTAATCAAATTATAAGATCGGCATTCAGCATATCACTGATAATGCTGATAATTTGTTTGGGAAGGGAGAAGAGCTATGGTGGCGGATGGCCTGTAAGGCGCGGGAGTTTTACAATTTCACCATCATTCACCTTTTTTTACGCTAATCAATCATGGGATAAAGATGGGAAGCTGACAGATTACCCAACCGGTAGCCATTTTGAATCAAAGAGCATATATCTGTATGGCGAGTACGGCTTAAGCAGGCGGGTAACACTGGTTGGATCATTACCATATGTGTTTAACACTTTCGTACAACCTGGTGTGGCAACCGCAACCAATGGCTTTACCGATGCAGAGATAGGCGCACGTTATTATTTAACAAACATCAATTTTCGTCATTACTTCGCAGTGCAAGCCACCGGTATTATTCCTATGTATGCAAATACTGCTGTACGAACAGTGGGTTTTCAATCATATGGTGCCGATGTAAAACTTATAGCCTCAGGGTCGGTGAAAGTTTTTTCAATGAACAGTTATTTTAACATTGAAGCCGGTGTCAGGCAATACGTTGATGCTACCGGCCCATTTCAATATAAATACGCAGCCTCTTACGGCTTAACGCTTAGCAAACACCATCAAATATCACTCGCCGCTTCTGGGGTGAAATCATCCAGTTTAAATAAAGACTTCTCTCGTTATCTGGTGGCAAATAAAAATTTCGAGTATATTCAAGCCTCTTTTAATTATGTATTTATTGTTACTAACAAACTGGCATTTTCAATAGGTGCAAATAGATTTTTAACAGGTAAAAATACCGGTAAAGGTACAAGCGCATTTTTTTCATCGGTAATAAGGTTTTAATTTTTGCGCACTATGTTTAATTTCAACAGATATCTTTTTCTATTGTTATTTATGCTTTGCTTTATATCTGAGAGCAAAGCCGGAACTGTTTTTAGTTTTGCAAAAAATAGTTCTTTAAAAGCGGATAGTGAATATTTGGAGTTTTTTGTAAAATCATACGAAAAAGACGCGATTTTTAAACTCAACACGGCAATTGGTTATGACATTACCGTTAACAATCAACTCAAAACAGCTCAAAAGGGCACGGTGAGTTATATTGTAACAACACCAAAAGGCGAAAAAGTTACCGAAAACAGTATACCTGTTGATGCCAAACCCAGTTCTGTAAACAAGTATACATTTAAGATCCCCGGGCAGAAAACGGGTGTTTATAATGTATCTTTTATGATCAACGTTTCTGAATATGATGATACAGTACGGAAAGCATTTTGTGTAAACCCTCAAGCTATCCAGTCAGAGCATCCAAAACCGGCAGATTTTGATGCTTTTTGGGATAACGCAAAAAAGGAACTTAGCGCTATTGATCCAAATTTCAGGATAACAGAGCATCCTGAAATGGAAAGTAAAGAGCCGCGATATAAAGGCATCCAGGTTTACCTGATCGAGATGCAATCTTTATACGATGTTCCTATACGTGGTTGGATGACAATAACAAGGGACAGAAAACCGAAGGAGAAGTTCCCGGTGTGGTTAATACTGCCGGGGTATCAGCGATCATTGTATCCTGTGTTTGGTCCCCGCGACATGGTTATTATAACGCTTAATGTACGTGGACAAGGAAATAGCAAAGATGTAATTAATGTGCCGGTAGACGATTTTTTAACAACCAATATCGAAGACCGTGAGAAATATGTTATGCGCGGAGCTATAATGGACTGCGTACGTATGGTTGATTATATTTGTTCAAACCCATCGCTTGACAGCACTAAGATACTATGTGCTGGAGGCAGTATGGGAGCATATCTGGCAATTACATTAGCCAGCCTTGACCACAGATTGCTTTTATTGAATGCAAACAACCCGGTGTTTTGCGACTTTAGAGATTTGCCAAATAAGGACTGGCCGCGACGAGATATTGAACTTTATGCACAGAAAAATGACTATCCGTTAGAATCAATATTGAAAAATCTTGATTATTATGATTTAAAGAACTTTACAAATAAACTGGCTGCCAAAAGCATTTTGGCTATAAGCTTGCTTGATAATTTGGCTCCGCCTCATAATGAATTTACAATGCTCAATAACATTCCACGGAACTATAAGCTCTTTGTGTACCCGGATATGGGTCACGAAGTTCCTCCGCCGCTATTCACATATTTGAGCAGCTGGATGATGGACGAGTTTGGTATTTTCTAACACATTGATCTTGTGTGTTAATTACTTACAATACTTTGACAGTGCTTCCTGCGCGTCTTTGTAACCTGCTTCGGCAGAGGCAGTAAAATCTGCACAGGCACCTTCATTGTTTTTTATAGCTATTTTGGCTAAACCCCTACGATAGTAAGCTTCACCTTTCTTACCGTCGTCAACAAGAGCCAATGTAAAGTCAGCAATTGCGCCCCTATAATCACCGGCGCTAAATTTTCCCTTACCATTCCCAATAAAATCGCCTCTGATCTTCAAAATGTCAATGTGAGAATCGTTATTCACAGCATTTTCTGTAAGCTTAATTCCTGCCGAGCCAATTTGGTTTAAATTGTATTTATTTTGACTGATCCTGTTAGCCATTTCAAAGTCTTGACGTGCGCCCTCTGTATCTTTTAGGTTAAGCTTGGCATTTCCGCGGCTAATGTAATTGTCGGCATTTTGAGGCTCTAACTTAAATGCTTTTGCAAATTGCTCTTCCATGCCGGCCCTGTCATTTAAAAAGCTTTTTACCAAGCCAAGATAACGGTAACCTCTTGGGTCTTTTGCATTTATAAGCTGAACGTAACCAAAACTCTTAGCAGCACCTTTGTAATCTCTCAACCCCAGTTTGGCCCTGCCCATTAAAATATGTTGTTCAATATTTGACTTTATTCGTATGGCTTTTTCCAGGTCCTGGACCGCAGAAATATAATCGAGCATGTAGATCTTTATACGCGCCCGGTTTTCATAAGCGTCAGAAGCGAGAGAATCAATTGAAATGGCGGCGGCAAAATCGCTCATGGCCCCTTTAATATCATCATTAAGCCCCTTGGCAGTTGCCCTTCTTGTATAAAACGATTCTTTAATAGGGTTCAGGGCGATCGCTTTATCAAAAACAGCTATGGCGTTTTCGTACTTACCGTATTTTATCTGCCCTGTACCAAGTGTTAAATAATAATCCTCGTTTTTCGGATCAAGCTCTAATAGCTTCTTGTAATCGCTTATTGCGCCCAAACTGTCTCGTAAGAGTTCTTTAACGTTTCCACGGTGTAAATAAGCTATCTGGTAATTTTTGTTAACGTCAATAGCTTGGCTAAAGTCACTTAAAGCACCCTGGTAATCCTTATTAGTAAATTTCAGACTTCCGCGTGCGTAATACGCAAATTCTATTTTAGGGTTTAGTTTAATTGCCGTATTGTAATCATTCATCACACCCACGGTATCTTCAATTATTATTTTTGCCTTTGCATGGGTAATGTAGCCAAACTCATTCTGCGGGTTAAACATAATTGCCGAGTCGGCATCGGCAACAGCAGCGCTATAACTTTTTGCACTAATGTACATTTCTGAACGTCTGAGATATACGTCAGCATATCGGGGCTTTAATGCGAGGGCTGTACTAAAATCGCTCTTAGCTTCGTCATACTTTTCCGCTTTTGAGTAGGCTAAGCCTCTGTACAAAAATACTTCAGCGTTTTTGCTGTCAAGTTCAATGGCTTTTGAATAATGTTCTATTGCATTATTGACACTGTCTAAATTCAATTCAGCATTAGCCAGATAATGATATATGTCGGCAAATTTAGGATTAAGCTCAAGCGCTTTTTTATAATCTTCAATTGCGCCTAAATAGTCTTGTTGGTCGCTTCTTGAATTAGCTCGGTAGTAATAAGACTCGTAGTTTTTCGCGTCCAGTTTTGTAGCCTGCGTAAAATCTTGCATCGCGCCGGCATAGTTTTTCATGTTGTTTTTAGCCACCCCACGGTATTTATAAATATCTCCATTGTTGGGGTCTAAGATAATGGCCTGGTTGAAATCAGTTATGGCGCCGGCATAATCATTAAGATTGCTTTTTGCGTTACCCCTATAATAATATAACTCCGCAATTTTAGATGAGGCGCCTATTGCAGTAGTATAATCAGCAATGGCTTTTGCGTATTCTTTATTGTTAGCTTCAGCATTCGCTCTATAAAAATACCCATTAGGATATTTGGGCTTGCTTGCAATTACAAAATCAAAATCCTTTATTGCAGCAGCATTTTGGCCTGCCGCTGCATAAGCGTTTGCCCGTGAAAAGAGCACATCAAGGTTTCCCGGTTGTAAAGCTAACGCATCTGTAAAGTCTTTAACGGCGCCGTTATAATCACCGGCTTTCGCTTTGTTGTTTCCGCTTTCAACATACTTGTCATAGGTTTGACCGAACAGTATAACCGGAATCAAAAAACAAATAAAAAACAGTACGCTCTTCATTATAATACAAAAGCTAAATTAATTTTCAATATACAACATTAAATTTATTTACGATGATTGCTTGTCTAAACAGGCTTTAATCAAAAATATTAAATCTTTTAAATCCGCATATTGTCGAGACCCTTGCGTATAAAACAGTATCATTCTTCTGTATGCGGATCCTGTTGCTTAGGGGGTGACGATGCCTTAAACCGTGGAGTAAAGCCAATTTTGGGTTTATCCTTACTCTGTGCCTCCTCAGGTTTTATCTCCTCTGCGGGCAAAGCAGCAGATGCTTCTTTTTTTTCTTCTGATAGCTTATCAGTGGATTCTGCAGGCTTCGTTATTCCTGCTTTAAAGCGGGGTGTAAAACCTATTTTAGGTTTATCTGTCGCCTGTGGTTCTTCAGTATTCTTTTCTTCCGTTGATGAAGTCGGCTCGGCGGCTTTGGTAATCCCTGCCTTAAATCGCGGTGTAAAACCAGCCTTCGGTTTCGCGGGCTCTTCCGTTTTGTGTTCTTCTGTTGATGGCGCGCTATGTTCATCTGCAGGCTTGGTAAGGCCAGCCTTAAACCGT
>Ga0164241_10001018_pt1 | contig 39105 bp, 29 predicted proteins | sample OricomyardsoilBY_FD_108780 | JGI IMG/M metagenome (GOLD analysis project Ga0164241, IMG submission 108780) | Backyard soil microbial communities from Emeryville, California, USA - Original compost - Back yard soil (BY) | ecosystem: Environmental > Terrestrial > Soil > Unclassified | place: USA... | reverse complement strand
TTCGCCAGGCTGGAACGCGAGCTGGGCGTCATGCACAGCGAGGATCTGGTCGTGGCCCTGTGCGCGCTGGTGCGCGCGCAACTGGCGCCGGCCGATCTGCTGGGCCACTTCCATGGCGCGGGGCTGCTGGCACTGATCGAGCGCGGCAACGCACGCGATGCCGAGCTGTGGGCGGAACGGTTGGTCGACAAGATACATCGCCACGAATTCACCGTCGCCGACCGCCAGCTGCGCGCCACCGTATGCGTGGGCCTGGCCGTGGTCCCCGGCGGCGAGAACAAACTCGAAGCCACCATCGGCGATGCCCTGGAGGCCGTGCGGCGCGGCCGCAAACGCGGCGGCAATCAGCTGTGCGCCATCGCGCAGACCGATGCCGATGCGCGCGTGCAGTCCTACGATGCCGTATGGGTCAAACACATCCGCGCCGCCTTGACGGACAGCCGCTTCCGACTGGTGCAACAGCCGATTGCCAGCCTGGCGGGCGGCGGCGAGCCCATGTTCGACATGCTGGTGCGCATGCTCGACAAACAGGGCAAGGAAGTGCTGCCTTCCGAGTTCATGCCGGCCGCCGAGCGCAACGAGCTGGTGCCACTGATCGATCGCTGGGTGCTGGCGGCAGCGGTGCGCTTCGCCGCACGCAGCAATCCCGGCTGCCTGTTCGTGCGCATTTCACGCGCCAGCGTGCTCGACGCAACGCTGCCTGAGTGGCTGAAGGGTCAGCTCGCCAGCCGCGGCCTTGCGCCCCGGCGGCTGTGCATCGAGGTGACCGAGGAGACCGCCGCCCGCCACCCTGCCGAGGTGCGGCAGCAGGCGCGTGCGCTGAAGGATCTGGGCCTGCGTTTCGCGCTGGAGCATTTCGGCATCGGCATCGATCCGCTGAGCCTGCTCGACACCCTGCCGCTGGACTTCGTGAAAATCGACGGTTCGCTGATGCAGGGACTGCCGGGCGACGAGCTGCTGCAATCGAAGGTGGCCAGCCTGATAGAAGCCGTGCGCAGCCGTGAGGTGGAAACCATCGCCGAGCGCGTCGAGGACGCCAACACCATGGCCGTGCTGTGGCAGCTGGGCGTGCAGCACCTGCAGGGATTCCTGATCCAGGCGCCCGAAGAGGTGACCATCAGCACCACCGACACGCAGACGGTGCCGATACTGCGCGGCAACCAGGCTACCACCCCGGACCGGTCGCCGGGACGCGCGCTGTAACGCTCAGGTAGCGGACACTTCCAGCCGGTCCACCTTGCGGTAATTGCGCGACAGCACGGCGCCGCGCTGCGCGCGCGCGCCGCGGTAATCGTCCAGTTCTTTCCAGCTGAGCGTCATGCTGCGCTCGCCGCACCAGACCACCAGCTTCTGCCCCTGGACGAGCGTGGCGACGGCCACCAGCAGCTCTTCGCGCTCCAATGCCTTTTTGGTCGGGATGCCGAAGATCTTGTTGCCCTTGCCCCGTGACATTTCCGGCAGCTCCGCGGCGGGAAAAACCAGCAGCCGGCCTTCGCTGTTGACCGCCGCGATCACGGCATCCTCGGCGGCCACCGGCACCGGGCACAGCACCTTGGCATTGTCCGTCAGGTTCAGCACCGCCTTGCCGGCGCGCTGGCGTGTGTGCAGATCCTCGAGCTTCACGATGAAGCCGTAGCCGGCATCCGAAGCCAGCAGCCACCGCTCCGCCGGCTCGCCGATGGCCACGCCCGCGAACCTGGCGCCGTCTGGCGGATCGAGCCGTCCGGACAGCGGTTCGCCCTGCCCGCGCGCCGAGGGCAACGAGTGCGCCGGCAGGCTGTAGGCGCGGCCGGTGCTGTCGAAAAACACCGCGAGCTGCGTGCTGCGCCCGCGCGCGGAGGCGAGAAAGCCGTCGCCCGTCTTGTATGACAACGTGCGCGGATCGATGTCATGACCCTTGGCCGCGCGCACGAAGCCGCCAGTGGAAAGCGCCACCGTCACCGGCTCGTTGGCCACCAGCTCGGTCTCCTCCATGGCCTGCGCCGCCTCGCGCTCGACCAGCCTGGAGCGGCGCTCGTCGCCGTATTCCTCGGCATCGTTCTGCAGTTCCTCGCGAACCAGCTTGTGCAGCCTGGCCTTTGACTTCAGCAGGGCATCGAGCTCGTCGCGTTCGTCGGCCAGCTCTTTCTGCTCCTCGCGGATCTTCATTTCCTCGAGCTTGGCCAGATGGCGCAGCTTGGTCTCGAGGATCATCTCGGCCTGCTCGTCGCTGAGCTTGAAGCGCGCGATCAGCTTCGGTTTCGGCTCATCCTCGCGCCGGATGATGCGGATCACCTCGTCCAGGTTGAGATAGACGATCAACAGGCCATCGAGCAGATGCAGCCGGCGGGTGACTTTCTCCAGCCGGTGCGCCAGACGCCGCTTCACCGTGCCGATACGGAATTCCAGCCAGCGCGACAACAGCGTCTTCAGGCCCATGACCTTGGGCTTGCCGTCCAGGTCGATGACGTTGAGATTGACGCGGTAGCTGCGCTCCAGATCGGTGGTCGCGAACAGATGCGTCATCAGCTGCGGCAGGTCGACGCGGTTCGAACGCGGCACGATGACGATGCGCACCGGATTTTCGTGGTCCGACTCATCGCGGATGTCATCGACCATGGGCAGCTTCTTGTCACGCACCTGCTGGGCGATCTGTTCCTGCAGCTTGCTGCCCGACACCTGCCACGGCAGCGTGGTGATGACCACGTTGCCTGTGTCCTCGTCGGGCTCCCAGGTGGCACGGGCGCGGAAGCTGCCTGTGCCTCTGTCGTAGAACTCCAGCAGCTCGGCACGTGAGGATACGATCTCGGCGCCAGTGGGCAGATCCGGCCCCTTCACATGCTTCATCAGCGCCTTGGTCGTGGCATCCGGCTCATCCAGCAGATGGATGCAGGCGCTGGCGATCTCGCGCAGGTTGTGCGGCGGCACGTCGGTGGCCATGCCCACCGCGATGCCCGAAGTGCCGTTCAGCAGCAGATTGGGCAGCCGCGCCGGCAGGATCAGTGGCTCTTCCAGGGTGCCATCGAAGTTCGGACCGAAGTCCACGGTGCCGGCATCGATTTCGGCCAGCAGCACTTCGGCATAACGCGTGAGACGCGACTCGGTGTAACGCATCGCGGCGAAGGACTTGGGATCGTCGGTGGAACCCCAGTTGCCCTGCCCGTCCACGATGGGATAGCGATACGAGAACGGCTGCGCCATGTGCACCATGGCCTCGTAGCAGGCCGAATCGCCGTGCGGATGAAACTTGCCGATCACATCGCCGACCGTGCGCGCGGATTTCTTGTGCTTGTTGGCGGCCGACAGGCTCAGCTCGCTCATCGCGTAGATGATGCGCCGCTGCACCGGCTTCAGGCCGTCGCCCAGCACCGGCAGCGCGCGGTCGAGAATGACGTACATCGAATAGTCGAGATACGCCTTCTCGGTGAAGGCCCGCAGCGGCTGGCGCTCCACGCCTTCGAAATTCAGTTCCTGGTCTTTCATTGCGGCCGGCAGGCTACTGCCGGGCGACCGATGCGGTCAACGTGAATCACCGGGATGGTCCCGATGTGCGGGCGGGCCGCAGGCTTTGCGACCCGCCCTTGCCATTGCGACTGTATTACAGCGTCAGCTGCACCGAAACGTAGTAGCGGCGACCCAGCACGTCGTAGTACTGCGTGTTGGTCATGCCGGCCTGGGCCGTCTGGCCGGGGTTGATGCCTGTTCGCGGCGGATCCCTTCCCGTCACGTTGTCGATACCGCCGCGCAACGAGATCTGCTTGTTGATCTCGTAGCTGCCGAAGGCATCGAGTAGACCATACGCCCCCACCGGACGGACCGTGGTGTTCGGGTTGGTGGCATAGGCCGCATCCTTGATACCCGGCAGGAAGCGATGCCTCACGCCGGCACTCCACGCGCCCTGCGAGTAGTTCAGCGTGGTCAGGATGCGGTAGTCGTACTGACCACCCGTACGGAAAGTGCCCGTGCTGTCGATGAAGGCATCCGCCGGGCTCACCTGGTCCCGGTAATAGTCGAGGAAGTTCACCACCGAGGTGACGCTCATCCGCCCCGCCCGCAACGGGAAGGCCCAGTTCAGCTGCACGTCCACACCCGAGGTCTGGATACCGCCCAGGTTCGAATACGGTGTATCGACCGTGGCGCGATAGCCATCCGAATCGCGCGTGATCAGCTTGCAGTAGTCGTTGTTGACATCATACGAAGGATTGCTGCCATCCACGTTGAAACACTTCTGATAGACGCTCAGCGGGTTGGTGGGCGAGATGGCATCGGTGATGTTCACCTTGTACCAGTCCACGGACAGCGTGGCATTGGAGAACAGGCCTTCGAAGGGTGAGGTCAACACCAGGCCCACCGTCCAGGTCTTCGCCTCCTCGTTGCGCAACGCGCGATTGCCGGTGATGTTGGCCAGCTCGAGCGGGAACAGGGTCGGGAACGGTCCGACGATATTGTTCGGGTAATTCGGCAGCGTGTGCCAGGGCGACTGATTCACGTCGCCCCGCGACCGGTTGATCAGTGCACTGCATAGCGCGAGGGTCTGACTGCGAGTGGGATTGCTTGGCAGGTTGCCCCACGGGTTCTGCGTATTCGCGAGGCAGGGATCGCCACCCGGGAATCCCACCACACTGGTGGTGGCGCCCGTGAACAGCTCCGCCACGTTCGGCGCGCGGTTGGCCAGCTGGTAGCCGCCACGGATGCGCACGTTATCCACCACGGTCCAGTCGGCCAGGCCCTTGTAGGTCCAGATCTTGCCGGCGGTGTTGTAGTCGGACCAGCGCCCGCCCAGTTCCAGGTTGAAGCGCTTGATGGCCGGCAGGTCCTTGAACACCGGCACCAGCAGCTCGCCGTACAGCTCCTTCACATTGGTCTTGCCCTGCGTCTTGCTGGTGGGGAACAGGCCAATGGGGTAATTGGTGGAGGCGCGGGTGAGCTGATCATCCGGCCGCCAGCGGTAGGTGTTCTCGCGCCAGCTTGCGCCCCAGGCGGAACCGATGACGCCCGCCGGCAGGTTGAGCAGGTCGCCGGTGATATTCACTTCGGCGATGTTCTGCTTGGTCTCCGTCAGGTGCTTCATGTTGCCCGAGATGGCATTGACGCAGTCCTGGGACGGCGTGAAGTAGGTGACGATGGGCAGACCCGTGGTGCACTTGAGTTCGAAAAACAGCGGCGGGCCCGAACCGACGGTGAGGTTCTTGCCGAAGTTCGGTGCCGCCGCCACTTTCTGATAGTTCTGCAGGCCGGGAAAGCCGTCCATCTCGGTCAGCAGCGAGGTCTTGCCGTGCGAAAGGTAGGCCTCATATTTCCAGTCCGTGTCGAGGATGTCGCCCTTCAGGCCGGTCAGCACCTGATAGGTGTCGGTGGTGTTGCGCGTGGAGCGCGGGCCGGCGAAATCCATGGTGCGCGCCACCGTGTAGGGCGCATTGGGGCCGAAGGCCGGATTGAACGTGCCGACGAGGGCCGCGTTGGTGGTGGCTGTAGTGTTGGAACCGGCCGCACCGCAACCCGGCGACCCCGTCAGGCAGTACGTATTATTCGGTCGCGATGCAAGCAGGGTCGCCAACGCCGCCGGCAACGCACGGCCGTCCACCGGAATGGTTACGCCCCACTGCGATGTAGCCGGCGCATAGTTCAGGATCGTGTCCACCTTCATGCTGGAGACATTCGCCTGCATGAACAGGCTGGTCTTGTCCGTCAGGTCGAAGTGCGCATTGCCGAAGATCGAGTAACGCGACAACGGTGTCGTGATGATGGTGTTGAGGTTGTTGGCCGTGATCAAGCCGGGGTTCGCGGTGCCGCTGCCCTGGCGCTTGAACTGGTCGTCCAGCGGCCCGGAATAGCCCACGCCCCGATTCGCGGCCGAGTTCAGGAACAGCGTGCCGTTCGGGTTCACGAATACGCTTTCGCCGGCAGTCGCCGTCGGCAGGCCCACAGCCGCATAGGCCGCACTCGTCGGCCGATTGTTGGCGGCGAACTGGATATTGCTGAACGGGATGCCTTCACCGCCCGGCGTGTCCGGGTCGCGCCAGCCGTCGACATAGAACTTGCGGTCGCCCGCCATCAGCGCCTGGCGATCGGTCCATGAGAGGCCGATCATGGCATTGCCCTTGCCGTCCGCGAAGTTGCCGCCCAGCAATGCGCTGATGGTGGATTCGCGGCCGCCCCCTTCCTCGGTGAAGCTGGTCTGCGCGTTCAGGCTCAGGCCCTGGAAATTGCGCTTCATCTTGAAATTGGTGACGCCGCCCATGGCATCGGCACCATAGGTGGCCGAAGCGCCGCCGCTGATGATCTCGACGCTCTCGATGGCAGCCGAAGGAATGGAGTTGATGTCCACCACCAGCGAAGCATTGGCCGGCTGCGGACGACGGCCATCGATCAGCACCAGGTTGCGGTTGGCACCGAGGCCACGCAGGTTCAGCGTGACGATGCCGGGGTTGTTGAAGGCGCTGGGCTGCACGTCACCCGAGCTGAACATGGTCTGTGATGGCACGAACTGCGGCAGCTGGTTCAGCGCCTTCTCGACGGCGACGCTGCCGGTCTGCTCGAACAGCTCGCTGCCTACGGTGAGGATGGGACTCGAGGATTCGAAATCGCGGCGCAGGATGCGCGAGCCGGTGACGGTCACCTCCTCGATCGCGGGCTCTGCCTCGGCGGAAAACGCCACCGGAGAATGTATCGCGACACTGCCCACTATTGCGGCGACCGCGGCGCCTACCGACATGTACTTGTGTTTCATTTTGATTCCCTGTTGCCTAAGACCAATGTGTACCGGGTAATGGGGAATGACCGCGGAAGACATCCTGCGGCCGGCCGACCTCGCGGCCCGCCGACACGCACCGCGACAGCGATTGCTGCGACCTCACATTACTTCCCCTGCCTGCAGCTCTTCTCGGGAGCTGTCAGCGCCTGATATCAGCACAGTCGCGAAGGTCGGCGCAAGGCGCGCCCGGCAAGCGATTCTTCCAATCCGGCACGCCGTTACGAACCGATCCCGCGGGTTGCAGGGATGTCAGGTGTTGGCGGTCGATTCGTCCGCAGCGCCCTCACCCGCGGAACGAAAGCGGTGTGAACGGTCGACGAAATCCACCATATGCCGTGCCGCATGGATCGTGAGGGGGTGAGGCGTGAAGCCCGGCCGCGGACGAATGTAATCGGCCATTTGCCGGATGAGGTCGAGTTGCCGCTCGGGAGCGGTGGCGAGCAGCGAGATCAGGACATTCTCCAGGGCGATGACGCGCACCCGCAGCGCCACGATTTCGGCATTGGTCATTTCCGGAATCGGCGTGTGCCCCGCGCTGCCGGCCTGGGCTACATCGCCTGGGATTGCCTTGCCGCCCTCGTTTTCCCACCGGGCCAGCGCACGCTGGCGCAGCAGGTAGTCATCGGGCGGATCGGAAGATGGGTTTGGCATGTGGTGAATTCCTTGACGAGTCTGCAGATTGCCTGTGACAGGATGGAACGCCTCAGCATGCATCGGCATGAGAGCACCTTCCCGAACAGCTGCCATCGAGGCCATCATGAACCCGACACCCGATTCCTCAAAGCGCAAGCTGCAGCGCGTCGACGAACCTGCGTCCCGCGTCGGACGATTGCCGGCGGTGCTGGACTACGGTTTCCGGCCGATGTTTCTTGCGGCCGCAGGCTGGGCAATGATCGCGCTCGCGTTGTGGCTCGCGATGTTCGCGGGATACGTACAACTGCCAACGCGGTTCAATCCACTGGCATGGCACGCCCATGAAATGCTGTTTGGTTTCGTGATGGCGGCGGTGGCCGGGTTCCTGCTGACTGCGATCCCGAACTGGACCAGCCGCCCTCCCATGCGGGGCCATCGCCTCGCCGCGCTTGCCGTGCTGTGGCTCCTCGGCCGCCTCGCCTGCCTGGTTTCCGCGGAGCTTCCCGCCTGGTTGGCGGTCACGGCCGATCTGTCCTTCCCGGTCTGCCTGCTCGCGTTCGCCACCCGTGAAATCACGGCGTCCCGCAACTGGCGCAACCTGCCGGTGACGATACCTCTCGTGCTCTTCATTGTTTCCGACGTGCTGATGCACCTCGAGTCCGCCGGTATATCCGCTTCGACAGGTCTGGGCTGGCGGCTGGCGGTCGGCGCGCCCATCCTGATGATCTCGTTCATCGGCGGACGCATCATCCCGGCCTTCACGCGCAACTGGCTGTCGAAACGCAACAGTTCCCGTCTACCCTCCGCCCACAACTTCATCGATACCGCAGCGCTTGGCGTGCTTGCCGCCGCACTCACGCTGTGGGCGTTCCTTCCCGGCCATCACCTGAGCGGCGCGCCGCTGCTAGTCGCCGCCTTGCTGCAGGCCTTGCGGCTCGCGCGCTGGGCAGGCCTTGCAACCTGGCCGGAGCCGCTGCTTTTCATTCTGCATGTCGGCTATGGCTGGGTCGCTGCTGGCACGGCGCTGCTCGGATTGTCGAGCTTCGATACGGGCGTTCCCGCGGCGGCGGCGATCCACGCGCTGACGGCGGGCGCAATCGCCGTCATGATTCTTGCCGTCATGCCGCGTGTCACGCTGGGTCATACCGGACGCGCGCTGACCGCGAATCGCAGCACGGTCGTCGTATTCACATTGATCAATGCGGCCGCCATCGCGCGCGTATGCGCTTCCTGGCATCCCGAATCCATGATCGTGCTGCTCATGGTGGCGGGCGCGTGCTGGATCGCGGCCTTCGGCCTGTTCGAGATCGTGTACGGCCCCATGTTGCTGCGGCGGCGGTCCGAATGAAGCCTCGCCGCGCGCGCCGCAGATGCCTGTGTCTACGCCGGCATCAACTGACCACGTCGGCGAGATTGCCCTTCTGCTCCAGCCATTCGCGCCGATCCGGGGCGCGCTTCTTGGCCAGCATCATGTCCATGATCTGATCCGCCTCGTCCTTCGCGCTGATGGTGAGCTGCACCAGCCGCCGCGTGGCCGGAACCATCGTGGTCTCGCGCAACTGCAGGGGCGACATCTCGCCCAGGCCCTTGAAGCGCGTGACCACGGGCTTGGCGCGATTCTTCTCCGAGGCGAGCCTGGCGATGAAGGCGTCGCGCTCGGCTTCATCCAGCGCATAGCCGACGGTCTTGCCGGCATCGATGCGATACAGCGGCGGCATGGCCACGAACACATGGCCGTTCATCACCAGCGGCCGGAAGTGCCGCAGGAACAATGCGCACAGCAGCGTGGCGATATGCAGCCCGTCGGAGTCGGCATCGGCCAGGATGCACACCTTGTGGTACCGCAGGTCGTCCAGATTCGACGAACCCGGATCCACACCGATGGCGATGCTGATGTTGTGCACCTCTTCGGACGAGGCCACCTGCCCATGCTCCAGTTCCCAGGTGTTGAGGATCTTGCCGCGCAGGGGCATCACCGCCTGGAAGGTGCGATCGCGCGCCTGGCGCGCCGAACCACCCGCTGAATCGCCTTCGACCAGGAACAGCTCGGAGCGCGCGGGATCCTGTGTGGAGCAGTCGGCGAGCTTGCCGGGCAGCGCCGGGCCGGCCACGGTGCGCTTGCGCGTCACGCGCTGCGCGGCCTTGATCCGCTCCTGCGCGTTCTCGATGGCGTATTGCGCAATGCGTTCGCCGGCGTCCGGATGCTGGTTCAGCCACAGCGCCGTACTGTCACGCGCATAGCCTTCGACCAGCGCGGCCGCCTCGCGCGAACCCAGTCGCTCCTTGGTCTGGCCGGCGAACTGCGGATCTTTCATGCGGATGGACAGCACGAACGACACACCTTGCCAGATGTCTTCGGGCGACAGCTTCACGCCGCGCGGCAGCAGATTGCGGAACTCGGTGAACTCGCGCACCGCCGCCGCCACGCCGGCACGCAACCCGTTCACATGCGTGCCGCCGCCGCTGGTGGGAATGAGATTCACATAGCTTTCGGCGATGAACGCGGAAAGGTTCGGGGCCCACAGCAGTGCCCACTCCACGGCATCGCGTTCCGTGCCGTGCTTGCCGGTGATGGGCTCCTTGGGCAGACACTCGGTCTTGCCCACCTGCTCCATCAGGTATTCACCCAGATGGCCGGTGTAGAACCACTCATCTTTCTCGCCAGTGGCCTCGTTCGCGAAGCGCACGCGCAGGCCGGGACACAGCACGGCCTTGGCCTTCAGCGTGTGGCGCAACTCGGCCACGGCGAAACGGTCGGCATCGAAGAACTTCGGATCGGGCCAGAAACGCACGGTGGTGCCGGTGTTCTTCTGCCCGACGGTGCCGATTTCCTCGAGCCTGGAGCTGACCTTGCCGTCGCGGAAGCCGATGTTGTATTCCTTGCCGCCGCGCCGCACCCAGCACTCGAGCTGCCGCGACAGCGCGTTGACCACCGACACGCCCACGCCGTGCAGACCGCCGGAGAATTTGTAGTTGGCGTCGGAGAATTTGCCGCCGGCATGCAGCCGGGTGAGGATCAGTTCCACGCCGGAAAGCTTTTCCTTCGGATGGATGTCCACCGGCATGCCGCGGCCGTTGTCGGTGACCGCCAGCGAACCATCCTTGTGAAGCTGCACCTCGATGAGGTCGCAGTGCCCCGCCAGCGCCTCATCGACGCTGTTGTCGATGACTTCATGCGCGAGATGATTGGGCCGGGAGGTGTCGGTGTACATGCCGGGGCGGCGACGCACCGGCTCGAGGCCCGACAGAACCTCGATATCAGAAGCGCTATAGGAAGATGTCATTCGAAGAGAAGTCGACAGCGGAACTCGCGGAACTCTAGACTTCGAGCCACAACCCGTCAAATAAACCAAGACACGCCGATGACGCGCCAGAATCGCGATGAATCCACCGCCCCGGACTTCGAGGCTTCACTGCAGCAACTGGAAGCACTGGTGGAGCGGCTCGAGCGCGGCGATCTTCCCCTGTCGGAGTCGCTGGCGCTGTTCGAGCAAGGTGTGGCACTGACCCGCGCCTGCCATACGCACCTGTCCGACGCACAGCAGAAGGTCTCCATCCTGCTGCAGCAGAACGGCGCGCCGCAGGACTTCGATCCGGACGCGGCCGCGCATGACTGAGCCGCTGACGGCTCAGCTGCAGAGTTGGCGGCAACGCTGCGAAACGCAACTTCAGACGCGCCTGACGCCGCGTGATGGCGCCACCGCGCGCCTGCACGAGGCCATGCGCTACAGCGCACTGGCCGGCGGCAAGCGTCTGCGGCCCATCCTGGTGTATTGCACCGGCACCGCACTGGCCGCCGACCTCGGCCGGCTCGACGACGCCGCCACTGCCGTCGAACTGCTGCATGTGTACAGCCTGGTACATGACGACCTGCCGGCCATGGATGACGATGATCTGCGCCGCGGCCGGCCCACCTGCCACAAGGCCTTCGACGAAGGCACGGCGGTGCTGGTGGGTGACGCGCTGCAGGCACTGGCCTTCGAGGTGCTCGCGGGGCATGCGGCCAGTGCGTTGAACGCCGCGGCGCGCCTGCAGCAGATGCAGGTATTGGCCGAGGCCATCGGCACCGAAGGCATGGCCGGCGGGCAGGCCATCGATCTGGCCGCGGTCGGCCAGCGACTTACACCGTCGGCGCTGGAGAACATGCATCGACGCAAGACCGGTGCGTTGATCCGCGCCAGCGTGTTGCTGGGGGCCATTGGGGCCGGCACCACGGCCGGCGCGCGCTACGACGCCCTGAGCCGCTATGGCTCGGAACTGGGACTGGCATTTCAGATCCAGGACGATGTGCTGGATGTACTGGGCGAAACCGCCACCCTGGGCAAGGTGGCCGGAGCCGACGCGGCGCGCGGCAAACCCACCTACCCCAGCGTGCTGGGGCTGGCCGAATCGCAGCGTCTGGCGCGGGCGCATTGCGACCAGGCCGTCGCGGCCTTGAAAGAGCTGGGCGAGGCGGCATCCCTGCTGGCCCAGCTCGCCGACTATGTCGTCAACCGCAGCCACTGAGGCCGCGCGTTAAACGTGTAGAATTGGCACATGGCCTCGGATCCTGCTGCGCTGCTCGACCGTATCCAGTCGCCAGCCGATCTGCGGGGACTGAAGCCCGGCGAATTACGTCGACTCGCCGATGAACTGCGCGACTTCCTGATCCGCACCGTGGCCACCCGCGGCGGCCATTTCGCCGCCGGCCTCGGCACCGTGGAACTCACGGTGGCGCTGCATCATGTTTTCGACACACCGCACGACCGCATCGTGTGGGACGTGGGGCATCAGGCCTATCCACACAAGGTGCTGACGGGCCGCCGCGATCTGCTGCGCACCATCAAGCAGCATGGCGGACTGGCTCCGTTTCCGAATCGCGCGGAAAGCCCCTACGACACCTTTGGAACCGGACACTCCAGCACCTCGATCAGTGCCGCGCTGGGCATGGCCATTGCCGCCGCGCGTCTGGGCGAGAAACGCCGCGCCATCGCGGTGATCGGCGATGGCGCGATGAGCGGCGGCATGGCCTTCGAGGCGCTGAATCACGCCGGCACGCTGCCGGCGGATCTGCTGGTGATCCTCAACGACAACGAGATGTCCATTTCCGAAGGGGTGGGCGCGCTGTCGAAATATTTCGCGCGTGTGCTCGGCGGCCGTTTCTATGCGCAGCTGCGCAAGGGCGGCAAGAAGGTGCTCAGCCAGATGCCCACCATGCGCGAATGGGCGCGTCGCTCCGAAGAACATGTGAAGGGCATGTGGCTGCCCGGCACCATGTTCGAGGAAATGGGTTTCAACTACATCGGCCCCATCGACGGTCACGACCTGAAGGCGCTGGTCGGCGTGCTCACCAACCTGCGCGATCTGAAAGGTCCGCAGTTCCTGCATGTGGTGACGCGCAAGGGCAAGGGTTACGCGCCCGCCGAGGCCGATCCCATCACCTGGCATGGCCCCGGACCCTTCGATCCGGCCACCGGCGTCATCTACAAGGAAAAGGCTTCGTCACCCACCTACTCCAAGGTATTCGGCGACTGGCTGTGCGACATGGCCGAAGGCGATCCGCGCATCGTCGGCATTACGCCGGCCATGCGCGAAGGTTCCGGATTGGTGGAATTCTCCAGGCGCTTCCCCGACCGCTACTTCGATGTGGCCATTGCCGAGCAGCATGCGGTCACCTTTGCCGGCGGGCTGGCCGCCGACGGCATGAAGCCTGTGGTGGCCATCTATTCCACCTTCCTGCAGCGCGGCTACGATCAGCTGATCCATGACGTGGCGCTGCAGAGCCTGCCCATCGTATTCGCGCTGGACCGCGCGGGCCTGGTGGGCAGCGACGGCGCCACGCACCAGGGCAGCTTCGACATCAGCTTCCTGCGCTGCATCCCGAACATGGTGGTGATGACGCCGTCGGATGAAAACGAATGCCGGCAGATGCTCTACACCGCCACCACGCTGTCGCAGCCCTGCGCGGTGCGCTATCCGCGCGGCGTCGGCACGGGCACGCAGATCCAGCACGAAATGACCGCGCTGCCGCTGGGCCGCGCCGTGCTGCGACGCGAGGGACGCGGACCGCTGGCCATCCTGAATTTCGGACCGCTGCTGCCAGCCGCGCTGGCCGCGGCCGAGGAGCACGACGCCACGGTACTCGACATGCGCTTCGTCAAGCCGCTGGATCGCGATGCCGTACTGCGGATCGCGCTGGCAGCGCGCGCGCTGGTCACCATCGAAGAGAACGTCATCGCGGGGGGCGCCGGCTCGGCGGTGGGAGAGCTGCTGGCCGAGGCCGGCATCCAGATGCCACTGCTGCACATCGGCATCCCGGATCGTTTCATCGAACACGGCACCCGCGAGGATTGCCTGGCCATGGCCGAACTCGACGCCACGTCGATACGCCGCCGCATCTCGCAGTGGCGGCAGGGGCTGGAGCCCGTGCAGCCCGTGGCCGCCCGTGGTTGAAGCTGCCGGCGCCCGTTGACGGCATCGACCGGGAAGTTTAGCTTTGCGGCGCGCGCAACCACCGTGCGTCGCCCATCCGCGAGCAAGAGAGACAGCATGTTCAATCCCCGCCTCGGCACACTCCTCGTCATCGTGCTCGCCGCAGCAGCCACCCGGCTGCTGCCGCACCCGCCGAATTTCACCGCGATGACGGCGCTGGCGCTGTTTGGCGGTGCCCGCTTCTCCGATCGCCGCCTGGCGATCGGATTGCCCCTGCTGGCGCTGCTGCTCAGCGATCTGGCGCTGGGCCTGTACTGGCAATGGGACTTCCGCGCCATTCAGGGCCAGATGTGGGTGCAGTACCTGTGCTTTCTGGGCATTGTCTGCATGGGATTCGCGCTGCGCGAGGCGCGCGGCGCCTTTCGGGTCGGGGCAATGGCGCTGGCCGCTTCGTGCATGTTCTTCGTCGTGACGAACTTTGCCGAATGGCTGTTCCAGCCCTGGTACCCGAAGACAGTGGCCGGCCTTGCGGCCAGCTACGTGGCGGGTATCCCGTTTTTCCGCAACACGCTCATCGGCGACCTGTTCTACACGGCGCTGATGTTCGGTGGCCTGCATCTGCTGGAACGGCGCTTCGCGCCACTGCGGGCGCCGGCGCCCGCGCTTCGCGCCGCCTGAGCCGCGCGCGAGCGATCAGCCGCCGACGGCCTGCTCCGACTTCTGCAGCCGCTCGATCAGCGAGCGCAGGAATACGCGATTGAAGCGCAGCTGGCAGGCCGCCGAGGACTGTTCCAGCAGCGTCGCCCCCACCTTCAGCAGCGTGACATTGCCGGCCGTGCGCACTGAAGCCGAGCGGCGCGCGCCCGGCACGTAGCTGGCTTCGCCAAAGCAGTCTCCGGTTCCGAGCTGCCCGACCTTGCGGCCATTGCGCAGCACCGTGCAATCACCGGCCACCAGCACGTAGAAGCGATCGTCCATGTCGCCTTCGCGGATGACCTCCTCGTCGGCGCCGTAGTCCTGCCAGTTGCTGGCCTTCAGCACCTCGCCGATCTCGGCCTGCGAGAAGTCATGGAAGAATTTCAGCTTGCGCAGCAGCGCCAGCTGCTCGGACTGTTCCATGTGCCCGGTCTTGGCGCGCAGCTTCTGATGCACGCGCGTCAGCGCCGCGGCAAACTCCAGGCCGCTGCGAAAGCGCCTGTCGGGCTCTTTCTGCAGCGCCGTCGCCACGACGTTTTCCAGCTCTTCGGTGACTTCGCGCCGCAACGTGTGGATGGGCGCCGGCGTTGCATAGACGATCTGGTGCATGAGCTTGGCCAGATTGCCGGCACGGAACGGTCGCGTGCCCGTCAGCAGCTCGTACATCACCGCACCCAGCGAATACAGGTCCGAGCGGTTGGTCAGTTCGTGGCTCTGCACCTGCTCGGGCGACATGTAGCTCGGGCTGCCCGCGATCCCCTCGATGCGCGACATGTCCGAACCATCGATCAGCGCGATGCCGAAGTCGATGATCCGCACATCGCCATCCTGGGTGTAGAGGATGTTCGATGGCTTGATGTCGCGATGGATGACGCCGCGCGAATGCGCGTAGTGCAGCGCCTTGGCGCACTTGAAGATGATTTCGACGATCGCGTCGACGCGCAGCAGATCGTCCTGCCGGCAGAAGGCCGCCAGCGTGCGCGCGCCATGCACGTATTCGGTGACCACGTAGCAGTGGCCATCCTCCTCGCCGGCATCGTAGATGGGCATGAGCTGCGGGTGCTGCAGCATGCCCACCATGTGCGCCTCGGAGAGGAACATCTTGCGCGCGACGCGCGCGCGGTCTTCGTCGTCGTCACCTTCGCCGTGATAGACCTTGATGGCCACGTCCCGGCCGTAGTACGGATCGTGCGACAGGTATACGTTGCCCGTGCTGCCCTGGCCGACTTCGCGCACGATCACGTACTTGCCGATGCGCTCGGGCGCGGCACTCGCATCGTGTCTGGGTTTTGTGTTGCTGCTGGCCATGACGTTGGACGTATCCGTGTCTGCCAGAATAGGTTTTCAGCGCGCTGGATGGCTGTGACGCGCCTCGCGGATCACCCGGTGCGGAAATGATCGTAGCCGCGTGTGTCGCAGTGGATTGCGGCACCATTGCGCGTGACGCGCAAACCACTTTGTTTCTCGAGCAACCCGATGCACGTCACGCGACATTTGACATTAGTCAGTCGCGCCTCGAGTTCGGCGCGACGCGCCGCCGGAACGGTGAAACATAATTCGTAGTCATCGCCGCCGGTAAGGGCGTGCAGCACGGCCTGTTCGGTGCCCACGGCATGAATCAGCGCGTCGGACAGCGGCAATTGCGCCGCATCAATCGCCGCCCCGCAGCCGCTGGCCACCGCCAGCTTGCCCGCATCCGCAACCAGGCCGTCCGACACATCGATGCAGGCACTGGCCAGGCCGCGCAGCGCACGCCCCAGCTCGATGCGCGGTTCCGGGTACAAGAAACGTTGCAGCAGGTATTGCTGTTGCGCATCCGCAGGACCGGCGGCGGCGGCAGCCTGCAGCAGCGCAAGACCCGCGGCGGCGTCACCGGGCGTGCCACTGACATACAGCAGGTCGCCTGCCCTGCCCGCATCGCGGCGCAGTGCGGTGCCGGGTGGTACGAAGCCCAGCGCCTGCACGGACACCGACAGTGGCCCGCCGGTGGTGTCGCCACCCACCAGCGCGACACCGTAGCGCCGCGCCAGCGCCAGCAATCCATCGGAAAACGGCTGCAGGAATGACGGCTCCGCGCGCGGCAGGGTCAATGCCAGCAGGCACCATGCGGGGTCTGCTCCCATCGCCGCGAGGTCGCTGAGATTCACCGCCAGCGCACGATGGCCGATGGAGGCCGGTGCGCAATCCGCCGGAAAGTGCCGGCCTTCCACCAGTGTGTCGAGCGCCGCGACGAGCTGGCGATCCGCGGGCATATCGAGCAGCGCGGCATCGTCGCCGATTCCCAGGATCACATCGCCCCGCTGGCTCACCAGCCCCTGTGCGGCTGCCCGGAAGTAGCACTCGATCAGTTCGAACTCACCCATTTCGTTACCCGCTGGCTCCTGTCAGGGCGCCTGGGCCGCGCGGGCGGTCCAGATACTTCCAGCCCGATCCACCGCGATGAGCCATTCTGAAACGGCGTGCTCGTGACGCACCTCGAACATGTTCCAGCTCACCTCCACGGCACGCCGTGTTCCGCCGACAGACCCGCTCCACTGCGTCACCCATCTGCTGCTACCCGCGATGCCGGTGAACGACACGGCCTTCACGGCGCCCCACTTCTCGAGCGCCTCGCGAAGCCGCGTGAGCGCAACCCGGGCTTTTTCATCCGCGCTCTCGACCATGCGGCCGCGGACCTGGGCCATGAAGCGGATCAGCGCCTCCTGGCCTCCCGGCGTCACGTCATCGGCTGTACCGCCCTTGGGCTTCAGATGTTCCGCGTACACACTCTCTGCCGCGCCGGCTTCAAGGCGCGAATAGGTGAAAGAGTAGAGGATGAAGCGTTGCGCGGTGCGCAGCCATTTGCCGTCCGGCGCGGCGCCCCGCGGCAGTGGCTTGAATCGCCAGTCCCTGAACGCCTCCACCGCGGCCTTGTCCAGGTGTTTCGACCCGCTGCCGCGCTCTACTTTCACTTCATCGACACGTCCGCTGGGTGCCACGTGGAGCAGGACTGCCGTGACGCCCTGCTCGCCGCGCCGCGCGGAGGTGACCGGATAGTCCGGCACCACGCGCCGCAAAAGCACCAATCCATCGCCGGCGTGCCCACCTGAATCAGGTACATCGCCAGCCGATCCGGTGTCGGCCGGCGCGTTCACGGAAGCGGCAAGTGGTGAGCTGTCGGCGATGATCGGAGAATCAACGGCCTGTGTTTCGGGTATGTCGATGTCGAACAGCTCCACGGGAATGGCCTGGGGCAAGAGTGTTGCCAGCTTCGGTTCCAGTGCTTCCGGCGCCCTCGGATCGGTGCGCAGCGCCCCCGTCAGTGGCTGGCGCGACATATCAATCGCCATGGTGAACGCTGTTTCCACGACTGTCGGGTCCGCGGCGGATTGGAAATGCATCCGCATTGCAAACCACACCAGCAGCGCATGCGTGAGCGCCACACCGCCCGCCACCAACCTTCTCCTGGCGCGAAACGATGCGGGGCCCCCGAGCATCCAGTATCTCCCGCCTAGTGTTCGTGCGGCCGCAGAGTGCGCGCAGCCTTGTCCAGCACCGCATTGACGAATTTGTGGCCATCGGTGGCTCCGAAACGGCGCGACAGGCCCACCGCCTCGCTGATCGCCACGCGAAATGGCACCTCGGGATGCGCGTGCAGTTCCTGCAGGCCGATCAGCAGCGCCGCGTGCTCGATGGGATCCAGCTGCGCCGCGGGGCGATCGCACCATCCCGACAGTTCGGCATCCAGCGCGGCGGTGTTCTCACAGATGCCGCGCACCAGGGATTCGAAGAATTCCCGGTCGGCGCGGGGCGAGTCTTCCGCCAGCTCGAACTCGTGCATCAGGTCCTGCCAGGGGCACGCATTCAGCTGCCAGCGATACAGCGCCTGCAGTGCCAGCCTGCGGGACAGCACGCGCGCGCCATTGCCACGCGCGGCGGAGGACGCACCGCGCCTCATGGCGCGGCCAGTTCGGCCAGCACCAGCGCCATCTCCAGCGCCGCCTCCATGGCCTCGCCACCCTTGTCCATGCGATCCGGGCGGGCGCGTTCCAGCGCCTGCTCGGCATTCTCGGTGGTCAGCACACCGAAGATCACGGGCACGCCGCTATCGCGGGCCGCTTCGGCGATGCCGCGCGCCGCCTCACCGGCGACGAAATCGAAATGCGCAGTGTCGCCGCGAATCACGCAGCCCAGCGTCACCACGGCGTCGAATTTGCCGCTGCCGGCGAGCTGGCGCGCGGCCAGGGGCAGTTCGAACGCGCCGGGCACACGCACCAGCAGCAGCGAGCCGGGATCGCCGCCCTGCCGCAGCCACGCGGCCTGCGCGCCCACCACCAGTGCGTCGACGATGTCGGAATTGAAACGGGCCGCCACCAGCGCCACGCGCTTGTCCCTCGCCACCGTGCCGGCGACGCCTTCGCGCGAACGCAGGCGCAACGCGCCATCGATGATCTTGTAGTTAGGCATGAGCGCCAGGTCGCTTCAGGGTGTGTCGTATCCGACGTACTCGGCCACTTCCAGATCGAAGGCCGAGATGCCCTGGAACTGCTTGGGCGCCGACAGCACGCGCATGCGCCGCACGCCCAAGTCTTTGAGAATCTGCGCGCCAATGCCGTAGGTGCGCAGCACCGACTGATGAGTGCTGGCCGGCGTCGCGGCAGGTTCGCGCTGGTCGAGGAACTGGATGGCATCCACCAGTGCCCGCGGGGATTCCTGCTCGCGCAGGATCACCAGCACGCCCGCGGGCTCGGCGGCGATGCGCTGCATCGCATCGCGCAGCGTCCAGGCACGCGCATCACAGCGCACGCCCACGACATCGCGCAAGGTGTCGGCGAGATGAACGCGGACCAGCGGCAGTGTCGAGCCCTGCAATGGCCCGCGCACCAGCGCCAGATGCAGGTCGCGGTGCACGTGATCTTCATAGCAGTAGAGATGGAACTCGCCGAATTCGGTCTGCACCTTGCGTTCGGCAATGCGCTCGACGCTGCGCTCGGTGCGCAATCGATAGCGGATCAGGTCGCGGATGGTGCCGATCTTCAGGCCGTGCAGCTTGGCGAAGGCCTCGAGCTGCGGACGCCGCGCCATGGTGCCATCGTCATTCATGATCTCGACGATGACCGCGGCCGGTTCGAAACCGGCGAGCCGCGCCAGGTCGCAACCGGCCTCGGTGTGGCCGGCACGTGTCAGCACGCCACCAGGCTGCGCCATCACCGGAAAAATGTGGCCGGGCTGGCGCAGGTGCTCGGGCTTGGCGCCGACGGCCACCGCCGTGCGCACGGTGTGCGCGCGATCGTAGGCGGAGATGCCGGTGGTGATGCCCTCGGCCGCTTCGATCGACACGGTGAAGTTGGTGCGCCGCTCGCGATCGGTGTCGCTGACCATCAGCGGCAGTCGCAGCTGCGTGCAGCGTTCACGCGTGAGCGTGAGACAGATCAGGCCGCGGCCGAAGCGCGCCATGAAGTTGATGTCTTCGGGCCGCACGCACTGCGCGGCCATCAGCAGGTCGCCTTCGTTTTCGCGGTCCTCGTCATCGACGACGACCACCATCTTGCCGGCGGCAAGGTCGGTGAGGATGTCTTCAATACGGTCGAAGACCGGCGGGGCGGACTCGACCAGGCGGGGCCCGGCGCTCATGCGCGCAAGTGTAACAGCCCGCGCTCCACATACCTCGCCAGCTGATCGACCTCCAGATTCAGGCGCAAACCGGGCTGCAACTGCCGGAAGCAGGTAACGGCCACGGTATGCGGGATCAGGTTGACAGAAAACAGCCGGCCCTCGACGGTGTTGACGGTCAGGCTGACGCCATCCAGGGCCACCGAACACTTGGGTGCGACGTAGCGCTCGAGTCCGGCCGGCAGCTCGATATCGACCCGCAACGAGCGGGCATCCGGATGCAGCGCGGCGACGCGCGCGCATCCATCAATGTGGCCGGACATCAAATGGCCGCCCAGCGGATCGCCGGCGCGCAGCGCGGCCTCGAGATTGACCTCGGAACCCTCGGCCAGTTCGCCGAGGGTGGTGAGACCCAGCGTTTCGCGGGAAACGTCGGCGGCGAAGCACCGTCCGTCGAAAGCCACCACGGTGAGGCAAACGCCGCTGACCGCGATGCTCTCGCCCACTGCCAGACGTGCCGCCTCGACGCGGGAAGCCAGATGCTGTGCGTCGATGGTCAGTCGCACGTCGCCACCCACCGGTTCGCTGCCCGCCACCCTGCCCATTGCCTGGATGATGCCCGTGAACACTAGATGGCCTCCGGAACCGCGGTAATGCGCAGATCTTCACCCACCGCCACACATTCGGTGAAGCGCAGCCGCGGACGCGCCTGCAGCTGGGCCAAAGGTGGCAACGCCAGCAAAGCGCGCGCATCCGGCCCAAGCAATGTGGGCGCCTGGTAGAGCACCAGCTCATCGAACAAGCCGGCACGCACGAAGGCGCCAGCCAGCACCGAACCTGCCTCGACCCATACCTCGTTGGCGCCGCGCGTTCCCAGCAGATCGAGCACCCCTGCCAGATCGGGTCGTCCCTCGCGGCCCTCGACGATGGCCACCTCCACGCCTTTTCTTTGCAGCGCCTCGCGACGCGTCGTCTCGTCGTGTGTACCGAGAACCAGCACCTGGCCCTGGCGATTGATGATGCGCGACTCGGGCGGAGTACGCAGCGCGGAGTCGAGCACCACGCGCAGCGGCTGCCGGTTGCTCTCGTCGATGCGCGCATTCATTGCCGGATCATCGGCCAGCACGGTGCCGATGCCGGTGAGCACCACGGAGCTGCGGGCGCGGTAATACTGCACATCCTGGCGCGCCGTCTTCGAGGTGATCCAGCGGCTTTCACCCGAAGCCAGCGCCGTGCGCCCGTCCAGACTGGCGGCCATCTTCACGCGCACGAAGGGACGCCCGGTGCGCCGACGCTTCAGATAACCGGCGTGCAGTTTTTCCGCCTCCGCGGCCATCAGGCCACTGGCAACCGCGATACCCGCGGCGCGCAGCCCGGCGGCACCCTGGCCGGCAACCTGGGGATTCGGATCGTCGATGGCATACACCACGCGCGCCACGCCAGCGGCGATCAGGGCCTGGCTGCAGGGCGGTGTACGCCCGTAGTGGCTGCAAGGTTCCAGCGTGACATAGGCCGTGGCGCCGCGTGCCGCGCCGCCTGCCACCGCCAGCGCCGCGGCCTCGGCATGCGGCCCGCCGGCTTTTTCATGCCAGCCTTCCCCTACCACCACGCCATCCCGCCACAGCACGCAGCCCACATGGGGATTCGGATCGGCGGTGTACATGCCGCGTCGGCCCAGATCCAGTGCGCGCGCCATGGCTTGCCGATCAGTATCCGTCCACTTCACATCGGCCGTGTTCACTTGTCGCCCTTGGGCGCGTCGGCCGTCGCGCCAGGCAGCAGCGACAACTGATCGCGATTCGGCTTCTTGCGGCGCCTGGTGCGCATGTGGTCGATTTCGTGCCGGAAGGCTTCCACATCCTGAAAGCTGCGGTACACCGACGCGAACCGTACATAGGCCACTTCATCCAGATGATGCAGTTCTTCCATCACCAGTTCGCCGATGGTGCGTGATTCCACCTCGCGTTCGCCGAGACTGCGCAGGCGATGGCTGATACGCGATACCGCCTCGTCGATGGCTTCGGGGCCCACGGGCCGCTTCTGCAGCGCGCGCACCATGCCGCCGCGCAACTTGGTCTCGTCGAAGGGCACGCGACTGCGATCGGTCTTGACCACCAGCGGCATCACCAGCTCGGCGCTTTCGAAGGTGGTGAAGCGTTCGCCACAGGACAGGCATTCGCGCCGACGGCGGATCTGCGCGCCGCCGCTCGCCAGCCGCGAGTCGGTTACCTTCGTCTCCTCGTGCCGGCAGAAGGGGCAGTGCATGGGATGGCGCGCATGCCGCGGGGCGTTGGGCTATTTCCCGTAGACCGGAAACTTCCGGCACAGCGCCGCGACTTCACCGCGCACGCGGGTGACCACGTCGGCGGAACCTTCCGCATCGATGATGTCGGCGATCCAGCCCGCCACCTGCGCCATCTCGGCTTCCTTGAAGCCGCGCGTGGTCGATGCCGGCGAACCGATGCGCAGGCCACTGGTGATGGTTGGCGGTCGCGGATCGTTGGGCACCGCATTCTTGTTCACGGTGATGTGCGCCTGGCCCAGCGCCGCATCCGCATCCTTGCCCGTCATGCGCTTGTCGGACAGATCGAGCAGGAACAGGTGATTGTCGGTGCCGCCGGACACCACCTTGAATCCGCGACGCTGGAACGCGGCGGCCATGGCGCGCGCATTGGCTACCACCTGCTGCTGATAGGCCTTGAACTCCGGCTGCAATGCCTCCTGGAACGCCACCGCCTTGGCGGCGATCACATGCATCAGCGGCCCGCCCTGCGTGCCCGGAAACACCATGGAATTGAGCTTCTTCGTGATCTCGTCGTTGGCACGGGCGAGGATGATGCCGCCGCGCGGACCGCGCAGTGTCTTGTGCGTGGTGCTGGTGACCACATCGGCGAAGGGCACGGGATTCGGATACAGGCCGGTGGCCACCAGGCCCGCCACGTGCGCCATGTCGACCACCAGGTACGCGCCGACGGCGTCGGCGATGCGGCGAAAGCGCGGGAAATCGAGCGCGCGCGAATACGCCGAGAAGCCGGCGATGAGCATGCGCGGCTTTTCCGCCAGCGCGGTTTTTTCCATCTGGTCGTAGTCGATGCAGCCGTCGTCGGCCCTGAGACCGTACTGCACTGCGCGGAAAACACGGCCGGAAAAATTCACTTTCGAGCCATGGGTGAGATGGCCGCCGTGATCCAGGCTCATGCCCAGGATGGTGTCGCCGGGATTGAGCAGCGCGAAGTAGGCAGCCGCATTGGCCTGGCTGCCCGAGTGCGGCTGTACGTTGGCGTAGTCGGCGCCGAACAGGCGCTTCACGCGGTCGATGGCCAGCTGCTCGACCACGTCGACATATTCGCAGCCGCCGTAGTAGCGTTTGCCGGGATAGCCTTCGGCGTACTTGTTGGTGAGCACCGAACCCTGGGCTTCGAGCACGCGGGGACTGGCATAGTTTTCCGAGGCAATCAGCTCGATGTGATCTTCCTGACGCTGGCGCTCGCCGGCGATGGCGCGGCCGAGTTCAGGATCGAAGCGGTCGATGGTCATCGAGTCGGAATACATGGCTGCCTGTGGAGACCGGAGGGGTCGCACATGGTACCTGAAAGCGCGGGTTTTCAGGACTGCAGCAGCGCCTCGACCACCGCGTTCCACGCGGCGGCCAGATTGCCGCGATCATAGCCACCACCACCCAATGCCAGCACCCGCCCGTGACCGAGCTTGTCCGCCAGCGCCGCCAGCGAACCGGCGGCCAGCCGATGGCTTTCGGCCGTGAGCTGCAGATGCGCCAGCGGATCGCCGCCCAGACCATCGGCGCCACACTGCAGGATGATGAATTCCGGGCGATGCCGTTCCAGATGCGCCAGCACCGCCGGCCACTGTTCGCGGAATGCCGCATCGTCACTGGATGGCGGCAGTGGAATGTTGAGCTTGCGGCCCAGGCCCGCCTCACGGCCGCACTCCTCCGCGCGGCCCGTGCCCGGATACAGGAACCGGCCGTCCTCATGCAGATCGGCGAAGATCACATCCGCATCGGCCTCGAAGGCATAGAACACGCCATCGCCGTGATGCACGTCGATGTCCACATAAGCCACCGGTCCGACGCCCTGTCGGCGCAGCGCCTCGATCAGTACGCCGCAGTCGTTGAACACGCAGAAGCCGGCCGATGCATCACGCGCCGCGTGATGCAATCCGGCAATGGGCACGAAGGCGCGCTCGGCACTGCCATCGAGCAGCGCCTGCGCGGCGTCGAGCGTCGCGCCCACCACCCGCGCCGCGGTTTCAAAGCAGCCGCGGAAGGCCGGCGTATCGCCGCCATCGAGCGCGCCCTGGCCGCTGGCCGATTTGGCGCGGACGAATTCCACGTGACGTTCGGTATGGAACAGTCGCAGCTCTGCATCGGTGCTCAGGCGCGAGCCGCGCTGCATGCAGCGGCGCTCCAGGCCGCGTGCGCGGTATTCGCGCAGAAACGCCGCCTGACGATCGGCACCGAAGGGATGGCCGTCGGGAAATCCGTAACAACCCAATGGCTCATCGGCAACCACCAGCACGCGGCGGTCCGGTCGGCCCTGTGCTGTCGGGTGCTGGCTCAAGCGCTGCAGACTATCACGACACCATCGGCTTCGCGGATAATGCCGCGCCTTGAAGAAACCGACACAGAGCTAGCGCAATGGCCCAGTACATCTACACCATGAATCGTGTCTCGAAGGTGGTTCCGCCCAAGCGGATCATCCTGCGCGACATCAGCCTGTCTTTTTTTCCCGGCGCCAAGATCGGCGTGCTGGGACTGAATGGCTCTGGCAAATCCACATTGCTGAAGATCATGGCCGGCATCGACACCAGCATCGACGGCGAGGCACGGCCACAGACCGGCATTCGTGTCGGTTACCTGTCGCAGGAGCCCGAACTCAACGAGACGCACACGGTGCGCCAGGCAGTGATGGAGGGCGTGGGCGAGGCCTTTCGCCAGGTGGCGCGATTCAACGCGATCAGCGACAGGTTCGCCGAGCCCATGTCGGATGACGAGATGAACGCGCTGCTCGAAGAGCAGGCCAAACTGCAGGATGCCATCGACGCCGCCGGTGGCTGGGAACTGGAACGCAAACTGGAAATTGCCGCCGATGCGCTGCGGCTGCCCGAATGGGACGCGATCATCGGCAAACTGTCGGGCGGCGAGAAGCGCCGCGTGGCGCTGTGCCGCCTGTTGCTGTCCGCGCCCGACATGCTGCTGCTGGACGAACCCACCAACCATCTGGACGCCGAATCCGTGGCCTGGCTCGAACGCTACCTCGAGGAATATCCCAGCACCGTGGTGGCGGTGACCCACGATCGCTACTTCCTCGACAACGTGGCCGAGTGGATTCTCGAACTGGATCGCGGCCACGGCATCCCGTGGCTCGGCAACTACTCCTCGTGGCTCGAACAGAAGGACGCGCGCCTGAAGCAGGAAGAGCGCCAGCAGGAAGGCCTGCGCAAGATGCTCGAAAAGGAACTCGAATGGGTGCGCCAGAATCCCAAGGCGCGCCAGGCCAAGAGCAAGGCGCGCATGCAGCGCTTCGAAGAGCTTTCTTCACAGGAATTCCAGAAGCGCAACGAGACCAACGAGATCTACATTCCGCCGGGCGAACGCCTGGGCGACCTGGTCATCGAGGGCAAGGCCATCACCAAGGGTTTCGGCGATCGCCTGCTGATCGACAACTTCTCGTTCAACCTGCCGCGTGGCGGCATCGTCGGCATCATCGGCCCCAATGGCGCGGGCAAGACCACGTTCTTCCGCATGCTCACCGGGCAGGAGCAGCCCGACAAGGGCGAGATCCGCATCGGTCCTTCGACCAAACTGGCCTATGTCGATCAATCACGCCAGTCGCTGGATGACAAGAAGACGGTGTGGCAGGAGATCTCCGGCGGGCTCGATCTGATCAAGGTGGGCAACTACGAAACCCCGTCACGCGGCTACGTCGGCCGCTTCAACTTCAGCGGCACGCAACAACAGCAACTGATCGGCGAACTCTCGGGCGGCGAGCGCAATCGCGTGCATCTGGCCAAGGTGCTGAAGACCGGTGGCAACGTGCTGCTGCTCGACGAGCCCACCAACGACCTGGACATCGAGACGCTGCGCGCACTGGAGGAGGCATTGCTCGCCTTCCCGGGCTGTGCGGTGGTGATCTCGCACGATCGCTGGTTCCTCGATCGCATCGCCACGCACATCCTGGCTTTCGAGGGCGACTCGCAGGTGGTGTTCTTCGAGGGCAACTATCAGGAATACGCGGCCGACTACGAGCGCCGCAATGGCGAAGGCGCTTCGCAGCCACACCGCATCAAGTACAAGAAGCTGACGCGGTGAGCGCGGCTGGGGGGCATGCCTGGAGCCCGCTGCGGTATCGGGCATTCGCGTTGCTGTGGACGGCGTCGCTGGTGTCGAACGTCGGCAGCTGGATGCACGACACGGCGGCGAGCTGGTTCATGACCACGCTCGATGCCACGCCTTCCATGGTGGCGCTGGTGCAGGCCGCGACCACGCTGCCCGTGTTCCTGCTGGCACTGCCGGCGGGCACCCTGGCGGACCGCATGGACAGGCGCCGCCTGCTGCTGCTCACGCAATGCGTGATGCTGGTGCTGGCGGCATTGCTCGGCGCGCTCACGCTGGCCGGCGCGGCGGGCGTAGGCACATTGCTGGCGGTCACGTTCGGGCTGGGTGTCTGCAACGCCATCATGTCGCCCACCTGGCAGTCCATCATTCCGCGCCTGGTGCCGCAAGAGGATCTGCAGCCGGCGGTGGCGTTGCATGCCGTCGGCATCAACATCAGCCGCGCCATCGGGCCCGCCGTGGGCGGACTGATCATCGTGGCCACCGGCGTCGCATGGCCCTTCCTGATCAACGCCGCCAGTTTCCTGGCGGCAATCGTCGCGCTGTGGATGTGGCGACCCGCGCCGGCCGCGGCACGTCCGACAGCCAAGCCCTTCTTCGCCTCCATGCGCGAGGGCGTGACGCATGCGGCGGGCAATCAGGCGCTGAAGAACACGCTGGTGCGCTCCGTGCTGTTCTATGTGTTCGGCAGCTGCTATTGGGCGCTGCTGCCGCTGATCGCGCGCAACCAGCTGCATGGCGGACCGAGCCTGTTCGGCGTGCTGGTGGGCTGCATCGGCGCCGGCGCGGTGGCCGGCGCGCTGCTGTTGCCGCGACTGCGCGCCATCTATGGGCTGGACCGCGTGCTGATCTTCGGTACCGTCGGCACCGTGGCGGCCATGACGGGATTCGCGCTGCTGCATCAGGCGGTGGCCGGCATTCTCGCGGCCCTGCTGGCGGGCGCATCGTGGATCGCCGCGCTGTCCTCGCTGAACGTGGCCGCGCAGCTCGCGGTGCCCGACTGGGTGCGGGCGCGCGGCATGGCGATGTATACGACGGCACTGTACGGCTGCCTGGCGCTGGGCAGCATCCTGTGGGGCCAGGTAGCAACCTATATCAATCTTGCTCCCGCGCTGCTGGTGGCCGCCGGCGCCGCACTGGCCGGTTTGCTGCTGGCCCGTTCGCGGCCACTGCAGCCTCCCATTGCATAAGTAAGACCGTCACGGGTTCGTGACAGCGTCCGCAGTTGCTTCATCAAAACCCTTCACAACTGAATATTTCAGCCATAAAATAATTGCACAGTCAGCCATCCGGAGCGGCCCTTGCCTCTCTCACAACTACCCCATGTCGAGGCCAATCTGCGCGGTATTGCCCGCCGCGTGCCGCAACTGCCGCTGACAGAAACTTTGATCTGCCGGCTGGCCCTCATCCTGGGCCGCGATCTGAACAGCTGCCTGGATGGGATCCTGCGTCCGCTGGGACTCACTGAGCCGGAGTATCGCGTGCTGGCCGCGCTGTACGCCCGCGAAGGCGCGGCCTGTCCGCGCGATCTGTGCGCGGCATTGGCGCAAAGCCCCGCCAATCTCACCCGCATCTGCGACACGCTGGTGCGCCGCGGACTGGTATCGCGCAGCCTCGACCCGCGCGACCGCCGTCGCATGCAGCTCACACTGCGGCCCGCGGGCGAACGGTTGCTCGAAAAGCTCTTCCCTGCCATGTGCGTCGGCGTGGGCGGGGCATTCGACGGCTTCAGCGTCGCGGAGAAAAAGCGTTTGCTGACCGGGTTGAAAAAACTGCTGCGGGGCCTCGACGCCATTGCTTCCAGTGAGGCGGGCCGCAGCGCCCGGGTGGCATGAGAACCCCCGCACTGCTGATCACGTTGCTGGCGCTCGCCGCCTGCGCGGTGCCCGCGCCCGAAAAACCTGTGGCGATGCGCGAGCAGGTACCGCTGACGCTATCCGGCGTGCAGCTGGATGCCGCGCCATGGCCGACGCAGGACTGGTGGCAGCGCTATGACGATCCCGTGCTGTCGCAGCTCATTCGAAGCGCGCTCGATGGCGCGCCGCGCATTGCCACGGCCACGGCCCGCATCGCCGCGGCGCGTGAACAGGTCCGCGTGGCCGGCGCCTCGCAGGGCCTGCAGGTGGATCTGAAAGCCCAGTTCGAACGGCTGCGCCTGAGCGACAACGGCCTGCTGCCCACGGACTTTCTGGGTTTCAACTGGTACAACCAGGCGGACCTGGGCCTGGACATCCGCTATCAGCTCGACTGGTGGGGCCGCCAACAGGCCGTGGTCGATGCCGCGCTGGATCGCGCCCACGCCGCGCAGGCCGAACAGCGCGCCGCGATGCTGAGCCTGAGTGCCGCGGTGGCGCAGGAATACTTCGGCTGGCAGACCGATGATGCGCGCATCGCATTGGCGCAGCAGCGCCTGCAACTGATCGATGCGCAGCGACAGCTCGCCGCGCGACGCGTGACCGCCCGGCTTGAATCCGCCGACTATGGTCAGCAGCTGGAGCTGCAGCGCGCCACGGCCGCCGAGCTGCTGGTACAGCTGCAGACCTCGCAGCGGATGCGCATCGTCGCGCTGGCCGCGCTGGTCGGCACTACCGGTGAGGCGCTGCCCGCATTGCAGGCCCATGGCCTGCCTGCCGTGTCGGCGGGCCTGCCCGAAAGCGTCGGCATCGATCTGCTGTCGCACCGGCCGGATATCGTCGCCAGCCGCTGGCGGATCGCCGCCGCGCAGCGTGATACCGATGAAGTGCGCGCCAGCTACTACCCGGATATCTCGCTGCATGCGCTGGCCGGCCTGTCATCCATCGAACTGGGCAGGCTGCTGCGCGCGGGCTCGGCCGCTCCGCATCTGGGCGCGGCACTGAACCTGCCGCTGTTCGATGCCGGATTGCGCGATGCGCGCCATGGCGCCGCCACCGCCGCGCTGACCCAGGCCGTCGCGGAGTACAACACCGCGGTGGTGGATGCCGCCCGCGAACTGGGTTCGGCCGCGCAGCGCGTGCAGGGAGCGCAGGCGCAGCGCGGCGCGCGTGAGCAGGCACAACAGGCCGCGTCCGCGCTGCTGGGCAGCGCGCGTGCGCGCCTGGCGGGCGGCCTCACGCATCGCGGACCCGAACTGGATGCGCAGATTGCGCTGCTGTCCGCGCAGGACGCGCTGCTGCAGAACGATTACGAACGTGTGGTCGCCGACGTACAGCTGAATCAGGCGCTCGGCGGCGGCTATATCGACCAGGAGACCCCCCAGTGAGCACCCCGCCGGAATCCGTTTCCCCTGCCACCGCCTCCACCAATGGCAGCAAACGTCGCCGCATCCTGCTGATCCTCGGCACCATCTTCGTGCTGGCTGGCGCGGGCTGGCTGGCGCTGGAACACTTCGTCTTCTCGCTGCGCGAAAAGACCGACGATGCGTACATCACCGGCAACCAGGTACGCGTGTCCTCGCAGGTCTCGGGCACGGTGGTCGAGGTGTTCGTGCGCAATACCTCGCGCGTCAAGGCGGGCCAGGTGCTGCTGAAACTCGACCCCACCGATGCGCAGCAATCACTGGATCGCGCCGCCGCGACACTGGGCCAGACAGTGCGCCAGGTGCGTCAGCAGCATGCGCAATCCTCGCAGTTCGACGTCACCATCGTCGCGCGCGAACTGGAACTGAAGCGCGCCGAGGAAGATCTGGCGCAGCGCGAACCGCTGCTGGCCGAGCAGGCCGTGGCCGGTGAGGAAGTACGTCACGCCCGCGACACGGTGGCGCTGGCGCGGGCGCAGCTTTCCCAGGCGCGCGAGCAGGCCAACGCCGCGCGCGCCCTGGTGGATGCGGTGCCGGTGGCCAGGAATCCGGCCGTGCTGTCGGCCAGCGCCGCCTACAAAGAGGCGTGGCTGGCGCTGCAACGCACGCAGATCGTTGCGCCCATCGATGGCTACGTGGCCCTGCGCAGCGTGCAGCTGGGGCAGCGCATCGCGCCCGGTGAAGGACTGATGAGCATCGTGCCGTTGCAGGATGTCTGGCTCGAAGCCAACTTCAAGGAAGGCCAGCTGCGCAACCTGCGCATCGGCCAGCCGGCGCGCATCATCACCGACGTGTACGGCAGTGGCGTGGTATTTCATGGCCATGTGATCGGGCTGTCCGCCGGCACCGGCGCCGCCTTCTCGCTGTTGCCGCCGCAGAATGCCTCGGGCAACTGGATCAAGGTCGTGCAGCGCATACCGGTGAAGATCGCGCTGCAGCCGGAGGAACTGGCGAAGAATCCGCTGCGCATCGGCCTGTCGACCACCACCATCATCGATACACACGATCGCAGTGGCGTGGTGCTGGCGGCCGAACCGGCCTCCGACATTCACGAGAACACGGCTTCCTATCAGCAGGATCTGGCTGCCGCCGACGCGGCCGCCCAGGCCATCATCCGCGCCAACTCCGGTCGCGAATAATCCTCCAGGGCGTATGGCCGAAGCGACCAAACCCCTGCCGCCCGGCGAGTATCCGCCGCTGCGTGGCGCCGCGCTGGTGATGCTCTCCATCGCCGTCGGCGTGTCGAGTTTCATGGAAATTCTCGACATGACCATCGTGAACGTGTCGATCCCTTCCATTGCCGGCAGCCTGGGCGTCAGTCCCTCCGAAGGCACCTGGTCGATCAGCTCCTACCTGCTCGCCGCCGCCGTGGTGCAGCCCCTGGCAGGCTGGATCGGCCGGCGCTTCGGCGAAGTGCGCACCTTCGTCACCTCCATCCTGCTGTTCGTCGTCTTCAGCATGATCTGCGGCATGGCAACCAGCATGCCCATGCTGATCGCCGCGCGCCTGATGCAGGGCCTGGTGTCGGGCCCCATGATGTCGGTGGCGCAGGCACTGCTGCTGCGCAATTACCCGGTGCATCTGCGCGGCCTCGCGCTGGGATTGTGGGCGATGGTGGTCATCGTCGCGCCCATCATCGGCCCGGTGCTGGGCGGCTGGATCACCGACAATCTTTCGTGGCCGTGGCTGTTCTATATCAACGTGCCCACCGGCATCGCCGCCGCCACCGTGAGCTGGCTGCTGCTGCGCAAGCGCGAATCGGCGCGCGTGAAGGTGCCGGTGGATGCCGTCGGACTGGCGCTGCTGGTGATCGGCGTGGGCGCGCTGCAGTTCATGCTGGACAACGGCAACGAGAAGGACTGGTTTCATTCCAACGAGATCATCGTGGCGGCCGTCATCGGCGTGATGGCGCTGACCTTCCTGATTCCCTGGGAGCTGACCGACAAGCATCCCATCGTCGACCTGCATCTGTTCCAGCGCCGCAACTTCCGCGTCGGCACGGTCTGCATCGCGGTGGCGTACTTCGCGTTCATGGGCGTGAATGTGATCTTTCCGCTGTGGCTGCAGACCGCGCTGCACTACACCAGCACCTGGGCGGGCTTCGCGATGGCGCCCATCGGCCTGGTGGCGCTGGTAATGGCGCCGTTCATCGGCCGCAACCTGCATCGCATCAACCTGCGCCTGGCACCCACCATCTCGTTCTGCATCATGACGCTGATGATGTTGTGGTTCGCCACGCAGACGGACCAGGCCTCGTTCGGCCAGATCGCGTTGCCACGCTTCATCATGGGTTTCGGCCTGCCGCTGTTCTTCCTGCCGCTGAACCAGATCATCATGGCGGGACTTCCCCCCGCGGAGATCGCCTCGGCCGCGGGGTTGTCGAACTTCGTGCGCACCTTCTCGGGCAGCATCTCGACCGCGGTGTGCGTGTTCTTCTGGAACGACCGCGCCGAATACCACTACGCCACGCTCACGGAGCACATCACGCCCGACTCCCCCGCCTGGGCGGCCTACCAGGGGCAGCTCGCGCAGGCCGGCATCACCGGCGATGCCGCGATGGCTTCAACAGCCCAGGTCATCAACGGCCAGGCGCTGACCATGGGCGCCAACGACATCTTCCTGGGCATGGCGGTGCTGTTCGTGGTGCTCATCCCCATGGTGTGGCTCGCGCGCCCACCGTTCCGCGCGGTCGGCACCGGCGGAGCGCACTAGGCGGGCGCTCGCGAGCGGACCTGAACCAGGTCCTGCGGATAGCCGACGCCGGCACTATCGGGAAACACCTCGTTGTCGAGCCGGCGCTGCGCAACCTGCAGGTGATCGCGCAGCACGGTCTTGATCACGCCACGCAGGTCGGTCGTGGGCTGCAGATCGCGGCCCTGATACAGCGCCGCGGCCTTCAGACCGGGCCACTGGCCCAGCACGCGACCGCCGCGCACCGCCCCACCCAGCAGGAAGGCGGCGGCGCCCGTGCCATGGTCGGTGCCGCGCGTGCCGTTGATGGCCACCGTGCGTCCGAACTCCGTCGCCACCAGCACCACCGTGCGATTCCAGGCTGGGCCCAGCGCCTCGTGCAACGCGCGCAATCCTGCATCCAGGCCGGCCAGGCGCAGCGACAGTGCGCCCTGCTCCGCGCCCTGGTTGGCATGCGTGTCCCAGCCTGTGGTCTCGAAGACGGCCACGCGCGGCCCCTCTGGCTGTGTCAGGAAACTCGCCGTGGCCTTGGCGGTCTGCGCCAGCTGCGCGCCACCACCCGCCCGCGCGCCGCCGGCGCCCATGCCCTTCATCCCTGCTCCCTGCCCCGCGATCTCATCGGCAGCCAGCGCATCGGCCAGTCGCTGCGACAGCAGCTCGTCCCGGGAATACATCTGCGCGATACGCTGCAGCGTATCGCCCGTCAGGTCGGGCATTCGTCCCGGCGACCAGGAGGCCACCTCTGCAGGGCCGCGCATCACCAGCGGAATGTTCGCGCCCAGCGCAACCCCGGCGCTGCGCCCCGTGCCGCGCAGCGCGGCCGGCAATCCGCCCAGCGCGCGATTCAGCCATCCGGACTGCGAGGCATGCGGACGCGCGCAGCCGCTTTCGAGCACATCCTGCGCATCGAAATGCGAACGCTCGCGATAGGGCGTGGCCACGGCATGCACGACGGCCAGCTGCTGTTGTTGCCACTGCTCTGCCAGGAAGCCCAGTGAGGGATGCAGCGCGAAGGTGTCGTCCAGAGGATGCAGGGCCGCGGCAGCCGACAGATCGAGCTCGCCGCGCAGCCGCACATAGTCCGGATCGCCGACCGCGGGGGCCGCCGCCAGTCCATCGAGCGCGCCGCGCAACAGCACGAACACGAAGCGCTGATCTCCCGTACCAGGCGCCGCGAAGGACACGCGCGAAGCCAGCAACCCACCGGTGCTGGCCACGCTGGCGGCCAGTGCGGCCCGCAGCAGCTGTCGACGTCGAAGATCCATGTGTACCTCTCGCGCCTCAGCGGCGCATGAACTCCGGGGATGCCAGCAGCAACGCCAGCCCCTGCGCGCCATCCTGCGCGCGGGCGATGGCCTCGCGCGTGCTGCCCGACAGCGAAGCGCCCAGCGCGGCATCGGCCAGCTGCGGCGCATTGCGCGAACTGCCCAGTCGCTGCCCCAGTTCCTGCGCCCATTGCAGCCGCTTGAGCAGCGCCGCGGAGCCGTCCCAGTCCGCGCTGCGATCGGGCCAGCCTGCCGGCGAGCCCGGCTGAAAACTGCGCTGCCCCAGCAGCTCGAACACACGCAGCTCCGCCATGCCCGTGCCAAACGGCAGCGATAGCGCGCGATACGCGGACAGCACGTATTCGGTGGGTGTCTTGTATTTGCCCAGCGATGCGCGCCAGGGCTCGGGCGACTGAATCAGCGCGCGGTAGGTGGCGGGCAGATCGCCCCGCGCCTCCAGATACGCCCGCGTCAGGCGATCGACCAGCGCGGGCGGTGGATCGTCGGCGACGAAATGCCGCGACAGCTTGATGGCCAGGTGTCGCGCCGTGCGCGGATGGACCGCCAGATCGCGCAGCGCCGCCTCACCCTGACGTATCCCGTCCTCGGCGTACTGCTTGCCCAGCAATACGCGTTCGCCGGGCTCATGGAAGGCGTCGCGGAAAAAAAATCTGCCGGGCTCTCCGCCACGCATGCGCCCCGCATCACCGCCGATGGACCAGCCTGTGATCATGGCCGCCAGCGCCTGCACATCGGCCTGGGTGTACTGGCCATCCACCCCCAGCGTGTGCAGCTCGAGAATTTCGCGACCCAGGTTTTCGTTCAGTCCCAGTTCGCGGCCACGGCGATTGGCTTGTCGCGCGATCTGCGATGCCGGCCCGATGGACTGCTGGTTGTCGAGGTACAGCAGCATGGCCGGATGCTGCTCCACCGCCAGCAGCATGTCGGCGAAGTTGCCCAGCACATGCGGCCGGATGGCCTCGCGCTCCATCGCGCCGGCAAGCCCCAGCACGGCCAGCTTGTCCACGGAGACCGCGAAGTGATTGCTCCAGAAATGCACCAGCCGTTCGAGAAAGTCGTTCTGACGCGAAATCGCGGCGCGCGCGCGGGCTCCGGCATCATCCACATAGGCGGGCTGGTAGATCTCGCGCAGCGCCCTGACCGCACGCACGGTACCGCGCGCGGCTTCGCGCTGCGCGATCACCTTGGCGAGCAGTTCGTGCGCGGCCGGCAGGGCTTCGTCGATCAGGGGCGCCGGGGCATGCAGTTGCTGCAGCAGCGCGTCGCGGCCGTGCTTGCCCAGGCGCCGCAGATCGCCGGGACGGGCCCCGAAACCGAAGCGGTTCGCGGCGATGGCGCCATCGGTTGCCGACACATGCGCTCCTTCGCCCCGGAATGCGGGGCGCTGGGGCAATCAACGCGCCGGTGACCCTGCGGTTGACGCAGGCGCGCTACTTGCCCTTCTTTTCGGTCTCCAGACGCTGCTTCAGCGAATCACGGGCGGCCTGCACATATTTCTTGCAGCCCTCCGCATCCTTGATGGCTTCGGTGTTGGGCTTGCCCGTATCCAGACGCTCGAACAGCTTCGACACGGCCGGATGCGGAGTCAGCAGCAGCTCGCAGGGCAGCGCCTCGATCCGCGCAAAGGATTTCTGGAAACCTTCGAGCACGTCGGGGTGATCGGTGAAGCGATACTTGCTGGCGGACACGGGGTTGAGGCTGTCGGCATACACGGCTTTCAGGCACTTGCTGCCTTCACAGGCGTCCCAGGTCCAGGTGGTGCCGCCGGGAGTGTGCCCCGGCGTGGCCACCACATGCAGCCGCAGGCTGCCGATTCCCAGCTGCTGGTCATCCTGCACCACCCACACATGCGACACCGCGGGGAAACCGGAATTCTTTGTCGCGGCCTGCGGATCGTCCTTGCTGAGCTTGCCGCTGCTGAGCACGTCATTGGCGGGACGCAGGGCATACACATCGGCGCCGCTTTCGCGCTGCAACTCGGCAATGCCACCGGCGTGATCGGGATGCACATGCGAATTGAGAATGGCCTTCACGTCGGTGAGCTTGAAGCCCAGCGCCTCGATATTGGCCTTGATGACCGACGCCGACTCCGGCAGTCCGCCATCGATCAGCACGTGTCCGAAGTCCGAAGTAATCAGAATGGAACTGAGCTGGTCAGTGCCCACGTAGTAGGTATTGCCGAAAATCTGGAACGGCTTGTGCGGCGCATTCCACTTCGCGCGATCCGCCGCCTTGATGTCCGCCGCCAGGGTGGTGCCGGCCGTCGCGGCAATGAGCGCGAAAGTCACCGCCACCAGAACCCTGGATCCCAATCGCCTTGCTGCCCCGTGCTCCATGTTCAGCCTCATCGTGTGTTCTCGTTATCAACCCACCCAGCGGCGCGCATTGCGGAACATGCGCATCCAGCCCGAATATTCACCGGCCCCCGACGGGTGCCAGGAATTCTGCGCCACGCGGAAGGATCGCTCCGGATGCGGCATGGTGAGCAGCACCCGGCCGTCGCGACTGGTCACGGCCGCAATGCCCAGCGGCGAACCGTTGGGATTGGCAGGATAACGCTCGGTCATCCTGCCGTGTCCATCCACGTAGCGAAATGCGGTCAATCCGCAACGCGCGAAGTCTTCGCGTTGCGCGTCACCGGCGAATTCCGCCCTGCCTTCGCCATGCGCCACGGCGATGGGCAGCATCGAACCGGTCATATCGGACAACAACACGGCCGGTGAGTTCAATATCTGCACCTGGCTGAAGCGGCCCTCGAACTGCTCGCCGCGGTTGCGGACGAAGCGCGGCCAGGCATCGGCGCCGGGCACCAGTTCCTTCAGGGCCGCCATCATCTGGCAGCCATTGCAGATGCCCAGCGTGAAGGTGTCGTTGCGGGCGAAGAAGGCGGCGAATTCATCGCGCGTGCGCGCGTGGAACAGGATGGACTTGGCCCAGCCCTCGCCCGCGCCCAGCACATCGCCGTAGGAGAACCCGCCACAGGCAACCAGCCCCCGGAAGTCGCGCAGCGAACGGCCGCCCGCCAGGATGTCGGACATGTGCACGTCATGTGGTTCGAAGCCGGCCATGTCGAGCACCGCGGCCATTTCGACCTGGCTGTTGACGCCCTGCTCGCGCAGCACGGCCACACGCGGTCGCGCGCCGCGCGCCACGTAGGGCGCGGCCACGTCTTCATCCGCGTTGAAAGCCAGCCGCACCTGCAGGCCTGGATCTGCCAGGTCGAGTTGTGCGGCGAATTCCTCGCGCGCGCATTCGGGCTCATCGCGCAGCAGCCGCATGCGATGCGAGGTTTCGCTCCATGCCTTGCGCAGCGCGCCCCACTCGGCGACATGGTGCTCGGCGCCACAGCGAAACTGCAACGCCGTGCCGCTGGTGGGCTGACCGATGTCGTGCACCGCCGCGACGCCCTGCGCGGCGAACAGCGCCGTGACCGCCGGCACGTCCGCCACGCGTACCTGCAGCACCGCGCCGGGCTCTTCGGCGAACAGTCGCGCGAGCAGGCCACCGGGGCCCGGTGGCAGATCCACGGACAGTGCGCAATGCGAGGCAAAGGCCATCTCCGCCAGCGTGGCGAATACGCCGCCATCGGAGATGTCGTGATAGGCCAGCAGCAGATCGCGCGCGCGCGCCGCGCGCAGCGCGGCCGCGAAACCCTTGAGCAGCCCGGGCGCATCCAGATCCGGCGGCTCATCGCCCAGCGCGCCATATACCTGCGCCAGGATCGAACCTCCCAGCCGGTTGCGGCCGCCACCCAGATCCACCAGCAGCAGCCGCGTGTCGCCCGCATCGGCGCGCAGCAGCGGCGTCTGCCCGCGCCGCACATCGGCTACCGGCGCGAAGGCCGAGACAATGAGCGACACGGGCGCGGTGACCGATCTGTTGCCAGCCGGTTCGCTCCAGGCTGTATGCATCGACAAGGAATCCTTGCCCACGGGAATGGCGATGCCCAACGCGGGGCACAGCTCCATGCCCACGGCGCGCACCGCGTCGTATAGCGCCGCATCCTCACCGGGCTGACCACAGGCCGCCATCCAGTTCGCCGACAGCCGGATGTCGCCCAGCGCGGCGATGTCGGCGGCGAGAATATTGGTGACGGCTTCGGTGACGGCCATGCGCGCGGCCGCGGCGGAATCGAGCAATGCCAGTGGCGTGCGTTCGCCCATGGCCATGGCTTCACCGCTGTGCCCGGAATAGTCGCTGAGCGTCAGCGCCACATCGGCCACCGGCACCTGCCACGGACCCACCATCTGGTCACGGCTGATCTGCCCGCCGACGGTGCGATCGCCAATGCTGATCAGGAAGGTCTTGTCGGCCACCGCCGGATGCGACAGCACGCGCAGCGCGGCCTCTGCCACATCGATGCCGGCCGTGTCGAAAGGTTCGGTGATCCGTGCCAGGCGCTTCACATCGCGATGCATCCGCGGCGCCTTGCCCAGCAGCACATCGAGCGGCATGTCCACCGGATGATTGTCGAACCGGCCGTCGTGCACGCGCAGCAGGCCGTCGTCGGTCAGGCGTCCGACGACGGCGTAAGGGCAGCGCTCGCGTTGCGCGATGGCCTCGAAACGCTGCAGGCCGCGCTCGGAGATGGCCAGCACATAGCGTTCCTGCGCCTCGTTGCACCAGATTTCCATCGGCGACATGCCGGGCTCGGCATTGGGCACCGCGCGCAGTTCGATGCGCGCGCCACGATGGCTGTGCGCCACGGCTTCGGGAATGGCGTTGGAGAGCCCGCCCGCGCCCACGTCATGGATCAGCTGAATGGGATTGTCCGCTCCCAGCGCCCAGCAGCGATCGATCACTTCCTGTGCGCGCCGCTGGATCTCGGGGTTGCCCCGTTGCACGGAGGCAAAATCCAGATCGGCCGTGGACTGGCCCGCGCCCACCGAAGAGGCCGCGCCACCGCCCAGGCCAATCAGCATGGCCGGCCCGCCCAGCACCACCAGATGTGCCCCGACGGGCACATCGCCCTTGTTCACGTGTTCACGGCGCACATTGCCCAAACCACCGGCGATCATGATGGGCTTGTGATAGCCGCGTGCCCGCGCGCCCTGACTCTCGACATGCTCGAAGGCGCGGAAGTAGCCCGCGATGCAGGGCCGGCCAAACTCGTTGTTGAACGCCGCGGCACCCAGTGGCCCGTCGGTCATGATGTCCAGCGCGCTGGCGATGCGGTCGGGCTTGCCGATGCTGCCTTCCCAGGGCTGTATGAAATCCGGAATGCGCAGATGAGAGACCGAGTAGCCCACGAGGCCCGCCTTGGGCTTGGCCCCCAGGCCGGTGGCCCCCTCATCGCGGATCTCGCCACCCGAGCCGGTCGATGCGCCGGGGAAAGGAGAGATGGCTGTGGGGTGGTTGTGGGTCTCCACCTTCATCAGGATATCGATGACTTCGGCGTGCGCGCCGTAAACGCCAGTGGCCGGATCGGGGA